>OGYQ01001071.1_pt1 | contig 17400 bp, 13 predicted proteins | sample 1576641 | NCBI WGS metagenome assembly OGYQ01 (sample SAMEA3541476, study PRJEB24748) | human gut metagenome | biome: human gut; feature: human-associated habitat; material: faeces | place: China | collected 2012
AAACAAAGTGTGGTGGAATTTAACTCTGCACTGGAATTTAAAATTTCAAGTTAGCCTTTACTTTTTTCTGTTTGCAAATTGACAAACCGGGGGTATACTTGTAGAGATGTGATTTTGCGGCCTGCAGCCGGACAGAGGCGGCCGCCTGGAAAAAGGAGAGAAAGGAATATGAAAAAATATACTTCGCTGGAAAGAGCGTGGATCCTGTACGATGTAGGCAACTCTGCTTTCACCCTGCTTGTGTCCACCATCATTCCCATCTACTTTAACTATCTGGCAGAGGAGGCCGGGCTTTCTTCTGTGACCTATCTGGCCTACTGGGGGTACGCTGCCTCCGTGGCTACACTTGCGGTTGCCTTTATCGGGCCGGTATTCGGCGCCGTGGCTGACACGAAGAATTACAAGAAACCGGTTTTTCTTGTCACGCTTCTGGTGGGAGTGATCGGATGCGTGGCCATGGGATTTGCATCCACATGGCTTGCCTTCCTGATCATTTTTGTCATCGCAAAGATCGGCTATTCTTCCAGCCTTGTGTTCTACGATTCCATGCTTCACGATGTGACGGAGCCGGAACGTCTGGATGATATCTCATCCCAGGGGTACGCCTGGGGATACATAGGAAGCTGCATCCCGTTTATTGTGAGCCTGGGCGTGGTGCTGGGGGCAGGGAGCCTGGGACTTTCTATGCAGGCAGCTATGGGGATCTCCTTCCTCATTGTGGCCGTGTGGTGGTTCCTGTCCTCAACACCGCTTCTGCGTAAGTACCGTCAGATCCACTATGTGGAGAAAGAACCGGGCATGGTCAGAGAGAGCTTTGGCAGGCTGTGGCGGACGCTGAAGGAGCTGATGAAAGACAGGAAGATTCTGATCTTCCTTGTGGCTTACTTCTTTTATATAGACGGTGTGTACACCATCATTGACATGGCGACAGCCTACGGCACCGCCCTGGGACTGGACACGACAGGACTTCTCCTGGCCCTGCTGGTGACCCAGATCGTGGCCTTCCCGTCTGCCATCATCTTCGGAAAACTGACAAAGAAATATCCATCTGCCAATCTGATCACTGTCTGTATCCTGGCTTACACCGGCATTGCCATCTTTGCCATGTTTATGGAGAGCCAGTTTCAGTTCTGGATACTGGCGGTCTGCGTGGGACTGTTTCAGGGAGGCATACAGGCGCTCTCAAGATCTCACTTTGCCAAGCTGATCCCGCCGGAGAAATCCGGGGAGTACTTCGGACTTCTGGATATCTGCGGCAAGGGCGCGTCCTTTATCGGTACTACGCTTGTGGGAGTGGTATCCCAGCTTACAGGCAGCACAAACCTGGGCGTGTCTGTGCTGGCGGTGGTGTTTGTGGCAGGCCTGATCCTGTTCCGCATGTCTGTGAGAAGGATGCGCCAGTAAAAAGACTGTTAATAGAGTATGTTTTTCACTGTCCGGTATTATCCGGGCAGTTTTTTTGCGGCTATATACAAATAAAAAGTTCGATAATTTATATAAATAGAAAAATTATTGAATAAAATAAAGAAAATTAGATAAATAGAAAGAATATAATGAAAACATTCTATTGGACGACAGAGATTTTGCTTGATAAAATCTAATCAAAGAATATTTATTGAGGGATGTGGTGAATATGCATCTTTATAGAAGAATACGATGCGGTTTGATATGGGTGTTATGTCTAATGCTTGGTCTAACGGCTGTATCGGATATTACTTATGCTGCAGATGGTCAGAATGTTACACAGAATTGGTCAGCCGAAGCGGCATTTTATAGCGCTTCTTGTGAAGAGACAGAGACTTTTCACATGACGGAAGAACATTTTCTGCAGTATAAAACAGAATTAGAAGCCAGGCTTATATTGGCATACAGTACCTACTATCATCAGTTGTCAGGTGAGGCCAGAACAGCTTTGAAGGATGCTCAGAAAATGTGGATAGACTGCTATTATCTCTATATTGAGGCGCTTGAGCAGCGTTGGACACAGCCTGTGAAGATATATTTCGGTATTACCTCAAAAGAACGTAAGACAAATATATATCGGGATTATATTTTGCTAATGCTCATGAACCGTATCACGGATCTGGAAGAGTGGCGGCAGGGAAGAGTTTCAAATTTGGAAGAAGATTTTCTGGGGATGCAGACCAAAAGACTGGAAGAGGACAAAGAACAGCTTCAGGTGGATATGGGTCTCTGCCTCTATGTGATACAGGAAGAATTCCGGCCGAAGATCAGGAAGGCTCATGCGAGTTTCTATGATTTTTTGGACAAAAATCGGGAATTTGTTGCGGAAATATCCAATCAGGACGAGACAGTCATTGCCGCTGAGGAATTAAAGCAGGTCCAGCAGATGAGTTATCTTACACAGGAATTTTATCAGGGATGTCGTTTTTTTAGGAGGGAACGGGAGGAATAAGAAGAAAGACAAGCAGGAAAGGAGGCATATCGTGTTGATGGAATTTTTTTGACACAAAGGAGGATGGATTATGAAAAGAAAGAAAATATTGTTTATACTTTCTGTTTTGACAGTATTTGTTTTAGCAGTTGCCTGTGGTGGACAGGAGGATGAAGAAAAGGAGGATACAGCAAAAGTTGATCTTGAAGAACTCAAAACACCAGCTGAGGAGAGCAACTGGGAAAAGACCACTTCATCGGAAGAAGTTATTGATTTTTGTCAGACAGTTGCGGACAATAGTGAAGGCCGTATAATTCTGGACACTACGACATTTAAAACGGAATTTGATACGCCGATTCCCTACATGATCGTCAGCGACAAGGCTCCGGAAAGTCCGGAAGATGTCCCAGAGGATAAAGGAGTTGTATATGTCAATTGCAATATTCATTCCGGAGAAGTGGAAGGCAAGGAGGCGATGATGATCTTTGCCCGTGAAGTGGCACAGGGAAAGCATGACGATCTTTTAAAAGATCTGGTGGTCATTATCGTGCCCAACAATAATCCGGATGGCAATGATGATCTGGATAAGAACCGGATAGAGACTCAGTTTACGCCTAAGCTTGTCGGGACCCGCTCGGAGGGGAATGGGCTCAATATTAACCGGGATATGACAAAATTGGAGTCTGCATGTGCAAGGACCATTGTACAGCTGATGAACGACTGGAATCCCATTCTTTTTATCGACGCACATGCTACAGACGGATCCTATATGCGTCATGCTGTTACCTATAACTGGGGCTTGAATGCAGGGACAGATCCGGAGCTTCTTGCCTATAACCGGGATGTGTTTTGTTCCCGGGCTCTGCGGGATGGATCCTATCTGGCATCCAAGGGAAAAGTAGCAGTTCCATATGGAAACTGGGGATATTATTACAGCGGTATTGTGGATGAAGGATGGCGTACCTTTGAAGATTACGCCCGCTATACAACTAATTATGCAGGACTTCGGAACCGGCTTGCGTTGCTGTTGGAGGTGTATTCATATGATGACTTTAAGACTCGGGTAGAAACTCAGTATGAATGCATTTATGGTGCGCTACAGGTGGTAGCTGAAGATAAGGAAGAAATCAAGGCACAGATTGCTGCTGCAGACGCACGCTCCGAGGCACGTGCGGATGAAGGAATTAATCCGGAAGAGGATATTGTAGCTCTGAATTCCGAAATGACAATTCTGAAATTTGAGGGAAAAGATAAGTTGACCGTTATGTCCTATGCTACAGATGAGACCGGGCAAGTTATCGGTACCCGACTTTACGATGAAGAGGGAGATCCCTACGCCATGGAGTATGGTGAGCCGGTTGACTATGAAACGGATTATTGGGGAACATTTGTGCCTACAGATGTGGAAACGATGGGAGCCTACTATCTGATTGATCAGGACTGTGAAGAGTTTATTGAGCTGATGAAATTACACGGTGTGGAAATGACACAGTTGGACGAGGATATGACTCTCAGTGGTGAAGATTACCAGCATTTTGGGATACAGTCCTACACCAGCGGCGGAGCAGTTGTGGATGGAAGGCCGAGAGAAACATATGAGGGGCATTATCAGACACTGGTAAGCGGTGAATGGAAATCCGGAGACAAAGAAATTGTGATTCCAGCTGGGACCTACGCAATTTCCACGGCACAGCGTTTAGGATCTTTTGCCGCATTGATGTGTGAACCGGCCGCTGTGGACGGCGGAGTGGCATGGAATTTCTTCGATGATTACTTTGATGCCAAGGAAGGAACGTTCCGTGCGAATTATACGAACACTGTGACTGCGGAAGCAGGATCAGAGAACGAAAGAACAGAACAAGTATCGATCCCTATTTTGAAAATTCCAGAATTTGACACGATTCGGATAACAGAATAGTGTATAAGTTCTTATTCCTCCGTATTTTTAATCAAATGGTTTGTCCAAAACTAGATGACTGTAATAAGGCGCCCTTACTGAAGGGGCGCCTTATTTGAGGGAGTGGATGTGTTTGTTTCTTATCCTCTCAGCCGTCTGACGAACTTCTCCAGCCGTCCGATGGCTTCTTTTAAGTCTTCAAGAGAGTAGGCGTAGGAGATACGCAAGAACCCTTCGCCGCAGTCCCCAAAGGCCGTCCCGGGTACCACAGCTACTTTCTCTTCCTGGAGGAGCCGGGTGGCGAATTCCTCGGAAGTCATGCCGAACTCCCGGATGGAGGGGAAGGCGTAGAAGGCGCCGAAGGGCTCAAAGCACTGAAGGCCCATTTTCCGGAATTCGTTCATAAGGAACCGGCGTCTCTGGTTGTAGGACTCCCGCATGTTCTCCACGTCTTTTCCGCAGTTGCGAAGGGCCTCCACAGCGGCATACTGGCTTGTGGTGGGAGCGCACATGATGGCGTACTGATGGATCTTTGTCATCTGTTCCACAATGGGGGCAGGTCCGCAGACGTAGCCCAGACGCCAGCCTGTCATGGCAAAGCCCTTGGAGAAACCATTGATGACAAGAGTCCGCTCCCGCATGCCCGGCAGGGAAGCGATGGAGCAGTGCTGTCCGCTGTAGGTAAGCTCAGAGTAAATCTCATCGGAGACTACGTAGAGATCGTGTTCTTTGACTACCTCTGCGATGGGTTCCAGATCTTCCCTTGTCATGACCGACCCGGTGGGGTTATTTGGAAACGGAAGCACAAGGATCTTTGTCCTGGGAGTGATGGCGGCCTCCAGTTCCTCTCGGGTCAGTCTGAAGGCATTTTCATGCTTCAGCGGTATGGTCACCGGAACGCCGTCTGCCAGCACGGCGCAGGGCAGGTAGGATACGTAGCTGGGCTGGGGGATGAGTACTTCATCTCCGGGGTCCAGCATGGCGCGGAAAGCAAGGTCGATGGCCTCGCTGCCGCCTACAGTCACCAGCACTTCGCTGGCATGGCTGTAGGTAACGTGGATGGTCCGCTCCAGGTAGCGGCTGATCTCGATCTTCAGATCCTTCAGACCTGCGTTGGATGTATAGAAAGTGCGGCCCCTCTCCAGAGAGTAGATTCCTTCCTCGCGGACACGCCAGGGGGTGTCAAAATCCGGTTCTCCCACACCTAGGGAGATGGCGTCCTCCATCTCGCTTACGATGTCAAAGAATTTCCGGATGCCCGAGGGGGCCAGGGAGACTGCTTTTTTTGAGAGTGGGTTTCTTGTCATGGTGTAATCAGCATCCTTTCTCCTTTTGTTTTATTGGCCAGGATTGTTCCGTGGTCTTTATATTTTTTCAGAATAAAATAGGTGGCTGTGCTGACCACCTCGTCGATAGGAGACAACTTGCTGGAGACAAAGCGGGAAATTTCCTGCAGAGTTCGTCCTTCGATGGTGACAAGCAGGTCATAGCCGCCGGAGATCAGATATGTGGCGGACACCTCGGGATAGTTGTAGATGCGCTCGGCGATCTTGTCAAATCCCTGATCCCTCTGCGGGGTGACACGCACTTCGATGAGGGCGTTGACAAGCTCCACTCCTGCCTTGTCCCAGTCGATCAGCGTGTGATATCCGCATATGATATGTTCTTTTTCCATGGCTGCCACTTCGTTTGCGATAGTGACTTCGTCGGTTCCGAGAAGTACAGCCAGCTCCTTCAGATCGATCCTGCTGTTTGTCTCAAGGGTGAGCAGGATCTGTTTTCTGATTTTATCCATTCGTTTTCCTCCTTCTTTAATTTCATGATATAGGGTCCATTATAAGACAGTTCTTTTGGTTTGTCATTCCTCATTTGAAAAATTTGTGCTATAGTAGGTCGTAAATAAGATGAGGAGGCGACAGATCATGGTCATTTGCGGCATTCAGAAACTGACTCTTCTGGACTACCCGGGAAAGGTGGCATGTACAATTTTTACAGGCGGCTGCAACTTCCGTTGTCCGTTCTGCCACAACGCGGATCTGGTGACTGGAAAACCTGAGGTGACTGTAACCGGGGAAGAAATCTTCCGGTTTCTGAGAAAAAGGCAGGGGCTGCTGGACGGGGTGTGCATCAGCGGCGGGGAACCTCTGCTGCAGCCGGATCTGGAGGATTTTATAAGAGGGGTGCGCTCGCTGGGGTACAGTGTGAAGCTGGACACTAACGGAAGTATGCCGGATAAGCTGGAGAGTCTGGCGGAAAAGGGACTTCTGGACTATGTGGCCATGGATCTGAAAAACGCGCCGGAACACTACGGACGTACCATTGGAGCGGAGACGTATGATGTGGGGAACATTGACCGGAGTATCCGGTTTCTCATGGGCGGGGAGATCCCCTATGAATTCCGCACCACTGTGGTGAGGGAGTTCCACCAGAAGGCAGATTTTGAGGAAATGGGCAGATGGATAGAAGGAGCGGATCAGTATTTTCTCCAGCAGTTCATGGACTCGGGGCATGTGATCGCCCCCGGCCTTCACGCCTACGATGAAAAGATCCTTTTCCAGGCCCTGGAGATTGTGAAAAAGTATGTAAAAACCGCGCAGATCCGGGGATTGTGATTATTACGTAAAGAATACATAATAACAATATATTGTGTGGAATGGAAAAATAAACACACAATATATTGTTATTTTTATTGACTGCATCAAGGGCAGGGTGATATGATATAGGGACTGGGACAAAAATAAATACAGTGAGATCAAGAAAGATAAAAAGGGGAGGTTGTCGTATGTACCAGGTAGTAAAAAGGGACGGGCAGATCGCGGATTTTCATATAGACAAGATCAGCGCGGCCATCACAAAAGCCTTTGAAGCACAGCAGAAACAGTATCATCCATCCATCATCGATATGATGGCTCTGAAAGTGACGGCGGATTTTGAGCCGAAGATCAAGAATGAGCAGATCCAGGTGGAGCAGATCCAGGACAGTGTTGAGCGGGTCCTGGTCCAGGCGGGCTACGCGGACGTGGCCAAAGCCTACATTCTCTACCGGAAGAACCGGGAGAAGATCCGCAATCTGGGTTCCACCATGCTGAACTATAAAGAGATCGTGGATAACTATGTCAATATCAATGACTGGCGGGTGAAAGAGAACTCCACCGTCACCTACTCGGTAGGAGGTCTCATCTTAAGCAACTCGGGAGCCATCACAGCCAACTACTGGCTCTCGGAGATCTATGACCAGGAGATCGGCCAGGCCCACCGGAACGCGGACATCCACATCCATGACCTCTCCATGCTGACAGGCTACTGCGCGGGCTGGTCATTAAAGCAGCTGATCCAGGAGGGCTTAGGAGGCATTCCGGGCAAGATCTCTTCCTCCCCGGCAAAGCATCTGAGCGTGCTGTGCAACCAGATGGTGAACTTCCTTGGCATCATGCAGAACGAGTGGGCGGGAGCCCAGGCTTTCTCCTCCTTTGACACATACCTGGCGCCTTTTGTGCGGACAGACCACCTGGACTACGAGGGTGTGAAGAAATGTATTGAGTCCTTCATCTACGGCGTGAATACACCGTCCCGCTGGGGAACCCAGGCGCCTTTCTCCAACATCACCCTGGACTGGACGGTGCCCGATGACCTGGCCAACCTTCCGGCTATCGTAGGGGGAAAAGAGATGGATTTCACCTACGGGGACTGCAAAAAAGAGATGGACATGATCAACAAAGCGTTTATCGAGATCATGATCGAGGGGGACGCCCACGGAAGAGGTTTCCAGTACCCCATCCCCACCTACTCCATCACCAGTGATTTTGACTGGTCAGACACAGAGAATAACCGTCTTCTCTTTGAGATGACGTCCAAATACGGAACCCCCTATTTCTCCAACTATATCAACAGCGATATGGAGCCAAGCGACGTGCGCAGCATGTGCTGCCGTCTCCGCCTGGACTTAAGGGAACTTAGGAAAAAGTCCGGCGGCTTTTTTGGAAGCGGGGAGAGCACCGGTTCTGTGGGTGTGGTCACCATCAACATGCCCCGGCTTGCCTACCAGTCGGAGAATGAGGAAGAGTTCATGGAGCGGCTGGACCGTCTCATGGATATCTCCGCCAGATCCCTTCATGTGAAGCGGACCGTTATCACAAAACTTCTGGAGGGCGGGCTGTACCCCTACACAAAGAGATATCTGGGCAGCTTTGAGAACCACTTCTCCACTATCGGACTTGTGGGAATGAACGAGGCCGGACTGAACGCAAAATGGATACAAAAAGACATGACCCACCCGGAGACCCAGGAATTTTCCAAGAGGGTGCTGAACCATATGCGGGAGCGGCTCTCCGGCTACCAGGAGCAGTACGGCGACCTGTACAATCTGGAGGCTACCCCGGCGGAGTCCACTGCCTACCGGTTTGCAAAACACGATGTGGAGCAGTTCCCGGATATCATCACAGCGGCGGAAGGAAACGGAACGCCCTACTATACAAACAGTTCCCATCTGCCGGTGGGGTACACAGAGGATATTTTTGACGCTCTGGATATCCAGGACGATCTACAGACACTGTACACGTCGGGAACCGTATTTCACGCGTTCCTGGGGGAGAAGCTGCCTTCCTGGAAATCAGCGGCAGCCCTGGTGCGCAAGATCGCGGAGAACTACAAGCTGCCCTACTACACGCTCTCGCCGACATATTCCATCTGCAAGGATCATGGTTACATTGCAGGGGAGCACTACACCTGTCCGGAGTGTGGCGGAAAGACGGAAGTGTACAGCCGTATCACAGGCTACTATCGTCCGGTGCAGAACTGGAACGACGGAAAGACACAGGAGTTCAAGGACAGAAAAGTCTACGACCTGAGTCACTCTCATTTCCACGCCCATGTCCAGACAGAGGCGGACGGGGCCGTGGAAAAGGCAGCGGCGGGGGAAATTCCCGAAGCTCCGGTGAAGTTGCTTTTCACAACCAGCACTTGCCCGAACTGCGCCATCGCAAAGAAGGCGCTGGAGGACGCCCACATGGAGTACAAAGTGGTGGATGCGGAAGAACATAAAGATCTGGCGAAGAAATACAAGATCATGTCAGCGCCGACCCTGGTGGTGATCAAGGAAGACGGGGTGGAGAAGCTGACCAATGCTTCCAATATCAGGAAGTATGCGGAAGGATAGAAATGGAAAGAGGATAGAAAAAACTCCGCAGACTGTATACAGCGATATGGATGTACAGTCTGCGGAGATACTTTTTGTGTATTTTAAAAATCCCGGCACATCTGGTAATAGGGCAGTTCTTCATAACCCAGTCTCTCGTACAGCGAGATGGCCCGGGTATTTTCTTTTGTCACTTCAAGGCGGATACGCTTCACGTCGGGACAGTTTTCTTCCAGCCATTTGAATACTTTTGTGCCACAGCCTTTTCCTCTGGCCTCAGCTTTCAGATACAACTCGTCAAACCAGATCTGCTTTCCTCCTGCTTCGTTATTCCAGGAGACGGTGAAGTGAGCGTAGCCCAGAGGAAGAGCAGGCGTCTCAGAATCTTGTCCTTCTTTTTCTTCCAGAATCAGGACTCTGACACAGGGATTACCCGCAGAAGCCTCTGTGAGAGTGCGGCGGAAGTTTTCCTCCGGTACTGTGTGAAGACAGGCAGGACTGTTATAGAAGTCCTGCATCATTTCCAGGATGACTGCCTCGTCTTTTTGTTCCATGTCTCTGATGATCAGCATAATATATACTCCTTTTTTGGCGTTTTGTACTGCGCCGTTATCTGTCCACATCATATCATGTGGCAGAAGGGAAAGCAAGAGCCCCGGCACCAAAGGAGCCGGGGCCTGGATGGAAACGGGGGTATTAAAAAAGTCCGTCCAGATAAGTGGTGAGAAGGCTGCGCATATTTCCCTCGAAATCTGACTTACCGATCTTCAGACACCAGTCAAACACAACGCCGATGACAATGGTGCGGATGTCGCTTGTCACTTCCTCCAGCGGGTATTTCATCTGGATCACGCCTGCGTCCAGGGCGCGCTGCAGATAATTCTGCACAGTGACGATGGGGTAGGGGCGCTCGGTTCGGATATCCGGGTTCAGTGACTGGTTCTTGGGGGTGTAGTAGTTGGACACGAAGTCCAGCCCCAGCTCCCGGCAGTATTTCACATAGTTCAGATATACGTGGATAATGGCAGTTTTGGCCTCCTCCGCATTGGCCGGAAGCTCCAGACAGTCAGCATCCACGCTGGGCTGCTCCTCGATATAGTAGGACAAAAGATCATCCTTTGTCTTAAAATGGTGGTAGAAGCTTCCGTTGGAGACCCCGGCCTCCTCACATATATTTTTGATGGACAGACCTTCATATCCTTTTTTTCGCAGAATCGTCTTGGCCGCCTGGAAGATCCGGTCCTTTGTCTCCTTTGATTTCTGCTGTTGTCTGGATAATTCCTGTGTTTGTTCCATATGAATAACTCCCCTTTTGTGTTCCAGTGTATTTTCTTGTATCATAGCACATTTCCCAGGCAGTTTCAAGAAAACAGAGTGAACTCGGTATTGTGCTGCGCGTTGCGTATCATGGGGATTTCCTATATAATAAACTCTGATACATGCCTGCCCCGGGAGCGTCTGTGGCTCATGCGGTGGTGAGGCGGATTTATGAAATGAGGTTAAAAGACAGAATGGATATTAATCAGAAAATCACAGATGAGCTTGGAGTGAAAAGATGGCAGGTGGATGCAGCAGTCAGGCTCATCGATGAGGGAAATACCATCCCCTTTATTGCCAGATACAGAAAGGAAGCCACCGGGACGCTGGACGACGCGCAGCTTAGGACGCTGCATGAGAGGCTTCAGTATCTGCGGGGACTGGAGGAGAAGAAGGAGCAGGTGCTCTCTACCATAGAGGAACAGGGAAAACTGACGGAGGAACTGAAAAAACAGATCCTGGCCGCACAAACCCTGGTGGAGGTGGAGGATCTCTACCGCCCTTACCGTCCGAAGCGAAGGACAAGGGCCATCATTGCAAAGGAGAAGGGACTGGAGCCGCTGGCTGTATTTATCATGCTGCAGAGCGCTAAGGAGCCGTTGGAGATGGAGGCACAGAAGTATGTGGATCCTGGGAAGGATGTACAGACGCCGGAGGATGCCATCGCCGGAGCGAGGGACATTATCGCGGAGAGTATTTCCGACGATGCGGACTACAGAAGCCATATCCGGAAGCTGACAAGGCAGAAGGGGAAAATGGTATCCAAAGCAAAGGATGAAGAGGCGGAGTCCGTGTATGAGATGTACTATGACTTTGAGGAGCCGGTGACGAAGCTGGCAGGGCATCGGATCCTGGCTGTCAACAGAGGGGAGAAAGAAAAATTCCTGACAGTGAAGATCGAGGCGCCCCAGGAGGATATCCTGAGGTACCTGGAGAAGAAGACCATCCACAGGAATAACCCCTACACCTCCCCGGTTCTTAAAGAGGCAGTGGAGGACAGCTATAAAAGGCTCATTGCTCCGGCTATTGAGCGGGAGATCCGCAGCGAGCTGACAGAGAGCGCAGAGGACGGCGCCATCAAGGTGTTCGGCAAAAATCTGCAGCAGCTTCTCATGCAGCCGCCTATCGCAGGGCGGACGGTCCTTGGGTGGGATCCTGCTTTCCGTACAGGATGCAAGCTGGCGGTAGTGGATCCTACAGGAAAGGTCATCGGAACCACGGTGATCTACCCCACAGCGCCCACCACGCCTGCCAAGATCCAGGCGTCCAAGGATCTGCTGAAAAAGATCATTTCGAAGTATAACATTTCTCTGATCTCTCTTGGAAACGGAACAGCCTCCAGAGAGTCGGAGCAGTTTATCGTGGAGCTGTTAAAGGAAATTCCCCAGAAGGTGGAGTATGTGATTGTCAACGAGGCGGGAGCTTCCGTGTATTCAGCCAGCAAGCTGGCATCGGAAGAGTTCCCGAAGTTTGATGTGGGACAGAGAAGCGCCGCATCCATTGCCAGAAGACTACAGGATCCCCTGGCGGAACTGGTGAAGATCGATCCAAAATCCATCGGCGTGGGTCAGTACCAGCACGATATGAACCAGAAGAAATTAAACGACACCCTCTCCGGCGTGGTGGAGGACTGCGTCAATAAAGTGGGTGTGGATCTGAATACAGCCTCCGCTCCGCTTTTGTCCTACATATCCGGCATCAGCGGGACCATCGCAAAAAACATTGTGGCCTACCGTGAGGAGAACGGAAAATTCACGGACAGAAGGCAGCTTCTCAAGGTGCGGGGGCTGGGGCCGAAAGCTTTTGAGCAGAGCGCAGGATTTATGCGGATCACGGGAGGGACGAACCCTCTGGATGCCACAAGCGTCCACCCGGAGACATACGAGGCGGCGCAGAGCCTTCTTGCGAAGCAGGGATTTACCCCGGAAGATGTGTCCAAGGGAAGACTGGCCGGCCTGTCCCTTACCATCAAAAATGAGGAGGAGCTGGCACAGGAGCTGGGCATCGGGGAGATCACCCTGCATGACATCGTGAAGGAGCTGGAGAAACCGGCCAGAGACCCGAGAGACGAGATGCCAAGGCCCATCCTGCGCACCGACGTACTGGAAATGAAAGATCTGAAAGAGGGCATGATCTTGAAGGGAACTGTGCGAAATGTCATTGACTTCGGCGTGTTCGTGGATATCGGCGTACACCAGGACGGGCTTGTGCATATTTCCCAGATTACGGATAAAAAGTTTATCAAACATCCCCTGGAAGTGGTGAGTGTGGGAGATGTCGTGGACGTGAAAGTGATGAGCGTGGATCTGAAGAAAAAGCGGATCCAGCTTACCATGAAGGGGATTTCGTAAGAGGAAGAGACAATGAGTGAGAAAACCATCGGGACGCTGTCAAAATTTACCGGCATCCCGGCCCACACAATCAAATACTATGAAAAGATCGGGCTCCTTGAGTCCAGCCGGAATGAACACTCCAATTACCGGTCCTATGACATGCGTATCTGCACGGATATCTACGAGTGCGTCAAGTACAGAAATATGGGATTTCCGCTGAAAGAGACGAAGGAACTGGTAAAAGAGGCGGACGACAGGAGGCTGGAGGAGCTTCTGGAAGAGCGGAGACTTCAGATCGAGGAGGAGATCCGGGCGTTGACGGAGCAGAAAAAGCGACTGGAAATCTTCAGCAGCGAGATCCGGGATCTGGAAAAGAGGATCGGGAAATGGTATATCGAGGAATACGACGATTTTTATTTCCGCTCCCAGACAAAAGAACTGAATTATGACGGCGGGGACTACCTGGAGGCCGACGGCCTCAACCTTGCCGACCGCCTGCCTGTCAGCAAGACCACTGTGTGGATGGACCGTGAGTATCTGTCCGGAGGAAGAAGCGGCTACTCCTGGGGAATGGGTATTTTCCCCGGGGAGGACAGGGACTGGATCAGAGAGAAAAAAGGATACAGGCACGTCCCTGCCGGGCGGGCGTTTGTGCTCTGCCTGAAGATCACAGGCCCCTATGTGTCGGACGGTTCCATGGCAAGGGAGATCGCAGAGGCTTATCGCATGTTCCGCCCCGGCACGCCGCCGGAGGCCTTCGGCGTAAGGCTGAAGATTACCTACGACAAGGAAGGAAACGACTGGAACTATTTTAAAATATTTATTCCGCTGGATTGATCGGAAAGAAGAATTCCGAAAAAGAAACACAGACTGCAACCTGTAAGCTGCTTACAGGTTGCAGTTTTTTTGCGCCTTAATCGGTTGTGTGAGAGAAGAAATCAGTCCGAAACCATAGAAAATACAAATATAATAATGCAAAAAGCGGATAAAAATATAGATTTTGAGAATGAGTAGAAGATTGACATGAAAGCGATAGATAGTTATAAAATTAACAATATCAAAAAACGATTGAAAGGATCCACAGGTGATCACGAAGAAAGGAAGGAAGAGACATGACGCGTGAAGAGGTAAAAAGCATGGATTTTGAAGTGTTCAAGGCAGCGCTTCCATCGATGGGAGAAGTGCATGTTCTGAAAGCCGACGGCACAGAGGTGTACGGCCTTTACAAGCATGATGTGTGTTATGTGGAAAGAGACGGCATACAGCGCACGCTGCAGCTGATCGTGCCGGAGATGAAGCCGGACAAAAAGTATACTTACCCGGCTATCCTGTATGTCCAGGGTTCTGCCTGGATGAAGCAGGACAATTACAAGCGCCTGGGTGTGATGGCAAGGCTGGCTCAGAGAGGATATGTGACAGCCATCCTCCAGTACAGGGAGAGCGCCCTTGCCTCCTATCCGGCACCGGTGGAGGATGCCAAGACGGGCGTACGTTTCCTGAGAAAGCACGCAGAGGAATACCACATTGACCCGGACAACATTGTTATCATGGGAGACTCCAGCGGCGGACATACAGCTCTGGCAGCAGGCATGACTGCAGGAGATGACTGCATGGATACCGATGTGTACCAGGATGTGTCCTGCGCCGTAAAAGCCATTGTGGACCTGTACGGTGTGACGGACATCTGCCAGAAGGGAGATTTCCCCACCACGCCAAACCAGGGGGAGGCGGACAGCCCGGAAGGTATGCTGATCGGCGGCAACAATGTGTATGAGCATCCGGAGCTTTCCGGCCCGGTTATCCTTTCAAACTATGTGAAAGCGGAGAAAGAGATCCCGCCGGTTCTCATGATGCACGGTACGGCCGACGACACGGTTTCCTGCAACCAGAGTATCCGCCTGTACAAGAAATTTCTTGAGGAGGGCAAGGATGTGGAATTCTATCTTGTAGAAAATGCCTCCCACGGGGACGTTGCATTCTGGACAGAGAAAAATATGGATATTGTAGACGGATTTATCCGGAAACATATCAGCAGATAAAGGGGAGGAGCGGCAGATATGAATACGGTTTTATTAATGGCTATCGTTCTGATCCTGATCGTGGTGGCCACGGTTATCACAAAGAAAGTTCCCTTTAACTTTGTGCTTCTCATTGTGCCCATTGTCTGTGCCTTGCTTTTGGGATACAGCGTGGAGGAGACAAGCACCTTTGTTGTGGAACAGCTTTCCTCCATGATGCAGTCGGCAGGCTTTATGCTTTTGTTTGCCTTTTTGTATTTCCAGATGCTAACGGAAGCCGGTGTATTTGACACCATTGTGACCGCCGTGACGACAAAACTGGGAAATAAGATGAATGTTATCGTGATCATGGTTTTGACAACCGTGATCGGAGGTTTCAGCATTCTGACAGGTAACTTTACTCCTGCCTATCTGATCACATTCCCCATCCTTGTACCATTGTACAAGAAGTTTGACTTTGACAGGGAGGCGGCCTTCATTATCGCCCAGACAGCCATGTCCGCCCTGTGTTTTATTCCCTGGGGAATTGGTATGGCCTACACGGCTTCTTCTGCCGGTCTGGACGCCAATGAGCTGGCTGCGGCTTCCATGCCATGGGGCCTTTGCTTCATCCCGGCCATCATCCTGCAGTGGGTGTACTTTGGATGGAAGCACAAAAAGCGTGTGGGCACCTTCCAGGCTGTGGCAGAGGTGGAGACGGCAACGGAAAAGAAAGAGGAGAATCCCAATCTGCGGCCAAAACTTTTCTGGGTCAATCTTCTTATCTTTGTGATTGCACTGGCGGCGCTGGGCGTGTTTGGCGTTGCCCCCTACTTCGTGTTCATCGTGGCGACGGTTGTGACAGCCATGATCAACTACCCGAAGAATTTCGGCGAGATCTTTGCCAAGGTGGGCCCCATGTACCTGAACATCCTTGTTATGCTGATCGCCATCAACGTGTACCAGGCTGTGTTCAACAACACCGGAATGGTGGGAGCCATATCGGACGCTCTCATGCAGTTCTGTCCCGAGTTCCTGCTCCGCTACATCCATATCATCCTGCTGCTTCTGTGTGTTGTGATCATCTACGTGATCCCCTTCCAGATCTTCAACGCACTGTACCCGATCTTCATTTCCATCGGGGCAGGATTTGGCATTCCGGCTGTGGCAGTCATCGCGCCTTTTGTCTGCAACCTGTCACTGGCCACCAGCTCCACGCCCACCAACTCATCCACTTACACAGGATGCGCCCTGACAGAGACGGATGTGCAGCACTACTGTAAAAAGGCTGTGCCCATCCAGACGGTGACCAACGCCATCGTCGTGCTGACGGCAGTGATCTTCGGGGTACTGCAGCTGTAGGGCGGGATGAAACTTATAGTATAAAAGAAAATAGTAGACGAGAGGAGGGTGTCCCAAAACTATGAATTTTAGATTCAAAGGAAAGGGGCATCCTCTTTCTATCAACAAAAAAATTTCAATTATCACAAAACTGGCACTGGAGATTACCCCTCCAATGCCAGTTTTGTGATATTATGGGCGATAGATAGCAGTCCCCATTCTATTTTTACTTTTTCTTTCCCACGAAGCAAAAAACGCCGGAACGACCAACAGCCTTTGATCCGTCCAAAGGTCTGTTCCACTTCCACGACTCTCTGGGAGCGTAGTTTCTGACCGATTTCAGAACAAAGGTTTTCATTCGCTTTTTTCTTTAATTCATTCAAGCGGTGCGAAAATCGTAAGGTTTTTGCTTTTTCTGTTTTTTTGCACTCTTCCGCATAGGAGCATTCGCTGCAATCTTCACACCGGTAATAATCCCTTCTGGTCTCGTAACCCGCTTCCGTCACATATTTCCTGTTTCCCACATGGACCAGGTGTTTCCCGTTTCTGCACAGGAAACTGTCTGTTTCCTTATCATAAGGCAAATGTTCCGGTAAATAGGGATTCTCCCGATTTTTTCGCTTCTTTTCCCAATGAAACTTATTGTACTTCACATAACTTCCAAGATTATTTTCTTCTAGATATTCATAATTCTCTTCACTTCCGTATCCTGCGTCTGCTATGATATTTTTCGGCAGTTTCCTCAGCTTTTCCTTTATGTGCTGTAAATGTGGAATCATAGTCTTTGTATCTGTGGGATTTGGGTGGATGGTAAAGCCGACGATATACCGGTTTTCTGTACCAATCTGTATATTATAACCTGGTTTCAGCTGGCCGTTTAACATAGCATCTTCTTTCATCCGCATAAAGGTAGCATCATGATCTGTTTTGGAATAGCTGTTTCTTCCTTCAAATGTTTCTATAGATGCTTCATATTTCTGCTTCCT
>OGYQ01001072.1_pt1 | contig 17392 bp, 13 predicted proteins | sample 1576641 | NCBI WGS metagenome assembly OGYQ01 (sample SAMEA3541476, study PRJEB24748) | human gut metagenome | biome: human gut; feature: human-associated habitat; material: faeces | place: China | collected 2012
ATCCGGCAGCAGTTCGGCAGGGGAATTACCTATTTCCTCGTGGTGGCAGCCGGCATCATGTTTTATTTTGCGCTGCTCCGGGCCACCAATCTGACGGATGTGATGTGGACAGTAGTAGATGTGCTGAAGCCGATCCTGTACGGGCTCGTCATCGCCTACCTGCTGAATCCTATTGTAAAGCAGGTGGACCGCTATCTCGTCCCCGCACTGAAGAGGAAAATGAAAAATGACGAGAAGGCGGAGAAGTTCTCACGGGCAGCCGGGATCGCTCTGGCGGTGGTGTTCCTGCTCTTTCTGATCGCGGCCCTGTTTAATATGCTGATACCGGAGCTGTACAAGAGTATCCGGGACCTGATCATGACCCTGCCGGGGCAGATGAACGGTCTGGGAAAACAGCTGAACCGGATCTACGCTGATGATTCAGCCATCGGGGATATCATAAAGCGGGCACTCAGTGAAGGAACAGACATGCTGCAGAACTGGCTGCGCACAGACCTTCTGGCCCGGATCAACGACCTGATGGCCAGCCTGACAGAGGGAGTGATCAGCTTCCTCAGCGAAGTCTTTAACGTGCTGATCGGCATCATCGTCTCGGTGTATGTGCTGTTCAGCAAAGAGAAATTTGTATCCCAGACAAAGAAGACCGTCTACGCGGCATTTTCCAGCAGGAACGCCAACGCTATCCTTCACCTGACAAGAAAGAGCAACGAGATCTTCGGAGGGTTTATCATCGGGAAGATCATCGACTCCGCCATCATCGGAGTGCTGTGCTTTATCGGCATTTCCATACTCAAGATGCCGTATGTGGTGCTGGTCAGCGTGATCGTGGGCGTGACCAATGTGATCCCGTTTTTCGGCCCCTACATAGGAGCGATCCCATCAGCCCTCCTGATCATGCTCGCAGATCCGCTGAAGGGTGTGTATTTTATTATCTTTATCTTTCTTCTGCAGCAGCTGGACGGCAATTTCATTGGACCTAAGATCCTTGGAAACAGCACAGGGCTTTCCGCTTTCTGGGTTATTTTCTCCATCCTTCTGGGAGGTGGACTGTTCGGATTCCCGGGAATGCTCATGGGTGTGCCCACCTTTGCAGTGATCTACTATATCATCCAGAGTATTGTCAACAGGCGGCTGGAGAAAAAAAATCTCCCTGTTCAGTCTGACTATTATGATGAGCTGAGCTATGTGGACGATGAAGGCACCTATATACACAGAGACAAGGTTCCCCGGGACGACGGGGAAGCAGAAGAGAAGACAGGCCCAGACAAACCATAGCAGATAAAAGTTAAAGGAGAAGAGACTATGCCAATTCGAGTACAGAATGACCTGCCAGCAAAAGAGATATTGGAGCAGGAGAATATATTTGTGATGGACGATCACCGTGCCACCCACCAGGATATCAGGCCCATCCGCATCGGGCTTCTGAATCTGATGCCGCTCAAGGAGGACACAGAGCTTCAGATCCTGCGGTCCTTGTCCAACACACCTCTGCAGATAGACGTGGTGTTCATCAACGTGTCCAGCCACGAGTCCAAGAACACCTCCACCAGCCATCTGAATAAATTCTATCTGCCCTTTAATGAGGTAAAGGACCAGAAATTTGACGGATTTATCATTACCGGCGCCCCGGTGGAGCAGATGCCCTTTGAGGAAGTGGACTACTGGGAGGAACTGATCCAGATCATGGAGTGGACGAAGACCAATGTGACCTCCACCCTTCACCTGTGCTGGGGAGCCCAGGCAGCCCTCTACTACCACTACGGGATCAACAAAGTGCCCCTGGAGAAAAAGCTGTTCGGCGTCTTCAGCCACAAAGTGCTGAATCGGAAGATCCCCCTGGTGAGAGGGTTTGACGATGTCTTTCTGGCGCCTCACTCCAGGCACACAGATGTACCGGCGGAGAAGATCCGGCAGGACGGAAGGATCACCATCCTGGCAGAGTCCAAAAAGGCAGGTGCCTTCCTCTCCATGGCCCAGGATGGCCGGCAGATCTTTGTCATGGGGCATCCGGAATATGACCGGATGACGCTGGATTCCGAGTATAAGAGGGATCTTGCCAAGGGACTGCCCATTGAGATCCCGGAGAACTATTACCCGGACAATGATCCCCAGAACAGGCCGCTTCTGACATGGAGGGCCCACGGGAACAATCTGTACACAAACTGGCTGAATTACTACGTGTACCAGGTGACGCCCTACAATATGATCGGGACCCCCTTCTAAAAGACCGGATTTTCGAGGATGTAAAAGGATAGAGCAATATTCAAAACATACGGGGCCGGACAGCGGTAAAAAGCTGTCCGGCCCCGTTCTATATCGTCCGGTGTCCGTCAGGCAAGCAACTCTGCCAGGCACTTCATCAGCCGGTCATTGTCCTTTGGCAGCATGACGCAGAAGCGGATGTACTCTCCTGGCAGGCTCTCGAAGGAGGAGCAGTCCCGGATCATCATGCCCTGGCGGATGGCCGCCTCGAAGACCTGGAAGGAGGAGAGTCCCTCTTTCAGGATCCGCACCAGGATAAAGTTGGCGTAGGGGGCGTAGACCCGGGCATGACGGAAACCGGAGAGGATCTCAGTCAGGCGGGTGCGCTCAGAGTCTATGAGCTGCCAGGTCTTCTCAATGTAGCCGGCATCCTGCAGCATCAGCTCTCCCGCCAGAGCAGCAATGCTGCTGACGCTCCATGGGTTCTGGTGGATCTTGAGTGACGCGAGAAAGTCCTGGTTTCCAGTGACCCCGTAGCCCAGGCGAAGCCCCGGAGCCGCAAAGAACTTGGACACGCCCCGGATGACCATGAGATTGTCAAAGCGAAGAGTCAGAGGGATGGCCGTGACCAGGCGCGGATCCGGGGCGAACTCGGCGTAAGTCTCATCCACCATGACGAAGATGTCCCGCTCCCGGCAGGCGCTGACAAGAGATGTGAGATCGTCCCGGCTGATGGCGGAGGAGGTGGGATTGTTGGGGTTGCACAGGATGACAAGATCTGTGTCTTCCGGGAGAAAGCGCAGCAGATCCGCGGTGTCCAGCAAAAAGCCGTCCTCCTCCTTCAGGTTGTAGGCGGTGACCAGCCCTCCGGTCAGGGCCAGTTCCCGCTGGTATTCTGAGTAGGTGGGGCCGATGACCACGGCATGGCGGGCCCGGCGCTGGCTGATGAGCAGAGAGATCAGCTCTGTGGAGCCGTTTCCCACGGCAACAAAGGAGGCGGGGATCTGACAGTAGTCAGAGATGGCGGCTTTCAGGGAAACATAGTCCCGGTCAGGATAGCGGCTGATGACATCCAGATTCTCTGCCAGAGCTTTTTTGACAGAGGGGGACAGCCCCAGAGGATTGACATTGGCTCCAAAGCTTATGATGTCCTCCTTTTTGATATGGTAATATGCCTCGATCTGTTCCAGATCACTGCCGTGGAAGGCGGGGCGGTTCGTGTTTTTCATACGTATTCCTCCATATTTCTCGTATATTCTTCTACATTTTCAGATTACGGCATTGCTATTATGATTGCAGTAATGATATAATCTATTATAGTATGTCTAATAAAAGCGATGCAAGAAGAGGTGGAAGGCTTGAAGAATAAAATTAAAAAATTTTCAAAAGGGGACTTTCAGACAGCAGGCCCGGAGATCGTGTTCGACGAGACCTGCCTGATCCTTACCATCGGTGAGGGGGAAGTGTACCGTGGAAGTTTTACGATCAGAAGCCAGACAGACGGGGCGATCCGGGGGATCGTATATCCGTCTTCTTTTCGTATGCGCTGTGTGGAACAGGGCTTTGAAGGAAACCCTGTCACGGTGAAGTTTGAGTACGATGGAAGAAATCTGCGTCCCGGTCATGTGGAGCAGGGAAAGTTTTCTGTCGTCTGCAACGGGGGCGAGTACGAGGTGGCTTTCACGGCTATCATCGAGAAGCCCTATGTTATGACAGCTTACGGGAAAGTCCAGAGCACGGATGATTTCAAGCGACTTGCCATCAAAGATTTCTCTGAGGCACAGAGGCTGTTCCGCTCCCGGGAGTTCTACGAGGTGCTCAAATACGAAAATCCCAGGACCTTCCATCTCTATGACAATATGCGCAAGTGGGCCCTGGATGAGCAGGCTATGGAGGAGTTCCTTGTGGGGATCAAGCAGAAAGAGTGCATCTTCCTCACCCTGCAGGGAGAGGGTATGCTCTTTGAGGACCTGAAGGAAGCCACCAAGGGAAGCTTCACTGTCATCAAGAACACCTGGGGCTTTATGCCCGTGCATATCCAGACAGAGGGCGGATTTATCACAGTTCCCAGACCGGAGATCACCACGGATGATTTTGTGGGAAATGTGTATGAGCTGGAGTTTGTGGTGAACACGGACCACCTCCACGCAGGGCGGAATTTTGGCAAGATCTATCTTGTCACCCCCTATGAGACCCTCTCCTACGATGTGGAAGTGTTTCAGAATGGAAATTATGATGAGAACCGCCGGGAGATCGAGTTCCTGGCGGCCCAGATCCTGAAAGAATACATTGCCTGTGAGGCGGGGCGGATCGATCTGAACACCTGGACAAACAGCGCTGTGGAGAAGTCAAAGAGGATGCGCCAGTATGCGCCTTTGGATGACGGGCTGCAGCTTTTTCAGGCCCATGTCTATATAAGAGGGGAGCGGATCGAGGAGGCAAAGTGGATACTGGAGAACTATAATTACAACCGTTTTGCCATCGGCAAAGACCCTGTCACTAATGCTTACTACCTGTACCTGACAGCCCTCATAAGGAAGAACGGAAGCCATGTGGAGAGAGTGCTGGACGAGATCGGGAAGACTTACCTCCGTCATCAGGATTCCAGTGAGCTGCTTCTCATGCTCCTGACGCTGGACCCCCAGTATCGGGATGCCTACCGCAGGCTCCGGGTTCTGGAGCAGCAGTTTTACGGGTATGAGACGAACCAGGTGCTCCTTTATCAGATTGCCTACCAGTGCTTTGTGGAGAGGACCAATCTCTTGAAGAAGCTGGGGAAATTTGAGCTCCACGTGCTGAATTTTGCCGTAAAATACCGGCTGCTGACAAAGGAGCTGGCTCTCTATGCGGCGAACCTTGCCAGCCAGCAGAAAAACTATGACGATCTTCTGTTCCACATACTGGAGCAGATTTACGATATGTACAAGGAACCCATGATCCTGAACACCATCTGTACCCTTCTCATCAAGGGAAATAAGATGCAGCAGAGATATTTTGTGTGGTACCAGAGAGCGGTGGACGCGGAGCTGAAGATTGCCCAGCTCTATGAGTACTATATGGAGACCATAGAGGAGGACAGAGTCAGGGAGGCCCTGCCCAGATCCATCTTCCTGTATTTTATGCACGGGAACAATCTGGACTACAAAAAGGCGGCCCTCCTCTACGCCAATCTGATCACCTATGAGCAGTATGCAAGCGATCTGTATATCAGCTACCGGGAGCAGATGGTGGAGTTCGCCTGGGATCAGCTAGTGAAGAGGCACATCAACGAGTCCCTGAAGATCATTTACAAGCGCTTCTGCACCGAGGAGGAGATGACCGGGGAGAGGCTGGAGGCTATGCGGGATATCTGCTATGCCTATGAAGTGACGACAAAAGTCAGAGGCCTCAAGTGTGTGCTTGTCATCGAGAAGGACGGCACGATCAAGCAGAGAGTGCCCTACCGCGAGGAGGGAGCGGTCGTCTACCTGTACGACAAGGAAGCCAGGATCATCTGGGAGGGGATGGATGGACGCCATTACACGGATTCCATTGCCTTCGAGACAAGGCGGATGTTCTACGAGCCCAGATATCTGGAAATGTGCAAAAAGTACATGTCCCACATGAACAGCTGGGGCGGCGACGGCGCCAAAGAGGAAGTGACATTCGACAATCTTCATATAAAGGATATCGATGATTTCGACGAGAAGGAAGTGTTCCAGCTGTGCAGCAGGAGGATCCGGGAAGACAACTACGAGGAGGATGACTTCCTGCTCTACCTGTGTTTTGAGATGTTCAAGCGGCAGCAGTACGACAGGGTGACACTGACCTATCTGTCTAACTTCTACTGCGGCGCCACAAAGGATATGAAGCAGCTGTGGAAGACGGCCAAAGAATATGGCGTCCAGACCGGGAAGCTGGGAGAGAGGATCATCACCCAGATGCTGTTCTCGGAAGATATGTTTGACGAAGAGGAGATCTTTATCGAGTACTATCTGGGAGGAAACGCTTACTTCCGGCTGAAGCAGGCTTATCTGGCCTACGTCTCCAGAGAGTACATGGTGAGAGGGCGCAGGACGGGCCATACCATTTTTGAGATCATTGTCAACGAGCGCCGCCAGGAGGAGGATCTGGCAGATATATGCAAGATCGCCCTGCTGCGGTATTACTCCGACAGGGAGTACGGCCACGAGGTGGAGGAAGTGCTCCACGGCGTGCTGGGAGAACTCTGCGAGAAGCAGATCATCTTCCCCTTCTACCTGAAATACCCGGAGAGCTGGCTGCGCGAGGCGCAGCTCTACGACAGGACGATGGTGGAATACCGGGCCTCCAGAGGAGGAAAGGTGCGCATTGTATATAAGATGCGCCAGGACGGAGTGGATGATCTGGGATACCAGAGCGAGAGCCTGACTCCCATGTATGAAAACATTTACGTGAAAGATTTTATTCTCTATAAGGGAGACCTGGTGCGCTACTACTTCCAGGAGTCCCAGGGGAAGAAGACAGCCAGCCAGGAGGAACATGTGCTGGAACAGACAAGGGATGTGCCTCCTATCGGCCGGTATGGCAGGCTGAACGCCATGTCATCCATGAAGCCGGAGGAGCGCGAGGCTGCCATGAGGGCCTACCAGCAGGAACTTTATCTGGCTGAGCAGATCTTTGAGAAGTATTAAGGAGGAATTTTTCTGTGAGAGGCGGAAGCATATTAGGAATTGAACTGAATGACCAGTACTGCCAGATCAGCTTTTACGATGAGGAAAAGAGTGAACCGGAGACACTGGAGACGGCAGTGGACAATTACCAGATACCGCTGATCCTCGGATATTACAGAGAACAGTGGGTGTACGGGCGAGAGGCGAAACGCCTGGCTACGGTCAATGAGGGCTGCACAGTGACAGATCTGTTTGAGCGGGCAAAACGGCAGGAGAAGGTGCGTGTGGGGGCAAAGAACCACGACGCGGTGTGGCTGCTGGCCAAATTCTTCCAGCTGGCCCTGGCCCAGTTCCGTCATATAGAGTATCTGACCTTCTCCGTCCCCTACACGGACATTGATATCAGCAAGATGCTCAAGGGCGTGGGACAGTTTGTGGGCGTGCCCAAGGAGTCTGTCTACGTGCAGGACTACAAGGAGAGTTTCTGTCACTACATGTTCTACCAGCCCAAAGAGCTGTGGCAGTACGAGGCGGCTCTCTTTTACTGCGACAGAAACGAGATCAGGGCCTACATGCTGCGGCGCCTGCGGAAACTGCGGGGCAGGGGCGACGAGCTCTTTGTGGCTGTGGATGAGGTGGCAAACGCTCATATGAAGGAGCTGGCGGCTGTCTACCCCGTGCTGAATGTAGATAAGGCGAAAGACGCGGACGAGAGATTTAAGTCTTTTATCCAGAGTGTGTTTGACAAGAAGGTGGTCTCCTCTGTCTATCTGACAGGGGAAGGGTTTGAGAACAACTGGTACCCCGCCTCCCTGAAGGTGCTCTGCAATGGCCGCAGGGCTTTCCTTGGAAACAATCTGTACAGCCGGGGAGCCTGCTATACAGCCTACAGAAAATGCAGGGATTACGAGGACAGCCCCATTTATCTGGACAATACAAAGATGACAGACCAGATCTGTCTGCGCATGCGTGTGGGCGGCAAAGAAGGCTGGTATCCCATCGTCCAGTGGGGATCTCACTGGTATGAGGCGGACGGACAGTGGGATGTGCTTCTGGAGGATACCTCTGATATTGAGATACATATTGAGTCTCTGGGGAGCGGCGAGCTCCAGGCCGAGACGGTCTCTCTTGCCGGACTTCCGGAGAGGAAGGACTATGCCCTGCGGCTCACCATAGAGGTCATGTTCCTGGATGAGTACACCTGTAAGATCAGCTTCAGGGATGCGGGCTTTGGAGAGTTTTTCCCGGCCACGGATTTCCACGTAGAAAAGACGATTCACTTAGGAGGAAGCAATGGGCAGTTTAATTCTCTGTCATAAGAAGAAGGCAAAACATCCATATGAGATATCCAGGATCCATATGCGGATCTATACCATAGAAGAGCTGTGCTATTATTTCTGCAACAACCTTTATCTTGTGGATTACACCATCATTAACCGGCAGCTCTGCGATTGGCTGGAGGAGGAGCTGGAACTGTACGATCTGGCGGATGAGCTGAGAGGCATCCTGGATCAGAACGGGCCGGTGGAGCAGTTCCTGCTGGCAGTGCTGAGCCACGCCTCCATCTACTCTTCCTCGGAGATCACCCGGATCCACAATGTGTTGGAGCACCTGAAGAACCAGAACGAGGTGGAAAGGGAGAAGTACAAGGCCGACAACCTGTTCAAAGCCGGCGAGGTGGCCTCGGCTATCCTTGTATATCAGTCTATTGTAAGTAAAGAGTGGGATGATTCCGTGGGCAGGGATTTCTACGGGCAGGTGTACGGATGCCTGGGCTCGGCCTACGGCAGGCTTCTTCTCTATGAGGAGGCGGCCGCCATGTACGAGAAGGGCTTCAATGTCTGCCAGGACACGAAAATGCTGAAAGCCTACCTCTACTGCTGTTACAGGTATCTGCCCCAGGAGCAGTACGTGAAGATGCTTTCCAACGAGCCGGTCTATCTGAGCATAGGGTCTGTGCTAAAAGAAGAGATCCGCAAAGCAGCCGAGAATGTGAAGGTGGACGCTTCGGATGAACAGCTTGGCAGATGGAAAAAGGAATACCAGAGAGGAAATATCTGACAGAAAGGACACTTATCTGCGGTTGACAGGCTGTGGATAAGTGTGTTATTATAACAGAGCAATTTAGTGTGGTAGAGTAATCAATTGATAAATTGCTAATATAATAAAGTTACATACGGGAGGAAATGAGAGATGAAAAAGAGACTGGCACTTGTGATGGCACTGACAATGACAGCGGCGACCCTGCTGGCAGGCTGCGGCGGCAGCTCTGACGGATCCTCGGATGAGGGATCAGACAGCCAGGACACATCCACGGCAGAATTTGCGGAAAAGGCAGAGGGAGATACGTTTACCGTTGGATTTGACCAGGATTTCCCGCCTATGGGATTTGTGGGCGAGGACGGAGAGTACACAGGATTTGACCTGGAGCTTGCCCAGGCTGTCTGTGATAAGATGGGATGGGAGTTTGTCCCGGAACCGATTGCCTGGGACGCAAAGGACGCCATGCTCGAGTCCGGAGCCATCGACTGCATCTGGAACGGGTTCACCATCAATGGAAGAGAGGACGAGTACACATGGTCCGATCCCTATCTGGACAACAGCCAGGTGTTTGTCGTGAAAGCGGATTCCGGCATCGAGTCTGCGGAAGATCTGGCAGGAAAGACAGTGGATGTACAGACAGACTCCTCCGCCCAGGCGGCGCTGGAGGACAACCAGGAGCTTTCCAGCACCTTCGGCAACCTACAGGTGATCGCGGATTACAATACAGGATTTATGGAGCTTGAGTCCGGAGTCGTGGACGCTGTTGCCATGGATATCGTGGTAGCGAGCTACCAGATCGAGTCCAGGGATGCGGACTTTGTGATCCTGGACGATGTGATCTCCACAGAGGAGTACGGCGTGGGCTTTGCAAAGGGCAACGAGGCCGTGAGAGATCAGGTGCAGACAGCGCTGGAGGAGCTGGCCGCAGACGGGACTATGGCGGAGATCTCCACGAAATGGTTCGGTGAGGACATTACGACCATAGGAAAGTAAAATAAGTAGAATATACAAAAAGGGCTGTCCTTTTGGGCAGCCCGTTTTGCCGGACTGGCGGAGAGGAGTTTTGGTATGGAATTTTCAGTTATGCTGAACCTTCTGATCGAGGGAACCGTGATGACGGCGGAGATCTTTTTCGTGACACTGGTGCTGTCACTGCCTTTGGGGATGCTTGTGTGCTTTGGCAGGATGTCGAAAAATATCATTGTCCGCTCGTTTTTTAAATTTTACATATCTGTTATGAGGGGAACTCCCCTGATGCTGCAGCTCATGGTCTTCTACTTCGGACCCTTCTATCTGTTTGGACTGCAGATCACAGACACCTGGAAGCAGCTGGCCTGGATACTTGGATTTTCTCTCAACTATGCGGCCTATTTTGCGGAGATATACAGAGGCGGGATCGAGTCCATGCCCCAGGGACAGTATGAGGCGGCCAAGATCCTGGGCTACAGCAAGTCCCAGACTTTTATGAGGATCATCCTGCCCCAGGTCATCAAGCGGGTGATGCCCTCCATCACGAACGAGGCCATCACGCTTGTGAAGGACACATCTCTTGCCTTCACCCTGTCTATCATGGAGCTGTTCAACCAGGCCAAGGCCCTTGCGGCCCGGGAGACCAACATGATCCCCTACGCCATAGCGGCCCTGATCTACTATGTGTTCTGTCTCCTTGTGGCCTTTGTCATGGAGCAGGCGGAGAAAAAGATGAGTTATTACCGGTAGGGAGAAGGAGGCAGTTATGAGTCTGTTGGAAATTAACAATTTAAAGAAGAGTTTTGACGGCCTGGAGGTGCTGAAAGACATCTCGCTCCAGGTCAGACAGGGGGAAGTGCTGGGCATTATCGGCCCCTCCGGGTCGGGAAAGTCTACCCTCCTTCGGTGCGCCACCGGCCTGGAGACACCGGACAGCGGCGAGATACACTATGAGGGGACCTTTGGGCTTGTCTTTCAGAACTTTAATCTGTTTCCGCACTATTCTGTTATAAAAAATATTACGGACGCTCCCATCAAGGTCCAGAAGAGGGATAAGGAGGAAGTCTTTGCGGAGGCCAGGGCCCTCCTTGCAAAGATGGGGCTCTCGGACAAGGAGAAAGCCTACCCCTACCAGCTCTCCGGCGGGCAGCAGCAGAGGATCTCCATCGCCAGGGCGCTGGCCATGAATCCGGATATCCTCTTCTTTGATGAGCCCACCTCGGCCCTGGATCCGGAGCTGACAGGGGAGATCCTGAAGGTCATCCGGGATCTGGCAGCGGAGCACATGACCATGGTTATTGTCACACATGAGATGAATTTTGCCAGGAACGTGGCGGATCAGATCATTTTTATGGACAAGGGGGTCATTGCCCAGCAGGGGACGCCGGAGGAAGTTTTTGGTTCTTCTAACGAAAGAATGCAGGAATTCCTTGGAAAATTAGGAGAAAACTTATAAATCATGGCTGATTGTTTAGTAATACTAATAAATATGCCGGAAAATAAATAATGAGTGCTTATCTTTGACGGGCGGGGAGGAATGTTGCTTTTCTCCCCGCCTTGTATTATACTTTTATGGGTAAATCAGCGGGATTTCCCGGAAACCTGACAATGTAAAACAACAGGCAGCGCCCGCCTGCGGTGCATGGCGCTGTGAGGATAAGGAGCGAGAGAAACATACATGGATAACTTTGAAAAAGTGACAACAGGTCTTGGAGAAGAATGTGGTGTTTTCGGTGCTTATGATATGGATGGGGGCGATGTAGCCCCCACTGTCTATTATGGGCTTTTTGCACTGCAGCACAGAGGACAGGAGAGCTGTGGCATCGCAGTGACAGACACCTGCGGAGAGCGGAAGATGCGGTCAAAGAAAGGGCTGGGGCTTGTCAATGAAGTGTTTGACGAGGAAGCCCTCCATGCCCTTCACGGCAATCTGGGCGTGGGCCATGTCCGCTACTCCACGGCAGGGGGATCCAGGGCGGAGAACGCCATGCCTCTGGTCATCAACTATGTGAAAGGTGTCCTGGCCATCGCCCACAATGGAAACCTGACCAATGCGGTGGAGCTGCGGCATGAGCTGGAGCACACCGGGGCCATCTTCCAGACCACCATCGACTCGGAGGTGATCGCCTACCACATTGCCAGAGAGCGCCTGCAGGCGCCCAATGTGGAGGGGGCAGTGAAAAATGCCATGAAGAAGATAAAGGGGGCCTACGCACTGGGGGTCATCTCGCCCAGAAAGATGATCGGGGCAAGAGATCCCTTCGGCCTGAAGCCCCTGTGCATCGGAAAGAGGGACAACACCTATATCCTGGCTTCCGAGAGCTGCGCCCTGGCTGCCGTTGACGCGGAGTTTGTGCGGGACGTGGAGCCGGGCGAGATCGTGTCCATCACAAAGGACGGCATCTCCTCCGACAAGAGTATGGCCATCGATCGGGCCAGGCACGCCAGATGCATTTTCGAATATATTTATTTTGCCAGAATGGACAGCACCCTGGACGGTGTGAACGTGTACCATGCCAGGATCACAGCCGGCAGGGCGCTGGCCCAGTCCTACCCGGTGGAGGCGGATCTTGTGGTGGGGGTTCCGGATTCGGGACTTGTGGCCGCAAGGGGCTACTCAGAGCAGTCCGGCATTCCGGTGGGGATGGCCTTCCACAAGAACAGCTACGTGGGGCGGACTTTTATCAAGCCAAAACAGAGCGAGCGGGAGTCCAGCGTGCGCATCAAGCTGAACGTGATCCCGGAAGTAGTACGCGGGAAAAGGATCGTCATGGTGGACGACTCCATCGTCCGGGGCACCACCTGCGCCAACATCATCCGCATGCTGAAAAAGGCGGGGGCCACGGAGGTACATGTGAGGATCAGCTCACCCCCCTTCCTGTATCCCTGTTACTTTGGAACGGATGTGCCCTCCAATGAACAGCTGATCGCGCACTCCCACACGACAGAGCAGATCCGGGAGATGATCGGAGCAGACTCCCTCGGCTACATGGAGATCGAAAAGCTGAAGGACATGGTGGGAGAGCTGGGATACTGTGATGCCTGCTTTACAGGAAATTATCCCATGGAAGTGCCCGGGCGGGATGTCTCCCTGGCATTTGAATAGAAGCTGTGCTAGAATGAGAGAAAGAGAACAGAAACTATTTTTATGAGCAGAGAAAGGAAAGAAAATCTATGAGTCACGACAGATATGTAAGCCCGCTCTCCGAGCGGTATGCCAGCAGGGAGATGCAGTACATTTTTTCTCCTGATATGAAATTCCGCACCTGGAGGCGCCTGTGGATCGCCCTGGCGGAGACGGAGAAGGAACTGGGACTTCCTATCACAGATGAGCAGATCGAGGAACTGAGGAGCCACGCGGACGATATCAATTACGATGTGGCAAAAGAGAGAGAAAAACTGGTGCGCCACGATGTTATGTCCCATGTCTATGCCTACGGCCAGCAGTGCCCCAAGGCAAAGGGCATCATCCACCTGGGAGCCACATCCTGCTACGTGGGGGACAATACGGACATCATCATCATGTCCGAGGCCCTGAAACTGGTCCGCACAAAGATCGTGAACGTGATAGCAGAGCTGGCTGATTTTGCTGAACAGTACAAAGATCTGCCCACTCTCGCCTTCACGCACTTCCAGCCGGCCCAGCCCACCACTGTAGGAAAGAGGGCAACGCTCTGGCTCCAGGAGTTTATGATGGATCTGGAGGATCTGGAGTACGTGCTGGGAAGCCTGAAGCTTCTGGGATCCAAGGGGACCACGGGAACACAGGCCAGCTTCCTGGAACTCTTTGACGGAGACCAGGAGACCATCGACAAGATCGATCCCATGATCGCAAAGAAGATGGGCTTTGAGGCCTGCTATCCGGTATCCGGCCAGACCTATTCAAGGAAAGTGGACACAAGAGTGCTGAACGTGCTGGCGGGGATCGCTGCCAGCGCCCACAAGATGTCCAACGACATCCGGCTTCTGCAGCACTTAAAAGAAGTGGAAGAGCCCTTTGAGAAGAACCAGATCGGCTCCTCTGCCATGGCCTACAAGAGAAACCCCATGCGCAGCGAGCGGATCGCTTCCCTCTCCAGGTACGTCATGGTGGACGCGCTGAATCCGGCTGTCACCTCTGCCACTCAGTGGTTTGAGAGAACGCTGGATGACTCTGCCAACAAGCGTCTCAGTGTGCCGGAAGGCTTCCTGGCCATTGACGGCATCCTGGACCTGTGCCTGAACGTGGTGGACGGGCTTGTAGTCTACCCCAAGGTCATCGAGAAGCACCTTATGGCAGAGCTTCCGTTCATGGCTACAGAGAACATTATGATGGACGCTGTGAAGGCTGGAGGAGACCGCCAGGAGCTGCATGAGCGCATCCGGGAGCTCTCCATGGAAGCAGGAAAAAATGTGAAAGAGAAGGGACTGGAGAACAACCTTCTGGAGCTGATCGCGGCAGACCCGGCTTTCGGGCTTAGTCTGGATGAGCTGAAAAAGACTATGGATCCTGCAAAATATACAGGCCGAGCCTCTGTGCAGGTGGACAAGTACCTGGCAGATGTGGTCCGTCCTATGCTGGAGAAGAACAGAGACCTTCTGGGCGTGAAGGCAGAGATCAACGTATAAAGAGTGCAAAAAGGGTGGGAAACAGAGAAATTCCCGCCCATTTTTTACTTGCTGCGATCTTTCATGGCAAAAAAAGGAGATAGACAAAATAGTAACAAAAATTGAGCTTGAAAATTGTGCAAAACATACAAAAATAACTTCTTGTTCTTGAGGGTATTGCAAAAAAACCACAACTAAGGTAGTATAAATGTGTCATTGATAGACATGATAGATCATCCATATTTATAGATGAGATATATGAGATATACAACTGCATAAGGACGATCTCTTTCACGAGAGAGCTGACAGCGAGCAGCCGCCGAAGAGGCAAGCCGAGGGACAAAGCGCTGGTCCACTGGTGAAACTTTCAGGCAAAAGGATTGGAAGAGGGACGAATTCTGAATATGTTGCAGAAGGATGAGCAGAGGACAGCTGTTCAGACATCAGCAGGGTAGACAGAGCGGGGCGGCATACACAAGGAAGTGTTTGCGACGTCCCTTTTTTATTGGGCATATATCCGGCAGAGCGCGCCGGCGACGCCCCTGACCGGCTCTTGGCCGGGCAGATGAAAGGAGACAAAAGATGGACAGCTATATGATCCTGACTAACAATCCGCTTGCAGCCCGTAAACTGGAGGGGCGCAGGACGGTATGTTATATATCTGTTCCCTATGAGGAACTGCTCAGAGAGGCAGAGAAAAAGATCTGCCAGGGCCACAGGCTTTTGTCGCATCCTCTGTCAGGGAGCGTAAAGCCAAAGGAGACACCGTACAAATCGATCATGCTGAGCGGGAAAAAAGAGGAGGTGGACCCGCAGTCCGTCAGAATGATCGAGGCGGCCATACAGACCTGTGAGAAATTCACAGACCGTCAGAAAAGTTACGGGCAGGAAGTATATGAAGATTTTCAGCTCATTGACTGGACACTGCTGGAAAGCGCGATGGAGTCGGCGGACGTATGGTAGAACCGACATTGAGAGACAGGAAGAAGCTGCAGAGAAACACAGCATAAAAAGGATTGCAAGGAGGTAATGAGACGTGCGATTAGAAATGGGCCACATTTACATCAAGGATATCCAGTTTGCGGATGAGAGCAAAATTCAGGACGGTGTCCTTTATGTAGCAAAGGAGGAGCTGGAAAAGACAGCTCTGGAAGATGAGAAGATCAAGGGAGTGTCTTTTGACATTGCCCGCCCGGGCGAGTCTGTCCGCATCACACCTGTGAAGGACGTGATCGAGCCCAGAGTAAAAGTGGAAGGAAGAGGAGGCGTATTCCCGGGAGTGATCTCCAAGGTAGACACAGTGGGAAGCGGAAAGACATACGCACTCAAGGGCATGGCTGTAGTGACAGCGGGACGCATTGTCGGCTTCCAGGAAGGCATTATCGACATGACAGGGCCGGGAGCACAGTACACACCCTTCTCCCAGACACTCAACCTGGTGATGGTGTGCGAGCCGGTTGATGAAATCAAACAGCATGACTATGAGAAGGCAGTCAGATTTGCCGGATTCAGAGTGGCGGCCTACATTGGGGAACTTGCCCGCAGCCTGACACCGGATGAGACAAAAGTATATGAGACATGCACCATCAAGGAGGGACTGGAGAAATATCCGGAGCTCCCCAGAGTTGCCTATGTGCAGATGCTGCAGAGCCAGGGGCTTCTCCACGACACCTATGTGTACGGAGTGGACGCAAAGAAGATCGTTCCCACGATCTTAAGCCCCACAGAGATCATGGACGGCGCTATCGTGTCTGGAAACTGTGTGTCCGCATGCGACAAGAATCCTACCTATGTACATCAGAACAATCCGGTTGTGCACGACCTGTTTGAAGAGCACGGAAAGACTCTGAACTTTGTGTGCCAGATCATCACCAACGAGAACGTGTACCTGGCAGACAAGCAGCGCTCCTCCGACTGGACGGCTAAGCTGTGCAAAATGCTGGATCTGGACGGCGTCATCGTATCCCAGGAAGGATTCGGAAACCCGGATACAGACCTGATCATGAACTGTAAGAAGATCGAGGCAGAGGGCGTGAAGACAGTCATCATCACAGACGAGTATGCCGGACGGGACGGAAAGTCACAGTCTCTGGCAGATGCGGACGCGGCTGCAGACGCCGTTGTCACAGGCGGAAACGCAAACGAAGTGATCATTCTGCCTAAACTTGACAAGGTGATCGGCACACTGGACTATGTGACAAAGATCGCAGGTGCCAGCGAGGAGACGCTCCGGGAGGACGGATCTTTGGAAGTGGAGCTCCAGGTTATCACAGGAGCTACCAACGAGACAGGATTTAACAAGCTGAGCGCAAGATAGAAGGGAGGACATACAGGAAATGAGTAAGATCAAAGTTGTACATTATATCAATCAGTTCTTCGCTAATATCGGCGGAGAGGAGAAAGCGGACTACCCGGCAGAGATCCGCGTGGGTGAGGTCGTAGGACCCGGACTTGCGTTCAATATGAACTTTAAGGACGAGGCGGAGATCATTGCAACGATAGTGTGCGGTGACTCCTATTTCAATGAGAACCTGGAGAAGGCAAAGGCAGACATCCTGGCCATGGTAAAGGAGCAGGCTCCGGACGTATTCATCGCAGGACCGGCTTTCAATGCAGGACGTTACGGCGTTGCATGCGGAACGATCGCAGCAGCGGTTCAGGAAGAACTTGGTATTCCGGCAGTTACAGGTATGTATGTGGAGAATCCAGGTGCTGATATGTTCAAGAACCAGGTATACATGGTATCTACAAAGAACAGCGCAGCAGGTATGAGAGATGCAGTGGGCAAGATGGCTCCTCTTGCGCTGAAGCTTGCGAAAGGCGAAAAGATCGGCGCTTCCTGTGAAGAAGGATATATGCCGAACGGCATTCGTGTAAACTTCTTTGAGAAGGAGAGAGGATCCAACCAATACTGTGGGATATTTATATTATAATGGCGTAAACTATAATTATAATTTTGT
>OGYQ01001076.1_pt1 | contig 17342 bp, 15 predicted proteins | sample 1576641 | NCBI WGS metagenome assembly OGYQ01 (sample SAMEA3541476, study PRJEB24748) | human gut metagenome | biome: human gut; feature: human-associated habitat; material: faeces | place: China | collected 2012
ATCCTCTTCCGGGTCCCACCATGATGTCATGGTCCCGGGCATAGCGGATAAAGTCCCACACAATCAGGAAATAGTCCACATATCCCATTTCACGAATCGTATTCAGCTCATAATTCAGGCGTTCCTCAAGTTCAGCTGTCACAGGCTGATACCGCTCCTTCAATCCCTCAAAGCACAGCTTATTCAGATATTCCCATGCAGTATATCCGTCCGGCACATCAAACTTTGGCAGCTTCGTCACACCGAATTCAATCTCCACATGGCAGCGGTCAGCGATCTTCTGCGTATTCTCAAGCGCTTCCGGAGCGTATGAGAACAATTCCTCCATCTCCTCAGGAGATTTCACGAAATACTGCCCGCCTTCGTAGCGCATTCTGTCCTCATCATCGATCTTCTTTCCGGTCTGCAGACAGAGCAGGATGTCGTGGGGTTTCACGTCGTCCTCATAGGTGTAGTGAACGTCGTTGGTAGCCACAAGCTGGATCCCCGTCTCCCTACTTATCCGCAGCAGCGCCTGATTCACCATCTGCTGCTGGGACATGCCGTGGTCCTGCAGCTCCAGGAAGAAGTTCCCTTTCCCGAAGATCTTCTCATAGCGCAGGGCCGCCTCCTTTGCCTCCTCGTAGAGGCCCTGGCCGATATTTCTCGCCACTTCTCCCGCCAGGCAGGCACTGAGGGCGATGATCCCCTCGTGGAATTCCTCCAGAAGCTCCATATCCACCCTGGGCTTATAGTAGTATCCTTCCGTAAATCCCCGGGAGACCAGCTTCATCAGATTATGGTATCCTGTATCGTTCTCTGCCAACAGCACAAGATGGTAGTATCTGCTCTCGCTGTTTCCTCTAACCTCCTTGTCAAACCGGGAGCCCGGAGCCACGTAGACTTCGCAGCCAAGAACCGGCTTAATCCCCGCTGCCTTAGCCGCCTTGTAGAAATCGATCACGCCGTACATGACGCCGTGGTCCGTGATAGCCACGCTGTCCATGCCCAGCTCCTTCACCCTGGAAATACATTCCTTTATTTTATTGGATCCGTCCAGCAGACTGTACTCTGTATGGACATGCAGATGTGCAAAACTCATATTTTCCCCGCTTTCTATTTTGCTCTATCTCTTTATTCTGTATCTGGCTGTCTGTTTCCAGTAAAATTCAGCGCTTTTTCAATCATCCGCCGATGCAGTATATGTATGAACTTGAAAACATTGTACTACGTTTAAAAAGGAGGCGCAAGAATTCTGTATTTTAAGAAGGATAGAAGCCTCCTCGATCACTCTTGTTCCTACAGCCATGGAAGGTAGTATCATCATGGTGGCATTGTAGCGGATTTCTATTAAATAATAAGTACTACTTTTATTTGGGAAAGGTTAGATAAAATAAGATGGGTTACGAATTGCTAGAGCTTTTTGTCGTCCTGTGTGAAAGAAAAAAACATGGCAAGAGCCGCCAAGTTACTGTATAAGACGCAGTCCAGCATTTCCTCTGTAGAACAACAAAAAGGCGGGAACACCTCGAAAAAAGGTATCCCGCCTCTCTTAAGTTTTCACTAGCCATTAATCATGAAGCTGACCAGTCTGTCAATGTCCTCTTTCTCGTATGCGATAATCTCCAGCTCCGGGATCTCACCATTTGAAAAGATATTTGCCATAGACACATACTGGGACAGTTTGGACTTCAGGTTCAATCTGTCTCCCTCGCCTGTCACCAGTTCCACTCTTCCCTTGCAGTCGTCAACAACTTTGAAAAACTTATCAATATTGGTAATATTCTGTACTTTCATATTCTCTATTCCTTTCTCCTTAACTTATATATGGGATCTGCACATAAGCAGACATTCCCTGTTCACTCACCATTATAAACACATCTCACCGGATTGCAATGCTTTTTTCCCGGATCTCGATCTTACCTTCTTTGAGAAGGCGCCCCACCGCACGCTTAAAAGCATTCTTTCCAAAACCGAACTCCGCACGAATCAGTTCCGGGTCAGCCTTGTCCGTGAAGGGCAACTCCCCGCCGTTTGCCATAAGCTTTTCCAGCACAGCCTCCGCGTCTTTGTCCATCTGAATAAAAGCTTTCTCGCGCAGGCTTAAGTCCAGCTTTCCATCCGACTTTACATCCGTCACCCGCGCTTCCACCCGATCTCCCACGTTGTATCTGCCCGAGACCTCCCTCTTGGGGATCAGCGCACAGTACCGATCGTCCACTGCCACAAAAAGGCCGAAATTCAGGCTTTTCTCATAAATGATGCCAGTGACTCTGTCATCTTTTTTGTAGGGAGACTTTTTCTCCAGTTTGTCATACACCTTCATGGTAGCGCACAGCCTTCCGCTCTTGTCCACATAGAGGCTGACCAGACATTCGTCCCCTTTTCTCACTCTTGCCGTCTGCTGTTTGAAGGGGAGAAAAAGATCCTTCTCCAATCCCCAGTCCAGGAAAGCGCCGATGGGAGCGGTATCCTTTACCTTCAGCAGCTTCACCTCCCCCAGCTGGATCTTTGGTTCATTGGTAGTGGCGATGATCCGATCCTTTGAGTCTCGGTACAGAAATACTTCTATCCCGTCTCCAATCCGCGTCCCTGCCGGCACCTGCTTTCTGGGAAGCAGCACTTTGTCCTCATCTGTCCCCAGATACACGCCGAAATCCGTCTGCTTCACAACCTTGAGTACTTGTTTTTTCCCTAATCCTTCTTCTAACATCTCTTTTCTCCTGTCAATTCTACAACCGCGTACGGTTTTCCCTCCACATTGCACAGCTCCACAACTGTCCTTTCTTCCTCTCTTGACGTCCTGGGGCAGATCATGTCTCCCAAAATAGCTGACCGCTTATATTCTACCCGGAGTTTTTTCACCAACATCTCCTCCTCCAGTACCTCCAGCGCCATCTGCACATACTGGCAGTTATTGACATGCTCGTTCGTATCAATATGGTACTTCCTCACCGGGAAAGAGGGCCTGTCCTCCAGCGCCTCCGGAAGTCGGATCTTCCGGGACACTTGCTCCATCTCCAGAGACGGCTCCGTGCCATACTTTTCTATATCTTCCACCAGGGGCCTGCATGGCCGCCCCTTCTCCAAGTCCATGAAAGCCCAGATTGAATTGGCATACGCAACCTTTTCCCCGTTTTCATCCCACATACAGAAATTTCTGTACCCGTATAACCCGGTAAATTCTGTGGCCCATGTCCCTGTCCGGATCTTCTCCCCGATCCTGGGATACCGGTCCACTGCTATCTGCCAGGATGTGAGCACCCAGGCTCTCTTTTTCTCTTTCAGATAATCGATACCAAGACCGATCTCCTCTGAGTGGAAAATGCTGCAGTCCTGAAAATAATTGATGATCCCCGGAAGGGTGATGGTCTCGTGGTGATCTGCCTCACTGAACCTTACCCTGCTGTCAAATGCATACATGTTACTATTCCTCTCCCTGTGCTATATAGCTCTTCTCCGTCGTGATCACGCACTGATACCTGTGATCCGCCTGCTGGAGCTTCTTTCTCACCTTTTTTGTCAGTTCTTTTTCTTCTTCCTCCGTGTAGCGATAGGGAATCACCATATCGAAGATCACATTGATCCGCTCCTTTCCCTCCACTACTCTCAGGTCATGGATGGAGACCTCCGGGTCAATGCCGTTCACCGTCTCCTGAACCTGACTCTTGACAGCCAGGATTTTCTCATCCTTTGTCTCCACCGGGTCCATATGAATGACGAGGAAAACGCCCAGATGCCGCACCGCGTCTCTCTCGATCCGGTCAATAATCTCATGGGATGTCTCTATGTCAACATCATTAGGTACCTCGGCGTGGATAGAAGCCATATTCCGACCGGGGCCGTAGTTATGTACGATCAGATCATGGCTCCCCACGATCCCGTCATAGCTCTCCACAAAGCCGGATATCTTCTTGTAATCCGCCGGGTCGATGGCCTCCCCCAAAAGGGGCTTCAGTGTATCCCGCGCAATGCCGATACCGGCCCACATGACCACCAAAGACACACACAGCCCGATAAAACCATCAATGTTCCACCCCGTAATACTGAAGAACAAAAGAGAAAAAACCGTGGCTGCTGTCGTGATGACATCCCCTATGGCATCCGCCGCCGTGGCCAGCATCACTTTTGAGTCGATCCGTTTTCCCAGCTTTCTGTTGAAAAAACTCATCCAAAGCTTGACGCAGATAGACAGGAGCAGGATCAGCACCGAAACCATGCTGAACTCCATATCTTGGGGCTCCCGTATCCTGCCGACCGCATCTTTGAAAAAGGTAAATCCCACCTCGATGACAAGGAAGGAGACCACCAGAGCTGTTATGTACTCCATCCGCCCGTGTCCGAAAGGATGCTCGCTGTCCGCCGGCTTTCCCGCCATCTTCACACCGACCAGTCCGATGACGGATGACGCCGCGTCGGACAGGTTGTTGAACGCATCCGCCGTGACGGATATGCTGTGCATCAAAAGCCCGATTACAGCCTTGGCCGCAAAAAGCAGCACATTACAGAAGATGCCCACCACCGACGCCAGCGTTCCATACTGGGTGCGAACGGACACCTCCTCTGTATGTTCATAGTCTTTTACGAAATGTCTAATCAAAAATTCTGTCATGTCTTTTTCCTCTCTGGTATCCTCCTTCTCCCCGCGGCGCCGCGCTAATCCTTGCCGCCGAAGAAGAACCATCTGATCTTAAAATCCGAGTATGCCGTGATCATCTCGTACTCATCCTCACCCAGGACGCGACCCATCTGTTCTTTCTCATCCGCGGGCACATAGGCTGTCACCGCATCTGTAAAGCACAAAGAAGGGTAGAGGCAGCACCACCAGTTATGCCCGCGTCCTTCTCCAATACAGATCCGCAGAGCCGTGTACTCCCCTGCAGGAAAGGTGACATCCCCGTAGGTCTTCTCTGGAAAATAGTCCCGCACAAGCTCCGCTCTGGCCCCATCAGAGCATCCCGCCTCCCGGAGTGTATCCTCCGCGGTCCTCTCCAGATTGTCCAGGTTGTCCCTCACCCAGGCACATGTTTCTTCCAAGTCCGCCTCCCGCGGAAGCTCCGCTTCCATGTAATCCAGGAGCGCCTCCTTCACTTCCATCTTCCTCTGTTGGTCCTCCTGGCTGTCGCTGTCCGCCAGCACGTGAAAGCGGAGCACCTCCCGGCTCAGCTCCCGCCCGGCCCGCCGCGCCCGCGCCTCCACCAGCATGCCCCTCTGCACAAGAAGAATCCCTGTCAGCACAGCCCCGCATAAGAGGGCAATGCCAAGACAGATGACTTCCTTCCTTCTTTTTCCTGTATTCCCATTTCTCATACTATGTACCTCCTGACCGTCCCCCTGGGGGATCTATCAGGAGTCTTCACAGTTTTTCAGAGCTTTATACAAAATACTGTCTTTATTTCTTTGTCCGGATGGTATCCATCACGGCCTCAACCTGATTATCCACATGCTGGCACACCACCTGCACCGCCCGGTCCTTCTGCCCGCTCTCGATCGTCTCAATGATCTCCTCATGCTCATCAATGAGCTGCTGGTGGAAATCCGAACGCTTCAGATATTCCACTCTGTAGCGATACATCTGCTCTCTCAGATTGTTGAGCAGCTGGATCAGCTTCTGGTTATCTGTAGCGATGTAGATGACATCATGGAACTTTACGTCCGCCTCCGCAATGCGGGTGATATCCCGCTCTTTCAGGGAGGCTTTAAAGTCCTCCGCAGCGTCCTTCAGATCCTGGATCTGCTCATCTGTGATCTTCTCACACGCCAGCTCCACTGCCAGTTCTTCCAGCGCCCGGCGCACCTCCAGCACATCCCGCAGGCTCTTCTCCGTGATCTCCGCCACCTCGGCGCCTTTGCGGGGGATCATCAGCACAAGTCCCTCCAGTTCCAACTTCCGGATGGCCTCCCGGATAGGCGTACGGCTGACTCCCAGCTTGTTGGCCAGCTGGATCTCCATAAGCCGCTCTCCGGGTTTGAGTTCCCCCCTCAAAATGGCCTGCCGCAGTGTGTTGAATACCACATCCCTCAGAGGCAGGTACTCATTCATACTGACTTCAAAATTCGGTTCCTTCATTTATTTCCTCCTGACATTGTGTACATTGGTGACATAGGCCTGCTTCACAGGCGTCTGTCTTTTCAGCCTGGCCGCCGCCGCCTTTGCCCTGCCCCGGGATGTAAAGATCCCGAACACAGTTGGACCACTTCCGCTCATCATAGCATTCAGGGCGCCGGCCTCGATCATCACGTCCTTAATCTTCCGAAGTACCGGATGTTCCTCCAGCATAACCTGCTCCAGCACATTTCCCATGCTGCCTGCCACCTGCCGCAGATCCCCCTCCTGAAGTCCCGCAAGGATACCGTCGATGTCCGGGTGGCTTTTGATACCCTCCTGGTCGATCTTCTCATACACGGTCTTTGTGGACGCAGAAAGAGGCGGCTTTGCAATCAGTACATAACACTTTGGCAGCGGAGGAAGGGGCGTCAGAATCTCACCAATCCCTTCTGCCAGAACCGTCCCCCGCATGATGCAGTAGGGCACATCCGCGCCTAATGTCACACCCCTGTCCTTCAGGCCCTGCTCAGACATTCCAAGATCAAACATCCGATTCATTCCGAAGAGCACAGCTGCCGCGTTGGAACTTCCCCCCGCCATCCCGGCCGCCACCGGAATATGCTTCTCCAGCGTGATCCGGATACCCTCTCGGATCCCGAACTCACGCCGCAGAAGCTCTGCTGCCTTGTAGGCGATATTATTTTCATTGACTGGAAGATAGGACAGATTTGTGGAAATTTCGATGCCCGGCTCCCGCATCTTTTCCAGGGTCACACGGTCGTAAAGATAGACTGTCTGCATGACCATCCTGACATCGTGGTAACCGTTTTCTCTCCGGCCCAGAATGTCAAGTCCCAGATTGATCTTACCCAGTGCTTTTAACTCCAGTTTATCCATTGTACTCTCCTTGTATCTTGTATACAGTGTACTTACAGTATACCCATGTTTTCCTTAAAAATCAATAACCTGTCTCCCGGCCGCAATGTTTCTTCTTTTATGTCATTGACTTCCCTGATCCCCTCCTCCGTGGTATTGTACCTTCGGGCCAGGTCCCACAGCGTATCTCCCTCTTTTACAATGTAGCCCACAATTCCAGGCGCGTTTTCCAATTCTTTTGCATCTACCGGCTGCTCACTTACATCCAGAATGTTATCCACCTTCTCCGGTTTCCTTAAAAACACCTGGAAGGAGAGAGCCGCCTTCACCTCCGCCTCCCCGTTCCCCAGAAGGCTGACAGAGAGCTGCTCCAGGCTGCCCTCGATATCACAGCGCATCTCCTCAGAGGCGCCGCTGCACTCAATGGAGTGGGAGAAAGGTACCATTCCCTGCCAGATGCCGAAGGGCTGTTCATCGTCCGCCCTCACATACAGGAACATTACATTCAGGACGCCTTCCGCCCGGATCTCCCCGTCCTGGATCTGGGCCGGCTCCATCTGCAGGAAGCCGCTGCTGTGGCAGATCTGCAGGGTTCCCTCCCGGATCTCAGGCAGGCTCAGCTGCTCTGTCAGCCTGCACTTCGAGTGGTTCTGCATGACAAGGCTCTCCAGAATCGCCTCCTCCCTCTCAGGTGTCAGCTTTCTCCCGGGCGCATACAGATCTTCCAGGATACGGATCTTCTCCTCCCGGTAGACCGTGCATCGCACTTCCAGGGATGCCTCCACGCCAAAGATGCGCACTTCCCCGTCCTCGTCCAACCGGGCCTCGATACTGTCATCTCCCAGGGCGGCGTACACGCAGTGGTACATCTCCTCTCCTGCCCCATCACAGGACAGGCGGCCCTCAAAGGGCAGACTCTGCTCCACCCACTCTGTCTTCATATTCTGGGACTCATAGAGGCAGAAGACCTGCAGCTCTCCCCGCAGCACCAGTCCCCCCTCCTCCAGACGGGTATCCAGTTTCCTGAGGGCAGTCTCCCCCAGAAGAAGGGTGCCGATATTTTCCCTGGCTGCCGGCAGATGGATCTCCTCTTTAATGCGGTATACGTCTTTCTGTACCGTACACAGTTCCAGGATCTCCCTCTCAGAAAATTTCTTATAGATGGCGGACTCTTCCTCCATGTCCGCCGTGATCTGCTCCTCCGCCGCCCCCTCAGACCCGATGGTCAGATCCACAGAGGCCTTCAGGTTCATCTTCCGGGAGTTGATCAAAGTCACACTGACCTCCGCTGTAGCTCCCCGGGCAAACAGCTGGTCCTTCGGTTCCTCCTCCATATAGACCATCTCCTCAAAGGGCAGCCTGCCGGCAAGTGAGGACAGCTGTCCCCCGCCATCCTCCGTCTCATAGAGGATCTGATAGGATAGCCTCCCTGTCACTCTGGCATAGTGTTCAGCCGGACGTATATCCTCCACATGGATTCTTCCACTGCTGTACACAACTCTGGCGGCATCGTACTTCGCCTCTGGTATATTGATGTCTTCATCTACATAAAACTGATCTGTCACACCAGGCCCGATCCGTCCTGCACGGACCGTCTTTTTGATCTGCTCCATTTTCGCTCCTCCTTACCTCTCCCACAGAATTGTTTTTTCCGTATAGTCTGTCGTTGCTGCCGCATATGGACAATCCGGTTCCTGCGACACTTTCTCCCCCTCATCCGGCCCTGTCAGACAGGTGTGGATGCACACCGCGTCTTCCGTCTCATAGAATTCTTCTATCTGGATACTGTACCCGCCGCTATCCTGCCCCCCGTAACCCAGGGCTATGTACAGCTGCTCACCGTCCCCGTATGCCAGAAGAAAAGGTTCGCTCTTTTCCTCCTCCACTTCCTGCCACAGTGTCTCCGGGAGTTCAAAGGGATCCAGTGTCTCGTAGTCCAGATCCTCCTGTTTCTCCTCATCCACGCGATGGGTGCCACACCCGGACAGGAGCAGAACCAGCACGGAAAACACACACAGTATCCTGCGTCTCTTCATAGCTTCACCCTATGGATATTCTCTCTATTATCATACACGCCACCCCTTTGAAAAATGACATTTTTATGGTAAGATGCTTATGATATACACAAAAGAAACAGAAGAGAGGCTTTCGAAATCATGATAAGACTTATTGCTATTGCGATCGTACTTTTTGTTTATCTCATAGTCGGCATACCAGTTCTCATTGTGGAATACTTTGTAGGGCTTGTGAACCGCAGGGCCAAAGATTACTCCTGCCTTCGGATGGTGCAGTGGACATTCCGCCTGATGCTGAAGATCGCGGGTGTGAAAGTGACTGTCATCGGAGAGGAGAATGTACCCGATGAGCCAGTGCTTTATATAGGAAATCACAGGAGCTATTTTGATATTCTTCTGACCTATTCCAGATGCCGGCGCCTGACAGGGTATGTGGCTAAAAAGGAGATGCTACGCTATCCCCTGCTGCGAGACTGGATGAAAAATCTGTACTGCCTGTTCCTGGACCGGAGCACCCCAAAAGAGGGACTAAAGACCATCCTGCAGGCCATAGAATATGTAAAAAGCGGCATCTCCATCTGCATTTTCCCCGAAGGTACGAGAAACACAGGGGAGGAGCTTTCCATGCTCCCCTTTAAGGACGGGGCTCTGAAAATCGCCGAGAAGACAGGCTGCGCCATCATCCCCATGTCCATAAACAACACCCAGGCCATCTTTGAGGGACATCTTCCCTTTGTACGGAAGACACATGTGGTGCTTGAATACGGAAAGCCTATCTATCCCGACCAGCTGGACAAACAAACTCGCCGGCACCTGGGAGACTACTGCCATAATATCATCCAGGAGACGATCATAAAGAATCAGTCCCTTGTATAATTTTTACTTTGTTTTTACTTTTCCCCCTTATGGTGCTATAATTGGGATAACTTTTTCAGATACAACAAATACAAAGGAGTTTAAAAAAGAGAACAATGAGCAGACATGATTTAACCCTGCTGACGGACTTCTACGAGCTTACCATGATGCAGGGATATTATGAAAAAGGACAGAACGAGACCGTCATCTTCGATGTGTTCTTCCGCCAAAACCCAAGCAATGGAGGTTACTCTATCTGCGCGGGCCTGGAACAGGTCATTGAGTACGTAAAAAATCTGAATTTCACATACGAGGACGTAGACTACCTGCGCAGCCTGGGTATGTTCAGCGAAGATTTCCTCCACTACCTGAGTGGGTTCCACTTTACAGGAGATATCTATGCCATTCCCGAAGGAACTGTCATCTTCCCCAAAGAGCCCATCATAAAGGTCATTGCGCCTATCATGGAGGCCCAGCTTGTGGAGACCGCCATTCTTAACATCATCAATCATCAGTGTCTCATCGCCACAAAGGCCTCCAGGGTCGTATTTGCGGCAGGTGGGGACGGCATTATGGAGTTCGGCCTGCGCCGGGCTCAGGGTCCTGACGCAGGGCTTTACGGCGCCAGAGCCGCCATCATCGGAGGCTGCATCGGCACTTCCAACGTGCTGGCAGGTCAGCGCTTTAACGTGCCTGTGCTGGGCACCCACGCCCACAGCTGGATCATGAGCTTCCCGGATGAGTACACGGCCTTCAAGACCTACGCCCAGCTCTATCCGGACAACTGCATCCTTCTGGTGGACACCTACGACACGCTGAAGTCCGGCGTTCCAAACGCCATCCGCGTCTTTGAGGAAATGCGCGCCGCAGGCATCTCCATGAAAAAGTACGGCATCCGCCTGGACAGCGGCGACCTGGCATACCTGTCAAAACAGGCACGGGCCATGCTGGACGAGGCAGGATTTACGGACGCAGTGATCTCCGCGTCAAACGACCTGGACGAATATCTGCTCCACGACCTGAAGATACAGCAGGCAGCCATCACTTCCTGGGGTGTGGGCACCAACCTGATCACCTCAAAAGACTGCCCTTCTTTTGGCGGCGTTTACAAGCTGGCGGCCATCCAGGATGAGTCCGGTCAGTTTGTGCCCAAGATCAAGATCTCCGAGAACACAGAGAAGATCACCAACCCGGGCAACAAGACCATTTACCGGATCTACGACAAGACCACAGGAAAAGTAAGAGCCGACCTGATCTGCTTTGTGGATGAGACCTATGACACAGACCAGGATCTGCTTCTCTTTGATCCCATTGAGACATGGAAAAAGACCCGGCTTCCGGGCGGCACCTACACGATGCGCGAGATCCTTGTGCCTGTGTTCCGGAACGGAGAGTGTGTCTACCAGTCACCCTCTGTCATGGAGATCGCGGAGTACTGCAAGCAGGAGAAGAAGACCCTGTGGGAGGAGACAAAACGTCTCTTCTACCCTCACCAGGTCTACGTGGATCTGTCTGAGAGCCTCTATGAGGTCAAAAAATCTCTGCTTGATCAGATGGATATGGATTAATCGGATATAGTTAAGGAGGACTTATTGTTATGAAGATTATTGTACTGGCAGGCGGCTACAGCAACGAGCGGGACGTCTCCCTGAGCTCAGGCGGAAGTATCTGCCGTGCGCTCCGGGAGCGAGGACATAACGCCTACCTTCTGGATGCCTTCCTCGGACTTGAGGATGCGCCCGAGAACCTGGAGGATGTGTTCACCCTGCCGGGAGGCGGCCTTGAGATCGCCACCGGCATCCAGGTGTCCGAGCCGGACCTCGACGCCCTCTGGGCATCCCGGCCCGGGGACTCCCCCAGCTACCTGGGCCCCCACGTGCTGGAGCTGTGCAGTCTGGCCGACATCACCTTCCTGGCCCTTCACGGAGGACTGGGTGAGAACGGCAAGCTGCAGGCTGCTTTTGACACTCTGGGGATCCGCTACACAGGTCCCGACTCACTGGGATGCGCGCTCTCCATGGATAAGGGCGTCACGAAAGATCTCTTCCACTCTGCCGGCGTCCCCACTCCCTACGGCACACACATTTCCCGCAGGGATAAGGACATTTCCCTGGAAGCGCTCCAGATCCCCCTTCCCCTGGTAGTCAAACCCTGCTCCGGGGGATCCAGCATCGGCGTGCACTTTGCCCACACGGAGGAGGAATTCCGGGAGGCCATGCGTCTGTCTTTTGAAAAGGAGGACGAAGTAGTCATTGAGCCCTTCATCGATGGCCGGGAATATGCCTGCGGCATTTTTGACGGCAAGGCTCTTCCCCTTGTGGAGATCATTCCCGACGGAGGCGTGTTTGACTATGTACACAAATACCAAAGCGGAGGCGCTTCCGAGATCTGCCCTGCTACCTCCGTGGACAAAGAGACTACAGAGGCCATCCAGAAGACCGGGGTGCTGGCCGCGGAGGCTCTCCGCCTGAACGTATACTGCAGGGCAGATTTCATCGTGGACAATCAAACAGGCCGTTTCTACTGCCTGGAAGTCAATTCACTGCCCGGCATGACAAACGCCAGCCTTCTGCCTAAAGCGGCAAAGGCAGCGGGATACGAATATGGCGAGTTCTGCGAGCAGATCATTGAAAAATCTATGGACGCCAGATACAGATAGGAGAGAAACATGAAAAATCTCACAATAGAAAATATAACCAGGGCCTGCCGCGGCACGTATCACGGCAGCGACAGTCTCCTCTCCCGTGAGGCCGCCCACGTGGTCATCGACAGCCGGAAAGCCGGCCCAGGCGATGTGTTTGTAGCTATCAAGGGCGAGCGGGTGGATGGACATTCTTTCATCCCCTCCGTCATGGATGGCGGGGCTCTGTGCGCCGTATCCGAGCAGGATCTGGGAGAAGTTCCTTTTCCTTATATCCAGGTGGAGTCCACTGCCCAGGCCCTTCTGGACATTGCGAAGCTGTACCGGGACTCTTTTGACATCAAAGTAGTGGGGATCTCCGGCAGTGTGGGAAAAACCAGCACAAAGGAGATGATCGCGTCCGTCCTGGCCCAGAAGTACAATGTGCACAAGACCCAGGGAAACCTGAACAGCGAGTCCGGACTTCCCCTGACTGTCTTTGACATAGAGGAGGAAAACCAGGTGTCTGTCCTGGAAATGGGCATCAACCATTTCGGTGAGATGCGCAAGCTCTCCACCGTAGCCCAGCCCGATGTATGCGTGATCACCAACATCGGTGTGGCCCACCTGGAATTTCTCAAGACCCAGGAGGGCATCATGCAGGAAAAAACACAGATGTTTCAGGACATGAAGCCGGGCGGCTCCATTGTCCTCAACGGGGATGACCCTCTCCTGTCCACCATCGGGCCTGTGAAGGGTGTAACCCCCCTCTTCTACGGCACATCACCGAACTGCGATGTGTACGCCTCAGACGTACAGTCCCAGGGCCTGAAGGGCTCCTCATGCGTCATCCACACACCCGACGGACAGTTTTCCTGTCTAGTCCCCACCCCCGGATCTCACATGGTATCCAACGCTCTTGCAGGGGCGGCTGTGGGATACGTGCTGGGTCTTAGCAGCGCACAGATCAAAGACGGCATTGAGCACCTTCCCTTCCTCCCTGGCAGGAACCATATCATCCAGACAGACAAAGTCATCATCCTGGACGACTGCTACAACGCAAACCCGGTTTCCATGAAGGCCGCCATCGATGTGTTGAATCTTGGGATCGGGCGCAGAGTCGCTATCCTGGGAAAGATGGGTGAGTTGGGTAATAACGAGAAAGGACTTCACTATGAAGTGGGCACTTACCTGGCCGCATCCGGAGCAGACATGGTGATCGCCGTGGACGAACTGGCCAGGGAGATCATCCGAGGCATAGAGGATGCTGGTTCCGGGATTGAAACACACTGGTTCGCCACAAAGGATGCTCTCATCCCTCACCTTGGGGAACTGATAAAGGAGGGGGACAATGTCCTTGTAAAAGCCTCCAACAGCCTTGGCTTCAGCGGAATCGTACAGGCGCTGCAGGAGCTGTAGGAAATTCCACAAAGGAGAACAGACCATGGATTATCAGGTTCTCGTCCTTGATCTGGACGGCACACTGACCAACTCAAAAAAGGAGATCACGCCGGCCACGCTGGAGGCGCTGATCGACATACAGAAGATGGGGAAAAAGGTAGTCCTGGCAAGCGGGCGCCCCACAAGAGGTGTGGTTCCCCTGGCCCGGCAGCTGCATCTTTCTGACTACGGCAGCTACATCCTCTCCTTCAACGGAGCCCGCATCACAGACTGCCGCAGCGGAAAAGTCATGTACAACCGCTGTCTGCCCCAGGATGCGCTTCCGGATGTCTTCCGCCTGGCCTCCGCCTTTGCCCGGGACGGCGCGGACATCCTGACCTACACGGAAGACCACATCATCTCCGGGATACATCCCAACCGCTATACACAGTTAGAATCCAGGATCAACCACATGCCTGTCCTGGAGCGTTCGGATTTCCTGTCTGCCATTCCCCCGCAGGCCAACAAACTTCTGGCCACCGGGGAGCCGGAGGTGATCAGCCGGATGAAAGATGCCATGGCACAGCATTTCCGATCCTATCTGAGCATCTACTGTTCCGACCCCTTCTTCCTGGAGATCATGCCAAGAGGTGTGGACAAAGCCCACGCGCTGGTGAAGCTTCTTGGCAGCATCGGCCTGTCCACAGAGCAGATGATCTGCTGCGGGGACGGTTACAATGACATCACCATGATCGAGACCGCCGGCCTGGGAGTCGCCATGGCCAACGCCCAGCCTCCTGTGCTGGACAGCGCGGACTACATCACAAAGTCCAACGATGAGGACGGCGTTCTGCATGTGATCAATACATTTATGCGGCGCAGCTGAGGTTCATTCCCGCCTGCGCGTCCTGCATGCAGGACTTTCCACAAAGCAAAAAGAGTTCCACTGTGGAACTCTTTTTTTATGTCTAAGCTGTCTTTCCTTTATTTTTCTCATGCCACTGGAACAGCCGCTTCCCGAATTTTCCGATGGCCTCCACAAGAAAGCTCAGGTAGCGGAACACGGGCTCCGCCGCTATGGAAAAGACGATGAAGAGCATGATGCACTTAGTGGACATGGCTGTGATGGCAAACAAATCTCCCAGGTAGATGCTGGAGAACACAAGCGCAATGCCGCAGCCCACCAGAACAGCGATCCGGATGGGGTTCATAGGCTGGCTGATCTTCCATAGCACCATAAATCCCACAATGGCAAGCAGGATGGTGGCTGCCGTGGCAATGTCCTTCTGTCCCACCTCAAAGGTCTGTCCGAAGATCACCAATGCTCCCACGATCAGCACATCCGTCAGGCCACCAGGCAGCGCCTTCAGAAATACATTGGGCAGAAAATGCCCCTGTATCCGGTTCTTATTGGGCTCAAGCGCCAGGAAGAAGGCCGGCACACCGATGGTAAACATACTGATCAGCGAGATCTGGGAGGGCTCCAGCGGGTAAGTGATCATAAACACCGCCGAGAACACGGACAGAAGGAGAGAAAATATATTTTTCACCAGGAACAGGCTGGCTGACCGCTGAATGTTGTTGACCACCCTGCGCCCTTCCAGCACCACCGAGGGCATGCAGGAGAAATCTGACTCCAGCAGCACGACCTGGGCTGCCTGGGAGGCGGCCTCGCTTCCCGATGCCATGGCAATGCTGCAGTCCGCATCCTTGAGGGCCAGAATATCGTTGACCCCGTCCCCAGTCATAGCCACCGTATTGCCCTGGCTTTTCAGCACATTCACAAACTGCCGCTTCTGGTTTGGCGTCACCCGCCCGAAGACCGTGTATTTTTTCATGGCCGCCTCCACATCCTGCTCCGTCTTCAATGTACTGGCATCCACATAGTTCTCCGCCCCTGCTATACCGGCCTGGGAAGCCACTTCTGACACGGTGACCGGATTATCCCCGGAGATCACCTTGATATCCACGCCCTGCTCCGCAAAGTAGGCAAAAGTCTCCGGCGCATTTTGCCGGATGGGGTTGGAGAGCATCACGTAGCCCAGCGGCGTAACCTTCTCTGTGAGGGGTTTGCCGTCGATCTCCCCCGCATATTTTCCAAAGACGAGAACTCGGTATCCCTTCCTGGTAAACTGCTCGATCTCCGCCTCGTAGAGCACGTAGTCATCCCGCAGCACCATCTCAGGCGCACCCAGCACATAGGCCCCGTCTTTGTAGGTGACGCTGCTGTATTTTACCGCCGACGAAAAAGAGGTGAGGCTCACCGGCTTTTTCCCGGTGTTCTCCTGGAAATACTCTTTCAGGGCAGCCATTGTGATATTGTCCTCGCTCATGGCCGCCGCAAAGTCTCCCAGCATTTTCTCAAGAGGGGGATACTCCTCCTCTTTCTCCCGGTAATCCAGGGTGGGCTCCACCCGGTTCACTGTCATGGTATTTTCCGTGATCGTTCCCGTCTTATCCACACAGAGCACATTGACCCTGGCCAGCGTCTCGATGCTCTTCATATCGTGGAGCAGCACCTTCTGGCTGGCAAGCCGCATGGCGCTCACTGCCAGGGCCACGCGGGCAAGCAGGTACAGCCCCTCGGGGATCATGCCGATGACTGCTGCCACCATGGAGGTGACGCTCTGGGCAAATCCTTCATGGTTGAAAAAGAAGCTCTGGGAAAACAGGATCAGGCCGATGGGAATGATGATGATACCCACCCATTTGACCAGCTTGTCCAGAGACCGGATCATCTCCGACTGTTCCTGGTCGTCCATGGCCTTGGCCTCCATGGTCAGCCGGGAGATGTATGAATCCTCCCCCACCTTGTCCAGCCGGGCCCGGCATTCCCCGGACACCACAAAACTGCCGGACATGAGCTTGTCCCCTCTTCGCTTGGTGATCTCATCAGACTCTCCTGTCAGCAGGGACTCATTGACCTGCACCTCCCCGGAAGAGACGACAGCATCCGCACAGATCTGGTTTCCTGCGCCGAAAATGACAATGTCATCCAGCACCAGCTCCTCCGAATTGACCTTTTTTATTTTGCCGTCCCGCACCACCCTGGCGTGAGGCGCATTCAGCATGCTCATCTTTTCCAGGACATTCTTGGAACGCACTTCCTGCACGATACCGATGAGGGTGTTGATGATGACTACCGGCAGAAAGGTCAGATTCCGAAAGGACCCCACCAGGCAGAGCAGGATGCCCAGCACGATAAAGATCAGGTTGAAGTAGGTAAACACATTTTCATGTACGATTTCCTTCGTGGTCTTTGCCGGCGGGTCTACCGCGATATTGGTCCACCCGTGCATCCGGTGCTCCTGCACCTGCTGGGAGGTAAGTCCGGCTTCCGGGTCCGGGTCGTAGCGGGTCGTGGGGATCCGTCTGCTCCTTCTCTCACTCTGTTCCTCTACTCTTTTCTTAACATTTCTCTGTCTTTTCTTCATGTATATTTACGTCTCCTCTATATCTATCCTATTATATACCTCTCCCCTTAAGATTTCTATAAAGGTTCTCTAAAAATTCTCTTAAGCCTGCGTCCCCTGCTCCGGCTCTGCCAGCCTGCCCGGCCGCGCAGAAC
>OGYQ01001080.1_pt1 | contig 17094 bp, 7 predicted proteins | sample 1576641 | NCBI WGS metagenome assembly OGYQ01 (sample SAMEA3541476, study PRJEB24748) | human gut metagenome | biome: human gut; feature: human-associated habitat; material: faeces | place: China | collected 2012
GTCTTTACTTGGGGCAGTTCTTTTTCTTTATCCCAGTCCGCCACCGAAGCCTCTGCCGGCTGAACCTCCTCCAGCAGCGGCAGCGCCGCCAAAATGCGCTGTGCTGCCTCGCCGGCACGCCAATCATCCCACAGATTAAAACCGGCCAAAAAAAGGGCTGCTGCCATAAGCAGCAGCCCAACTATCATAAAACCTTGACCGGATTGGGTCCTTTTATGATTCATCATGGTCCTTTCTGTGATACTTTACCCAACCGATAGCACACAATATAAGTCCCGCGCACACAAGCAGAGGAACCGGCCACCAATACGTACCGGTCTGGGGCAGGATTCCCGTAGCTGACAGCGACTGTGCTTCCGTTTGTTGTTTTGTCCCCGGTGTATTCTGCCCTTCAGGAGTTGTTTTGCCCGGTTCATCGGGATCTGTTGGGTTCTGCCGACGAGTGTTCGTCAAGGTAAAGATCGAACCGTCCCGCTCCAGGGAAACTGTATATTCTTCTGGAATATCCCGTTCCACCACATTCCATTGTGCATCCGCCGGCAGGTCTTTCCATGTGTACTGCCAGTTGTTATTCGCAGTAAGTTGTACGGTTTCATACGCCTGTCCATTTTTCAGTAACTGCACAGTAATATTTTCGGGACGTTGCGCTTCCGCGCCCTGATCCTTCCAGACTTTTCGAACAGACAGCGTAATCTTATCTTCCGGAGAGGGTTCCTCTTTCATTTCAAATTTACAGTCGGCAATTGCATCATAGGACCACTGATCGCTGACCTGATCCAAATATGGCAGCGTCACAAGAAAAGATTCCGGCGTAAAAACTTGCTCGTCCTTCCGATGCACATCTCCCAGGACCAGATACAATCCTGTTTGCAAACCAGAAAAAAGTGCATTTCCGTCCGCCTTGGTTTTCACTTGCTGCATGGGCTGGATACCATCCGCTGCCACGTATCCTTCCAGTGTCTGGGCCAGTGCATTCCACTGTGCACCATCCAGCCCTTCCAAAGAAATCGAATACTCATCAAAAGGCTCACACAAAGTAAAGTGAACCGAATCCGACATACTTGCCACTTTGTAGATTCGGAACGAAACATCGGAAAAGCCTTGGCTCTCTTCCCCGAAATATACCGTTAATGAGCACGCCTTCTGTACATCGACCCGATCGTATGCCAATACAGGCGCATTCAGGTAAGAAAGGCACAGCATCGCCGTCAACAATGCGGTCAGCAATCTATACCATTTTCTTATCCTTTTCATCCTTGTATCACCTCGTCACTTTTTCTTCCTTGCATGCAGTAACAGAGCTACCAGCAAAACCAGCAGCAACGGAACCAATGCCAGCGAAGCCACCTGTAGGGGTTCAAGCTGGACTGCGTCTGCTGTAATGCGTCCGCCCTGCCCGTCTGCCTGATTTTCAATCCGAAGTCCACGTACCAGCAGGCGCTGGGTATTGACGCCATAGGGGGTACAGGTGATCAACGTACATAAATCTCGCCCATCTTCCACTGCCAGGCAAGAAACGTCATTCGGCTCCACAATGCGAATCTGATCCACCTGGTAAGTCAGTTTCTCTCCCAGAATGTGGAGTACAAAAAGATCCCCTTCTTGCACTTTATCCAGATTGCTCAACAACTTTGCCGAAGGGAGTCCTCGATGTCCGGATAGCGCACAATGGGTGCCCTGACCGCCTACGGGTAGGGAAGTCCATTCCAGGTGTCCTACACCTGCTTGCAATTCCGCATCATCGGTGCCATGGTAAATGGGCAGATTTACCCCTATACAGGGAATTTCCACATATCCCATTACACCATCCCCGCCAGGATTCAAAATCGATTCATAAGTTTGGCGCATTGCCTCTGACAAAGAAAATCCGTTTTGCCTTTGGTTCAGTTCCTGATTATATTGTTGCGCCTGATTCCACAATGTTTCGTTTGCTTCCTCATCCAGAGCAGACACTGTCTGTGTATAGTTGGCAATCACCTCAGACTGTCGGAAAGAATTCCACCAATCGCTCAAGCCAGGATACAACAGCAAGGCGAGCCCTATCAAAAACACAAGGGCCAGCAGGGCATTCGATATCTTACTCTTCATAAAATTGCTCCTTGATGCTGTATCGCCCGGAAGGCCTTGGCCTTCCGGGGGAACAGCCATCCTTTGCCTTGATCATTTGCCCTTTTTGCTGTTTCTGTACCTTTTGATAAGCCACAGTACACCGGCCCCAACCACTAAAACAGTGCCTATTATATAGAAAATGGTAGTACCGATGCCTCCGGTTCGGGGTAGGGTTATGCCCTTTTCATTCTTCACCGTTAAGGTAAGAATTCCATTCTGATCTACCGATACACCATTTCCGTTCTGCTGTACCGTCCAGGTGCAGGCTGTAGAACCACTCTGATCGGGGGCTTGCCAATTTAAAGTGAACTCGATTGGCTCTTCCAGCAGATTGTATCCGTTAGGCGCTTTGGTTTCAGTCAGTGTATAAGTACCTGCTCCCAAGCCATCAATTTGGAGAATTCCATCTTGATCCACCGAAGCAGTGATGCTTTTTGTTTGCCCGGAAGATGGCACGGTTTCCTCTGATTTGACCTGTTCCCGCTTGTATTTTTTTGCGGTATTTTCATACAGATCCTTGGTATCGTTAGTCGGCGCCGTAGTGGTATAGGTTCCATCTTTCAGCTTCCAATAGGTACCATCAGCAGCTTCTTTGAAGAGCTCTTCATACACCAAAACTTTATTCAGCGAACTGCCACTAAGTGAAAACTGCGCGCCTGTAAGAGGATTCCCCTCCGGGTCTTCTTTGGTCAGTTTCAGACCGGTGACATAGGTGAAGGTTTTTTTGTGTGTCGTTTCGCCAACAAGGTCCAACGCTCCGGGTTTGTCCGGATCATCGGGGTCCCCTGTAACCGTCACATTGGGGTTATTGGAATAAGTCAGGTAAACCTCGTTGGGGTTGCCTGCGTTGCCGATAACCGCCTCTTGGTTGACAGTGGCAGAATACGTCACCTCAATGGGGGCCGCTGCCTGGTTTTTATATTGAATAAAATCCTTGAAAACAATTTCGATCTGCTGCCCCTGCAGAGTAACGGAATATTCCGCGTCTGTCACACCTTCCCCCGGCGCTTTCAAGACGGTGTTCCCCACCTTGACGACTACATCCTGGTTAAAGGTAAGTCCGTCAGCCAGCGTGTCGTGCACCACGAAAAAGTACTTTTCGTACCCATCCATTGCAGGTACCGCAGAGGTGAGCTTGAAATCCACCGTATCTCCCATGGCAGCGTTGCTGTAAAGGGAATCCGGATCCCCCACAATGGTTTTGTCAATGGTGGGCGCGTCGGCCTTCGCTTTGACTGTGGTGTTATCCGCCAGCTGCAGCATGAATTTTGTGTAGGCTTTGTCTGCCGTACCGCCGGTCATGGCACTTTCCCGGACAAAGTAATACCCGTCGGCCAGCCCGGAAATGCTGTAGACATAGGGAAAAGTTTCTTGGTCAGTGTCGGTATTGCTCACAGCATCCACCGATGAATGAATTTTGGCATCATCCTTGGTCAGGTGCTGCGCAAGCACATCTGCCAGTTGATCCAACAATTCACTGTCATCCTGAAACGGGCTGCCCGTTTCGCAGATCACATCGGCCACCTGGGCCGCGCTGGAACAATCCTGAAAATAGAATGCTTCGGCTCCGGGTTCGCTGCCGCCAAAATTTTTGCTTTTGAGGTCCTGCAGCAACCCATCACTGTCGTTTACACCATCGCCCCAGTCCACATCAAGCAGGCTTCCCTCAGAATAGGTTCCTTGAAAAATCTGATACGCCTGAAAGGTATGCCCCGTCGTTTTGGACTTAATGGTCAGGGTATTTGTGTTGTTGTCTGCCGTTGCAGGGAGTGCCAGCACAGCCATCATCCACAAGGCAATGGCCATTGCCAGCATTTTCTTGATTATTTTCAATTCCATACACCCTTTTCATTTAATCGATGGGACGTCAAATTCAAGTTTTCTTTCGGGAGTTCTTGCGGTTGCGGTACAGGAACGCCGCCCCTGCGATCAGCATCAGCAAACCACCTGCCATGTACCAGGGCATAGTTCCGCGGCCGCCGGTTTCCGGCAGATCATAGTGGGTACGGTTGACCACTTCATAGGTCTGTGTCACACCGTTTGTGCGCGGGTTCCAGGTAACAAGCGTCGGCTCTTCCGATTGGATGCTGTAGCCGGCGGGTGCTTTGATCTCCTGGTACAGATACCGATCCTGCAGCAAGTTCTCCCATTCCACATCACCGGATACACCGGTTTCCGATACAGCCGTCAAATAGTAAGTCTTTCCCTCATGGAGAATAATTTTATCCTTAGGCTTTTCCTGCAGCGCATAGTAGGCATCATCGGAAAGCGCATCCGTATGAGCAGGGCTGTACAGCGCAAACCATGCATCTGCCAGATTCTTGGTCTTACCGGAATCCGTCTTATGCAGCAATAGGTTCCAGCTGTCCTGCGCATTGACTGCGCGCAGGCGCTGATTCAAAGTCGGATCGTAGACAAACGTGTAACTCCGGTTGGTACGGTTGTTGACAGACACATAATGCATTCTGTACCCGGCATCCACAGGCAGTTCCACAAGGGTATACTTGCTTCCGCTGGTCCAGGTCCAGGCACTGCCATTCTGATCCTGCGGGTTTTCCAACAGGACCGGGTCCGACTCGCTCTCTCCCGCAGAAACGGTGACAGAAACTTCCGCATACTTCCGTTTGGCTTCCGTCAGGGATTGTTTCAGCGATTCTGCGGTAAAGTTCTGGTCCAGAGCAACTGCTTCTCCCTCATACAGAAGGAATTTGAAGGTTTTTTCCGCGTCCGTGGTGAAGGGGTCACCCTGCGGGGTCTGCAGTTCCTTGATCAGTTCGGGAGCACCCGTCATACGCACACCCACTTTGAGGGGTGCTGCCTCCAGGCTTACGTTTTCCACACTGTAATGGTAACCGAAACTATTCCATGCTGTCTGACCGGCAGAAAGCGTACCATCCGCTTTTGCAGCGAAAGACACCGTGACCAAAGAATTCGGATTTATCTGCTTTTGGTCGATGACCAGCCGCAGGGACCGTGCCTGCGCAGAGGTAGCCTTCCAGTCGTCTTCATTCGTTCCGTCCCAGTCGGCACTGGCAAACTCAGTTTTGGTGCTGTAGCTTACGGAATATTCATCCTGCCGCAGCGTGACTGTCGAGCCATCCTGGTTTTGGATCGTTACTGTGATGTTCGGGTCGTCGGCCAAGCTGACTTTGAATTCACTGAAACGCGGATCGTCTTGTACAAAGGTGCTGTGGTCCCCCCTTTCAGGCAGGTTGTCGATCAAGACTAACTTATCGATCGTCTGGTTGGTATTCTGCACATGAAGGGTATAGGTAAAGGGGACCGTAGGATCATCCAGCACAATGTAGTTTGTATCTGCGTTGGAGGTTGCAGTTTTTGTCCCCTGGGTCACAGACTTCCAGGAAGTGGTAGCATAGCCAAAGCTCACATTCACTATGGCACTGTTGCGCACGGAATCCACTGCATCTGCACCGGTAAAGGGAGTAGTTGTCTGGGTAAAGTTACCGCGGTTGACTGTTCCATCCCAGCCCTGGTTGACGGGGGTAAGGAAAGCCGTGTTCAGGAAGGTCTTGTTTTGAATCAACGAACTGTCATTTTTGGTATGTAGCGTGACCTTGAGTTCCTGCCCCGGCATAAGTGCCTGGCTCTTCTCATCCTCCGATTGCTGGTCCTGCATATAGATGTACAGTGCTTCACCGCCGTCGTCCGTGCTTTCCAGCTGAATCTGCATGGGGATCTGCAGGTCATATGTTCCGCTTACACCGGCGCTGGTCGCCTTCGTTGTCATTGTCAGCGATACCGGCTCGCCATCGCGGGTAAACGTCAGTGCTGTGGCACCGTACTTCAGGGTCACCTTTTTCTTGTCGGTTTCATCCCGTTCAAGAGTAAAGGAATCGCTCCAAGAGATATTTCCCTGCGCCTGGAACTGAACGTCTCCCACAAAACGGTACGGTCCCTGCATCTTGTCAGTGATCACATACCCATTCATCGGCACATAGCCGTCGTTGAAAGCCGAAAGTTCCCAAGTCAACGTGTCAAAAGCACCCGCAATGCCGTTATCCGGTGTCACCAGTTTTTTGGTGATACCCGGCAGGATCTCCCCACGTACGGACTGGACATTGGATACCAGCCATTGAGAGGTATCATTGCGGTAGAAGAAGCCGGCACCCATCTGGCTGTCGCGTACCAGTTCCGCGGTACCGTCATTGGATGCACCATCCGGCGATTGGTTACTCGATTGACCGTTGCTTCTGTTGGAAACCACCGCACTATGTCCCTGATCCAGCGTAAGGCCAGCCTGGTTATAGGCATAGCAAGGCATGGCGATCATATTGGTGGCGATGGATTCCGTTTCCTCTCTGCCATTGGTACGGCAGGTATAGCCGAAGACGATGCCCTCGCCCGGGTTCAGATAGCACATCTGCCGGTTTTCATCGTAGGAGATATCGCAGTTTGCGTCTCTTTCAAAAGTAAAATGCACCATGCCTGTAGTCGGATCGGCGACACCTTCCACGATGACACGCTTATAATTTGCCTCATCCACCCCGTCGATCCGAGCCAGCGGCTTGTCTGTCGTTGTTTGATTCCAGCTGTACCCGTTGGCTACTGTGCCGTCCCTATTTGTACAAGCGGGATCATTGTAAGCACCGTGCAGCGAAATGCCGTACAGCGTAAAGCCTGCGGGCAGGCGGTCCTGCAGTTCGGTAAGATACAGTTTGGTGGGGCCATTATTGTACAGGGTCACGTAGTAAGTAACCACACTGTCCCGTATAGCGTCGTTTTCGTAATACAGACGGGCATCCGAAGCCGACTTGTTGTTCACCAATCCATGCTGGATGCTCATATCGAGTTCTGTTCCTGTTGTATCTTTTCCCGTATAACCGGTCGCAAACACGCCTTTTTGCAAGCGTGCGGAGCCCTGGACCCAGACATCATGATAGACAGCGTCCCGCATACCCGAAACGGTAAGGGTGTTGGTCAACGTCTGGCTTGCATACTCTGCCGCATAGTCCGCCCAGGCAGTTCCCTGCGGGAAGGTCAGCGCCACATAAAGCGTGACCGGTTCATCCAGAGAGAGTTCCATGGAAAAATCGTCTGCCCACTGAATATACTGCTGATTGGGATTTTCCGGGTCCGTTGTAATCTGCCAGTGCTCCAGATTGGTGATAGCATCCGGTGTGGTGGTTGTGATTTTGACGTTATCCTGCGTCCAAGTGAGGCCGTAGCCGCTGAGGGGAAGAGCATCCTGCAGATCGGCACCGGTCAGGCGGATGGGAGTATCAGCATACTTTTTCCAGAAGCAGAGACGATAGTAGACCGTCTGGCCATTGCCTATCGATGCGTATTCCTCCCCGCTGCCTGTATCTGTGGCGGAGGAAACAATGGTTTTATCGAAGTCAAAGGCCGCCATGGGAATCTTGGCAGCTGGCGCATACAGACGATGGGTGGGACTGTCGTTGAGCCATGCTTGGCCGCTCAAGTAGAACCAGGTCTGGTTTTCGTCTCTTCCCTCCGGCTCCTTGATCATCATCTTGTAAGTTGCCGACGGTTCACTGCCCTCACTACTAGGATAATAATGAATAAAATACCGCTTGAGCAACGTATCCCATCCGCCATTGTTCTGGGTCACCGTCACGGTATCCAGATACTGATCGTCTGTCCAGACACCGCTGTAGGTACCCGGTTTGTCCAGCAGATAATACTGGACACCGTCCTGGGTCACCGTATCCAGACCAACCGCCCAGCTCGCGGCGGCATTGGCTGCCACCGGCGCCAGCAGCACCTGGGGCCCGGTAGATTTCTGAACGATTGGAAGATTGCTGTAGTTCGTCGTAAGGCGTCTTATTTGCAGCTGGGTATTGTACTCAAGAACCATGCCCGGCTCTATCTTTACATTTACTGCCGGGACGCCATCCACGGTAACATCGTTGTTCAGAATAAAGTTCCGCGTGTACGTCCACTCGCCGGCAAGGCTATCTTCCCTTTGCAAGGTGTTGTTTTCATCATACAGATAGGCGGTTCCCTGTTCCCGATAAACAATGTCCGTATCGTTTTGGGTAATGGCGTTTTGGGCATCCTGCTGAAGCCATTCCAATTCATTTTTTGCATAAATGAAAAAGTACGGATTTATCTCTTCACCACCTGACAGCAGGCAATCATCCCGGAATTTCCATTCCAGGTCATACGTAGCCGGGCCGGTAACAATATATCCCTGATCCAACAATCCTTCTTCTAACTCACCATTTGCAATATGGACAGGTTCCCGGCCGATGGAGTTGCCATGGGCATCGGCAAAGGTCAGCAGATATCCCTGGTCGTCAGCTGTCAAGGTAAGGGTAACGTTATCCGCCGCAATGTTGGCTGCATTTTGCGCTGCTGTAGCAAGGCCGTCATACAGGCCCACCGCCGAAGTATTGTTCAGCGTGAGTTCCGCCTTGGTTCCCCCGTCGACGTCCGTGACATAGTAGGGGGTGATGGTATTATACAGGGTAGCTCCCCGGATGGTGACGGTCAGGGCATATCGATCGTCCCGCAGATCATCGTCGAAGAGTGATTCCAAATCCGCAGGTTTTATATACAGCCCGCTGGACAGCGGCGCGTGTATGCGCCAGCCGCCCACATCGTATGGAAGCGCGCCACTACTTGCTATTCTTATAAGGTAAAGCGAATATCCTCCCATTACGATCTGTTTATTGCTAGGTCCATTTCTTTTATACTCAAACTCCAGCACCGCCTCGCCGTTGGCCACCGGCATCGTACAGCTGCCGGTTTGAGTCAGGGCGTCGGTCAGCTGATAATGGGTAACCGCCGTGACCGTGTTGGTGACTGTACCGCTGCCGTTGGGATTGGCCGCGTTGAACGCCGCCACATCGGGAACATAAAGCAGCTCCTCATCCAATTCTATACGCAGGGATGAGGTAAGGCCGTCCTTATTGTTCGCCAGGTCGGTGTTACGGCTGGTCCAGCGTATGACCAGGGTCTGACGGCCGCCGGTTTCCTCCAGTTCCAGCGAACCCTGACTGATAACAGCCGCATTTTTATTCGAAGGATTTCTAATGTAGATTATTTTGCCGCCCGCGGAAATACTTGTGGTATACAACGTATACGTTTTTGAACGGATCGCTTGCGCCGCATCCGGGTGGATCTGGACCCCTTCCGGCAGCTGCAGCCGGGCTTCGTACACGATATCGGTGCGCAGGTCGGCGCCGATGCCGCCTGTGAGCTGGGTCGGGCTGGTACGATTCAGGGTTATATTGAAGGTTCCGCTATTTCCGCTGCTGGTCTGCAGGTAAGCCCCTGTATCGCCTGTTCCCTTAAGGGAGTAGGAAGCGGGACTCCAACCGGCCGCATAGGTCATGGCATATTCATCCCGCTGTGTGCGCCAGCGCACACTGTGGTAGTCCGTCATCGCGGGCAGCTTAGCAAAGTCATCGGACTGCTGCCGTATGGCTGCCCAGATGGAAACGGCACCGCCGGCAGAACCGGCCGGGTACTGACTGCTCAGATTCAGGGCAAGGGTATCACCGGCGCGCGGACATTCCAGTTCCACATAATAGGTGGCCGGCGTTTGGGCACGGCGAACCACCATGGTGTAACTGTATTGGTCATTTTGAATCGTGTACTCTTTATCCAGTTCATACCCGTCAATTTGGCCTGCGGGATCACTAAACCGGAAATAGACCAGGATCTTGTTGGTGCTCGCCTGTGAACTCGTATTGTCCACCGTGAGTGTTGATGTGACCGGCTGCCCGGTCCAGAACAGACGGGTCACCCCATCCTCATCCATAGCGTCACCGGGTGTATGCAATGTTACCGTAAGATTGTCCTGCTGGACGGTGAGGTCCCCCTCAGTTGCCGGAGCAGACGATTCCAGTTTTGTATTCCAGAAGATATGGATGCCGATTTCAGCATCCGGGAACTGTGCTTTCACGTTCTCAGCCGTTGTCTGCCTCTGTACGGACGCAAGATTTTCAGCTTCGGCAAAGGCATAGTCGGCCAAGGATGTAATCTGCTGCGGCGCCGTAAAGGTGATCGACGTCAGGTTGCCGCAGCTGGCAAAGGCATAGCCCCCCACACCGGTAACGCTATACTGCTGCCCGTTGGCAGTCACTGTTGCGGGTACCGTGATAGTTTCCCCCTGGGCCGGGCAATAGGCCAACTCCGCCGTTTTATTTTCTGCGTCGATGCGGTAGAATGCCCCCGCTTCATCTGTTGTGTAGGTCCCGGCGGGCAACGCCCCCATGGGCATGCCCCACGCATCCACCTGCAGCGCTTCCGGCAAGGCAAATGTTTCGCCCGCCCGCTGCACCGAGATACCGGCAGCGCCCATCCGGGCCAACGATGCTGCCGCCTCTGCGGGCAGCGTGCTGCCCGCCGGTAACACCAACCGGAAAGTACCCAGCGGGTAAGAAGCAATAAAATCCGCTGCAGGTGCGTTCCAGATCACTTCCTGCAGGCCGGTGCACCCCAGCAGGGGATCCGCCCCCACCTGCCGCAACCCGGTCGGGAAAGTGATGGAAGTCAGGGCGGCGTCATTCAAAAAGGCGTTTTCGCCGATCTGTTGCAGGGAATCCGGCAGTACGATTTGTTTCAGGCTGGTGCAGTTTTCAAAGGCATTTGCCTCAATAGCGGCAGTTCCTTCCCCAATCGTCACCGACGTGAGCCCAGTGCAACTATAAAACGCCTGCTTGGGAATTTGGGTAAGATTCTGGCCCAGGGTCACCTGCTGCAGCGCGCTGCACTTTTCAAAAGAATTTTCTCCCAGGGTTTCCAGGGATGAAAGATTCACTGTTTCCAGGGATGTACACCCCTGAAAAGCCCCCGCATCAATGGACTTAATATGGCTCAGATCAATATTGACCAGCTTTTCACAACCAGAAAACATATAACCGGGGATATCTGTAAACTCCTCCGGGATCGTCACGGTAGTCAGCGCCTTGCAAGAAGAAAATATCCATGTCGTCTTGGCACCATCCGCCCACTCAATATCATTCCGCGCCGGCAAAGTCACCGATTCCAAAGAATTGCACCCATAAAACGCACCATCACCGATTTGCCGCAAAGAATCCGGCAGCACCAGTGTCTGGAAACCAGTCTTTGCAAAGGTATCGTCCCCAATACTTTCCAACTGTTGGGGCCAATCTAACTGCTGCAAAGCTGTGCAAGAATAAAAAGCGGCGTCTGCAATGGAGCGCAGGCTGTCCGGCAGCGTCACATCTGTCAGTGCACTACAATACCTAAATACATCTATGCCCTCAATCGCTTCCAGCCCTTCCGGCAGTACGACTTTTTGCAAAGAGGAGCATGATTGAAAGCTGCAATCTTCCAAATGCTGCAGATTTGCCGGGAACTTCACATCCTGCAATGCGGAGCAGCTGTAAAAAGCGTATTGGCCTATGGCTGTAACAGAGTCCGCCATCTCCACACGTTCCAGGGTTTTGCAGCTATGGAAAGTGTGATTACCGATACGGGTCACCCCGTCTTCCACCACCAGGGTATTAACATCCAAGTACCGCAAGGGCGAAGCATTGGTGCCAGTTATTTCATAGTCTTTCATGGGCCCATTACCGGAAATGGTCAGTACCCCATCATCCGTCAGAGTCCAAGTCACATTTTCGCCACAAGTACCGGAGTTCACCACATTCATCGGTTGAACCTCGGAGGAATTCGCTGCGGGTTCAATCTGCAATGCAGCCAGTTCTTCTTCGGTCAGCCAAGACATCGTAACAGAATTGTCAGCCTCACCGGCCGCGGCCTTGGCTGCCTCCAGCGTAGCACCATTCCCTGCCGTAATTGTAAGGGTGTTGTCTTCCCCTTCGGCAGGTTCCGGTTTGTTATGGGCATGGTTCTGCACCGCGGCAGCTTCCTGTTCTTCCACAGGTACTTCCTCCACGGTCAAAGCATCCATATTTTCTGTCGTTTCTTCGTTTTGCGATTGTTCCGTGCTTTCAGGGTTCACGGTGCTCTCGGGCACGGCGGTACTCTCCGGCGCAGCGGTGCTTTCGGGCGCAGCAGTGCTCTCCGGTGCAGCAGTGCTCTCCGGTGCAGCAGTGCTCTCCGGCACGGCGGTGCTTTCCGGTGCGGCAGTGCTTTCGGGCGCAGCAGTGCTCTCCGGTGCGGCATCCAACGTGGTATCGCTCTCTTGGTCGGTCCATTCCAAGGTCAGGGTCACCGGCTCCTCTTCCTGCTTCAGAACAAACCAGTACCCTGCCACGCGGCCCTCTTCCAGATCCCGGTGAAGGGCAATCGTCCGCCCGTCCTCAGTTTGTACCTGTGCGGTTTCCTCCTCAAAAACATACAGGTCTTTCGCCAGACCCGCATGCTCGGAAGAAGTCGCAATGTAAAAATAGGTCTCCGCCTGATCTTCGTTGGGCGTTGCCGTCAGGCTCGTCTTCAGGGATTCCCCCTGCACAGCGTAGCTCTGATCCGCTGTCAAGACCGGATTTTCCCGTTCCACAGCCATGGCCGGCAAAATCAACAGCGACACCGTGACAAAGACCACCGCGACAGCCAATGCTGCTGCAGTAATATGCCAGCGCCGGTCCCGCCGGGCAGCCTGGGTCAGGTCCATTACCTGATTCAGTAAAGAATGATGTTCCATATTCCTCAATCGCACCTTCCTGCTTTATTTTATTAACCCGAAATTATTGAACGGCCAAACGCACAGAATCAACTTTCCTATAATTTGTTCCTGTTCCACGCACCCCACAGAAGAGCTGCGGCTATCTATAGACGTTGCTCTGTGATCCCCCATTACAAAAAGTTTTCCGTCCGGCACTTGGTAAGGCAGGGTTATATCACATTCGCCAAGTGCCTTCTCGGTAAGATACGGTTCGTCCAGCAAGGTATTATCGACATACACGTTGCCGTCCGAATCTATGTTCACCCATTGCCCGGCCCGGGCAATAACCCGTTTAACCAGGATTTGGTTATTGCATTGAAAAGAAATAATATCTCCCGTTTGAAAATTCCTGCTCTTTACCGCAACCACAATATCGCCTTGATTCAGAACCGGCAGCATGGAATTCCCGTAAATTTGCAGCACCGGCAGAAACAGCGTAGCCATCAAAATGGTGGCGGCTGCTACCGTGACAAGCGTACATACTGTCCTGAAAAGAATTCGACCATAAAAAGACTTGTTTTGTTCTCGTTCCAGTTCCTGTTCTAATTGCCGTACGGTGGGTGCACCATCAAAAGTAAGGTTTGGTTTTTCCCGTCTTATTTTCACATTACTATTCTCCTCTGTACGTACCGGGCGCTTTTTCCCCCGCAAACTCTTCCTTACTGCCCGCCATACGGGCTTCCTGTTCCATGGCTTTACACTTTTTTAGCGTTTCCTCTTCGGTGATATGGACCCATTCTTCTACCCTCCGTTTTGTTCGCTCCACTTTCTTGCGAAGTTCCTCTTCTTGGATACGGCACTGCTCTTTTACATTGTCCTGATATTGCTGTGCAGCCGCTTGTGCCGCCTCAAACACTCCGTTAAGCTGCAGCGCCGCCTCCGCAAGAGAACCGGCATTTTCTATGCAAAGCCGCTTTTTTTCCAACTCCGCTTTGGTAGCCTGCAATTCCTCTTCCAATGCCACGCGTGCTTTTTCCTGTTCAAGCAAAAGTTTCAGCAAATTCTTTCTGCTCAATTTTCTGAGTTGTTGATCTGTCATACTGTCATTCCGCCTGCACCTATCCTTTTACATCCTTATCTGTATTGAATTTCCTCCAGACTTTTTGAACAAATAATCAGACTTTTTCGTTCAGTTGATATATAATGAATAGAATCCAAATAAAAGTCGTTTTATTCCCTAAAAAGTGGTAAAATTTGCTCTTTTTACGTTTTTATCATGTTCAAAATCTGTGAACGAAAATTTCTACATTTTCCACAGGCATTTTATGCCATTAACGTCAAAAAACTTTTGACTTTCATATCATCAATTTTTCATTCCTTTTGCCCGGGGTTCCTCCGATTGACACCCGCAGCAAGGCGTGCTACGCTGAATATCAAAACAGGAATCCGCGCTGTATCCTTGTAAAATATGCGAATCGATTGAAGAAACCCCACTGAAAAAAGGAGGTAATCCAATGGCATATATGGACAAGCGGCAACGGAACATCGAGATTTTTGAGGACACCCGCAGCTGGTACACCCAGGAAGCGGAGCTGCAGCAAGCGATCCGCAGTGCACGCCAGGGCACGCAGTTTTACGCGCCGGGTGCCCTGGTTCTTCCGCCCGAAAAAGCCAACCGTTTTGCCGGCGAAGCCCGGGTGGTCGTTTCCCGGGATCGGACGCTGCAGGCCGCCGGAAAGTACGCCGGGCAAAAGGTCACGGTGCTGAACTTTGCTTCCGCCACCAATCCCGGCGGCGGTGTGACCCGGGGCAGTTCCGCGCAGGAGGAAGCCCTGTGCCGCTGCAGTACACTGTATCCCTGCCTGCTGGGCGACCCCTTGCGGCAGCAATTTTACCAGATGCACCGTGACCGGCACGACGCCACCTACACGGATGCCTGCATCTATACACCCGATGTGCGGGTCATCAAAACCGACACAGACGCCCCCGAACGCCTGCCCAAAGAGAAAATGCAGACCGTGTCTGTGATCACCTGCGCTGCGCCCAACCTGCGGGAGCGCCCCAACAACCCGATGAATCCCGGGGATGACCAGCGCGTGCGCCTGACGCGGCAGGAGATCTATTCACTTCACCTGCAGCGCGCCGGCAAGATCCTGACCGTGGCAGCGTTGCACGATACGGACGTCCTGATTCTGGGCGCTTTCGGCTGTGGTGCCTTCTGCAATCCCCCGGATGTGGTCGCCGAAGCCTTCCGGACCGTCCTGCCGGATTTTGCTCACGCTTTCCAGACGGTGGAGTTTGCCGTCTACTGCACGCCCCGCGACGACACCAACTACCAGGCATTCCGCAACACGCTGAGGTAATGCCGCCCCCAGCCGGGCCCGGTCCCGCCGGGGTGCCCTTTTCCGGTTCACAGCAAAAGCCTTCCGCTTTACAGCGGAAGGCTTTTGTCTGTGTTACAGGGTATGTACCGTTGTACCGCGCTCCTCAGGAGCCGGTATGGGTGTCTTCCTGGTCGGTGGGGTCCTCCCTGCGGGTGCGCAGCAGATAGAGCACGGCCAGCAGCACCACCAGCAGCAGTAGGAGCAGCCACCACAGCCATGCGGTGTGCGTCCGGGCCGGGGCTTCGCTTTCCGCTTCCCCTTCCTCCGGCTGGGCGGGTTCGGGGGTTGCCGGGCCGGGGGTGGGCACGGGGAGTTCTTCTCCGGTGACAGAGGGGGTTGCCGTGGGAGCAGGTGTCGTCTGGGGGGCAGCCGTGGGCCGGGGTGCGGTCTGCCGGATGGTGTTTTCGACGGTCTGGCTTTCGGCCGCGGCGGCGGTTTCCGGTGCCGGGGACTGGGGGGTCTGTACCGGGCGGGCGGTGGCGGCGGGCGGCGCAGAGGCCGCCGGTTGTGGGGATACCGCCGGCAGGGTTTGGGCTGCGGAATAGTCCCGCAGGATTGTTCCTTCATAGTTGCCCCGGAAGGTCAGGGTAAGAACTACCCGGCCGTTTTCCTCCTGACGGGTCACGGTATAGTCCTTGTCTTGCTGCAGAACCTCGGTTCCATCTTTCACAGTCAGCCCCGCGGCTTCCTGTTCGTTTGTCACCGGCGACACCCACAACTGCGACGCAGGCTTGGGCGTGATCTGCAGCGGGATGGCCAATCCTTCCACGCTGGTATAATTTTGCTGGTCTTCGGGGTGGTAATCGGCGGCAAAGGTCCGGGTCCCCACATCACCCACCTTCTGGTCCGGGGCCTGCCAGGCAAATCCCGTGCCGGGGTCCACCGCTGCCAGCGTGCTGCCGTATACAGCCGTCAGTCCGGTGGGGATGGTATAGTCCGGCTGCGCCTTCAGGATATGAAATTCCGTGATTGCTTCCAGGCCGGCGTGTCCTTCCGTGGGGGGCACCACGGCCTTCACATACCAGGTACCAGCCTGGTCGGGCACCTGTTCCGTAAAGATGCCGTCCGCCGTGGCGCTGTAGCTGTACAACGGCTGGCCGTACTCCGCCTGGGCATGGGGGGTGTTTGCGGGCTGACCGTAGGTCCAGTCCTCCAGGGTGAGGGGTTCTTCCCAGCCGTTGCTGACCGAAAACTGCAGGGTTGCCGTAAAATCGGCGGTGCCGTCGGTGTAGCGGTAGGTCACAACGCTGCCGTCCTGCAGGCCGCTGAGCACGCTGCCGGTAAGCTGCGCCCCTGTCACATCAGAGATGCAGTCCAGGGTAAAGGGCACGCCCAGATCGTTCAAATCATAGGTGGTCTGTCCCTCGGCCAGCTGTACCGTCACGGGGCGTTGCCCGGTGAGGGTTATGGCCGGGGACGCATCGCCCATGCGCACCGCCAGCAGCAGGTTGTTGCCGGCCAGCACATCGGTGAGTTTTGCGTTGCTGCTGAGATCCAGATAGCTAAAGTCGCTGCGCTCGATACCCAGCTGTTCCAGGTTGGGTGCCTGGGCCAGATCCAACTGGGATACCAGGGAGTAGGAGCACCACAAGTGCAGCAAGCCGTCGTTGCCGGACAAAGTCAGGGTCTGCAAGGGGCCGCCCAGATACAGAAAGTACGCCAGCGACTTGTTGCCGGACAGATCCAGGCTAGTAAAGAGGTTATGGCCGCAGGCCAGTTCCTGCAGCTGCGTCAAAGGGGACACATCCAGTGCCGTCAGGCGGTTATCGTGGCAGTGAAGCAGCTGCAGGCCGGGAACCTGAGCCAGGTCCAGGGTGGTGAGTTGGTTTTCATTGCACAGCAGCCTGGTCAGCCCCGGAAGCTGCTCCAGCGGCAGCGAAGTCAGTTCATTGCCGATGCAGTTCAGATAGGTAAGCCGGGTAAAGCAGCCGATGCCCTCCAGGGAGGTAATGCCTTTGCTGCGGACATCCAGGCTGGTCACCGCGTCACATTCCGCCGGGGACAAAACTCCGTCGCCGTCGGTATCATCCAGGATATCCCGGAAAAAGCAGCCAACGACAATACGATGTTCTAGATTTT
>OGYQ01001083.1_pt1 | contig 17047 bp, 19 predicted proteins | sample 1576641 | NCBI WGS metagenome assembly OGYQ01 (sample SAMEA3541476, study PRJEB24748) | human gut metagenome | biome: human gut; feature: human-associated habitat; material: faeces | place: China | collected 2012
GGGAACATGGGAGAAGAAAAGGCCAAGATCTATTTTGACAATGGGAGCACTTCCTGGCCCAAGGCGCCGGGAGTGGCGGAGGCGGTGGGGCGCCTCCTAACAGAGGGAGCCTTCAATATCAACCGGGGAAACTATGAGGGAGCTTACGAGGTGGAAGCGGCGGTGCTGGACACAAGGGAACAGCTGGCCCGGCTTTTCCATGCGGAAAACTCCCGGCGGGTCATCTTCACACCGGGGATCACCCACTCCCTGAATTATTTTATCCGGGGATTTTAAAAAAAAGGGGACCATGTGCTTGTCACCGGGATGGAGCACAATGCGGTCATGCGCCCTCTGCGGTGTATGGAGAAGGAGGGAGTTACCTGGGAGTGCATCCCGACGGACAGAGAGGGAAATGTGCGCTCCGCTGACGTGGAGGGGATGATCCGGAAGAATACGAGGGCGGTCATTGCCCTCCATGCTTCGAATGTATGCGGCACCATTGTACCGGTGGAGGAGATCGGGAGGATCTGCCGGAAGAGGAATGTGTTCTTTGTGGTGGACACGGCCCAGAGTGCGGGAACCATTCCCCTGGACATGGAGGCGGCCTGCGTGGATTTTCTGGCTTTTACGGGGCACAAGGGACTGCTGGGCCCCCAGGGAGTGGGAGGATTTCTCATCTCCGATAGCCTGGATGGACAGATGGAGCCCCTCATCGCAGGCGGCACGGGCAGCATCTCTGACAGTCTGGATATGCCCCGCACTCTGCCGGATAAGTACGAGAGCGGTACCGTGAACCTGCCTGGCATTATTGGACTTCACGCGGCTCTCTCCTACATCGAGGAGACGGGGCTGGATGCGATCCACAAAAAGAAGATGGAGCTGACAGAGCATTTCCTTGAAGAAGTGAAGAAGATCCCCGCTGTCCGCATTGTGGGAAGACAGGGGGCAGAAGGCCGGGTGGCAGTGGTCTCTCTGGACTTTGAGGGGCGGGATAATGCCCTGGCCGCCTTTGAGCTGGAACAGCAGTACGGTATTATGACGCGGGTAGGCCTTCACTGTGCGCCTATGGCCCACAAGGCTCTCGGTACATTCCCGGGGGGAACGGTCCGGTTCGCCTTCAGTGCCGCCAACACAGAAGAGGAGGTGGACCACTGTGCTGCGGCCCTGCACAGCATGCTGGACTGAGGCATCAGCTGAAAGGCACACATATTAATAGAAAAAAACAATATTTAAAAAGGATCATTATAAAAAACAATAGCAAACCTCGCTCTTGTGATTGTCCGGAAATTGTAAACGTGTTACGGTTATAAAAGGACAATTCTGAAAATATCAGATACACAAGAGGAGGTTTTTTTATTATGGCTGATTACAGAAAAATGTGGGAAGATCTTGGCATGGATGTTGATACGCACGACCAGCTCTGCGAAGTGCTGCCCCAGGCCTTCGGCGATGTATATCTCTCCCAGGAGAACAGGCCCGAGTCCATGGATTACTACAATTTTGTAGTGGCGGAGATCCACGGTGTGCGGCCGGCAGAGCTCATCGAGCACCAGAAAAAAGGCGGAAAAGTGTTCGGAACTTTCTGCGTGTATGTGCCGGATGAGATCGTGTTTGCGGCAGATGCCATTGCCACAGGTTTATGCGGCGGTTCCCAGTTCTGGGTGCCGGGAGGAGAGAAGGTTCTCCCCACAAATACATGCCCTCTCATCAAGGCTTCCGTAGGCGCAAGGCTTGACCGGACATGCCCCTTCTTCCGGATTGCGGATATGTATGTAGGAGAGACGACCTGTGACGGCAAGAAGAAAGCCTGGGAGATCCTGGCTGAGGACGTGCCGGTGCATGTCATGGATCTGCCCCAGATGAAGAGAGAGAAGGATGTCTGTTCCTGGGCGGATGAGATCCGTACCTTCAAAAAAGTGGTGGAGGACTTCACAGGAAATGAGATCACTGCGGAGAAACTGGCAGCCAGCATCCATATGATCAACAACAAGAGAAAGGCACTGGAGAGGCTTTACGCCTTCAGAAAGAACGACAAACTGCCCATCAGCGGAAAGGACGTGCTCCTTATCTCCCAGATTGCCTTCTATGACGATCCCACAAGATTTGCGGAGATGACAAACAAGCTCTGTGATGGGCTGGAGCAGAGAGTGGCAGACGGCATCAGTGTCTTCCAGGAGGGAACAAAGAGGATCATGCTTACCGGCACACCGCTGGCCATCCCCAACTGGAAGATCCACAACCTGGTGGAGACAAGCGGCGGCGCTGTAGTCTGTGAGGAGATGTGTACGGGAACACGGTACTTTGAGCGTCTGGTGGATGAGACAAAGACGACCGTGGACGAGCAGATCGACGCCCTGGCGGAGAGATATATGGGCATCAACTGCGCATGCTTCACACCGAACCATGGCAGGATCGACGATATCATCCGCCTGGCTAAAGAGTACAAGGTGGACGGCGTCATTGATGTGAATCTGAAATTCTGCAGCCTCTACGATGTGGAAGGCTACACAGTGGAGAGAGAACTTCAGAAAGCAGGCATCCCGGTTCTCGGCATTGAGACAGACTATGTGGACAGTGATGCGCAGCAGCTCCGCACAAGGATCAGCGCTTTCATAGAGATGCTGGGGGCATAAAATGAAAGAGATACAGCATTATGTGCTTTTCCCGAACCATGACAATGGAATGCGGCTGTATAAAAAACTGAAAGAGCAGGGGGTGAAGGCCGTCATTGCGCCGACACCCCGGAGCGCCAGCAAATGCTGCGGGATCTCCCTTCTTGTCAGGGAGGAGGATATAGAAAAGATCCGCTGCTGCGTGCAGGAGAACAGCATAGAGATCCTGGATATCGTGACAGTGGAAAAAGATGTAAATCCGGGGCGGGACCGGTACTGCTGACAAGAGAAACAGGCCTTTGACAGAGGTGGAAAGGATAACAGGTAAAATGGATTACATAGGCATTGACATAGGCTCCACAGCAGCCAAGGTAGTGGCCAGAGGAGACCATGAGATGGAGTTTGCGCTCCCCACAGGCTGGAGCAGCAAGGAGACGGCGAACATCATAAAGGAGAGACTGGCAGGAGATGGCATTGATGTGACCGGTGATGGGGCAAAAGTAGTGGCCACAGGCTATGGAAGGATCGCCGTGGAATACGCGGACTACGTCATCACGGAGATCACCTGCCACGCCAGGGGCGGACGGGAGATGGGAAGCGATGACTGCGCCGTTATCGACGTGGGAGGGCAGGACACGAAGGTGATCCTCATCAGCCACGGCGTTGTGCAGGACTTCCTCATGAATGACAAATGCTCCGCGGGTACAGGGAAATTCCTGGAGATCATGGCAAACCGTCTGGGCGTGGATCTACATGAGCTATTTGACATGGCGGAGGGAGGAGAGACGCTCTCCATCAGTTCCCTGTGTACCGTGTTTGCCGAGTCAGAGGTGATCAACTATATCGGCGAGGGCCGCAGAAGAGAGGACATCGCCGCAGGAGTGGTGGACTCTGTGGCTGCCAAGGTGGCTCAGCTTGCCATGAGGAAAAATCTGCCGGATCAGATCATTCTGACAGGAGGTCTCTCTGACAGCAGATATTTTGCAAAGATCCTGTCAGAGAAGATCGGAAAAACAATATCCCCCACAGACAGGGGAAGATATGCAGGAGCCCTGGGGGCATCGCTGCTGGCTGAGGAGAAGACAAAGCGGGCGGCCGCAAAACTGTAGACAAAGCGAGAAGAGGAGAAAAAAGACATGGAATTAGTGAAAGATCTGCCAGAAGTGTTTGAGGAATTTGCAGAACAGAGGAAAAATTCTTTCCTCGGCATGAAGAAACTGAAAGAGCAGGGCATACCGGTGGTGGGCGCTTACTGCACATACTTCCCACAGGAAATCGCTATGGCCATGGGAGCGGCCACAGTGGGACTTTGCTCCACATCGGATGAGACCATCCCGGATGCAGAGAGGGATCTGCCGAAGAACTTATGTCCCCTTATCAAGTCCAGCTACGGATTTGCAAAGACAGAGAAATGTCCCTTCTTCTATTTCTCCGACGTGGTAGTGGGAGAGACCACCTGCGATGGAAAAAAGAAGATGTACGAGTACATGTCAGAGTTTAAAGATGTATTTGTCATGGATCTTCCCAACACCCAGAGCGCGGCGGCCCTGGAACTATGGAAAGGCGAGATCATCCGCTTTAAGGAATATCTGGAGAAGAAGTTTGACGTGACCATTACGGAGGATGATATCCGGGAAGCCATCCACACCAACAATGAAGTCAAGTTATCCCTGAAGGGACTCTACGAGCTGATGCGCAATGACCCGGCGCCCATCACAGGACATGACCTTTTCAAGGTTCTGTATGGAAGTACTTTCAAGTTTGACAGAAAGGCCATCCCGGCCGAGGTGGACGCCCTTGTGGAGAAGATCAAAAAGGAGTATGCGGAAGGAAAAATGCTGGAGAAAAAGCCCCGCATCCTCATTACAGGATGTCCGGTAGGCGGAGCCACAGAGAAGATCATTGACGCTGTGGAGAGCAACGGAGGCGTGGTTGTCACATTTGAAAACTGTAATGGAGCCAAATCCATTGACAAGCTGGTGGACGAGGAGGAGCCCGATGTATACGAGGCACTGGCAAGAAGATATCTGAACATCGGATGCTCTGTCATGACACCCAACCCCAACAGGCTGGAGCTCCTTGGCAGACTCATCGACGAGTACAAGGTGGACGGTGTTGTGGAGATGACGCTGCAGGCCTGCCACACATACAATGTGGAGGCGTTTGGCATCCGGAAATTTGTGAATGAGGAGAAAGGCCTTCCCTACATCAATGTGGAGACCGACTACTCCCAGGCAGATATCGGCCAGCTCAACACAAGGATCGCTGCATTTTTAGAGATGCTGTAAGGTTATAGACAAAATCAATAAATAGGCTTATATATCCATCTAATTTATTGGACGGAGTCGGGGGGAATGTATATAATAGGTAAGGATATAAAAAGGTAAGGTATTGCCAGTTTATAAGGAGGTTTACAGTACTATGAAAAAGAGAGTATTAGCTGCGCTTCTTTGTGTGACCATGACAGCGGCTATGCTGGCAGGATGCGGCTCAGGATCTTCCTCTGAGGAGGAGACAACACAGGAGTCCACAGAGGAAACCACGGAAGAGAGCACAGAAGACGTGGAAGTGGAGCCGGTGGAGACAAGAACCGTGTATGTGACACCCCAGTGGGTAAACAGTGCGCTGAACGGAGAGCAGGAGGGATATGAGGATATCCTGATCGCAGAGGTAGGCTACGGTGATGTGGCTGACTGTGTATCCTACAACGAGGGACATGTTCCGGGCGCTATCTATGTGGATAACTGCGAAGTGGAAGACGCCACAGGAAGCGAGGAAGGTGCATACAACCTTCTGGCAGCAGACGAAGTAGTTTCAAATATGCTGAACCACGGTATCACAAAGGATACAAAGGTGGTTCTCTACGGAGCTGACGTCAGCGGTACAGCAAGACAGGCATTTGCCTATCTGTGGGCAGGCGTTGAGGATGTAAAGATCATCAACGGCGGCATTGACGCATGGACAGAGGCAGGATATGATACAGAGACAGATGTAAACGAAGGTGAGGCGGCAGATGACTTCGGCGTAGAAGCTCCCGCACATCCGGAGTACCGTCTGGACATTGCGGACGCAAAGGCGAAGCTGGAGAGTGGCGATGAGAACTTTAAGCTGGTCAGCATCCGCAGCGAGGAAGAGTGGCTTGGAGAGACAAGCGGATACAACTACATGGACAAGGCAGGCGAGCCGGAAGGCGCAGTATGGGGCAAGGGCTCCGAGACATCTTCTGATGTAAACGGATTCCTCAATGACGATGGGACAGTGAAGGATCTGGCAGGATTCGAAGAGGTGTGGGCTGACTGTGACTTCACACTGGACAATGAGCTTTCCTTCTACTGCGGTACAGGCTGGAGAGCATGTGTTCCTTTCCTTGTTCTTTACGAGAACGGCTACGACAACATTTCTGTATATGACGGTGGATGGTATGAGTGGCTGATGCATGATGATTATCCGGTACAGGTAGGCGATCCTGCAAGTGAGGACTGCGTACACACAACAGTGGGAGAGCTTCCAACCGGTAAGGCTGCTGAATAAGCACAAGCGAATCAATAAGGCGTTGCCGTTTTACCGCGGCAGCGCTTTTTATAACATGGGGTGGATTGCAGAGCAGCCCTTTACAAAGACTGCACGGAGGAAATCATGAAAAAAATCGGATATATTCTGGCGCTTGTTCTGGAAATCGCAGCTCTTGCCGGCGCCTATATCATACATTATTTTACAAGACGCAAGCTTGGAATGGTCAGATATCTGAATTTCAAGAACATGACATGGGAGAGGGACTATCCCATGGGCCCACTGAAGACAGGATGCGTGGCAGTGGTGGCTGTGCTGACGGTTCTGGTGCTTCTGTTTTTTCTGAAAAAGAGAAAGGAGACATCCCGCCTTGTATACGCCATGAACATCTGTATGATCGTTCTGACAGCGCTGTACGCCGGATACACCCTTGGAAGCTCCACGGAGACAATGACGGACTATTATTTTATCAGCATCCTGTTCCTGCTGGCGGCAGCGGTGCAGGTCATCAAGACAGCCATTGCCGTTCTGACGGCAAAAGGACAGACAGAGGGAGCAAAGGGTGAAAAATAAAAAACTTTGGATCTTTATCGGTCTGGTTGCAGTGATCCTTGTTCTGAACCATATATTCGGATGGTCTTCCTACCTGGGAGATACGGACAACCTGGCCTTTCTTAAAAATATGATACAGGATAACCTGCCCGGAGCCATTGCCATCTACATGGCGGTAACCATCATAGGGAGCGTTGTCCTGGCGCTGCCGGGCGTCACCTTTGCCATACTGGCAGGGCTGATCTTCGGCCCGGTCCTTGGGACGGTTTTGTGTACAGTTTCCGCCACGGCAGGAGCGGTGCTGGCATTCCTGGCGGGAAGATTCTTCCTCAGGGACAGCATAAGGCCGGCGTCCATGAAGAATAAATATCTGAAAAAGTGGCTGTTTGATGAGTCAGGGAAAAATCAGCTTTTCGTGCTGATGATCACCAGGCTTGTCCCTCTCTTTCCCTACAATCTGCAGAATTTTGCCTATGGGGTGACGGACATCAGCTTTGTCACCTACACGGTGGGCTCCTTTGTGTTCATGATCCCCGGGACGGCTATGTATACCATCGGCACGGCGGGACTTGCGGATGCAGAAAACAGGATGCTGTACATAGGGGTTGCCCTGGCCATAGCGGTGGTGGTTGTTTTTGCCGGGATCATTTTAAAGAAAAAGTATATACAGGAGGAGCCGGATGAATCAGAATAAGAAGACAGCGGATCCATCTGCCTGCGTGCACTGCCATCTGTGTCAGAAGAACTGCGTTTTTCTTGACAGGTATGGGATAGATATAGGAGATACGGAAAAGCTTCAGAAGCTTGCTATGCACTGCTTTCTCTGTGGGAAATGTTCCCGGGTCTGTCCGAAAGGGATTGACGGGCGGGGCGTGATCCTGGAGATGAGAAGTCAGGCAGCGGCCCGAAACGGCGGGAAACCGTCGGAGAAAGGATATGGCATGCTGCTGTGGGAGAAGAAGGATTACCGCTTCCGGAACTACAGGAATGGGACCGGAAGAAGTGTGCTGTTTACCGGATGTAATTTCCCTTCCTTCTACCCGGAGACGACCAGATATCTGGCGAAACTGCTGTGGGAGAAGGCTGGTATGGGTACAGTTTTTGACTGCTGCGGGAAGCCGGTGGCGGAGCTGGGAATGAAGGATGCGGAAGAAAAGATCCTGTCTGACATGAACCGGCGGCTGGAGGAGATGGGACCGGAAGAGCTAGTGATGCTCTGCCCTAACTGCTATCACTTCTTAAAGGGCCGTCTTGGCGTAAGGGTGACCGATATATACACGAAACTGGAGGAGCTGGGGCTTGGACAGAAAGTCCCTGGCAGACTGCAGGTCTTCCCACCCTGCCCGGACCGGAAAGACAGGGAACTGCTGGGGAAGATACGGCCTTTTCTGGAGCAGGAGCCGTGCCTGGAAGAGAATGTCCAGTGCTGCGGCCTGGGCGGATGCGGCAGTGTGAAAGAGCCGGATCTGGCAGCGTCCATGACGGAACCGATGGATAAAGGGCAGATAGTCTGTACCTACTGCGCATCCTGCAGCGGAGCATTTACGAGAAAAGGGTATAAGGCACAGCATCTGCTTGTCAGCATACTGGGACGGGAGGAGAAACCGGATGTGAAGCGGTCTCTTCTCAACAGAGTAAAGTCAGCATACTGGAGGGAGAAAAGAAGATGAAACAGAAAAACTGGGTAAAAAAAGTGATCATTCTTGTAATTGTCCTCGTCTGTGCGGCAGTCTATTTCCTTGTACCGCCTGTGAAAAGCAGCATGAACCGGGTGTTCGGCATGTTTGCCAGCGGTGATTTTGATGTGGTGAGAAATTTCGTGGCATCCTACGGGGCCTGGGCAGCGCTTGTGTCCTTCATGCTTATGATCTTTCAGTCTGTGGCAGCGCCGCTGCCGGCTTTCCTTCTCACTCTTGCAAACGCCAACCTGTTTGGATGGTGGCAGGGAGCCATTCTCTCCTGGAGTAGCGCCATGGCAGGGGCGGCTGTCTGCTTTTTCATTGCCCGGATCCTGGGAAGAGATGTGGCGGAGAGACTGACAAGCAAGGCGGGAATCGCCCAGATCGATACATTTTTTGAAAAATACGGAAGAAACACGATTCTGATCTGCCGTCTTCTACCTTTTGTGTCATTTGATATCGTAAGCTACGCGGCAGGACTGACATCTATGTCTTTTAAGTCCTTTTTTATCGCTACAGGTATCGGACAGCTGCCGGCCACGATTGTTTATTCCTATGTGGGCGGTATGCTGACAGGGGGCGCCCAGCTCCTCATGACAGGGCTTCTCATCCTGTTCGCCTTATCAGCGCTTATCGTGATGCTGCGGAAGATTTATATGGACAGGCAGGGAAAGCAGAAAGGAGGAAACGAATAATGGAAACTTACTACAATCCGGAAGATCTGGAAAAATTCGGGACAATAGGTGAGGAGGCGCCTGCTCTTGCAGAGAAGTTCTTTGACTACTACGGAGCTGTTTTTGCGGAGGGAGCCCTGACAGCCAGGGAGAAGTCCCTCATTGCGCTGGCGGTGGCCCATGCGGTTCAATGCCCTTACTGTATTGATTCCTATACAAACGACTGTCTGAACAAAGGCGTCAGCGAGGAGCAGATGACAGAGGCGGTGCATGTGGCTGCTGCGATCCGAGGAGGGGCCACTTTGGTACACGGAGTACAGATGAAAAATATTGTAAAAAAATTGGAGCTGTAAGCATATGAGTCAGGCGCTAGAAGATTTAAAAGAATTAAAAAACATCCCGGACTTTCACGATCGGATCACAGGGGAAGAATATAGGTACACAGCAGATAAGATGGAAGTTATGCAGATCAATGTAGGCAGACTCTGCAATCTTGCCTGCAAACACTGCCATGTGGAGGCCGGCCCGGGCAGGACAGAGATTATGGACCGGAAAGTTATGGAGGCCTGCCTTGCCGTGTGCCAAGAGCAGAAGATCCCCACCATTGACATCACCGGTGGAGCGCCGGAGATGAATCCGGATTTTGAATGGCTTGTGGAAGAGGCCTGCAGGACAGGGTGTCATGTGATCGTCCGCACAAATCTTGTTATTCTGGAGGAAGAAAAATACAGGCATCTGCCGGAGTTTTATGCAGATCACAAAGTGGAGATTGTCTGTTCGCTTCCCTACTACCGGGCAAAGGAGATGAACCGGGTGAGAGGAGAAGGAACGTTTGAGACGGCCATCCGGGTAATACGAAGGCTCAATGAACTGGGATACGGAAGGGAGAAGGATCTGGTGCTCAATATGGTGTACAATCCGGCAGGGGCATATTTTCCGCCCGTCCAGGACGCCATGGAAAAAGAGTATAAGGTAAAGCTGTGGGAAGACTACGGCATTGTGTTCAACAGCCTTTTTACGATCACAAATAACCCCATGGGACGCTTTGAGGCGTTTTTAAAGCGCAGCGGAAATCTGGAGAGCTATATGAAGAAGCTTTCAGATGCGTTCAACGAAGCCACTCTTCCAGGGCTTATGTGCCGGCATCAGCTTTCAGTAGGCTATGATGGACAGGTCTATGACTGTGACTTTAACCAGGCGGCGGAGCTGCCGGTTCTGACAGGGGAGACCATCTTTGACATGGTGGGAAAACCCTGTGGAAAAAGGAAAATCTGCCTGGCAAATCATTGCTATGGATGTACGGCAGGACAGGGCTCAAGCTGTGGAGGAGCCACAGAATAGAGCGGGAAAGGAGAAGCGAATGACAAAAGAAGAGATCAAAAATCTTTTTATGCAGGGAATCGACTGTTCCCAGGTGGTGACAGGAACATTTGCAGACAGGATGCAGCTCACAGAAGAGCAGGCGAGAAAAGTGTCCTCCTGTTTCGGGGGAGGCATGATGTGTGGGGAGACCTGCGGAGCCGTGACGGGCGCACTGATGGTGATCGGTATGGTCTACGGACACAGCCGGGAGAATGATCAGGAGCAGAAAAATGCCATGGCGGCAAAGACTGCGGAATTCAAACAGCTTTTCGCGCAGAAGTATCCATCCTGCATATGCCGGGAACTTCTGGGACACGATATTTCAAAGCCCGGAGAGATGGATAAAGTCCTGGAAAAAGGGCTGATGTTCGACTTCTGCCCCGGAGTGGTGGAAGATACGATTGAGATACTGGAGAAGATTTTATAATCATGAAAAAAGCAGTGATTATATTTACAAGAGTACCGGTTCCCGGACAGACCAAGACCCGGATGATGCCTCACCTTTCTCCGCGGCAGTGTGCCCGGCTGCATACCTGTTTCCTAAAGGATATTGCCGGACAGTGCCGGGACTGCGGAGCGGATATTTTCGTCTGCTGCACGCCGGAAGATGGAAAAGGCAGGCTGGAAAAAATCATAGGGAAGGCGACGGGGTGGTTTCCGCAGGCTGACGGCGGTCTGGGAGAGCGGATGTATACGGCTCTGGCAGACGTGCTTGGCAGAGGATACGGTTCCTGTCTTCTTGTAGGGACGGATGTGCCGGAACTGCGCAGGGAGAGCCTGGAAAAAGCATTTGAAGTCCTGGAAAAGAATGATGTGGTGTTTGGCAGGACTGAGGATGGAGGCTACTACCTTGTGGGGATGAAACATCCTTTAAAGGAGGCCTTTTCCCTGGATGTGTACGGCCACGGAAAAGTGTTGGAGGAGACACTGGCGGAGCTGGAGGAGAAGGGCTTTACAGTGGGTTTTACAGACACTTTGTCTGACATGGACACCCCGGAGGACCTGCGGGGATACAGAAGAAGGATGACCCAGGACAGGAGGCTGAAGGAAAGCTTTACAGGTCGTTACCTGGCCCGTATCAGCCGGATCTCCATCATCATTCCCATTTACAACGAGAGCCGTACCATCGAAAAGATGCAGAGGCAGCTTCTTCCTTTGAAGGACAGGTGCGAGATCCTTTTCGTGGACGGGGGAAGCACGGACGACACGCTGGCGAAGATTTCGCCTGCCTTCCGGGTCATCCGTTCCAGGAAAGGGCGTGCCTGGCAGATGAATGAAGGGGCTGCCCACAGCAGCGGAGACGTTCTTTTTTTTCTCCACTGTGACAGCGAGCTTCCGGATCATCCTCTGGAGAGGATCCGCAGAGTAATGCGTGATCACAGGGCAGGCTGTTTCGGGATTGCCTTTCACTCAAAGAATTTCTTCATGTTCACCTGCCGGGTAATCTCCAATCACAGGATCAGGGACCGGAAAGTCATGTTCGGGGATCAGGGGATCTTTCTGGACCGGGACCTCTTCTTTGAGGCAGGCATGTTTCCGGAGATCCCTCTGATGGAGGATTACCAGTTATCCCTGACTCTGAAAGAGATGGATGTGAAGCTGGGGATGGCGGACAGGCGGATCTATACATCGGACCGCAGGTTTCCGCCGGGGACGATCCCGAAGCTTAAGGTGATGTGGAAGATGAACCGGCTGCGGAAGATGTACCGGGACGGGATGGATATAGAGAAGATCGCGCAGATGTACCGGGATGTGAGATGAGAACCGGAGCAGATAAGGAAGAGTGCAGCACAAAGGAGACAAAAGGATATGACAGACAGAAATAAGGATCTGGATATGACAGAGGGGCTGAGGGGATATGTGGAGACGGAAGGTTACAGAAGAGCCCTTGGACTTCCGGCGGAAGTGCAGGAAGAATACACGCTTCTGGCGCAGGGGGAGTACAACAGAAATTACGTGTTCACCCACCCGGTGACAGGGGAGAGACTTGTTCTCAGGATTAATTTCGGCAGTCAGATGCATCTGGATCATCAGATTGAATACGAGTACGATGCGTTGAAAATACTGGAAGGATCGGGAAGGACACCACGGCCTCTCTATGTGGATGACAGCCGCGTCCACATGCCCAACGGTATCATGGTCATGGAGTATCTGCCGGGTCATGCCCTGGATTATGAGACGGAGCTTTTCCGTGCGGCCGCCTGTCTGGCGGATATTCATAGCGTGCCCCTTCCGGCGGACCATCATCTGATCACTCCGGAAAACCCGGTGCGGGCCATCCTGGAAGAGTGTGAGCAGATGGTCCGCACCTATATGGACAGCCCGCTTGGGGAGCCGGCTAAGAAAGACATGATACGCAGACTTCTAGATCTTGTGTGGCGGGAGGCGGACAGCCTCTCTCCGGCTTCTTACCAGTGCTGCATTAATACGGAGCTGAATTCCACCAACTTTCTGATAAACGGAGACGGCAGGAAGGATTATCTTATAGACTGGGAAAAGCCTCTCTGCGGTGAACCGGCCCAGGATCTGGGACATTTCCTTGCCCCCACCACCACGTTCTGGAAGACGGATGTCATACTGGACGAGACGCAGATGAGGGCTTTTGTACAGAAGTATACAGAGGCTGTGAACGGGAGATTTGACGTGGACGGACTGTGGGAGAGAGTAAGCGTCTACATGACCGTCACCTGCCTGCGGGGCATTACCTGGTGCGCCATGGCCTGGGTGGAGTACCAGCAGCCGGGACGGGAGCTGGTAAACGAGTCCACCTGGCGGAAGCTGGAGGCCTATCTGGAGGAGGGATTTCTGGAAAAGATCCGGAAATTTATAGAAAGATAGCATGATAGACAGGGAAAGCTTATAGAATTTATCTATAAATATATGTCATAAATCTATAAACAATTCTGACAATTTCCTTGAACAGACAGGGAAGAGATTTTATAATTGTAATACACCATATGACAAGGAGGATAAAAGGTTTTATGAAAAGAAGAGTAGCAGCCGTTCTGATGTCAGCAGCCATGGCGGCGACAATGATGACAGCATGTGGTTCAAGCGAGACAGAAGACACCAGTGCAGAGACAACAGAAAGCACGGAGTCTTCTTCAGACAGCAGTGAGAGTACAGATGGAGAATACCAGTATGTATCCGCAGCGGACGCTGTAGCGGCAGCGAAAGCCGGCGATACACATGTGCTGGATGTCCGTGAGTGGGCTAACTATGTAAGCGGAAGAGTGGTAAACTCTGAGTGGTGTCCGATCTTCCCTCTGGAAGATGACTCTCTTGTAGAGACTATGACAACATATGCAGAGGAGAACCTGGATGATGATAAAGATATCTATCTTATCTGCAACAGCGGACAGAAAGGTGCTCAGAAAGCCACAGGCGTTCTTCAGGATGCAGGTATCGATGCTTCCCGTATCTACACAGTAGAAGGCGGCGCAAAGGCACTGGCTGAGGAGGGAGGAGCCCTCACTACAAACCGTACAGAGGAGAATATCGAGTGGCAGTATGTATCCGGCGCTGAGGCTGTGGAGGCCGTAGGTAATGAGGATATCCAGATTCTGGATGTGCGTGACGACGATACATATGCACAGGGACACCTGGAGGGATCTCTTCAGTGCAACCTGAAGGATGTGGAGAGCACAGATGCCCAGACAGCACTCTATGAGATGGCTACATCTGACATGGATCCGGAGAAACCGGTATACCTTCTGTGCTACAGCGGAAACAACTGTGCAAAGACAGGTATCTCTGTTCTTAAAGACGCAGGTTTTGACGTGTCTGAGCTGTACATTATCGAAAACGGAGCAAAAGATGCTGACGTGGCAGCAGCTTTTGTGACAGAATAACAGTATGAAAGTTAAGGGACTGCATCGTATCTGAGCAGTCCCTTTTATTTTCCCTTCCGCACCGCCGACGGTGTCGTGCCGTAGAGCTCTTTGAAAGTGCGGTTAAAAAGTTTCTGATTTGTAAATCCATTTCTCTCCATGATGTAAGAAACAGGATCCTCCGTGTTTACCAGATCATGGTATATATGCGTTACCCGGACTTCATTCAGATACCGGAGGAAGGACATGCCGATATTCTTTTTGAAAAAACGGCAGAAGGCCTCCTTTCCAAGACCTGCCAGATCGGCGGCATCCTGGAGCGTGACAGGCTCCTGGTAATGTTCTTCCACATAGGAGATGATATCCCGCAGACGGTTGGCCGTGAGACGGTCGCTTTTTTTGTCCGGGGGCAGCACGCTGGTGGAAAAGTCCCGTATAAGGCGGGCCAGCACCTGCAGGGTAAGGCCCTCCGCCTCCAGATAGAAAGCAGTGGCATCCTGGATGTAGAGCCGGGTCATATTTTCAAGGAGCTGGCAGATCTCCAGATAGGCGGGAAATTTCTCGACGCTGATCAGATCCGGCCTGCACAGGATGTGATGGTCTTCAATGTCCGGCATACAGTCCTGGAAATGCTTCCGGGCAATGTGGATGCACAGGAACATGGAAGTCTGGTCATAGCAGAAGGTACTGTGTACCTGCATGGACTCCACTGCCATGAGCTGTTTTTTGGGGAGAGAGTACTTTGTGCCTTCCACAGTGATGTCGGAGAGTCCGTTCAAAGGATACAGGATCTCCAGCTCCTCGTGCCAGTGGAGCGGCCGGTAGCCGCCGGGGGTTGTGTAGAAAGCCACGTTTATCCCTGAATTACCTATATTCTGAAATGTCTCATAATAGGGCTGCGCCATCTGTATCATCCTCCTTTTTCTGTTGCAGAATAGAATAGCAGAAAAAACAGAATAAATCAATATCGACTTAAAATATGTCAAAAAGATATCTGTTTCTTACCGGAAAAGAGCAGTATGATAATACACGTAAAGAGGAAACAACATCAATAACAGTTGAAAGGAGTGTATGACTTATGAAAACAACTGCATTGAATGGAAATATGGTAATAACAGATAATGGAGGTATGACAATCATGGAGAGAATTAAGAGATATTTTGCAGAGAACGCAGCAACAATCACAGGAGGCTTCCTTATGATGAACGGAGGCAACTTAAACGTGGCATACAGAATGCTGGGAAGATAATTTATAAATCACTTTACTTTCGTGGCAGGAGACAGCGGATGAGGTTCCGGATATACGGGACGGCATCCGCTGTCTTTTTTGGAAATGGCCTGTGCTATAATCACTTCACTGTAAAATACAGGGCCGAATAGGGGGACATATCAATCTGAAAGAGCTGATGCTCCCCTTTGATCTTTGCTCTTTTTTCTCTGGAAGCGCCGCCGTACATTTCCAGATCACTGGAAAACACAGGGATCAGCGCCTCTGCGCCTGGGACCTTCAGCACAAAATCATCCATCTTTTTGTCGGAGAAGTTGAAGACGGCCACAAGGCGCTCTTTGCGGCTGCGGCGCTCAAAGGCATAGATACATTTCTCCTCCTGGTGACAGTCCAGCCACTGGAAGCCGCCTTCCTCATAGTCCTGCTCCCAGAGTGAGGAATGTTCCAGGTAAAAGTGGTTCAGATCCGCCATGAAGTGAAAGAAGCCGTCGTGGGCCGGATAGGAGAGGAGGCACCAGTCCTGCTCCCGTTTTTCATCCCACTCCCGGAGCTGTCCGATTTCATTTCCCATGAAATTCAGTTTTTTCCCGGGATGGGCGTACATGTACATATAGAAAGCCCGCGCCTGGGGGAACTTTCCATCGTAATCCCCGTACATTTTCTGCATGATGGTGGCTTTTCCGTGGACTACCTCATCGTGAGAGAGAGGCAGGAGATACTGCTCCTGGTAATAATAGGCCATGGAGAACGTGAGCTTGTGGTATTCTGCTGTGCGGTAAGCTGGGGCTGTGCGGAAATAGTTCAGTGTATCGTTCATCCAGCCCATGTCCCACTTGTAGTCAAAGCCAAGGCCGCCCTCTTCGGCGGGCCGTGTGATATCCGGGAAGGAGGTGGAGTCCTCCGCCGCCAGAATGACGTCGGGGTATCTTTTTTTCAGCCCCTGGTTCATATTTCGCAGGAAGTCCACCGCATTTCCGTTGACGCCCCGGGCCGGATCTCCCTGCCAGTAGATGGCCCGGCTGATGGCATCCATACGCAGGCCGTCTATATGGAACTCAGAAAGCCAGTAGTCTGCCGCGGACTGGAGAAAACTCCGCACCTCGCCCCGGGAGTGCATGAAATTGCAGCTTCCCCACTCGCTGTATCCCACGGCAGAGTGAGGGTACTCGTAGAGGGCCGTGCCGTCATAGTGCGCAAGCGCATAGTCGTCTACCGCGAAATGGATCGGGACAAAGTCCAGGATCACGCCGATGCCGCTGCGGTGGCAGGCATTGATAAAAGATTTGAACTGATCCATGGTGCCGTACCGGGAGGTGGGGGAAAAAAAGCCGGTTCCCTGGTAGCCCCAGGAGTCATCGCAGGGATACTCGGCCAGGGGCATGATCTCCAGATAGTTGTACCCGGCTTCCTTAAGATGAGGGATCAGCAGGTCTGCCAGTTCATCGTAGGTGTACCAGGCGTCCGGTTCATCGGAAGGTTTCCGGAAAGAGCCGAAGTGGATTTCGTAGATGTTCAGCGGCTTGTCCCGGCAGTCGGAACGCTTTTTCATCCAGGCCTGGTCCTGGAAATGAAAGCTGTCCCTGCTGCGTATGATGGAGGCGGGGGCAGGGCGCAGCTC
>OGYQ01001091.1_pt1 | contig 16766 bp, 10 predicted proteins | sample 1576641 | NCBI WGS metagenome assembly OGYQ01 (sample SAMEA3541476, study PRJEB24748) | human gut metagenome | biome: human gut; feature: human-associated habitat; material: faeces | place: China | collected 2012
TTCTCGTATTGCGAACCCGCGCCCATTGCGCGGGGTGGCTTTTTTGCTTTATGGTTCTGCTCCAGAGCGGGTGTGGCAATCCATCCGGGGAGACGGTTACGCTTTTCTCTGAGCAGCCATTGCCTGGAGTTCCGGCCGGAATTCTTCTACCAGTTTGGCTTCCGCCTTAGCCCCTTTGGACAGGGCATTGTAGATGATTTCAGCCATTTCATAACGGGTCATGGTCCGTTCGCCATGATACTTGCCGTCTTCGTATCCCTGGACGATATTGTTCCCTGCCAGCCGACTTACGGCTTCGTAAGCCCAGTGGTTGGCCGGTACATCCGGGAAGTCCTTGGACAGGCTGGGGTTCAGCACACCCAGCAGGGCATCCAGCCGATTCTGCAGGTTGGTCACCTGCTTGGCCAGGGTAGCGTTGGTGGCTTCTGCCTTTTCCAGCCGCTTGCTGCTCTTGCCCAGCTTGAAGGAGACGCCGCCGCCCACCATGTTTTCTCCGTTGCCGAAGCTGGTGGAAACATTCAGCATCACCCGGTCAGTAGGCCGGTAGAACACGCCCAGGGCTCCGGCGGTTTCGCTGCGATAGCTGCCCATGGCCGCTGCCACGCTGACCTTGGAATCTTCATCGAAGTCCATGGGGTGCAGGTTGGCCATAGCCGCTGCGCTGGCCCCTACCTTGTCGATCCGGTTATCCAGGTTGTCCACCCGGTTTTCTACCCGGTCCATACGGTTTTCTACCCCGTCCATCCGGTTTTCCACGGTGGTCACACGCTGGTTGGTGGCATTGAGCTGTCCGCCGTTCACTGCATCGGTGCTGCCTTCAGCAACGGTCCCGTCCGCCACGTTGGTGATCTTCTGGCCGTTGGCATTGATGCCGTTTTCGTCAATGTAGGTCTTGTCGCCGACCTTGTAGGACTTAGCCGTTACATCGCCGGCCACAGTGGCATTGCCGCCTACAGTGAGATCCTTTTCCATGGATACAGCATCCTTGAAGGTTACCATCCCGTCAAAGGTGGCAGTGCTGGTTACATGGAGGGTATCGGTAGTGGTGCCGCCAGTGATGTTGGCCCCGTTGTTCACCACCAGTTTATCGGTGGTAGTGGTACCCTTCACATCCAGATTCTTTTCCATGGTGACGTCATCCTTGAAGGTGGACTTGCCGCCCACTTCCAGGGTGCCATCCAGCTGGGTATTGCCCATCACGTGCAGGTCCTTGTTCACATCCACATAGTCCGCCGTTGCCTTGCCGGTTTCCAGGGTGTTCCCGGAAATGGTGGTCTGGGTGATGGATCCTTCTTCAATAGCCGCTGCATGATCGGTATTTTCAAAGGTGGTCCCGGTATCCGTGGTGGTCACCGTGCTCTTGCCCACCACATCCTTGATGCTGGTGGTTGCGGTGTTTTCAATTTCTGCCGCACTGTTGGACAGTTTTTCTTCCGCCTTGTTCACCAGGTTCTTGGCCTCGTAGGTGATGGTCCCCTGTTTGGCAGTGTTGGTGATGTCAGCAGTCCCCTGCTTCACGCTGGTGCTGGTAGCATCGTCGCCAGTCCCAGAGCTTACGGTGGTATTCACATACCCGGTTTCCGCATCCTTCAGGATGTCGATGATGTTCCCGCTGACCAGCTTCTGTTCCGAAGTGGTAGCCGTATCCGTCACCGTGTTGGATCCGCCGCTATTGTTCTTCACCAGGCTGGTGAAGCCGTCAGCCTTCTGGCTGCGGCTGGAGAAGTTGCCGCTGGCAGTATCGGTGATCTTGGTGGTGTCTTCAGAAACGGTCTGCACATTGTTCAGGGACTTCACGGAGTTGCCGCTGCTGTCCACTTCCTTCAGGGACGTGTTCACACTGCCGGCCAGCTGACTCAGGGTACTGGTGCTGGTCCCATCGGTAACAATGTTCATATCCTTGGAGGCCGTCTTGGTAGAAGTGTTGCTGTTGGCTCCATCCACCACAGATTCCTTGATCTGGCTGGTGGTCATGGTCCGGCTCACGTTGTCACCTACTTTGTCCGTAATGGACTTAGAAGCCGTATTTTCGATTTCCGCTGCGGAATTGCTGAGTTTTTCCGCTGCGGTATTGGTGATGTTCTTGGCACTGTTGCTCAAGGTTTCAGAAGCCGTGTTGGTGATGTTTTGGGCGCTCAGGCTGCTGTCGCCGGTCACCGTGGTGATCTGGCTGCCGCCAATGGTATTGGTCTGGTCTCCCGTAATAGCATTGATCTGGCTGCCGTTGACCGTGTGTTTTTCTTCTCCGGTAATGGTGGTTTCCAGTCCGCCATTATAGTTTTCCGTGGTCTTGCCGGTCACGGTGGTCTTCATTTCGCCGCCCACAGTCGTGGTCAGATCTTTGCCAACGGTGTTGGTCATGTTTTCCGCAGCGTTGTTGATGATATCCTTGGCATCATTGGCAATCGTACCGTTCTTAGCCGTGTTGGTGATATCTTTTGCCGTCTGGATAACGCCAGTGCTGTTGGTGCCATCCGTTACGGCGCTGCTGATGGTCGGGCTGCCTGCATCGTCCAGGCTCTTGATGACGTCGATGACGCTGCTGCCGCTTACCAGGGCATCTTCCGTCTTGGTAGCTGTCTTAGTGGTAGCGCTGTACTGGGTATCGCTGGCTTTGATCAGCTGTTCCGATTTGTCCACGGTGCTGTTGGTGTTGTTGGCCTTGGTCCCGTCAGTGATGGAGGAGGCCAGGCTCTTGGCATCCTGGTTCACAACCGTGGTGTTGGTGCCGTCCGTTACGGAATAGGCAACCTGATCCGCTTTCTGCAGGCTGTTGGAAGTATTGGTCCCATCCGTAAGGTTGGTGTTGGTCTGGCCGGCAATGGTGTCGACGGTGGTCTTCTTGTCCCCATCGGTGAGCTGGGATTTTTCTTCTGCTGCGCCCCGGAGATAGGAAGCTTTCTTGCCATCGGCCTGGCTCATTTCTTCCGTGGTCTGATAGGACAGCTGGGTGGAAGTATTGGAGCCGTACTCGTTGGAAACCTTGCTGACGATGGAGCTGGAAGCATCGGTTTCCACATCCAGAGCCTTGTTGGTGATCTTATTTTTCGCTTCGTTGGTGATGTTTTCCGCCGTCAGGCTGCTGTCGCCGGTCACCGTGGTGGTCTGGTTGCCGCCCACCGTAGTGCTCAGGTTGGCTTTGTAGTCTTCCGTTACATCGCCGGTCACAGTCGTAGTCTGTTTTCCAGTGATGGTATTGGTCTGGTCACCGTTCACCGTGTGTTTTTCTTCTCCGGTGATGGTGGTTTCCAGTCCGCCATTGTAGTTTTCCGTGGCCTTGCCGGTCACAGTTTCGGTCAAGGTCCCGCCTACCGTATGGGTTTCATTGCCGCCCACCGTAGTGGTCAGGTTTCCGCCGACTTTGTTTTCCATGTCGCCGGTCACATCGTTCAGCATCTTGCCGCCTACGGTATTGGTCATATCGCCGGTGGCTTTGTTGACCAGGGTCTGGGCTTCATTGGTGATGGTGCCGTTCTTGGCAGTGTTGGTGATATTCACATCAGTCTGTTCCACACTGGTGCTGCCGTTGGCACTCTTGATTTCCTGCAGGATCTGGTCGATTTTCTGCCGGAAAGTAGAGGTCTTGGCGGAGTCGCCAGAACCTTCGGTGATTACATCACTGGATTCCGTTGCAGACTGGGAGGCCACGTTGGTCTTGTCCCCGTCCTTTACGGTATCGGTCATGGTGTACTTGTTGTCCGTCCCCTGGCTCATGGCGGATTCTGCATACGCCGTCGGGTTGTCACCGGTATCAGAAAGTTTCTGGCTGATACCGTCGGCGGTAACAGTGCTCTTGCCGATGGAATCATCGTCCTTGGCCCACAGATTGCTGCCAGTTTCATCGAAGGTAGAAGCACTGGCCTTGGTTTCGCCCGTTGCCGTATCCATTTTCAGATTCACGGACTGGGTCTTGCCGCCGGTGATGGTGGTGTAGTTGTTTTCATCCAGTTTGCTGGACAGGGTCTTGGCATTGAATTCGCCATTAACCGTCAGATTCTTATCCACCGTCAGATTCCCGCCGATGGTAGCATCGCCCGTGGTTTCCAGGGTACCGGTCTGGACATCTCCAGCTTTTACTGTGCCAGTGGTCTGGATGGTGCCGTTACCGGCATCCAGGCCTGTAGAAGTGATGGCGCCGTTGGTATCTACGGTAAATTTGCCATTGGCTGCACTGACCGTTCCCATGGTGGAAAGGTTGCCGTTGCTGTCGATGGTCGTATTACCATTGGCTGCTTTCACAGCACCGTTGCTGTCAACGGTGAATTTGCCGTCCGCTGCTTTGAGGGATCCGTCGGAGCTCAGCGTGATCTTGCCATCAGCTGCTTTCACACCGCCATTGCTGTTGACCGTGAACTTGCCGTCCGCTGCTTTGATAGAACCGTCGGAGGCCAGGGTGGTCTTGCCGCCGGCCGCTGTTACGCCGCCGCTGCTGTTGACTTTGAAGTTGCCGTCGCCCACATTGAGCCCGTTGGATTTCACAACGCCGGTAGCGCCGTTCAGTTCGATCTGGTCGTTGACGTTGACCGTGCCATTCGCGCTGTTGACCGTGAATTTACCGTCTGCACCTTTGATGGAGCCGTCAGCGCTCATCGCTGCCTTGGCTTCGCTGTAAGTGTCGCCGCCGGTGTAGACGCCGTTCGCATCCATCACACTGCTGTTGGTGCCAACCTTGATGCCATTTTCGTTCAGGGTGATCTGGTTGTCCTTGCCCTTGTTCAGGATCATTTCATTGGCATCGGTCTTGGAGGTGGTCACGTTGCCCTGGGCGTCAATGGTAGTGGTGTTCTTTTGCAGAACATTGTCATCGCTCAGGCTCAGTCCGCTATTGACGGCTTCCACCAGTTTCGTATCTGCTGCCACACGGGCCGAAGTTTCTGCCGTAATCTTATCATCCAGTACCGTATCGGCTGCTTTACGTTCTGCGGCTTCGTTGTCGATATTGGTCTGCAGGGTCGTATCGGCTGCCTGACGGGCTGTTGTTTCTGCCTGCAGGCCCTGGTCCAGAGCGTTCAGGTTCTGGCCTACATAGTTATCACCCTTCACATACTGGCCATCCTGCGTCGTACCATCGGTGATGCCTTCAGTAGCGGTGAGCTTGCCGTCCACCATGACCGTCTTGGAATCCTTGTCATAGGTGATGGCTTCGGTCTTATCTTCCAGAGCCGTAGTCCGGGAGTCGAGAGCTGCATCGGCTGCTTTACGGGCCGCTGTTTCCGTATTGAGGTCACTCTGCAACTGAGTCGTCGTTTCGTGAATCGCATTCGCTTCGTTTGTAATGCGTTCATTCAGTTCATTATCTTTAGCTTCACGGGTAGCAGCTTCATTATCAATATTGGTCTGCAGCTGTTTATCCGCATTTTCCAGATTGGTAACCGAATATTTGCGCTTACGTGCTTCTTCCTCAATGGCATCGGCATTGGATTTAACCTGGGTATCTAGGCTGACCAGGTTGTTCCCTACCGTATTGTTTTGTTTGATATAGGTGCCGTCTTTGGTAGTTTCGTCGGTCACACCATCTGCAGCCATTTTACCTGTTACAGTCACATCGCCACTAGAAACTATATCGCCAGTAGAAAGGCTTCCAGCTGTTAATTGCCCATTGATTTTCAGATTCTTGACGATTTGATTTTCTTTGGTCCCTACAATCAAATTCCCCGCCTGGGTAACATGCAGAGCCGTGCTGGTCTTCTGGTCCGTCATAGCCTGCTTGATTTCAGTATCGGCAGCTTCCCGAGCTGCTGTTTCAGCGGTATCTGCATTTTCCAGATTCGTCACAGAGAATTTCCGTTTCTTCGCTTCTTCATCAATGCTCTCCTGACTCTTTTGAAGGCTTTCTTGAACTTGCTCACTAAATTTTTGAATTCCTTCCTGCAGGCTTTCTATCCCGCTATCTACCCCATCTTTGGTATAAACGGTCTGGGTCTTCCCTTCCGTATCGGTTACCGTCGTGGTATCCGCTGCAAAAGACGTCCCTCCCATAGAGACAATGCTGAAAAATACGGCCAGAGCCGCAGCGGTCTGTGCCACTTTCTTCCGTCCCACGGCACGGCGTCCGTCTTTGGACTGGCCTTTGGCCAGTTCGGAAACCACCATGTACATGCCCCGTGTTTTGTTCCAGATTACTTTATAAATCCTGTTCATAAAGCCACACCCCTTTTCTTGAGCTTTCCTGTTTTTTCATTTTCATGCATTCCCTGGTGGGTTTCCCATGCGCGCTTTTGGTCTCCCCGACACTTTTCGTTTACCAAAATCCCTAAAAATTCCAATTATCCCTTGGTATACTCTTTTGAATTTCTGGAGTATACTTTTGTATAAGAACGTTCGTCCGTATATACAATACGATTTACTTCACTCTTCAGTTTTCTTGAATCGTTCTCATTTGGGTTATTTGGAACTTTATGCGGGAATCCAGTGTATTGATTTGGAAAGGAAGTCCCGCGTCCGGAACTCCTTTTCCTTTGTCCTGCTAAAGCATAGCATGGATTCCGAAACTTTTTTCTCAAAAATCACGAAAGGGTCATTTTTTGTCCTGAAAATATTTTTCTAAGTTTTCTTTCTTTTTGTTCTTTATCAAAAGACATTCCCGGTTCCTTTTTCATGCAAAAAAACCGCCCTTTCAGGGCGGGGATTTTCCAAGGTTGTCTGGACTGGGTATAATAGAGGTGAATAAATCGATACAGACCCATGGAAAGGAAGTGGACAGCATGCTGCATATTGCCATTTGTGATGATCAGCAGGACCAGATCCAGAAGATCCGGGAAGCTTCAGAGAAATACTTCCAGAACCGCCAGGAACATGTAAGCTACCAGACCTTTGAAAATGCTTTTGCCTTTGTGGAAGCCGTGGACAAGGGGGCCCTGTTCGATATTGTGCTGCTGGATGTGTGTAGGCCCGGGATTTTGGGCACCGATGTAGCCCGGGAGCTCCGGGACCACCACAGCCGGGCAGAGATCATTTTTCTCACCACCAGCGACGAATTTGCCGTGGAAGCCTTTGAGGTAAAAGCCACGGATTATCTCCTGAAGCCCTTTACCCAGGCCCAGTTCGCCAAGGCCATGGACCGGGCCATTGCTTACATCCGCCAGCGGAACAGCGCCAAGGTGATCTTCCGGCTGGTGGGCGGAGGCGTCCGGGTGGAAGAAATCGCCCAGATCCTGTTCCTGGAAAGCCACGGCCATGTGCTGGAGGTGTACCTGGCCGACGGCAGTACCCTGGAGACTCGGAAATCCGGCCAGGACATGAAGGCGGACCTGGACAAGATCGCCCCGGGCCAGTTCGTATCCCCCAACAAAGGCTATCTGGTGAACCTGGGCGCAATCCACCTGATCAAAACCGATTACGTAGAGATCCAGGGCCATCAGATCCCCCTGGGGAAACGGAAATACCGAGAGTTCCAGGAGCAGTATTTCCAGTATATGTTTGGGACGAAGTAAAAAAAACCTAATCCCCTACTCCCTTCACCCCCATATCCACCTGGAGATAGGTCAGGAACCAGCCGTCTTTCTGCTGGCAGAGGACGCTGGCTCCGTATTTGTCCCGGAACCGGGCCAGGGATTTCATGCCGATGCCATGGCCTTTCACCTTGGTTACCGGCAGTCCCTCTTCGTCCAGGAGCACCGGAGCATCGAACAGGTTCTTGACCAGGATGTTCAGCATATCCCCTTGCTGTCGGGCCAACACGGTGATGTTCCGCCGGTCTTCCGGCTGCCTCCCACTGGCGATCAGGGCGTTTTCCACCAAATTGGAAAGAACGATGGACAGATCCCCGCTGCAGGTAAGGTCCTGGGGCAGGTCCACGGAAATAGTAGTGGGGATCCCCTCTTCCCGGGCCCGGGACAGATACACCGTAAGGGCCGCATTGATCAGGGGATTCCGGCAGTACTGGGGCAGTTTGGTGCTGTTGAATTCTTCTCCCAGTTCTTCGATATAGGTGAGCACCCCCACCCGGTCCTTCTGCCGGACCAGATCCAGCAGCTGGTCAAGATGGTCCTGTTTTTCCCGGTAGATGGCTTCCAGCCGCTGCCGGGATTCTTTTGACATTTTCACATAGTTGGCCGCAGACACCACCTGCTGCTGGAGTTGGTGTTTCTCTTCGTAAGCGCGGATTTCATCATACACTTCCTGCTGCCCCCGGCGGATGGCGGCCATCATCAGTACCACCACGATCAGCAGCAGGATCCGGGCACCCAGCAGATCGAAATACCGTTCCTGGGAATCATACACACTTACATACAGAGTATCCACCGCCAGCAGCATGGGAATGATGGTGGTGCTCCGCCAGAACCGGCGGGTGGCCGCTTCCTGGAAATGGCTGAAGGTGCGGGTGAAGAACCGGAGAAGGATGGGAAAGGCGATCAGGCATTCTCCCCCGTAGAACAGAATCTGCCAGAAATACATGGAAATAAATTCACTTTCCGGCCAGAAATACAGGAAAAAGTGCCGAAGAAAGGTGTAAAAACAGCTGGATAACAGAATCCGGAAGGAAAGGATGAACAGATGGCCCACCCAGTACTTCCGGGTGGCCAAAAAGCTCAGCAGGAACTGGGGGAGCCACACAATATACCCTATGGCCCAGTAGGCAGCCGGTTCTGAAGGGAACAGTCCGGACCGGACCAACCCCACCGTCAGGGCCGTTTCCGCCACTGTCAGGGCCACCCAGGCCCGGCAGAAAGGCTTTTTCTTTTCTTCTTCCAAAAATCCCCAGAAGGGCAGGATCTCCAGCAGATAGAAGGGCTGGAGCAGCAGGATATAGACCAGGGCAACGGCCGTGGTTTCCAAGATGGGAGTCACTTGTCCGCCACCTCTTTCCGCAGCTCCAGCAGGTGTTTTTCCGCTTCTTCAAATTCCCCGTTTTCCGCCAGTTCCGCCAGCATCCGCAGCTGATGCCGGCTGTCATGGCGGATAATGGCCAGTTCCTGCTGTTCTTTCCGCAGGGAAACGGCGTAACTGTTGATGTCATTGAGCTGTTCCTGGAGCTGGAGATTCTGTTCCTTCAGCCGGAACATTTTCTGTACCTGCTGGAGGCCGCCCCGGATGGAAAGGACCAGGAACAGGGCCACCAGCACCAGCATCCCCAGAGTGATCAGGGTATAGATCTGGATGGCCGGCTGGAACAGCTCCTGGGGGTTCAGGATGAAATACCCCTGGTTGGCATGGTAGTAACACAGCAGCAGGGGCACCGGCCCCAGATAAGGCCAGAAGGCAGACCGAGGAGAAGTCAGCTGTTCCGGGGTGAAGAGCCGTCCCATGATCTGCAAGGCCAGGGGCATCCCCAGGAAAAACAGGAAAAGATAAATGCAGAAATAAGGCAGGCTCCGGTTCATATGCCAGGCATCCGGCAGGAACAGCTTGTAAACTTCCAGGGCCAGGGTATGGATAAAAATCATATAGATGGCCTGGAGCCCCAGTACGAATAGATGCCGGAACCAGAAAGGCCGGACGGTCAGCACCAGCAGGAGCAGGTGAGGCAGGTAGCAGAAAAAGTACAGGAACTGGAACATGCCGCTTTCCATCTTCAGGAAGCCCCGGCTGAACAAGGCTCCCAATAGGACGAATTCAAAAAGGAAAATGTAGAGATGGCCGCAAAGGAGCACATGGCGGGTAGGGGACGGAACAATGGACCGGAAAGGATAGTAGCGGAGATAGGCGGAGGGCAGCAGGGAAAAACAGAATAGGAACAAGGTAACAAGGGCATAAGCCATGACAGGATCACCTCCGGATTTCATTAATTTTTATTATGACCAAAAGAGGAAAAGATGTCAAACGCAAAAAAGCCCGCCACCAAAGTGACGGGACTGTCTGACATTGAGCTATAGTTTGGAAGACCGCTTACCAATGCGGGTTTAGACAGTACGAAAAACAAAAATGCGCAAAAAGTGCGCTGTATAACGGTTTCATTGCACCCCTGCAATTATAACAAGACCCCCGGATTCCTTCCAGGGGCTTTTGCTTTGCCTGGTATTAGGCAATGTCTTTTTCATGTCCCATTATGATATAATAAATTCGTTGTCGCACCCATTCTGGCAACAGGAAGGGGGTGCATGTATGGAACACATTCTATCTTTTTTGGTGTCCGTCGTGGCTAGTGTAGTTGGCTACTACATTCGCAAATGGTTAGACGAACACGACAAAGGCGGCAATTAGCCTAATGGAATACCCCCGGAGTACCAGTCCGGGGGTATTCGTGCATGTATGCACATTCTATCTTTTGGCTGATTCCATTATAAGCCAGCCAGACAGGAAAGTCAATCATTGGACAACGAACAGCAAAAGCCCTTTTTCTAAACCCATAAAACGCCTCATCTACTCCTCTGCAACAACAAACGACAGGAACAATGGGGCCGCCGGGGCAACAGCCTTTGTAGCAAGTACAAGGACAGGGGCTATATTTTCACCACCACAACGGGTAGGCCACAACAAGCCCGATACGACTTTAGGCATTTACACCCACGTTTCCGAATCCATGCAGAAGGAACTGTGTGAAAAGCTAGACCGAATCAGCGTTTAAAAAATGCGCATCGCATGGGTGCGCATTTCCAGAAAGTGCGCAGAAGGGGGCGTAAAAAAAGAACAACGGGAAACAGTTCAAATTCGTTTGAAGCCCGCTAGAATCACGGTTTAGAAGGCTTTAAACATTCATGGACTTTTTCCGTTGCTCGCCTTTAAAAATGGAGCTACTGATAGGATTCGAACCTACGACCCTCTCATTACGAATGAGATGCTCTACCAGCTGAGCTACAGTAGCATTGAACAGGAAAATTATATCATAGCCACAGGGATTGTTCAAGGTGGAAAGGGGACTTGTGTCAGGAGTCGCGACCCGTGACCGGGGGGTGTGCTTTTTCACACCCTCTTCTTTACAGCTGGATCAGCCGGAAATCGCACAGGTTCATATCCAGCATCCGGGCTGCCAGGCGTTTGCCCCGTTCCAAATCGGCGGTAAAGCACACTTCTGCCCGCCCCAGGCCTGTTTCCCGTGCCAGCCTGCGCTGTTTCAGATCATCGATGGCTGCCTGGACCGTCCGTTCCGCCGGATCCAAGATGGTCACATCCGGTCCAAAGGCTTCCCGGATCTCTTTTTCCACAAAGGGATAATGGGTACAGGACAGCATCACCGTATCCACTCCCTGGGCCTTCAGCTTATCCGTATATTCTTTGATGGCGGCAGCCAGTTCCGGACTGCCGAACTTCTCTCCTTCGATGAGCGGGACGAACTTGGGACAGCCCTGGCCGAATACCTGGATCTCTGGATCGATTTCCTGGATTTCCCGTTTATGGGCTCCGGAAGCTACCGTAAAATCGGTGGCCAAGAAGCCGACTTTGTTGTTTTTCGTCACGCCTTCCACCATATGGGCGCCTTTTTTCATACCGATGACGGAAAAATCGTAACCGTTTTTGATTACGTCCGTCCCCAGCACCGTAATGGTATTGCAGGCCACCACCAGCTGTTTGATCTGCCGGCGGTGCAGCCAGGCCGTCATTTCACTGACAAATGCTTCGATTTCTTCCCGTGACCGGTTGCCATAGGGCGTCCGGGCCGTGTCTCCAATGAAAATGAACCGTTCATGGGGCATTTTCTGCTGGAGCCATTTCAGGACGGTCAACCCGCCCACACCGGAATCAATGACGCCAATGGGATCTAATGGATTCATGGTTCCCCTCCTTATCATTCCTCCGTTGAACCGTATTAGGACATTATATTATAGCACGATAAAGCAGGGAACGTCTAACAAAAATTGGAAAGCTATGCTTTCTCCTCCAGTCCTTTCAAGGCCAGCAGCTTCCGCCACAAGGGATAGATCACGTTTTCCGGGGTTTCCGGATAGGCGGTTTCCGGCAGCTGGAGGATGGGGACCCAATGGGCGGACGTGACTTCCTGGGACAGGACAAAGGGCTGTTTCCGGACAAAGCCCAGATAGCCGTGCATGAGCATCTGCCCCTTGCTGAACCAATAGGTGCCTTCCGGGATCAGCTTTTCCAGGGTCAGGCCCAATTCTTCCCGGACCTCCCGATGGGCGGTTTCTTCCGCGGTTTCTCCTGGCATGATGAACCCGGAAGTGATGCTTTCATATTTTTGGGAGAGATGGGGCTGCTTGCACAAGACCACTTCATTGTATTCATTGCAGAGCAGGACAATGATGCAGCTATAGAAAAAATCGAACCAGTACCGCTGGCAGACCGGGCAGAAAGGGACCAGTCCTTCATCCCCGGCCGGTTTGGGATGCAGCCGGCTGCCGCAGGTGGGACAAAATTCAAAATGCATGGGATTGCCTCCTTTGTTGATACAGAGTTAGCATACCCAACCGGCTGAAGGGTGTCAAGTTTTTTCGCCGGCAGCCGGCAAACCTGTTATAATGAAAGCGATGGAAAGGGAGGTTTTATCTATGCTGGATGCCAAAGTCAGAGACCTGATCAACGAACAGGTCACCAAGGAATTCTATTCTGCCTATCTGTATCTGGATTTCGCCAACTATTACCAAGAAAAAGGCCTGGACGGCTTCGCCCACTGGTTCGATATCCAAGCCCAGGAGGAACGGGACCATGCCATGCTCATGCGCACCTATCTGCAGAACAATGATGCGGCCGTGGTCTTCGGTACCATCGACAAGCCGGACATGACCTACAAGAAACTGGATGATGCCCTGAAGGCTGCCTTGAAGCATGAACAATTCATCACCGGCTGCATCAACAAGATCTATGCAGCGGCCGACAAAGCCAAGGATTACCGGACCATGCAGTTCTTCGACTGGTTCGTGAAAGAACAGGGAGAAGAAGAAAAGAATGTCAGCGACCTGATCAAGAAATTCGAACTGTTCGGCAGCGATCCCAAAGGGCTCTACGCCCTGAACCAGGAACTCCTGGCCAGGGTCTACGCCGCACCCACGCTGGTGCCCTGAGAAAAGGGGGTACTGCACAGAACACGTGCAGCACCCCCTTTTTATTCAAACCAGCAACTCCCTGGGTGTCAGCAGCAGGACATTCTCCTTCCTGGCCTCGGTTTCCAACCTTGGGGTAAAACCGGCGCGGGAAAACAATGCGTACTGGATTTTCCGCCCTTTCCGGACCAGTTCACTCCGCTCCTGGAGCAGCCGCAGGACCGGCAAATCCATAGGCTCCTGTTTCCATTTGCATTCTCCGCAAAGGATATTCTCTTCATCGGTACAGACCAGATCGATTTCCTCTTCTCTCCGTTTCCGCGGATCTGTTCCCCACCAGCTCCCGTACTGGAGATACAGCGGGTATCCTTTGCCCTGCGTTACCTGGTATTGAATATACTGGAGAGCGATTTCTTCAAATACATGACCAAAATAGGCTGGAAACTGCGGCCGGATTTTCTGCTCCCAGGCCTGCTTTCCCATTCCCAGGGCTATCAGAGAACTGCAGCCAGGAATGAAGCGGAACCAGAAACGGTACAGATTGTCTGCCAGCTGATAAAGACTTTTCCGGGATGAGGTATTCTCTACCGGCTGTATTTTACGGACCAGCTCCAGATCCTGGAGGTTCTTCAGGTAAAAAGCCAGACCGCTGCTATCCTTGCCCACTGCGGAAGCGATTTCATGGAGCCGGTTGGCACCATGGGCGACAGCCGTAAGGATGCTGTTGTACACGGCCGGTTCCCGCAGTTCCTGGAGCATCAGGTTTTCCGGTTCCTCCTGGAGATGCCCGCTGGGAGAAAGCAGTTCCTCACACACCGCTTCTTCCAGATTTCCATAATGGGACAGATACAGGAGATACTGGGGAATCCCATCACAGATTCCATAAGCCATCATTTTTTCCTCTTCTGTCCATCCTGGGAAAAACCGGACGGCTTCGTAATAGGGAAGAGCATGGAGTTTCAGCTGGGCCGTTCTCCGTCCGTAAAGAGGGCTCTGGTAACTGAGCACCTGCCGTTCCATGAAACTCATAGACGATCCACACAGGATCAGGTACAGTTCCGTATCCTTCCACTCCTGATCAATGACCTTCTGCAGGATGGAGGAAATTTCCGGAGCCGCTTTGGCCAGATAGGGATATTCATCAATGACAAATACCAAACGCTTGTGCCGTCCCACTTCGGTCAGATAAGCAAACAGACCTTCAAAGCTGGAAAAAGAATCCAGCAGACGGGTCTGAGGATCCGGGATCTGCTCCCGTACCGCTGCCGTCAGGTTGGCCAGCTGCTCTTTTTTGCTCTGTTCTGTAGCCATGAAATAAACCGCCGGCTTATCCTGGATAAATTCCCGGATCAACCGGGTCTTCCCCACCCGCCGCCTTCCGTAAATTACAGGGAATTCAAAACGTCCAGAACCATAGCGTTTTTCCAGAGCTGCCAGTTCCTGTTTTCTGCCGATGAACATAGTGATTCTCTCCTGTAAATAATATAGTCGTAATTAGCATAGTCGTAACTATACTAGTCATGACTATATTATCATATTTTTCCCCAAACTTCCAATTCCAACTTACTATAAAACAGTTCATAGAAGTTTTTTGCCCTCTAGGCAGCCCCTTTCCCATTTGACCCTGCTGCCCGTTCCGCTCTATAATGGTTCCATCTTTGCACCACGAAAGGATGGTTCTCCTATGTCCCCTGAAACTTTTCTTACGATCCTGACCCGGGCCGGCCGGCTGAAAACGGCTGCCCGCCACTGCTGGACGGCGCCCGGCCGCCAGGAAAGCGTGGCGGACCATTCTTGGCGGATGGCCCTGATGGCCCTCCTGCTGTCCCAGGAACCGGAATTCCGGGAGCTGGACCTGGACCGGGTGATCCGGATGTGCCTGATCCACGATCTGGGAGAAGCCTTTACCGGAGATATCCCTGCTTTTGCCAAAGGAGACCGGGACCGGGCGGCGGAACAGGACTGCTGGGACAAGTGGCTGGCCACCTTTCCGGAAGAGAACCGACAGGAATGGCAGGCCCTGCTGGCAGAAATGGAAGCCCAGGAAACCCGGGAAGCCAAGCTGTACAAGGCCCTGGACAAGCTGGAAGCGGTGATCAGCCACAACGAGTCGGGCCGGGACACCTGGCTGCCCCTGGAATACGACCTCCAGTTCACCTACCCGGAAAAAGCCGTCCAATTCTCGCCCTGGCTGAAAACCCTGAAAAAAGCCGTGGACCATTGGACGCAGGAAAAGATAAAAGGATAACCTTGCCCTCTTTCTTTGAATCTGCTATAATAGCGGTGCTTGCTCGGAGGGCAAATCATTCGCTGGAAATGATAAGCTGGATAAGGCAACCGATTGAAACATCGGTTCGTCTTATCCAGCTTTTTTGTTTTATCCCTCTCCCCCTCATTTCACCCTCCCGGCAGGCCTTCTTTCATCACTTTTTTTGCAGAAAGGACGGCTTTGTATCTGATGGAACGAACCAATTCATTTACCGATGGCAGGATCCTTCCCACTCTGCTCCGCTTTTCCGTAACGGTCTTCGGAGCCCTTTTCCTCCAGGCTCTGTACGGAGGCGTCGACCTATTGGTAGTAGGCCAGTTTGCCGGTACGGGGGATGTTTCCGGAGTAGTCACCGGCAGCTCCCTATTGAATACCCTGACCATGATCATCACCGGGCTCTCCATGGGAGTGACCATCCTGGTGGGAGAAGCCATCGGCCGACGGAAGCCGGAACAGGCCGGGCAGGCCATCTGCAACGGCATCCTGCTGTTTTTCTTCCTGGGCCTTTTGCTGACCGTGGGGCTGATTGCCGGTGCTCCCACCCTGGCTCGATGGTTCCAGGCTCCGGAAAAGGCCTTCCTGCCCACGGTCCACTATATCCAAATCTGTGGGGCCGGCGGGCTGTTCATTGTAGGTTACAACCTGCTGGGTGCCATATTCCGGGGGCTGGGAGACGCCCGTACCCCCCTTCTGGCGGTACTGATCGCCTGCATCATGAACATTGCTGGTGACCTGCTGCTGGTAGCCGTATTCCACCTGGGAGCCGCCGGCGCAGCCTTGGCCACCGTAGCTTCCCAAGGGATCAGCGTACTGACGGCCGTTCTCCTGCTCCGGCGGAAGACCCTGCCTTTTCCCATCCACCGGGAATTTTTCCATCTTCCCTGGACCATGATTTCCCATGAGCTGCGGCTGGGGCTGCCGGTGGCTCTCCAGGAACTGTTTGTAGGGACCTCCTTTATGGTCATCCAGGGCGTGGCCAATACCTTCGGGGTGGTGTCCTCTGCCGGGGTGGGCATTGCGGAAAAAGTCTGCGCTTTCATCATGCTGGTGCCTTCCGCCTATATGCAGTCCCTATCCGCCTTCGTGGCCCAGAACCGGGGTGCCGGGAAACCGGAACGGGCCCGCCGAGCCCTCTTCGACAGCCTGATGACTGCCGGGGCAGCCGGTCTCTTCATGTTCTTCACCTTGTTTTTCCACGGAGATGTACTGGCCTCTCTGTTCACCCGGGAACCGGATGTGATCGACGCCGCTGCCAGCTACCTCCAGTCCTATGGGGTGGATGGCTTCCTGAGCCCCCTGCTGTTCTGCTTCATCGGCTTCTTCAACGGCTGTCAGATGACCCTGTTCGTCATGTTCCAGGGGATGCTGGGCGCCCTATTCGTCCGGATCCCTTTGGCTCTTTTTATCAGCCAGCTGCCCGGCGCTACCCTGTTCCACATCGGCCTCAGCACCCCGGCCTCCAGTGTTGTCCAATTGGCTTTGTGTGTGGGGATGTATGTGTGGAGGAGGAAGAGGGTGGAATGAGGAAGGGGACTGTGAAAAAATGAGAAATCATTTTTTCACAGTCCCCTTTTTGTCACTGGTCAACGGTCACTGGTCACTGGCCGATGGAAAGAACCCGT
>OGYQ01001093.1_pt1 | contig 16715 bp, 15 predicted proteins | sample 1576641 | NCBI WGS metagenome assembly OGYQ01 (sample SAMEA3541476, study PRJEB24748) | human gut metagenome | biome: human gut; feature: human-associated habitat; material: faeces | place: China | collected 2012
CCCTGATCAATACGATTCGAAACGATGACGGAACACCGCCCTTGAAGTATCGTTACAAATTTGAGGATGACTCTCTGGAAATTCCGCCAGTCCGAGACTTTATCATTTCTCCGGACATTGCCTACCATAACAAATGCAAGGCAACTTTTGCGGCGGCTCGAAAAGCTGCTCTCCGGCTGGACACCCTGCTGGCACCGCTGAATGACTTTTGCATCTATCAGCTGCGCAAAAGCCGGAGCTTCAGCAAAATGAAGCCCTGGAAAGAGCTCCTGCTGTGTGGCATACTCTGGGATATGCTTCTACAGGATTTTCAGGGATACACCTTACCTCCGTCCCCGCGTCTGCCGGATAGCGGCTGGGTCTATTTCGAGATTCTTCGTGCTGTGCCCTCTTCAACCCCGGCGGTTGCCCCTGCCCCCGTCCAGCCAAACCTTCTGTCCGCTTTCTATGCGTTCCTGCGTGAGCAGCCTCTTTGGGACAGTTTGGACAGTTATCTGGCTGACCCATCGCGGTTGGGCTGGAAGGATTCCTCTACCGTCTATCTGGATTACGAACGGTTCTGGCCTGCTTTCATGAAGTACGCCTCCCTGGATGCATCCTGGCAAAGCCGACGCAATCGCTTTTTGCGGGAGAACTTCCGGCCAGGCCAGCCCGGCGGAATGTATGCCTATGCCACCGATTCCAAAGACGGACACTGGGGGCATCGCATCCGTGAGAACAAGCGTGCAAAACCGTTGGGAAGATTTCTGCGATTGAAGCTTGAAATATTGCAGGAATAACCGATTGCAACCATCTTCCCAACACTTTCAGCTCCTGATTAATAAAAAGTATCCTAGCGATTTACCAGAACGAGACTCTTGAACTTCTGATTTGGATCAGAAGTTCAAGAGTCTCGTTCTGCATATTGGCGTAGCAGTTACCGTTCAGAGTTTTTCAGGATTCCCCCCTTGCAGGAATCATTTTATTTTGTCAACCTTGAAAAAATTTTAAGAACTCCTTTATTCAGTCAATATTGATATTTAATGTATGGTGCTTTCTAGCATATCTTTGCTACTTTATTTTAGAGGTGCTGTACATGAATAACAAACATGAAATCGAACTGAAAAACTTAGGAATCCGAATCCAGCAAAAGCGAAAAGCACGCGGTTTGACACAGGAAGAAGTAGCCTACCGTATGGGATGCTCCCTTACCTATATCAGCAAATTGGAAAACGGAAAATCCTCTTGCAACATGGACCGCCTGTTCGAACTCGGCAATGTTCTGCACTGCGATGTTGCCGATTTATTGCTTGGCATCAATCGGGGAAGCGACTACTATCTAGAACCAGAATTAGAGCAAATGCTGGGGCAGCTTTCTTCCGAGGATAAAGAGTTAATCTGCGCCATGATGGAAGTTATAATTCGGCGTAAGCAAAAGGATGTCGTTGAATATGCCATTCCATGATCATGACTACGATGAGGAACTCATGACGCAATTTTTCAGTTACGCAGCACTCCCCTTGTACAAATATGCTCTGAAGCTTTTGGGAAATCCCACATACGCAGAGGATGCAGTACAAGCCACTTTTATGCAGCTCCTGCAATACTTTGACAATATACGCACATTCAGTAATGAACGCTTCTTGGGCTATGCTCGCAAAGCACTTTTACACCAGTGTGCCGCCATTGCTAAACAGCAGGACAAATTTCCTGCCACCGAAGATTTGGGGAAAAACGAACCCGACCCAGCTGAGCCGATTGTTGACTTCGTAGAACGTAGAGCAACACGTGAAGAGATCCGTCTCTGCATCGAGAAGCTTTCGCCGAGATACCGCTTTATTCTGTATCTGAAATATTTTGAAAACCGTTCTTGTGATGAAGTCGGTGCTATTATGGGGCTGAAAGAAAGCAATGTTCGCACCCTGCTTACTCGCGCCAGGGCGCAGTTGAAACTGATTTATATGCGGGATATTCTTCATGATAACTCCGAATGTAGTACCACCTGTACAGAGTAAAAAGGGTGCATTGCCCAAGAATCGTCAATGAACTAACACCCGTTTGGAAACATCACGCATAAAGCGTGGGAAGGTAAAAAGATGAGCAATATAAAACCGGATGATTTCCGGAAGCATGCTGCCGAAGAAGATTTTTTCCGGCTGGTTGCTATGGAAATCGAATCGGAACAAAACGAGGAATTTCTGGAAGCACAAAATTTGCCAGATCCATCCCCTGAAGTTTTACAGCGCATGCAGACAAATTTGCAAATGACAATGCGTCGTACTCGCAAGCGGAAACGTCGCCATACTATTTTTCTGCACCTGGGCAGATTCACGGCGTGCGCGGCTGTAGTGTGCTGCATATTAATTTCAGGAGTCTATTTCAATGTGGATGCGGCCAGGAATTCAATTAATAATTTTGTGCTGGAATTGTTTGACGATCATGCAGTTGTCAGAACCAGCCCCACTCAAACAAGCACTGGAGCTCTACTCCCAATAGATTGGCGCGGCCCTTTTGAACCGACCTGGATCCCATCCAGATTTAATAGTGTGCAAGCAATCAATCTCGACTTAAATTGGATTCTAAAATATTCAAATGAATCTGCCACCCAAAGTATAGCAATTTATATCTGGACCGGTGCTTATGCTCCAACTGTCGATATCGAAGACACCACCTTACTTGAACAAGATAAAATTAATGGTTTTCCCGTTAGCTTATATACAAAAGAATCAAAAAGCAGCTGCATATTATTATGGACAAGGGATGATTATGTAGTAATGATTAGCGGCTCTCTTTCTTCCGAAGAGGCAAAAAAAATAGCAGAAAATTTGGTTTTTTAGTGTAACCTTTTTTATTTTTCCCTCTCTAAGATATCAGTTCGGTAATTTCGAAAAATATCTTAAGAAAGGTTGATAAACTTGAAAAAACTCCTATCCATTATTTTATGTACACTTTTTCTTTGTGTTGCTTCCACAACCACTTTTGCTGAAAGCACACGTTCTTCAGAAGCCACACCTTATATAGAAGCTCGATACAACGAGTTTACTACGGTTTACGCAGGTCTTGTCAAAACCGGTTTAGGCTTTTACCATATTGAAGGTGGTGCGGGAACTTATGACAGTGATTTGCGAATTGACATCACATTAACAATTGAAGGTTGCAATTCTTCCGGAAATTACGTCCCCATTGACGGCTTTAAGTGGACCGCTTCCGACTACTATGCCGTCGCCACACAAGCAACTCGTGCTTTGTCTGGTGGTGCCTATAGAGCCCATACAGTCGCAAAATGCTATCGCAACGGAGTTCTTCTAGAAACTGTCGAAGCCTATAGTGACGTCGTCAACGTTCCGTTCTAATTTTCGTTTGTATAGGCAATAATATTTTATTGTATATTGTATGCGCTCCAGAGTGTATAAACAAATCATTTCTTTATCTATCTTCTCTGCCCTTTATATCAGGATTAGTGTCTCGTGCACAATACAATAAAGTAAAGATGATACAGTATAGGAGACTCGGGAAGAATGTTTCTGTACCTGCCGGTAAAACAGCAGTTGTATCAGGAAGACTTGGGGAATTACATATCCTACGGTATCGCAGCATGGGAACTTCCCGCCATGCATCACACGCCCTGCATTTTTGTTCCCGATGTAACACCGAACAGACGGGATGCAACTCGCCTGTCCTGGCAATGTACTGTAGGCCAGCTCGATCCGACGCAACTGGAAGATGTGGTTGAAGATTTTATTCCGTAACCACCTATGCCCTAAAAATGTCTGATAGCCTGTACTATCAGGCCCCACCCGTATGTTACCGAACCAACAACGCCCACACAAAAGTGTGGGCGTTGTTTTTTTATTTTTATCGTTTTAACGATCATTTTAAGCAGTCCAAAATCCTGTACCAGCCCCATCCGGTCGGCGGTATAGTATTCGCTGCGCTTGATCTCACCCGGCAGGTCAATGCCGGTGGCTTCCCGCAGGCCGAAGGCCTCAAAGTAATTACAGAAGTTTTCCTTACCCAGCCGTGCGCCGATCTGGATAAAACAGGGATTGCAGCTGACTGCCAGCCCCTGGGCGAAGGTTTCCACACCATGAACGTGTCCATTGGCGCAGCGGAACCAGGTGCCTGCCACATTGATCTTACCGGCGCAGACAAAAGTATCATCAGCCGTGCAGACGCCGGTATCCAGGGCAGCCGCGGCAGTGATGAGCTTGAAAACACTGCCCGGTTCATACAAATCACTGATAGCCTTGTTGCGCCACTGGGTTTGCTGGGCCTCCTGCAGCGCTGCGCTTCGTTCCTCGCCTGTAAGCGCATCCACAGCGGCCCGTGTTTCTTCATTGATGATCCGCCGGGGCGTGTTGGGGTCGTAGTCCGGCTGGCTGGTCATGGCCAGGATGGCGCCTGTCTGCACATCCATCACGATGCCCACACCCCGCTGCGCTACGTTGTGCTCCCGCACGGCGGCATCCATGGCACTTTCCAGCCAATGCTGGATATTGGCGTCAATGGTCAGCGTCAGCGTATTGCCGGGGACCGCTTCCACCAGCGTCTGATAATGGGTAGGCATATCGTACCCCCAGGCATTTTTGGCGGTCAGGATTTCCCCGTTCTGCCCGGTGAGTTGTTCGTTATATTCCAGTTCCAGACCCCACAGGCCGGCATTGTCCACATCGGTAAAGCCCAGGATACCGCCCATAAAGTCCCCCTGCGGATACACCCGTTTGGTATCCTGCCGGATCTGGATGCCCTCCGCCCCATGCTCGGTGCACCAGTTGCGCACCGCATCGGCCGTTTCCCGGTCCACGCGTCGGCTCAACAGGCAGTCGTTGGAGGTACGCTGGCTGAATTTTTCCAGAGTTTCCTCATAATCGATTTCCAGGATTTCGCTCAACGCCTGGGCTGCCGGCTGTACAAGGGCATCGTCCAGTTCCCGCGGGGAAGCCCGGATGGTCCAGCAGGTTTCACTGGCGGCCAGCAGGGTGCCGTCCGCGGAGTAGATCTCGCCCCGGGCCGCCGGCAGCGTCGCCCCCCGCAACTGCTGATCCGCCGCCCGGGCAGCATAGCCTCCGGGGTCTAATACCTGCAGCGTAAACAGCCGGACCAGCAAGCCACCAAAGCAGACAACGGCCAAAACCGCCGCTAGAAAGCGTGCCCGCCGCCGCATCAGTCGATTTTGCTGCGGGGTGAGATGACGCATACCGCTCCCTCCTTTCGGCGCAGGAATTCTACCTTTCGCCGCTGTTTCACCCTATGCCTGTGATTCCGTCAAAATGCCGAATTTGTGCCCGCAAATTCTCCCTATCGCCGATTGACGTTTGTACAAAGGTAGGGTATACTGTAAACAATCACATTGACAATTTCTTGTCAATTCGTTAGGAGGTCATTCCCATGGCAAGATTTACGTTACCCCGCGACCTGTATCACGGCCCCAATGCGCTGGAAGCGCTCAAGACGCTCCCCGGTAAGCGCGCTATGATCTGTGTCGGCGGCGGTTCTATGAAACGCTTTGGATTCCTGGATCGCGCGGAGGCCTACTTAAAGGAAGCCGGCATGGAAGTTGCCCTGTTTGAGGGTATCGAACCCGACCCGTCGGTGGAAACCGTCATGAAGGGCGCTGCTGCCATGGAGGAATTCCAGCCTGACTGGATCGTCGCAATCGGCGGCGGTTCCCCCATTGACGCGGCCAAGGCCATGTGGATCAAGTATGAATACCCTGACATTACCTTTGAGGATATGTGCAAGGTATTCGGTATTCCCCCGCTGCGGCGCAAAGCGCATTTCTGTGCGATTTCTTCCACTTCCGGCACCGCTACCGAGGTGACGGCGTTCTCCATCATCACTGACTATGCCAAGGGCATCAAGTATCCCATCGCCGACTTCGAGATCACGCCCGACGTGGCCATCGTGGACCCCGAACTGGCCCATACGATGCCCAAGAAGCTGGTGGCGCACACCGGTATGGATGCCATGACCCATGCCATCGAGGCGTATGTTTCCACCGCGAACTGCGACTTTACCGACCCGCTGGCGCTGCACGCCATTGAGATGATCCAGGAGGATCTGGTAGGCAGCTACAACGGCGATATGGCCAAACGCGATGCCATGCACAACGCTCAGTGCCTGGCCGGCATGGCGTTCTCCAACGCGCTGCTGGGCATCGTCCACAGCATGGCGCACAAGACCGGCGCGGCTTTTGCCGACTACGGCGCCCACATCATCCATGGTGCTGCCAACGCTATGTACCTGCCCAAGGTCATCGCGTTCAACGCCAAAGACCCCACCGCCAAGAAGCGCTACGGCGTGATTGCCGACAAGATGCACCTCGGCGGTGAGAATGATGACGAAAAGGTTGCCCTGCTGATCAAGTATCTGCGCGGCATGAACGATGATCTGAACATCCCGCACTGCATCGGTCAGTACGGACCGGACTCCTATCCCTGTGAGAAAGGCTTTGTGCCCGAGGAAGTATTCCTGGAGCGCCTGCCTGAGATCGCCAAAAATGCCATCGGCGACGCCTGCACGGGTTCCAACCCCCGTCAGCCCTCCCAGGAGGAAATGGAAAAGCTGCTGAAATGCTGCTACTATGATACCGAGGTAGACTTCTGATCCATACAACTGTGCGGCAGTTTTTAGCTGCATAGTGGGAACACGCTCTCTGTAAAGCAGAGAGCGTGTTCTTTTTTGTTTGCCCGGTGTGCTGCCGGCGGAAAGAGCGCGTTCCTTGACAGATTCGGTCTATCGTGATAGACTTTTTGTAATTGGTCTATCACAGTAAACCGTCTTATGCACAAGAGGTTCTTTCATGTTTTCTGTCAAACGCAGTTCTGCCGCTCTGGCAGCCATTCTTTTTGCCTTGCTGCTGCCGGCATCGGTCTGCGCCGAGGATCGCAAGCAAGCACTGACCAACCAGCAGATCCAGGCCCAACAGGCATACGAAGACGCCCAAAAGGAACTGAACGAGATACAGTCCCAGCAACAGGAAACCGAATCTCAGATCGGGCAGCTGGAAGGGCAGGCAGCACAGGTGGCGGGACAATTGCAGAATGTGTATGTTTCGCTGCAGGATGCGGAGCGGGAGATGCTGGTCCAACAGGCCGCCGCTGATCAGGCCGCCCAAGCCCTGGCAGAAAAGCAGGCCGAGTATGACGCCTGTTTTACCCGCAGCCAGGAGCAGATGCGTGCCATGCAGATGCTGGATGGCGGCGGTGCCATTGGATTGCTGTCACAGGCAAAAAGTTTGTACCAGTTGTTGACCTTCGCCGACGTTTTGCAGCAAATTTCTTCCAAAAACAGTGAGATCCTTACGGTATTGACTGAGCAGGCACAGGCTTTGTCGGAAGCGAAGCAGAAAGCCGAAACCGCCCGCCAGCAGGCTGAAGCTGCCAAAGCGGCGCTGGATGCACAACAAGCGCAGCTCAGCGGTATGCAGGCGGAACTGGAAACCGCTTTGCAGCAGGCCAACGAAACCCTGAGTGCGCAGGAATCAGCAGCACAGGCGCAGGCCGTAGTGACCGAAGCAGCCAAAAAGGCCTACGAAGATGCCACCGCAGCACTGGACGCCTATGTGCGGGCCCAGAGTGACCGGTACACCACCGCCGATCTGGTTCTGACCAGTCTGGATTTCCGGTGCCCGCTGGACAGTTACAGCAGTATCACCACACAGTTCGGGGAAGCGGACCCGTGGGGCATCCCCCACCGCGGCACCGACTTTGCCGCCCCCAACGGCACGCCCATCTATGCCATTGCCGACGGCATCATAAGCGCCGCCGGGCCGGTGAACAGCTACGGGAACTGTGTGCAGGTCAGTCACGGCACCGCCAGCGACGGCAACCGCTACGACAGTCTGTATGCCCACATGAGCCGCATTGCCGTCAACCAGGGGCAGACCGTGCAAAAAGGCGAGGTCATCGGCTATGTAGGCAATACCGGGAATGTGTACGGTGCCAACGGCGGGTATCATCTGCATCTGGAACTGCGCGTCAACGGCAGCCGTGTCAATCCCCTGGCCTATGTCCCCCGCTGACAGTTTCAGAAAGGAGGTGGCAGAGAATGTTTTCCCACCTGTTGGAAAATCCCCTGGGAGATTTGTTATACGCTGTAGGATTTTTTGTAGAATACAATCTTGTCCGGCTGCTGCGGACGCTGTGCGCTGTGGGGCGATGGCTGCGTCGGTCCGTGGGCAATCTGCTGATTGTGGCACTGCGCCCGCCCGTGCAGGCCCTGCTGGACCTGGCTGCCGCGCTCCACTCTCCGGGACGGTTCTTTATGGGATACCTTCTGCCGGTTGCCGCAACGGCCGGCCTTCTGGTTCTCGTACACACCGGGCTTTCACTGCCTTTTGCACTGCGCGTCACCGTCAACGGGCAAACCGTCGGCTATGTTGCCAGCGAGGAAGCCTTCGACAACGCCCGCGCCGATGTGCTGGCCCGTGTGAATTCGGCCCGGGAACTGCTGGCTGCCGACAGCCAAACCCTTTCCTGGGATGTGGAACCCTCCTACACCCTCTCCATCAGTGCCAGCACCATGACCGAAAGCGAAGTTGCCAACGAGATCCTGCGCATCAGCGGCAGCGAGATCAGTGAGGGCACCGCCGTATACGTAGACGGGGATCTGCGCTATGTCACCACCGAGGGAGATCATCTGCGCAGCTACCTGAATCGCATCAAGGCCCCCTGGGAAGATCCGGCCAGCAGCACCACACGGGTAAGTTTTGCCCACGGGCTGCGGCTGGTAGACGGCATCTATCTGACGGATTCCGTGGTTCCTTACGCCGATGTGCTGGCAGGATTACAGGCCAACGAGGGCGAGGCCCTGCAGGTGAAAGTCAGCGAAAGTGTGACCGAAACCCAGGAAATCCCCTACGATACCCAGACCCAGGAGGACAGCGAACTGGATTTCGGCAAAAGCGAAACAGTACAGCAGGGCGTTCCCGGCAGTGAAGCCGTCACCCGGGAGCTGACCTACATCAACGGCACGCTCATCGACGACCAGGTGGTGGACGTCCAGGTCCTGCAATCCCCCACACCGGAGATCATCCGCCGGGGCACCCGGCTGAAAAACGGCATGATCGGCAAGTTGGGCACCGGCACCTTCATCTGGCCGGTACCGCAGTACAAGTCCATTTCCCGCTGGGCCAACCTGCAGGTACGGGGCGGCCACCGCGGCGTGGACATCGCAGCCCCCTACGGCACACCGATCTGCGCCTCCGACAGCGGCACCGTGGTGGAAGTGGTCAAAATGCACTACAGTTGGGGAAACTATGTGACCATCGACCATGGCAACGGGTACAAAACGTTGTACGCCCACATGTCCAGTTTTGCGGTGCAACTGGGCGACACCGTCACCCAGGGACAGGTCATCGGCTATGTGGGTTCTACCGGGGATTCCACCGGCAACCATTGTCACTTTGAAATGAGTTACAACGACGTACTGTTCAGCGCTTACGACGTATTCCCCAATATGCCCACCCGAAATCCCGACTTCTAAACAAACAGCCCCCTGCCGTAAAGGCAGAGGGCTGTTTATTCTTGTTTATTCTTGTTTATTTGGCGCCGCGGCCTGCAAAGACCACGACCACGGTTTTGAGCAGGATCTTGACATCGTTCCACAACGACCAGTGATCGATATACCGGACGTCCAGCCGGACCACTTCCTCGAAGTTTTCGATGTTGCTGCGTCCGCTGATCTGCCACAGTCCGGTAATGCCGGGTTTCATGCTCAGGCGGCGCTTGTGGTGGCTTTCGTACTGCTTGTACTCATCCACCGTGGGCGGCCGGGTGCCCACCAGTGACATATTGCCCATCAGCACATCAAAAAACTGCGGCAGTTCGTCGATGCTGGTGCGGCGGATGAAGCGCCCCACTTTTGTGATGCGCGGATCATCCTCCATCTTGAACATCAGGCCGTCCATCTCATTCTGAGCCATCAGTTCCTTTTTGCGGGCTTCGGCATCCACATACATACTGCGCAGCTTGTGGATGTAAAAATACCGGCCGTTGAGTCCCACCCGCTTCTGCCGGAAGATCAGGGGACCGGGACTTTCCAGCTTGAGGGGGATGGCCACGATAGCGATGATGGGAATACTGATGAGGCAGCCCACCAACGCGCCTACAATGTCCATGATCCGCTTGAGCATCATGTCCCGCAGTTCCAGCTCGATGGTGCCCATCGTCACGATGTTGCCGCCGGCACAGCGCCCCAGATCGCGGCTCAGCCGTGCTGCACTGGTTTCATCACAGCAGACCTCCTCGATGCGGTCCAGCATTTTGAGCCGGAAGTGCACGGTCAGGCCCATACTCTCCATCTCTTCCAGGTAGGGAATGAAGGACTCGCCGCTGTCCATCGGAATGTCCACATAAATCTCATCCAGGGCGGCCCGTCGAATCCAGTCCATAAAGGCATCAAAGTTTGCCCGCACCGGCACCCCTTCAAACTCCCGGCCGATCTCTTCCGCCGGGGCATCCAGCAGCACCACACCGCATACCCGCTTGGACCAGTCATCCCGCAGCTCGTGAATGACGGCCGCCGCATGGTCCACGGTGGACAGAATCCCCACAAGGCTTTCCATACCGCTTCGGTTCTGCGAATGAAGCAGATACCGTTTGAGCAAAGTGTGCGCCAGCGGCATCATCAGGGCATTGACCATGGGCACCGCCACCGCAAAGTAACGGGAGTCCAGCATTTCGGCCTTGGCCAGCAGCATCAGTGCCGAATAGACCGCCGCCATCAAAACGTTGAACCGGATGGAAAGCGCTGCCTCGCGCCCCGCCGTGCGGGTGACGATATTTTCCCGCTGGTTGAAGAAAAAGAAGGTCATGATAAAAGCCACGACCACCAGACAAAGCGTCTGGACCCAGTCGCTGACACTGTAGGGCACAATGCGCCCCAACAGTCCGTCGGTAATCAGCCAGGCCAGCAGTACACTGAAGCCCAGCGTGAGGAGGTCCAGCGCGAAGACATAAGCATATTGCAGTTTTTCGCGTTTATTGATCATTCCTGTTTCCTGTTTCCCTCTCCGTCCCTTGCCGTCCGAAGAGCCTAGTATCCATACTATCGGTATATTGTACCATGTTTGGGCCGTTTTTTCAATTCCGGGCAATGGATTGTCAGCAGAGTGTCATTTTTTCCTCCGGCATCTCCGGAGCCCGCCCCGGATTTTACTTTCTTTTGTCGATGCCTTTACTTGCCGCATCTCTTGTGATACAATGCTTTCGATAATAAAGTTGCGCCGACTTTGCGGCACAGCTGCAACATTGCAAGGAGTTTTCCGCCATGGATCATATAGACCGCAAAATCATCGACATTCTGCAAAAGAACGCCCGCGCCCCGCTGAAAGAGATCGCCGACCATGTGTTTCTTTCCAGTCCGGCTGTTTCGGCGCGCATCAGCCGGCTGGAACACGCCGGGATTCTTTCGGGATACCAGGCCCAGATCGACGCCCCCAAACTCGGCTACATGGTCAAAGCCTTCATCAACCTGGATATGGACCCCCAGCGCAAACCGGAGTTTTATCCGTATATCCAGCAATGCCCCCAGGTGGTGGAATGCAACTGCGTGACCGGTGATTACAGTATGCTCATTGAAGTTCTGTTCGGCACCACCCAGGAACTGGACCAGTTCATCAACCATCTGCAGCAGTTTGGCCGCACCCATACCCAGATCGTGTTTTCCACCCCGGTGGAGCACCGCGGTGTGCCGGTATCGGCCCCTAAAGAAGCCTGATTTTTTCCCCCTTATGCCCGCCTTGCAAAAAGGCGGGCTTTTTTTGCGTTTGCCTATTGACAACTGTGTATACCGTGTATATACTGTAAATATCGAATATGTACAGTTCGATGATAAGGAGCGCTTCATGGAAATTTATCTGTCCAATTCCGGCCAGGAGCCGATCTACGCGCAGATCACGCGGCAGATCAAGGAACAGATCCTGTCCGGCCAACTGCACGCAGGGGACCCGCTGCCCAGCATCCGCCTTCTGGCCAAAGAGCTGCGCATCAGCGTCATCACCACCAAACGTGCCTACGAGGACCTGGAATCCGCCGGGTTCATTCTGACCCAGCCGGGCCGCGGCAGCTTTGTGGCCGCCCAGAACCCCGCACTGGTGCGCGAAGAACATCTGAAAAAGGTCGAAAGCAGCCTGCAGGACGCGGTGGATGCCGCGCGGCTGGGCAGCATCGGCTACGACGAGGTATGCGAGATGTTACGCCTTTTATGGGAGGGCTAAACATGGCAAAGGAAACAGCCATTCTGCACGGTGTGCAGAAGCACTACAAAGATTTTACGCTGGGCCCCATCGATCTGACGGTACCCACCGGCACCATTGTGGGCCTGGTGGGGGAAAACGGTGCCGGCAAAACCACCACCCTGAAAATTCTGTGCGGGGTGAATCCCGCCGACGCCGGCACGGTCTCGCTGCTGGGCAGCAGCCCCACCGATCAGGCTGCCCGGGCCCGCTTGGGTGTGGTATTTGAAGATGCCTATTTTTACGGCGGCCTGACCGCCAGGCGTATAGGCAAAAGTATGGCCGGGATTTTCGGTTCTTTCTGGAATGCCCAACAGTTCGCGACATATCTGCAGCAGTTCGGGCTGGACGATGGCCAAAAGATTTCGGAATACAGCCGGGGCATGCGGATGAAGCTGAGCCTGGCTACAGCGCTGGCCCACAATCCGGACTTGCTGGTACTGGACGAAGCCACCGCCGGACTGGACCCGGTGGTGCGCAGCGAAATACTGGATCTGTTTCTGGAATGCATTCAGGACGAGCGGCACAGCATCCTGATGAGCAGCCACATCACCAGTGACCTGGAACAGGTGGCCGACTCCATCGCCTACCTGCACCACGGACAACTGCTCTTCCACGAGGACAAAGATGTGCTTTTGCAGGAATACGGCCTGCTGCGCAGTCCCCGTCAGGTGCTGGAGACCCTGCCTGCCGGTTGTGTGATCTTTACCAAAGAGAACGCCTTTGGTTGTGAGAGTCTGGTCAAAGGGCGCGAAGAAGTCCGGCGGTTGCTGCCCGGCATGGTCTGTGACGCAGCCGGCATCGACGACATCATGCGGTTTTACAGCGGGAGGGATGAACAGTGAAAGGCTTGCTGTATAAGGATTGGTCTCTGATTGCAGGCGGCTACAAAACCAATTTTCTCTTTCTGCTGGTTTTCTACGGGCTGCTGACCGTGGCGGGTCGGATGACTTTTCTGGCCTATGCCATGGTGTTTGTTGTAGGCATGTATGCCTCTTCCACCATCAGCATGGATGAAAACAGCCACTGGGATGCCTACGCACACACACTCCCTGTCAGCCCCGGACAACTGGTATCGGTAAAATACTGGCTGACACTGATTCTCACAGTGGCCAGCATTCCCCTGTCCTTCTTCCTCATCGCCCTGATCCCGGCCCCCAAACCCACGTTTCTGGAGGCCGCACTGGGCCTGACTGCTGCCTGCACAGTCACGTTGTTCTACTTTTCTTTCGTGATTCCTCTGTCCTATAAGTTCGGTGCAGCAAAAGCCCGCAGCTGGGTCTCTATCTCCCTTCTGGTGGTGGCCTTTGGGCCCGTCGCCCTGTTCCCCCTGCTGCCGGAGAGTACCACCGCTCCCATCAAAAACGCTGCCTCCTCGTTGGATGCTGCCATCACGGCCAACTGGTCTGAGGCAGACTTTACAATCGCAGTGGTCGGTGCCATGCTGCTATTCTCGCTGGTGTGTATGGTCATCAGCTGGGCCATCAGCGTGCGCATCTACACCCGAAAAACCTACTGAACGAAAAAGCTGCGTGTTCCTCTGTAGGGAACACGCCGCTTTAATATAGGTGTGATTACAGCCATCCCCCACCGTGCAGGATAAAAATCCAGGCCGTAAGCGTCAGCGCCGAGAGCAGTGTCGTAGCTGCCACCGTGCTGGCGGTCAGTACCCCCTCGTGGCCCATGTTCTTGGCCATGACGTAGGAACTGGGGGTGGTGGGACTGCCCAGCATGATGAGCAACGCGACCAGTTCCTTCTCCCGGAAGCCCAAAGCCACCGCACAGGGAATAAAGATGGCCGACAGGCCCACTGTCTTGAGCAGCGCCGCCACCAGTGTGGGGCCCGCCTTTTGCAGCGCTTTCGTTCCCTCAAAACTGGCACCGATGGACAGCAGTGCCAGCGGCGTGGTCAGCGAGGCCAGGCTGTTCAGCGTCTTGACTGCGATGGTGGGCAGTTCCACCGGCAGCAGACTGAATACCGTACCGGCCACGATGCCCAAAAGAATCGGGTTGGTGACCACACCGTACAACAGCTGTCCCGGCCGGGGCGTTGCCTGTTGTTCCCCGGGAGCTTCGATCATGAGGATCAACACCGCAAAGATGTTGAAAAGGGGAACGCTTCCCAGAATCATCAACGGTGCCATACCGGCATCCCCATAGATATTCTGGATAAACGCCACCCCCAGCACCGCAGCGCTGCTGCGGTAGGAGGCCTGTACAAACTCGCCGATGATGGTCTTATCCCGCAGCAGTGCCCGGGCCAGACCCCAAATCACCAGAATGCTGATTAAGGTTGCCCCAAAGCAGAACAGCACAAACTTCGGCTGAAAATCATGGCGCATGTCCACGTCCGACATGTCCAGGAACAGCATGATGGGCAACGTAATCTTGAAAGTGAGTTTATCGGACGCTTTGCAGAATTCCCTGGGCAAAAAGCCCAGCCTTCCCAGAATTCCACCCGCCACCATAACCAGAAAGATGGGCAACGTGGCATTCAGGCTGAAAATCAGATTTTCCACACAAAATTCCCCCCTGTAAGCAAAAACAGGCCCTGTACGGCCCTGTCGTTTTATGGTATCATGAAGTTGCCGGTTTTGCAACTGTCTGGCGTTGTAAAAAACTAACAAGAGTGAGCGAAGAAATTCGGTTTTTTTTGCTGGAGCTATTGTGCAAAGTGCAAAAAAGTGGTACGCTATGTGTATCTGAGGAAAGGAAGGGATGTGCATGGCGCGGGAGCGTCTGGATAAGATGCTGGCGAGCCGCGGTGCGGGCAGCCGCAAGGAAGTGGGCGGTCTCATTCGTGCCGGACGGGTCACGGTCAACGGTGCAGCCTGTCGAGATCCGGCTTGCAAGGTGGATGCCGACGTGGACACCATCTGTGTCGACGGTGTGGCGCTGCGTGCGCGCCGCGAGCGGTATTTTATGCTCAACAAACCGATGGGCGTGATCTCGGCAACCGAGGATGTGGCCCAGCAAACGGTGTTGAATTTACTGCCCGAGCGCGAGCGTGACGGTCTGGCACCGGTTGGACGGCTGGATAAGGACACCGAGGGCCTGCTGCTCCTGACCGATGACGGTGCACTCAATCACGCACTGACCTCGCCGCGCAGACATGTGGACAAGCGGTATCGGGCGCTGGTGTCGGGCACACTGGCGGATGACGCGGTACAGCAGTTCTCGAACGGTCTGACGCTTGGAGACGGGACAAAATGCCGTCCGGCCGAGCTGACCGTGGGAGAGGTGCAGCCGGACGGTCTGACCGAGGTGTTCGTTGTGCTGCGCGAGGGCAAGTACCATCAGGTCAAGCGCATGGTCGCAGCTGTCGGCGGGCATGTCGAGGCACTCGAGCGACTGTCCATGGGGCCGCTTGTGCTGGACGCGGCACTGGCGCGCGGGCAGTATCGGCCGCTGACCGAAGAAGAAATTGCGGCGCTTTTTGCGGCAGTTTCGGGTGGCAGTTGACGCAAAAATATGGGATTTTGCGTCGGATTGGAAAAATATACAAAGATTCATGAAAATTTTTGTGTAAAAATGGACGAACCTGTGGTATAATTTCTTAAAAAAGATAGAATGAGAAATCTTTTGTTGTATAGGTTGCCGAAGAGAGCGGCGGCAGATACAGCACACAGGTTACGGGCGGAAAAAAGATTGATCTTCAAAAAAGGGAAAGGTGATGGATATGGCTTCCAGATTGTTCCAGTCGATTATTCTGCAGATGAAGGATACGGTGGATCGCACAATCGGTATCGTAGATGCAACCGGTGCGGTCATCGCTTGTACCGATCTGCCCCGCATCGGTGAGATGCGTGAGGACGCAGTGACCGAACTGGGCTACGCGGGTGATATGATTCGTTTCGGCGGATATACCTACCGCTCGGTCGCTGACCGTTCGACCCGTTTCGAGTACGCAGTATTCGTACAGGGCGAGGATGAGCTTGCGCGTTCGGTATGCGCACTGGCTTCGGTCGCGATCAACAACATCAAGACGCTGTACGACGAAAAGCACGACAAGGCAACCTTTGTCAAGAATATCATTCTGGACAACATCCTGCCGGGTGATATTTACATCAAGTCGCGTGAGCTGCACTTCGGAAACGATGTGCCGCGCGTGGTCTTCCTGGTGCGCCAGCTCGAGCGTGTGGACATTGCGGCAATCGACGTGATTTCCGGTCTGTTCCCGGATAAGCAGCGTGATTTTGTTCTGCATATCAGCGAGTCCGACATCGTTGTCGTCAAGGAAGTCAAGGCAAGCAGCGAGCCCAAGGACCTCATCAAGCTGGCAAAGCAGATTGAAGAGGCGCTGTCGTCCGAGCTGCTCGTCAAGTGCATCATCGGTATCGGTTCGATCTCCTCTCAGATGAAGGACATTGCAAAGTCCTTCAAGGAGGCACAGATCGCCATTGAAGTCGGCGGCGTATTCGACACCGAGAAGTCCATCGTCAGCTTTGAAAACCTGGGCATCGGCCGTCTGATTTATCAGCTGCCGACCACCCTGTGC
>OGYQ01001094.1_pt1 | contig 16711 bp, 14 predicted proteins | sample 1576641 | NCBI WGS metagenome assembly OGYQ01 (sample SAMEA3541476, study PRJEB24748) | human gut metagenome | biome: human gut; feature: human-associated habitat; material: faeces | place: China | collected 2012
AAGAGTAAAAGTTCACCGACCAGCCAGACGCGGGCGTTCCTTTACTGGTTAACATCGCCGAGAATTTTACCGGTTTATCTTTCGTCCAGGTCTGTTCGAGCAGTTCGTAATCTGCCAACTGACCGACCCAGGTATAGAGATCGTCACTGGAAGAGACATCGCCTTCCGCTGACCAGGTGGCCTGATTACCCTTAGCATCAAGATTTTTTAAGCTGATGGCATCAAGCTTGAGAATGCCGTGATACTGCTTTTTGAATTGATCTTTTAAGATATTTTCAGTTGGCGATTCGCCATCTGCCCAGACATTACCAGTCATCAACATAAGCAGCGCCGTGCCAACAATCCATTGCTTTTTCACCCGAAAACCCTCGCGCGGAATAATTTATTCCGGTGATTATCATCAGGGTAATGAAAATTGGCAATGGACGTAAGTCTGAAGTGAAAAAGCCCCGGCACGATACCGGGGCGAGGTGATTAGTACTGATTGAAGATCTGCTGGATCTGCTGCGGATCTTTGGTTTGCGTCAGAGCCAGTTGCAGCAGAACACGTGCTTTTTGCGGGTTCAACGTGCCAGAGGCGACGAAGCCATATTTCGCATCATCCACTTCGGCATCCTGAGTGGTAGCGCCCGTCGGTACGCGGGAAGAACGCACGACTGCAGTACCGTTTTTCGCGGCGGTCGCCAGCGTGTCGAACACAGATTTATACAGGTTGCCGTTACCCACACCAGCGCTAACGATGCCATCATAGCCCGCATCTACCAGTGCTTTAGCCGGAAGATCGGATGCGTTAGCGTAGTTATAAACAATGCCGACTTTCGGCAGTTCATTCAGCTTAGAGACATCGAACGGCGTGTCGCTGGTGTGCTTACGTGCCGGGGTGCGCTGGTAGTCAATCTTACCGTTGTGAATGTAACCCAGAGGACCGTAGTTAACAGACTTGAAGGTCGCTACGTCGGTGGTGTTGGTTTTGGTGACATCACGGCCATCAAGCACGGTGTCGTTCATCACTACCAGTACGCCACGATTAGCGGAGGCTTTATCAGCTGCGGTCACTACCGCGTTATACAGGTTGAATGGACCGTCTGCGCTCATGGACGTGGACGGGCGCATTGCACCGACCATCACCACCGGTTTGTCGCATTTCACCGTCAGGTCGAGGAAGTAAGCGGTTTCTTCCATCGTGTCGGTACCGTGGGTAATGACGAAGCCGTCGGTTTTATCGCAGTCGGTGTTAATTTTTTTCGCCAGTGTCAGCCAGACATTATCGTTCATGTCCTGGGAGCCGATATTCACTACCTGCTCGCCTTTAACGTTCGCAATGTCCTTCAGTTGCGGCACCGCATTAACCAGATTTTCTACGCCAACTTTACCCGCTGTGTAGTTAGATTTGGTTGCGGAGTCACCACCACCGGCAATGGTCCCGCCGGTTGCTAAAATGGTGATATTGGGTAATGCCAATGCTGCACCACTAAAACCCATAACCAGTGCGGCAAGTGCCGTCTTTTTGAAAAACTCCATTTCATTCCTCCAGTTACGTGAACGCTACGCATTATCCCTTAGCTTTGTATGGGAAATTTGACGTTAAACAATTTACAACGTGAATATATTTTGGAGATCTACAAAGTTAGAGGCAGGTAACAAAACGAAGAATTAAACGGCATAAAAAAGAATTATGCCGTCTTAAAATAGAGGATTATTTTAAATTCCCGACCAGGGCTTTGCGGCTATCTTCCAGAGTCACAACGCGGCTACAAACATCTTTGCCAAACTGCTGGAAATCTTTTTCCTGCTTTTTCCATTCGGTTTGGATTGAGGATTGCAGACCGCCCAGGCTTCCCAGCACATTCTGTAATGGGTTACCACCGCTTTTCAGCACCGCTTTCGCACCCATTTCATTAATGCTGTCCTGTAAAATTCCGCCCATTGCCTGATTCACTAATTGCTGGCCTTCGGCGCGAACCTGATCAATGGCTTTATAGTGAAACGTCAGGCCATCGCTGCGCGTTTCGATAATGCGGTTCATCTGCTCTTTCAGCTGCGCATCAAGTTTGGTCAGACGGCTGCGCATTTTGCTGCTTTCGCCCATCTCCTGAACGATAATTTTATCCAGCGCAATACGGGCTTTTTCGACGCGGCTTTTCGCGCCTTCATCAATCCACGGCAGGGTGCTACGGAGTTCAGCCTGATAATCCTTCGCCTGCTCGCGCTGGGCGGCATTCAGGGAATATTGCTTACCGTTATACATCACGTTGCCGTCTGGCGTGATCACCAGATTGCCGTTTTCGCCCTTCACCTGCACGGTTTGCGGGCTGACAATCACATCGTCACGCGGCGTGACGCTGCACTGGTAGTCGGCGTGAGCGGTCATTGCCGTCACTGAAAGTGCTGCCGCCAGCAGCATTTTGCGCATCATAGTCTTCCCTCAAGAACAAATCAGGCCAGCATTTGCTGGCCCCAGATTGATAACAAAGTGCGCGTTTTCCATGCCGGATGCGGCGTAAACGCCTTATCCAGCCTACTCGATCGTGCATCTTTATAGGCCTGATAAGCGTAGCACATCAGGCAGTTTTGCATTTGTCATCGCCCGTATGTTTTCTTAGTCCCACCAAACGTCGAAAAGTTCGCTGGTGCGTACCTCGCCCAGTTTGCGCTCTTCCAGCCACTTACGCACAATCGCCTGATGTTCTTCGGTGCATTTGCCGATTTCCTGCATGCAGATCAGACCTTCCCAGGCCAGATAACCGCTGCCGTCAAAGGCCAGTTTGTTCGGTTCGATAACCTCGTTAATAAAGTCATCAACGGTTTTATCAATCTGTTCTTCCGATGTACCTTCCGGGAATCGCCATGCCACCGAAAATCCTAATTCCTGGAATTCGTCGATGTGCATTTTTTTACGCAGACGACGGCTACGGTTCTTTGCCATTATTTCACCCTCTCGAACATTAAGTCCCATACTCCGTGACCAAGACGATGACCACGTTGTTCAAATTTCGTCACCGGACGTGATGCCGGACGCGGTACGTAATCATTGCTCTCTGACAGGTTTTTATAACCGTCAATAGAAGACATCACTTCAAGCATATGTTCCGCATAAGGTTCCCAGTCGGTCGCCATATGGAATACGCCCCCCAGTTGCAGTTTGCTTTTTACCAGTTCGGCAAACGGCACCTGAACGATACGGCGTTTATTATGGCGCGCTTTGTGCCACGGGTCAGGGAAAAAGAGCTGCACCATGCGCAATGAATTGTCAGGAATCATTTTATGCAGCACTTCAACCGCATCGTGACACATCACGCGCAGGTTGCTTAAGCCCTCTTCATGCGCAGAAGCCAGGCACGCACCAACGCCCGGTGAATGCACTTCAATGCCGAGGAAGTCCTGCTCGGGGCGATCTTTAGCCATTGCCACCAGCGACGCCCCCATGCCGAAACCAATCTCAAGCGTCACCGGCGCTTCACGGCCAAAAAGCGCAGGGAAATCCAGCATATCTTCGCTGAACTCAACGCCCATCACCGGCCAGTAGTTTTCCAGCGCATGTTCCTGGCCTTTGGTCAGTCGCCCCTGGCAGCGCACAAAACTACGGATACGGCGCAGTGGGCGGCCGTTTTCATCAAATTCCGGTGAGATGACGTCGTTTTTCATAAAGATTTAGTCGCTTGTGAAAGTGTTCTGAAAACGGGCATTATCCAAAGTTAGTTGCCGGATGCAAGCATGATAAGGCCGTGGCTGCGGAAAGTTCCGGTTTACACCCTGCCGTCGCTGTGCTGCAATCTTGCCCCCAACAACAGTGAATTCGGTGACCATGCAAGCGTCGCAATTTTCAGCCCAGGTTCTGGACTGGTACGATAAATACGGGCGGAAAACGCTGCCCTGGCAAATTGACAAGACGCCCTACAAAGTATGGCTCTCAGAAGTGATGTTGCAACAAACTCAGGTTGCGACCGTTATCCCCTATTTTGAACGCTTTATGGCGCGCTTCCCAACGGTGACCGATCTCGCCAATGCGCCGCTCGACGAAGTTCTCCACTTGTGGACCGGGCTTGGCTATTACGCCCGCGCGCGCAACCTACATAAAGCGGCACAACAAGTGGCGGCCTTACACGGCGGTAAATTCCCGGAAACCTTTGAGGAAGTTGCAGCACTGCCGGGCGTCGGGCGTTCCACCGCAGGCGCGATTCTCTCGCTTTCTCTGGGTAAGCACTTTCCGATTCTCGACGGTAACGTCAAACGCGTGCTGGCGCGCTGCTATGCTGTAAGCGGCTGGCCTGGGAAAAAAGAGGTCGAGAATAAACTATGGAGTTTGAGCGAGCAGGTGACGCCCGCGGTCGGCGTGGAACGGTTTAATCAGGCGATGATGGATTTGGGCGCGATGATTTGTACGCGCTCGAAACCGAAATGTTCGCTCTGTCCGCTACAAAACGGATGTATTGCCGCCGCCAACAATAGCTGGTCGCTTTATCCGGGCAAAAAACCGAAACAGACGCTGCCGGAGCGCACCGGCTACTTTTTGCTATTACAGCACGAAGATGAAGTATTGCTGGCGCAGCGTCCGCCGAGCGGATTGTGGGGCGGTTTATACTGTTTCCCGCAGTTTGCCGACGAAGAAAGTTTGCGGCATTGGCTGGCGCAACGGCAGATTGCTGCCGATAACCTGACGCAGCTGACCGCGTTTCGCCATACCTTCAGCCATTTCCACTTAGATATTGTGCCTATGTGGCTTCCCGTGTCGTCATTCACCGGCTGCATGGATGAAGGCAATGCGCTCTGGTATAACTTAGCGCAACCGCCGTCAGTTGGCCTGGCGGCTCCCGTGGAGCGTTTGTTACAGCAGTTACGCACTGGCGCGCCGGTTTAGCGCGTGAGTCGATAAAGAGGATGATTTATGAGCAGAACGATTTTTTGTACTTTCCTGCAACGTGAAGCAGAAGGTCAGGATTTTCAGCTGTACCCCGGCGAGCTGGGAAAACGCATCTATAACGAGATCTCCAAAGAAGCCTGGGCGCAGTGGCAGCACAAACAAACCATGCTGATTAATGAAAAGAAACTCAACATGATGAATGCCGAGCACCGCAAGCTGCTTGAGCAGGAGATGGTCAACTTCCTGTTCGAGGGTAAAGAGGTGCATATCGAGGGCTATACGCCGGAAGATAAAAAATAAAAACAGTGCCGGAGCACGCCTCCGGCAACTTGCATAAAAACAAACACAACACGCACCCGGAATGATGAAAAAATATCTCGCGCTGGCTTTGATTGCGCCGTTGCTCATCTCCTGTTCGACGACCAAAAAAGGCGATACCTATAACGAAGCCTGGGTCAAAGACACCAACGGTTTTGATATTCTGATGGGGCAATTTGCCCACAATATTGAGAACATCTGGGGATTCAAAGAGGTAGTGATCGCCGGTCCTAAGGACTACGTGAAATACACCGATCAATATCAGACCCGCAGCCACATCAACTTCGATGACGGTACGATTACTATCGAAACTATCGCCGGGACAGACCCTGCCGCGCATTTGCGCCGGGCAATTATCAAAACGTTGCTGATGGGTGACGATCCGGGTTCGGTCGATCTCTATTCCGATGTTGATGATATTACGATTTCGAAAGAACCTTTCCTTTACGGTCAGGTGGTGGACAACACCGGGCAGCCGATTCGCTGGGAAGGTCGCGCAAGCAACTTCGCGGATTATCTGCTGAAAAACCGTCTGAAGAGCCGCAGCAACGGGCTGCGTATCATCTACAGCGTCACCATTAACATGGTACCGAACCACCTTGATAAACGTGCGCACAAATATCTCGGCATGGTCCGCCAGGCGTCACGGAAATATGGCGTTGATGAGTCGCTGATTCTGGCGATTATGCAGACTGAATCTTCCTTTAACCCGTATGCGGTCAGCCGTTCCGATGCGCTGGGATTAATGCAGGTGGTACAACATACTGCCGGGAAAGATGTGTTCCGCTCGCAGGGGAAATCCGGCACGCCGAGCCGCAGTTTCTTGTTTGATCCTGCCAGCAATATTGATACCGGCACCGCGTATCTCGCGATGCTGAACAACGTTTATCTCGGCGGCATTGATAACCCTACATCCCGGCGTTATGCCGTCATCACCGCCTATAACGGCGGCGCAGGCAGCGTGCTGCGAGTCTTTTCGAATGATAAGATTCAGGCTGCCAATATTATTAACACCATGACGCCGGGCGATGTTTATCAGACGCTGACGACCCGCCATCCCTCTGCGGAATCTCGCCGTTATCTTTATAAAGTGAATACCGCGCAAAAATCTTACCGCCGCCGATAATTCCACTAACCGCCCCTGACGATGCTCAGGGGCAAAAATGTTATCCACATCACAATTTCGTTTTGCAAATTGGGAATGTTTGCAATTATTTGCCACAGGTAACAAAAAACCAGTCCGCGAAGTTGATAGAATCGCATCATCTCGCACGGTCAAATGTGCTTTTTCAAACACTCATCCGCATCACGATGTGAGGAAATTAACATGAATCTTAAGCTGCAGCTGAAAATCCTCTCTTTTCTGCAGTTCTGTCTGTGGGGAAGTTGGCTGACGACCCTCGGCTCCTATATGTTTGTTACCCTGAAGTTTGACGGTGCTTCTATTGGCGCAGTTTATAGTTCACTGGGTATCGCCGCGGTCTTTATGCCTGCGCTGCTGGGGATTGTGGCCGACAAATGGTTAAGTGCGAAATGGGTATATGCCATTTGCCACACCATTGGCGCTATCACGCTGTTCATGGCGGCACAGGTCACGACGCCGGAAGCGATGTTCCTTGTGATATTGATTAACTCGTTTGCTTATATGCCAACGCTTGGGTTAATCAACACCATCTCTTACTATCGCCTGCAAAATGCCGGGATGGATATCGTTACTGACTTCCCACCAATCCGTATCTGGGGCACCATCGGCTTTATCATGGCAATGTGGGTGGTGAGCCTGTCTGGCTTCGAATTAAGCCACATGCAGCTGTATATTGGCGCAGCACTTTCCGCCATTCTGGTTCTGTTTACCCTGACTCTGCCGCATATTCCAGTTGCTAAACAGCAAGCGAATCAGAGCTGGACAACCCTGCTGGGCCTCGATGCATTCGCGCTGTTTAAAAACAAGCGTATGGCAATCTTCTTCATCTTCTCAATGCTGCTGGGCGCGGAACTGCAGATTACCAACATGTTCGGTAATACCTTCCTGCACAGCTTCGACAAAGATCCGATGTTTGCCAGCAGCTTCATCGTGCAGCATGCGTCAATCATCATGTCGATTTCGCAGATCTCTGAAACCCTGTTCATTCTGACCATCCCGTTCTTCTTAAGCCGCTACGGTATTAAGAACGTAATGATGATCAGTATTGTGGCGTGGATCCTGCGTTTTGCTCTGTTTGCTTACGGCGACCCGACTCCGTTCGGTACTGTACTGCTGGTACTGTCGATGATCGTTTACGGTTGCGCATTCGACTTCTTCAACATCTCTGGTTCGGTGTTTGTCGAAAAAGAAGTTAGCCCGGCAATTCGCGCCAGCGCGCAGGGGATGTTCCTGATGATGACCAACGGCTTCGGCTGTATCCTCGGCGGCATCGTGAGCGGTAAAGTGGTTGAGATGTACACCCAAAACGGCATTACCGACTGGCAGACCGTATGGCTGATTTTCGCAGGTTACTCCGTGGTTCTGGCCTTCGCGTTCATGGCGATGTTCAAATATAAACACGTTCGTGTCCCGACAGGTACACAGACGGTTAGCCACTAATTACGCAAAGAAAAACGGGTCGCCAGAAGGTGACCCGTTTTTTTATTCTTACTTCAACACATAACCGTACAACCGTTTCATGCCATCCGCATCGGTTTCGCTATAGACACCTTGCAGCTCCGGCGAAAATCCCGGCAACAAATTCACCCCTTCTTCCAGTGCAAGGAAATAACGTTGAACCGCCCCACCCCAGACTTCCCCGGGTACCACGCAAAGCACGCCAGGTGGATAAGGTAACGCCCCTTCTGCCGCAATTCGCCCTTCGGCATCACGAATCCGCACCAACCCCACTTCACCGCGAATATAAGCGCTATGCGCATCCTGGGGATTCATCACCACTGACGGGAAACTCTGCTGGCGGAACATCGCTTTTTGTAGGTCTTTGACGTCGAAACTGACATACAGATCGTGCATCTCCTGACACAACTGGCGCAGGGTGTAGTCGCGATAACGCACCGGATATTTGTTATAAACGCTCGGCAACACCTCAACCAGCGGCGAGTCATCCTCAATATGCTGTTCAAACTGCGCCAGCATCGCCACCAGTTGTGCCAGCTTCTCGTGGCTTTCCGCCGGAGTTAATAAGAACAGAATGGAATTGAGATCGCACTTCTCCGGCACAATGCCGTTCTCACGCAGATAGTGCGCCAGAATCGTCGCCGGAACGCCAAAGTCGCTATATTCGCCAGTTTCGGCATTGATACCTGGTGTAGTGAGTAACAGCTTGCACGGATCAACAAAATACTGATCCGCGGCATATCCTTCAAAGCCGTGCCACTTCGCCCCCGGCTCAAAACTGAAAAAACGGCGGTCGCTGGCTAACACAGATGTCGGATAATCCTGCCACAATTTGCCATCAACAACGGGCGGGATAAACGGGCGGAACAGCTTACAGCGCGCAAGAATCGCCTTCCGGGCTTCAATCCCCAACGCAACGCACTCCGCCCACAGCCGACGCCCACTCTCCCCTTCATGAATTTTGGCGTTAACATCCAGTGCAGCAAACAGCGGATAGAAAGGGCTGGTAGAAGCATGGAGCATAAAGGCGTTATTCAACCGCTTATGCGGGCAAAAACGCGCCTGTCCGCGGATATGGTTATCTTTTTTATGGATCTGCGACGTCTGTGAGAATCCCGCCTGCTGTTTGTGCACCGACTGGGTCACAAAGATCCCCGGATCGTTTTCGTTAAGTTCTAACAGCAGCGGCGAGCTATCCGCCATCATCGGGATAAATTGTTCGTAACCGACCCACGCGGAATCAAACAGAATGTAATCACACAGATGCCCAACGGTATCGATCACCTGACGGGCGTTATAGACAGTGCCGTCATAGGTTCCCAGCTGAATAATCGCCAGGCGAAACGGGCGCGGCAGGTCGGCTTTTTCTGGCGCAACGTCGCGAATTTGCTGGCGCAGATACTCTTCATTAAAACAGTGTGCATCAATACCGCCAATGAAACCAAACGGGTTACGTGAAGCTTCCAGATAGACCGGCGTCGCCCCCGCCTGAATCAGCGCGCCGTGATGATTCGACTTATGGTTGTTACGGTCGAAGAGCACCAGATCGCCACGCGTTAACAGCGCATTCGTCACCACTTTATTCGCTGCCGATGTGCCGTTCAGTACAAAATAGGTTTTATCGGCATGAAAGACTTTGGCTGCGAATTTCTGCGCATCCTTCGCCGATCCTTCATGAATAAGCAGATCGCCCAATTTTACGTCAGCGTTACACATATCGGCGCGAAAGACGTTCTCACCAAAGAAATCGTAAAAATGGCGTCCGGCAGGATGCTTTTTAAAAAACGCACCATGTTGATGTCCAGGGCAAGCAAAGGTGCTGTTGCCCATCTCAACGTACTGCGTCAGCGTGTCATAAAACGGTGGCAGCAAATTCTCTTCATACTGACAGGCTGCGGATTCCAGCTCCAGCCACTGCTGCTCGTTGCCGTTGATTACCGCCGTAACGCCCGCAGGTAATTCAACAGCATGTTCGGAATACAAAAACACCGGTAGATGAAAACCGGTGCGCTTAAGCAACGCAAGAATGCCACTGCGACTATCCGCAGCGGTAATGACGACTGCCGCGACGTCCGTAAAATCAGTATCTCCCAACGCCACCACGCGGCGATGAGTAGAAAGTCGGGATACCAGTTCACTACTGGCGGCAATATTCATTGATTTCATAAGCGCAAAACCCGTTTCGGGGAAGTAAGAATACCGGACAAGGTGAAAAACCCTGCCCCACGAGATATGGGTCAAACTGGTCACCAGCTCCGACCGCCAGACATCAGTAAAAGCAGAAACGCTCTGATTTTACTGTTGTCCTGCAGTGAGCGTGCGTTAACCTCACCGCATGAGCAGAAAAAGGGAGGAGTTTCGCGCGAAACGGCGATAAGCGAGAGAATGTAAGGAGGTGGCGTGCATCGGGCAAACTCCGTACAGAGAGGAGAAAATTCGCGCAATCATGGCACCTTTCGCTAAAGCGTGCAAGCCAGGACTTTGCGAACAAACAAGCCATCGACGGCACCAAACGGTCATAATAAGAAAATCAAACAATACAGTTAACAGGAACTCTTGTGGTCATCGGTCCTTTTATCAACGCAAGTGCAGTATTACTGGGTGGCGTTCTCGGTGCACTCCTTAGTCAACGCTTACCGGAACGTATCCGCGTCTCCATGACATCAATTTTTGGTCTGGCATCGCTGGGGATTGGTATTTTACTGGTGGTGAAATGCGCCAACCTTCCGGCGATGGTTTTAGCAACCTTACTCGGTGCATTAATCGGCGAAATGTGTCTGCTGGAAAAAGGGGTCAATACCGCGGTCACCAAAGCACAAAATCTGTTTCGCCACTCACGTAAGAAGCCAGCGCATGAATCTTTTATTCAGAATTATGTCGCGATTATTGTCCTGTTTTGCGCCAGCGGCACCGGGATCTTCGGGGCGATGAACGAAGGGATGACCGGCGATCCGAGTATTTTAATCGCCAAGTCATTTCTCGATTTCTTTACGGCGATGATCTTCGCCTGCTCGCTGGGTATTGCGGTGTCGGTGATTAGCATTCCATTACTGATCATCCAGTTAACACTGGCGTGGGCTGCCGCGCTGATATTACCGCTGACCACACCGTCGATGATGGCAGACTTCAGCGCCGTAGGCGGTTTATTGCTGCTGGCAACCGGATTACGCATCTGTGGCATTAAAATGTTCCCGGTGGTCAACATGCTTCCAGCACTCCTTCTGGCAATGCCGCTTTCCGCCGCCTGGACCGCCTGGTTTGCCTGACAATGCGTGCAATAGCGGCAAAGTGATGATAGATTGTGCAGTCTGCAGTAAATTGAAGAAATTTGATTGACGAGACGAGGCGAATCAGGTTTAATGCGCCCCGTTGCCCGGATAGCTCAGTCGGTAGAGCAGGGGATTGAAAATCCCCGTGTCCTTGGTTCGATTCCGAGTCCGGGCACCAAGTTCATATCAACGGACCTCCACGGAGGTCCGTTTTTCGTTTCAGAACGCCACAATTTAAGCGTTCTGCCTCCAAATCAATTCTACCGAACTCAACCAGATTCCCCCCACATCAACCCCATTGTGTGGGTATAATTGCGGGTATACCCCAGTTCGACAGAATTTGTACCCTCTTTAACGCATTCAGAAGGCTGAACTATGGCACTGACTGACGCAAAAATCCGGGCTGCAAAGCCCACTGACAAGGCTTATAAACTCACTGACGGGGCTGGCATGTTCCTGCTGGTACATCCTAATGGTTCCCGTTACTGGCGTCTCCGTTATCGTATTCTGGGTAAGGAGAAGACTCTGGCACTTGGTGTGTATCCAGAAGTTTCTCTCTCCGAAGCTCGTACAAAACGGGATGAGGCCCGAAAACTGATTTCGGAGGGGATTGACCCTTGCGAACAGAAAAGAGCTAAAAAAGTAGTCCCTGATTTACAGCTCTCTTTTGAACATATTGCACGACGCTGGCATGCCAGTAATAAACAATGGGCACAATCACACAGCGATAAAGTACTCAAAAGCCTCGAGACTCACGTTTTCCCCTTTATCGGCAACCGGGATATCACAACACTCAGTACCCCGGATCTGCTTATCCCTGTTCGTGCTGCAGAAGTTAAACAAATTTATGAAATCGCCAGTCGTCTGCAGCAAAGAATATCTGCTGTAATGCGTTATGCCGTACAGTCTGGCATCATCAGATATAACCCGGCTCTGGATATGGCTGGTGCATTGACCACGGTAAAACGCCAGCATCGCCCTGCTCTGGATCTTTCACGCCTGCCTGAACTTCTGTCGCGTATTGACGGTTATAAAGGCCAGCCTGTCACCCGACTGGCAGTTATGCTGAATTTACTGGTTTTTATTCGTTCCAGTGAACTCAGATATGCCCGCTGGTCTGAAATTGATATTGACAATGCCATGTGGACTATTCCAGCCGAACGCGAACCTCTGCCAGGCGTAAAATTTTCATACCGGGGCTCCAAGATGCGAACACCACATCTTGTGCCACTCAGCCAACAGGCTGTAGCCATACTGGCAGAACTTCAGACATGGGCAGGTGAAAATGGTCTGATCTTTACGGGAGCACACGACCCACGTAAACCAATCAGTGAAAATACCGTAAATAAGGCCCTCAGAGTGATGGGGTATGACACAACCAAGGAAGTCTGTGGCCATGGATTCCGGGCGATGGCGTGCAGTGCATTGATTGAATCCGGCTTATGGTCAAGAGATGCGGTTGAACGTCAGATGAGTCATCAGGAGCGCAACGGAGTACGTGCCGCGTATATTCATAAAGCAGAACATCTGGAAGAACGTCGGCTTATGCTGCAATGGTGGGCAGATTTTCTGGATGCAAACAGGGAGGAGTGTATCAGTCCGTTTGAATATGCAAAAGTTAACAATCCACTGAAAAGGTGACTGAACGCCATTTACACACATGCTCTTCCTCTTAAGGGGAAGAGCACCCGCCTCAATCAATTTCTTTTTTATGCCGGCGGAACCATCAGCCAGGCTGAGGTTCTCATTCAATAACTCAACGTCTTACCACAGAACAGAATTCACTGTATTATCATGGGCAACGTTAATCCCGGACAATAAAAGGACACCGATGCCAGGCATCACAATTTTTATAGCCTGCAGGTTATGGTCCATCCTTTTTTACAGGTTCAGAATATGACTGGCAAATTACGCTTTGAAGTGAACGATAACCAGGGCTGTTTCATATTTCCGGAAACCTGGTTTGGCTCGTTGCTGGATGAGTTTGAAGAACTGATTGATGCATACGATGCGGATGAAATCAGCGAAACAAGTTACATCAACAAACTCAGGCGCCTTGCCCGACAGGAGAATGACTTTATTGATGTACACGCTCACTTGGCATACGTATTTCTGGAGCAGAATGCCCCGCGTAAGGCGCTGAATGCTGCCCTTAAAGGGCTGGCAGTTGGCAATCGTCTTATCCCTGAAGGTTTCAGTGGCAGAATCATCTGGATACATCCTGACAACCGACCTTTTCTTCGTGCCCTCTATGCGGCAATCCTGGCAAATGCACATTTACAGCGTCATCAGGATGCCATCATGCTCATTGAAAAAATACTGGATTACAATCCCGAAGATAATCATGGTGCACGCTGGCTACTGGGACCGGAACTGTTACGCACTGGCGCTCATGAACAGGCACGCCATATACTGCAGGAACATGCAGATGAATTTTCACCTTACTGGTATGAACTCGGCCTTCTGCATTTTCTTAATGGGGAACTGGTAAAAGCTGCAACTGCATTTCGTCGCGGCTTTGCGGCAAATACTTACATCGCAGAAATACTGTGCGGAAATCTGCATCCATTTCCACTTGCTGTATGGCATAACTTTTCAGGCGGTCCGGATACTGCCGAAGATTATTATGCCACATACCACCCGTTATGGGGGCAATATCCGGAAGCATTGCTGTTTGTAAACTGGCTCTATAATCATTCCTCTGTGCTGCATGAACGGGCAGAAATCATTAAATGCGCCGAAATGCTGATGCAGGAAGATGATTTCGAAATATGCGAAAGTATTTTAAGACAGCAGGAGAAGTTGCGTGAAAGAATTGATGAGACGCTTTCTGAGAAAATTGTACAGAAATGCAGAAATATGAATGGTGAATATGTCTGGCCCTGGATATTGCCGTTTTCAGCGGCAGGCATGAAACATACTGGCATACAGTATCAGTAGATATTGCATTAGTGTATCCTGCACACAAGTAATAATTTATCCACCAATAATAACACTGTTAATGTCCCCTTCCCCTGGTTGTCAGCCAGGGGTTATCTTCTGAATATTTCTTTTGAAAAGGATAACACAGTAAATTATTTTTATGAATTATCCCATGGACTCATTAACACCCTTTCATAATGCTTTATTGTCAAACACGTTATGGCTGACATCAAAAAAAACCGGATTTCCTCTGCCAGCGGGTAATCACCTTCCCGGTGTTTTCGGTTGGTCTGGTTACTCCTGTCTGGTTATTAGCAAGATAATTGCTATAAACAGTGGAAAACTCATCGTACATAATCTGGTGATGAACATTACGCTTATTTTCCCTTGACCGGAAGAATCAGAGGCTGTGGTTTCAGACTGTCTGCCAGTACATTCCTCTCTCCGTTAAAAACCATAACGGGTTCATTATCTTCGTCTGTCAGCAGATTGGGTGATGCTGCCAACTTACTGATTTAGTGTATGATGGTGTTTTTGAGGTGCTCCAGTGGCTTCTGTTTCTATCAGCTGTCCCTCCTGTTCAGCTACTGACGGGGTGGTGCGTAACGGCAAAAGCACCGCCGGACATCAGCGCTATCTCTGCTCTCACTGCCGTAAAACATGGCAACTGCAGTTCACTTACACCGCTTCTCAACCCGGTACGCACCAGAAAATCATTGATATGGCCATGAATGGCGTTGGATGCCGGGCAACCGCCCGCATTATGGGCGTTGGCCTCAACACGATTTTACGTCACTTAAAAAACTCAGGCCGCAGTCGGTAACCTCGCGCATACAGCCGGGCAGTGACGTCATCGTCTGCGCGGAAATGGACGAACAGTGGGGCTATGTCGGGGCTAAATCGCGCCAGCGCTGGCTGTTTTACGCGTATGACAGGCTCCGGAAGACGGTTGTTGCGCACGTATTCGGTGAACGCACTATGGCGACGCTGGGGCGTCTTATGAGCCTGCTGTCACCCTTTGACGTGGTGATATGGATGACGGATGGCTGGCCGCTGTATGAATCCCGCCTGAAGGGAAAGCTGCACGTAATCAGCAAGCGTTACACTCAGCGCATTGAGCGACATAACCTGAATCTGAGACAACATCTGGCAAGGCTGGGACGGAAGTCACTGTCGTTCTCAAAATCGGTGGAGCTGCATGACAAAGTCATCGGGCATTATCTGAACATAAAACACTATCAATAAGTTGGAGTCATTACCTGCTTTTTCGGTTGAAAAGAAATTGATTGAATTACTGGAAAAACAATCTGGTCTCCATACGTCTGTGGATTGCAGTACTCCCCTTACAGAGCAGAGTCTGTCGAGAAATGACGGTGAAGACCAGACCAGAAGAAACGCTGAAAATATGTTCGGAGATGACTGAACTAACCCAGCCTGGCCAGGGGAATATCTCGCCATTTAGTTGTATAACACTGACTCAACATTTCCCGTTTCATTTGCCATTCAGGGGCGGTTCCCCGCCCCGCAAACCACACTTTCCCTTTTCCCGACTGGTTCAGTTCATCGAGTGTTTTCATTAACTTTTCACTGTTTTTACGGGGCTGGATTTCATCAAATAATCCCGGCTGCGCTATACCCGATGGTGTGAAATCAGCCAGCATGACTCCTGCCTTCATATAGCGGTACCCTTCACGCCAGACATGGTTTAAGGCTCTGCATGCGGCGGCAATAATGTCCCGGCTGTCCTGTGTGGGCAATGAAAGCTTTTCCACAGCGGCATTGCTGTAACAGGGTTCAGGGGGATGTCCGTACAAATGTCGTCACCTGCCGGCAATACTGACGCTCCCCACGTAGTTTCTCTGCGGCCCGCTCTGCATACTGAACAACAGCCTGGTGCATGGCATCTTTGTCTGTGATTCGTTCACCAAAACTGCGACTATGTCAACGCCACGATGTTTGACCGTTATTTGCCATTTTCATGCCCGCTAAATACTTTCGTTACTGATGCTGTCCGCTTTGCACCATTTCATCATCACTGATTGGCGTTGTGTTTTTGGTCAGCACTCCAGCTTTACGTTTCTCTTTTAACCGGTAACTCTCTCCTTTGATATTCAGCGTGGTTGAGTGATGCAGCAGTCAATCCAGGAGCGCTGTTGTCCGGCAACCACCATATCAACTTCTTCCCGGGTGTGGCGGAGAGGTGGTATCCTGGCTGAGTTTCGAAGCGAACCGTTCTTTTTGACGGGCGCATTTTACGTCCGGGCTGAATGTAGTAACGCGGCATGGAACGTCGGCCCGTATACCATTGCCTTAATCTCCGCAAAGATAACCTCGTCATTCCGGACATTCTCTGCCAGGCATATGTCGATGTAATCCATAAACGGTTTCAGCTTAACCATTTTGTGGCGGGTCTTTCTGGCTGGCGGTTCAGGGTATTTGAGGTAGCGTCTGACCGTCCGTTCAGAGCAACCAATCTGAGTCGCAATATCGACAATGTACGCGCCCTGCTGGCGCATTTGCTTTATCATGTAAAAGTCCTCTCTGCTCAGCATGTTGATGTCCTTTCTGGTGTGAGAACCTTAAGGAAACAACATGTTGGGTGGAGCGGACAATCCAAATGGTGAATTACCGTCTTATATCACTGGCGCTGACACTGAAAGCATGGTCGTCAGAGACTCTGTCTGGCAACCAAGGGAGCAGAGGCCGGAGGTAATTGACAGGAGCCTTGCGCCGGGGTAC
>OGYQ01001096.1_pt1 | contig 16632 bp, 16 predicted proteins | sample 1576641 | NCBI WGS metagenome assembly OGYQ01 (sample SAMEA3541476, study PRJEB24748) | human gut metagenome | biome: human gut; feature: human-associated habitat; material: faeces | place: China | collected 2012
GGCTTGACTTCTTGTTTTACAGGAACCCTTTTTGCGAACAATACTTGACGCAGCCTATACCTTTCCAGCTGGTATTGAGAACTCCGTCACGTCGGTCAGCCACTTCTGATTTGGTTTGTCAGCCCTGAAATTCCGCTGTATTATATTGGGCACCTCAGGACTAATTTCTCCTTTGTATGAATAATATTTCCTTGCACTTCTGCCTTTTACAAGCAACCTATTTTCACGCATGATCCGGCGGATCACCTTTTCGGAGAGAATGTAACCTTCGCGATTCAAAACAGCTTTGATTCTACGGTATCCATATCTTTCCTTGTTATTGTGAAAGATGGTCGTAATAGTCTGGCAATCGTTCTTGTGCTTTTCTGCAAAACACAAACGCTTCTTCTGATAATAGTAGCTGCTTTTGGCCATTTTAAGCTTTTTGAGCAATACAGGCAGTGGATATTTCGCTTTTAAGGCATCAACAATCACTACCTTCTCCCCGTTGCTTAACGGAGTCTTGTTGATGCCTGGGTCTTTTTTTAGTACATCAATCGTTTGTTTGAGAATATCAATTTCCAGCTGCATATCTTGGACTTTTGCCTTTAATTCGTCGAGTTCCCTGGAAGGTGCAGGTTCCCCAGCAGTCAGCTTTCCTCTCCTTCGCTCATTGGATGAATTCATTAACGCAGCAGCACCTTTCTGAAGATATTTACGCCGCCAAGCATAGATACTCGCTGTGCTATATCCTACTTCATTTGAAACTGATTGTACATCTTCTCCCATCTCAAAGCAACGATGAAGTATCTGTAGTTTTTGTTCTAATGGTGGATGCCGGGGATGATCCTCTGTGTTATATCCTCGGAAAGTGGACTTCCCCTCCGGCAGAATTCGCTTCCTATTGATCCAGTTATACAAAGTCTGTCTGCGTGCTGGGTATCCTAAAATCGTTATGGTCTTTGTTACTGATTTCGTCTCTTCATAAACCTTGAGAGCTTTGTAATATTGTTCTTCTGAATACATCTTTCATTCTCCCTTTTAAGTGTATCCAGTCCAACTTTTTGTCCGCACCTCCTTATCGACCCTAGCGTAAAGAGCTTATACGTTCTCTTTAATTTCGTCAATTGTGGAAGTATAGAACGATTACAAAAAACGCTTGGTTTGAATAAAATCCAAACCAAGCGCTTTTTAATTCCAATGTCCAAAACGGTACCGTGGCAGTATAGGATCTTCTAGCTCAATATCTTTGCCGAGAAACACTCGTACAGAATTTTTCTGAAATCTTTTTTGCACACGAGGAGAGAGTTTTTCAAAACCATCCATCAAGTGAGCGGGACGCTTTTCCGGATGATGCGCATCTGTACAAAGCAGATGCACCAACTTCCAATCAATATACTTCTGTAATAGTTTTGCGGTATGGCCGCCTCGAATCAAACCCGATGCATTAATCTGCGCTAAAGCACCACTAGAAACCCAATTATACAGAAGCGTAGGATTCTCAGTTACATAAGGATACCGCTCAACATGCGCAATAATGGGGGTAAAACCTTGTTGTTGCACTTCAAACAGCACATCCTCAATCCCACTCGGATGAAAGCTGGTAGGGAGCTCTATAAGGATATAATCCGTGCCATAAAAAGCCAATTTTCGAAGGTCCAAAGAGGGGAGAGCCGGTGTGAAATAAACTTCTGCGCCAGTTTTGAGGGCAAGCTGAATTTTGTTCTGCTTGATGGGCTCTACCAGTGTCGAAAACGCTTTACGGCGATTTAAAATAAACTCTTCAATCGTAGTACGTTCATAATAAAAGTGAGGCGTAAAACAGATCCCAACAACGTCGCTGTTCAACTCCTGCTCCAGCAGTTGCATAGACATCTCTATATTTTTGGCTCCGTCATCAATTCCGGGAAGAATATGACAATGTAAGTCAACCAACTGCATTCAACGTACTCCTCAACCCTTTTTCTTTTTGGATGATGTTTTGTCCTCATCCGCTTCTTCATGCTTATAGTAATCGTATGTGTAGGAATAATAGTATCCGTCACGTTTACCTGCCTGTTTGGCGTTATAGCCATTCAGAATAACGCCCAAGATATGCGCGTTAACTGCTTCCAGGTTCTTTTTGCTCAGCTGTGCGCCCTGAATCGTTGTAACTCCAGGACGAACAACCAGAACCACACCATCCACCAGGCGACTCATAACCGCGGCATCCGTCACCACTGAGACAGGGGGAGTATCCACAATGATATAATCGAAAGCTTCGCGGGCTGCTTTTACCAAAGACGCCATCTTATCCGTCGACAGCATTTCGGCAGGGTTCGGCGGAATCGGACCAACCGGAAGAAGCGTAAACTCTGCGCCCCCCACAGAAGCCATTGCTTCAGCCAAGTTGCACTGACCGGCAATCACATTGGAAATGCCAGGATGTGAACGTTTCACATTCAGATAGCGGGAAAGGGAACCTTTGCGCAAGTCACAGTCCATCAGAAGAACGCGTTTTCCGCCTTCCGCAAGGGTCATAGAGAGATTAATGGCCACATTGCTCTTGCCTTCTTCAGGAACAGAGGAGGTAACCAAAATCACCTTGCTATCGGTGGCACCTGACAAAAAGGAAAGGTTGGTACGCAATGATTTGTAAGCTTCCACATACTGGAAAGGAGCATTAGGACCCACCAGCATCAATTTACGGTGGGAGTGCTTTTCTTTCTGAGCCATTATTGTTTACCTCCCATATCGTAATCCGGAATAACACCCACAACCGGCAGATCCAGGTATTTGCGAACATCGTCTTCGCTCTTAATCTTATTATCCAATAATTCCCGCAGGACTACAATACCCACACTAACAACAAGACCAAGTAGTGCAGCGATAGCAGTGTTCTTCATAACATTCGGGGAAACTGGATCCGGTGCCACAGATGCCTGTGAAATTAGTTTTACCGAGCCGGCTTCTACCGATTCCAAAATGACATCCGGAGAAATCGCCGTGATTTGCTCACAGACCTGTCGTGCCCATTCGGGATTATCACTTTGGACGGTAATCTGCATAACCTGCGTATCATCTACAGCAGATACCGTAACGCGATCTTTCAGCTGTCCATAGGTAAGTGTCAGCCCAAGATTATTAATAACCTGCTGCAAGACAGTATCGCTTTTAATAATGATACTATAAGTGGAAACCAATTTTGTGGCGGAATTAATCTGGTCACTTGTGACGTTGGCGGTCGTATCCTGCCGGGTATTGACAATCATCAAGGCAGAAGCCTGATACTGAGGGACCATTACAAAACGGGAGACACCAAAGCCAGCGACAGCTGCAATGACTGTAACTAAAATAATTACCAAAATGTGCTGGCGGACTACCTGCAATACCTCCAGAAGGTCGATGGTATCGTAATCATCATCCGTCATGGCGGCATTTTGCATCGTTTGATTCGTCGTCATACTTCTTTTCCTTCCATTTTACTCATGCGATGTTTAGCCTTCCGACGTGCTGCAATTTCAAGGGCAATCAACGCGGCAGAGATGACAACGTAGATGCCCAAGAAAATACCGAACGAGGTAAACATCCCATGGATATAGTTACAAACCAGCAATTTTAAAGAGGTGGGGGAGATGTTCAGATTCCCCAGATTCAGCATCGGATAAACGGCAAAGGTAAGTATCGCGCATACAATCGCCGATGTAAGTAAGCTGAAAGTCAACAGTCGAACCTTGAAAGGAGCAGAACCTCGGGGCTTGGTGATAAAGAAGACGGACGCCAATGCCAGCAGCAGGCATACAATCAAAGCGGCAAGGGCATATCCTTCCATCTTGTCGATAAAACCAGCCATCTGGCTGACCAACGGGACACAGACATAATTGTCATAATCTGTCTGGCAGGCATCCGCCACCAGCTCCAAAGCACTCTCCACATCCGTGGTTACCTCGTAACCACGAGATGCTGCGTCATCCTTCATGGTTGTCATAGCGGCTTCATGGATTTCCGGGTGCTCCTGCATGGAAATATTCCCGGCATACATGGCGTCCACGGCTTTACCCAAATCTGCCTCAATCTGTTCGGGAGAAATGAAACTGGTAATCACATCCGGGGAGAAGCCTGCCGCAGCACCGTAGCTTTCGTAGTTTTCACACAGAGATTCATACACGGCCGTAGCATAGGAACTCTGCTGCAGCGCACTCTTATAATACCCGGCGCGGCCCAAGGTGATCATTAAAACCACTGCCAGTGCAATACCTACCAAAAATAGGGAAAGCAGATACGAAAGAATCATCTGGGAGACATTGGAGGCTCCCTTTGCAGTTTTTTTACTCATTGGAATCAGCCCTCCCCGTCAACCAGGACTGGCCCGGAGACATATTTGGCATAGACAAAGTAACGATCCGAGGTGAAGCCCAGAGCATCAAACGGATAGCAAGTGTACATAATCAGATTTTCATCCGTCCGGGTAAAATCGTAGGCGGTAGCATCCTGATAGTCCTTCACGCCCATATCCGTCACTTCATAGGTGTATGTGCCATAGTGGGTTTCGATGGTAACGATATCACCCACTTCAACCTGCTGGAGACCGTTGAAGAAGGTATTGTTATGACCCGCCAGGAGGATTGTCTTGCCCTCGCCAGGAATGCCGACGCCCACGTCATCTTTGAAAGTACCAACACCCTTATTCAGCGTAGCGGTATCGTCACCGTAGTAAAGAGGCGCGCTGACCGTAGTACCCTCGATGGAAATTTCACCATAACGGTCGCCAGGGTAGGGGTAGGTGATAGACTGTTTGTCGATAGTCTGCGCCGTGTTATCCTGCGTAGTAGTTCCGTTCTGTGCATCGGCAATGGCCTGTGAATAGAGGTCACGGTTGGTCTCGATTTCCTCTGACTTGGAAAAGAACCAACCTACCATTTCCTTGTAGGGACTGAGCAAAGCATTTCCCAAAAGGCACAAGGCACCGATGGAGATCACCGCAAAAAGAATGGGCACAGCAATGTATGCGGCCCAGCTCTTGCGGAGGAACGAGCGATTGCTCGACGAATGGGTCATAAGTTCAATTCCTCCTGCATCCTATAATTTTCGCTTGGAGTAGACAACCGTTTTCGACGCATAGGACGCGAAAACGGTTGAATCAGTCTATTTTAAAACGGCAAAAACCGTGGTAATACGCAAAATCGAAAGGAAGCCGAAGCCCCCTTTCGATCTAGGCTCGGGGATTACTCCTCGCGCTTACGGACGGCCAGAGCCATGACGCCAACGACAGTCATCAGGGAGACGACCATCAGAACGGCGCTGTTGTCGCCGGTGGCCTTGATAACGCTGCTGGAAGCAGTGCTACCGGTGCCAACGACCACGTCGCCGACAGCGTACATGTTGCCAGAGGTGGCGGTCACGCGGACCAGGTTGCTGCCAACAGCGCTGACGGTAACCTTCAGGTCCTCAAAGCCCTTCATGCCACGGATGATGCTAGCAGCAGTATCCGCATTGGCCTGAACGGTGGCCAGGCTGGAACCCTGAGAGGAAACGAACAGAGCGTCCGCATTGCTCTTCAGAGTGCCGGCACTAGCGGCCAGGGACTGAGCCTGCTCCTGGGTCAGGGTACCGGTAACGGTAACGCCTTTCGCCAGCATGTAAGCCTTGACGTCGGAAGTGGTATCAGCAAAAGCGCAGGTTGCGAAAACGCAAGCCATCACAACGCTGACGACCACCGCGAAGAGTTTCTTCATCTTGTTCATGGGAAGTGTCCTCCTTTCCTTGAATATTTATATAAAATGTAGTTAGACTACACTTTATATACAAAGGTGCGTTCAGCAGAGAAGTCGCAGGGAAACGGACTTCTGCGAACTTGGTATTCATGAATTTTCTGAACTAGACAGCACTGAGCTTGCAGACATAAAAAATTCATGATTGTTGTCATTATACCTTATTTTCCTTATAAATTCAACCTGGAATTTTTGGGAAGTGGATCAATCTGCAAACATTTTGTCGTTTTACACAAATTTGACTTGAATGCTCTTCCTATATAAAACATTTTTCTTGGATGTAACCTTCTATAAAGCCAGGCTGTATGTTATTTCAAAAAGTCCGTTGTCGCAATTGGTACCCATGCCCTTATAATGGTATAAAACCAGTTGTCGCGAAAAAGGGCGAAAAAAGCGGATTTGGAGGAGTTTTTTCTGCAAAAAGCAGAAAAAAGACCCGTCAGAGCAGCAGAACAAGCGTCGCTCCATCAGGTCTTCTTGATATCATTTGGGTGATTTCGGGTTAAAGGCCAGGATAAAAGTAGCCCCGCCTCCCGGCGTATCCGTGGCGGTAAGAGAGGCGCCGTGCAACAGGGCCAGTTCCTTCGCAACCGAAAGCCCCAAGCCGAAATTACGTTTGCTGGTACGGCTTGCATCCACCCGGTAAAAGCGGTCAAAGAGATGTGGTTTTGCCGCATCGGGAATGCCTGGGCCGTGGTCCACCACCGAAATTGTCACAGCACTACTTTTCCCGTCTGCTCGCAGTGTCAGTTCGATGGGTGTTTCGGCCGGAGTATGCTCGATGGCATTGTTCAGCAGGATGGCCAACAGCTGCCGTAAGCGCCCTTCGTCAGCTCGGATTGTTGGCACCGCTTCCTCCGGCAAAGCCAGCGTTAACGCATGTCCTTGGTCTCGTGCCACCAGATAGAACTGGTCATAGACTTCGATACAGAGATTGTCGGGAGCCAAGGGTTCCAAGTGGGCCGGTAGATTCCCCAAATCGCCGTTGGCCAACAACAGCAAATCGTCGATGAGGCGGCTCATCCGGTCCGCTTCCTTCTGAGAATTATGCAAAAGCACTGTTTGCCGTTCCGGGGATAAGTCCCCGTCCACAGCCTGCAAACTGGTTTTGATGACCGCCAAGGGGCTGCGCAGTTCATGGCTGGCCGCCGCGGTGAACTCCTTCTGCCGACGCATAGCCAGGGCCGTGGGAGCCAGGGCTTTTCCGGTTAACCAGAAGGAGATGAGCGCCAACAGGGCGCTGCCTGCAACCCAAAGGCCCGCATATTGCAGGGCGGACAGCACCTCATGCCGGGCCAAAAAACTCTTGTCCCGTAAGGAGGCCACCATCAGGTATGCACCCGTTTCTCCGCGGGGGAGCAGCGCCAGAGCCATAAAGTAGGAGTCGGAGGCATTACCGGCCATGGTGCCGTGGGCTTCCTGACGTAAGATGGCCCCTGTACTGTCCCGCCGGGATGTGTCCAACAATTGTCCCACCGCTTCCAGTACCAGGGCTTCCAGTTCCGCCCGTGGTGTCCGACTGGCAAGACTTCCCTCATAATGGAGCGAAGCCCCATTATCCTTTAGAAATAACAGACACTCCGTGCCTTGTTCCTGTTCTGCCAGCCAGACGTCGGACACCGAATCCGCATCGGCCAGGCGGTCGCAGAGAGAGGAAAAGTTATTCTCAAAGAGCTGTTCCGCACTGCGCCGATATTGCTCTTCCGAGAGCCGCCAGGTCACAAGCAAAGCCCCTGCCAACACCAGCGCTGTCATAGCTGTCATCAGAAGTGTCAAACGGCGTCGCAATCTGGAAATCATCTTTACACCTCAAACTTATAGCCGCTTCCGCGCACCGTCACCACCCGGGAAGTACTGCCCACCGATTGCAACCGGCGGCGTACAAAATGGATGTAGCAATCCAGATTGGCGTCTTCCACCTCGGCCATAGGCCCCCAGACCTGGGCCAGAAGACCTGATCGCGATTGCAGATGGCCGGGGCTCCGCAGCAGGGCTTCCAGTAAATCACATTCCCGTTTGGTCAGACTGACCGTTCCCTTGGGGCCGGTCAGCGTCAACTCGGTGGGGGCGAGGGCCAAGTCGCCGCTTCGCATCGAAGAGTCCACCGACGTTCCGGGGCGGCGGGTCAGCGCCCGCAGCCGGGCCAGCAGTTCCCTTGTGTCAAAGGGTTTGGCCAGATAATCGTCGGCCCCGGCATCCAGACCGTCTACCCGTTCTCCGATCCCCGAAAGGGCGGTCAACATCAGAACCGGGGTTACCACGCCGCCGGTGCGTGCAGCACGCAGCAGGCTGAGACCGTCCAGTCCCGGCAGCATCCGGTCCAGGATACACACATCATAGGCGCCGCTGGTGAGCAGCGCCAATCCGTCAGGGCCGTTGTGTGCGAAATCCACCCGAAAAGCGGCGGCTTCCAGGGCAGGCCGCAGCGCTTCGCAGAGGGCTGCATCATCTTCTATCATCAAAATCCGCATTCCATACTCCTGCATTTTCAAAAACTTTCCTTTATTATACACGATTTACCTTGAAGAAACCTTGAAAAACTTCGGTTTCTTTTTAAGGACATTTCAAGGCGAAGACGTTATACTGGATGCATACCACAAAGGAGGGAACACAGGATGAAACGATACAGAAGGACCGCTTTGTGCATGGCACTGGCTCTGGGATTAACGGCCTGCGGCAGCAAAACGGCAGAAGTTCCCAGCAGCAGCGCCACGGCGACCGCCGCCGGCGAAACCCAGATGGGGCGCTGGGTGGAAAGCCAGCTGGATCTGGGGGGACGGGAAATTGCCGGAGGCCCCACCTTGCTGGACGACGGATCCCTGGTTCTGTATGCCTATGAGGAGGACCCAAACACCCAGGAGGTCGGCGCATTGACAAAAATGACCTCCACCGATAACGGAGAAACCTGGAGTGAGGAAGATACCGGCTGGAACGACCAGGTGGAAGGCTTTGTCATCCACGTCTGGAATGGAAGCGACGGTACCGCCTGTCTTTCCAGCGTGGTACTGGGGGAGGACGGCCGTGCCAGCAACGGCTACCAGTTTTACCTGCAAAAACCGGGCGGCGCGCTGGAACCTCTGACCATCGATGAACTGGATTCGGTTTACGACGCGGTGTTTTATGACGGGACTCTCTGTCTGTTCCATCAGTCGTACAGCGAAGGCGGTGGGCACAGTTTGCTCACCAACTACAACCCGGAAACAGGGGAATCCCAGCATATCACCCTGGACGAAGCGGTCAGTTCCAGCGGCGGCATACAGCCCACCGTAGCGGGGGATAAACTGTTCTTTCTCTATTATGTAGAAAGCTCCATGCCTTTGATGGAACTCCATCCGCAGGACGGCAGCTGCACCCAGGTCCTGGACAGCCTGAGTGAAGCCATCTCTCCCAGTGCCTTGGTGGGGGACAGCGACGGGGCACTCTATTATCCCGCCCAGGATGGTATCTACCGGTTGGCACCGGGCGGCACGCTGCCCGAACAGGTGGTGCCGGGGGAAGGCACGGCGCTGAGCGTTATCAGCAACTATCCCACAGCCATCTGCCGTGCGGCCAACGGAGATTTTCTGGTAACTCAGTTCGGAGATAATTCTGACCACAAAATCTACCGCTACCATTACGATGAAACGCTACCCACCCATGCGGAGACCACACTGACGGTCTGGTCTTTGCAGGACTCTGCCACCGCACGGGCGGCCATCAACCTGTACAAGCAGGAGCATCCCGATGTGGATGTGACCTTCACGGTGGCCGTATCCGAGGATGTTCAGGACAAAACCGCTGCCCGCAACGATGCGCTGACCCAGCTGAACACCCAGCTGCTGGCCGGGGAAGGACCCGATTTGCTGATTCTGGACGGGGTGAGCTATGAAACGTATGCGGACAAAGGGCTTCTTGCAGACCTCAGCGATACGCTGCCCTTGGCAGACCTGGAGAAAAATCTGACCGATCCCTTTGTGGAGGACGGAAAAGTCTACGCCATGCCGGCCCGGTTCAGTGTGCCGATACTCTTCGGAGACGAAGGAACGTTGGATGGACTGACCGACCTGGCCGCGGTGCAGCAGGCGGTGCTGGAGGCCCCGGCACGCCCCACCACAGACGATTACAATCCGCTTTCCGAAGAAGAACGCTATGCCATGCGCTTCACCTGCGCCGAGGACTTTGCCGAATTTTTGCTGCCGGTCACCGCAAACGCCATCCTGCAGGGCAACTCCCTTAACGAGGATGCGTTGCGCCAAGTGATGACCTTCGTGGAATCGGTATCTTCCTATTATGATGTAAAGGACAGCGTTTCGGACAACACCTGGTCTTCCGCCCAGAGCTGGACGGGGACCGACGTGATTACCGTCGACTCCCAGCAGGCGGAATATTCCCAGATGGGCCGTGCTCGTTACGGCTGGTTCTCTTTGGATACCCCGTACTCGCTGCTGACCATGGCCCGTTCGGAATCTCCGCAGGACCCATCGGCGGAAGACGTCCCCTGCAATATCATACTGCGGCCCGGACTTACTTCCGGTGCCTATACACCGAAGGTTCTGGTGAGCGTCAATGCCGGCAGTGTTCATCTGGATCAGGCCAAGGAACTGGCCGCCACCTTCTTTGCCACCGGCGTACAGGGTTCCTACTACAGCGACGGGATGACCGTGCGCACCGATTGCCTGGACAAGAAGGTGCAGGATGTGCTGAACGATGAACATGCTTCCGCCGATGCCGTAAGAACCGATATCCGGGAACTGCTGAACAGCTGCACCACCCCGGTTCTGGTGCCGGCACTTTTGCAGGACAGCTTTCTGGAGCACACACAGGCCATCATCCAGGGGCAGGAGACCGCCGAGGACGCCGTACAGGGCATCCAGGGGGACATCAGCCTCTATCTGGCGGAACAGTCATGAAGCGGAAACTCCGCCTGGCCGCCCCGCGCATGGGGACTGTAAAACGAACTCCGTCGGCCCTGGCAGCCTACCTCTTTCTGGCGCCCAGCCTTGCGGGCGTGACAATTTTCCTGCTGGCGCCTTTTGTGGAAACCGTGCGGCGCAGCTTCTGCGATACTCTGGGCAAGAACTTCGTGGGTCTGGCCAACTACCGGTCCGTTCTGAGCAACACAGCCTTCCGGTTGGCCGTCACCAACACGCTGCGTTTCACAGGCGTATGTGTGCCGCTGCTCTTGCTTTTGAGCCTTGTCCTGGCCCTGGCGCTGCGTACCCGGGCGCTGAAAGGCACCCGCTGGGCCGAGTGGTACCGCACGACCTTTCTGTTGCCCATGGCCATCCCGGTGGCCAGCATCGCCCTTCTATGGAAGGTACTCTTTGCGCGCACCGGCCTGATCAACAGTGTGCTGGGAACCGAGGTGGATTTCATGGGCACCGAGGGCGCGTTCTGGGTTTTGATTGCCACCTATCTCTGGAAAAACATCGGCTACGACAGCATCCTCTGGTCCAGTGGGCTGGACGCCATCTCCGCCGAGCTGTATGAGGCAGCCGCCGTGGACGGCGCCGGGCTCTGGCGGCAGTTCACCGCTATCACGCTGCCTAACCTGCTTCCCACCTTGCTGGTCACCGGGATCCTCAGCCTGCTCAACACCTACAAGGTCTTCCGGGAAGCCTATCTGGTGGCGGGAGCCTACCCGCAGGACAGCATCTACCTTTTACAACACCTCTTCAACAACTGGTTTTTGGCGTTGGATTTGCCGCGACTCTGTGCAGCGGCAGTGCTGGTGGCGCTGGTCTTGCTGACAGGCATCCTTTGGTTGCTTCGCAGGATGTAAAGGAAAACTACTGTACAATGAAAAAATGGCTTTTGTTGCCCTTTGCACTGCTGGTCTGGGGCCCGATATGGCTGCTTTTTGCCGGGGCCATTACAGGGGATGCTGAACTGCAGGCCACGCTGGGGCCGGCACTGACAAACAGCGGACAGGCCCGGCTGGTCCTTTTGCCCAGCTGGCCCACCCTGCAAACGATGCTGGAACTCCTACTGGATACCCCGGAATACTTTGTTACTTATTGGAACACCTGCGCCCAGGTGCTGCCCCAGGTAGCCGGACAGTGTCTGGTGGGGGCGCCGGCCGCCTGGGCACTGTCACGGCTGGTGTTTCCCGGCCGGCGTGCGGTGCGCAGTCTATACATCGTATTGATGCTGTTGCCCTTTCAGGTCACGATGGTGCCCAGCTATCTGACACTTCATGCGCTGGGTCTGCTGGACACCGTTTGGGCCGTCATTCTGCCCGGTGTCTTCAGTACCTTCCCGGTCTTTCTGATGCAGCGCGGATTCGATGCCGTGCCGAAATCGTTGCTGGAAGCCGCCGCCATCGACGGTGCCGGACTCTGGCAACAGTTTTTCCGCATCGGGTTGCCGGTGGGGCTGCCCGGTGTGCTGGCCGCCATGACCATCGGCTTTCTGGACGCCTGGAACGCCCTGGAACAACCCATGACTTTTTTGAAAACACCCTCCCTCTGGCCGCTCTCCCTTTACCTGACCAACACCAACGGCAGCAATCTGGCACTGACTATGGCGGCCAGCCTGGTGATGTTGTTGCCGGCCGTCCTGCTGTTTTCCTTCGGTCAGAAATACCTGGAACAGGGAATTCTGGCCGGAGCCGTGAAAGGATAACTCATGAAACGTCTGTTTATGCTCTTTGTCCTGGCCGCCGCTCTGTGTGCCGGCATGGCCGCACTGTGCACAGCTTGCGCTGGCCGGACCGATGTTTCCCCCGCACCGGAAAGTTCCGACGCCGCATCGTCTTTCTCTTCGCAAGAAGTTCCCGCAACGCCGCTTCCCACCGCCACACCGGCTCCCCAGGAGGACACAGTTTTCCTGGAAGAACCTGATCTACAGGGAGTGATCCGGACAGTGGGCCCGGACAGTTTTACCATTTCACCCATTCATCTGCAGTCGGAAGGCGAAGTTGCCGTGGCAGCTGCGGGGGCCTCCGACCAGGAACAAACCGTTACCCTGGCAGGGTCCACCATTGAAAACATGTCGGTCTATAACGGCGGCCACGGAACGCCCCACCCCGCGGATACTGCCGCCCTCGAAGCAGGCAAGCAGGTCTATCTCTACGGCCAGGCCACCGAGACGGGTTTTGCCGCCGACAGAATTCTTGTGCTGGAAATCGAGGCGGACACCCCATGAGGCTGGCACTGAACCTTCCGGACTGGATCCGGCAAAGTGACCCCCGCCAGCTGCGGCGTCTTGGAAATCTCGGCAAGTTCTTCGGAGCGCTGCTGCTTATTACGCTTATCGCCCGGGGCACTTCGGGCGCCACCATGCCGGTGGTCACGCTGCAAGCACCCACCTCCGGTTCGGTGGAACGCAGCCTGCAACTGGACGGGACTGTCTCGTACGCCAGTGGCGAACCCTTCACCGTTCCCAGCGGTTTGCTGGTCACCGGGGTACCGGTACAGGTGGGGCAGCAGGTAAAGGCCGGGGATGTGCTGGCCACCTTTGACGCTGCTGAACTGGACCGGGCGATAGCATCCAAGCGGGCGGAGCTGCAGCAGATGGAGGTCCAGGCCGCCCAACAGGCCCAAGGGGATATCGCCGACCCCTATAATGCCCAATTGGCCCAGGACCAGCTGGAGCGGGCTTACGAAAACACCCAAAAGACTTACGCCGACGGGCAGGAGAGCGTGGACCGGATGCGCCAGAAGCGCAACGAGGCCGCCCAGGACCTGGAAAATGCCCGCAACGCCCCGCTGGACGAAAGTCTTTCCCAGGCGGAAGCCGAAGCGCAAAAGCAGGCCAATATCCAGGCAGCCACGCAGGCACTGGAGGCAGCCGAAGAGGCGCTTTATCAGGCGGAAAAGGCCGCCGAGAGCGCCAACGATGCAGCTCTGTCGGCGGCACAGAGCGTGGAAGATACCCGCAACAGTGCCCTGCACGCCCTGGAAAAGGAAGAGGAAACGGTGGCCAAGCAGAACGAGCTGAATCAGGCCGCGGCGGCAGTCAGCGAGGCCAGTGCCGCCACCTTGCAGGCTCAGCTGGATGCCTTGCTGGCACTACAACAGGCGGGAGCTTGTTACACCGCACCGAAGGGCGGGACTCTTGTTCAGCTTGCCCTCAAAGTGGGGGAGACAAGTCCCACTGTGGGGGGTCTGCTGGCCGGTGAGGATGACGACTTCACCCTCTCGGCCGTGCTGAACAAAAACCAGGCGGCCGAGATTACGGTGGGCACAGTGCTCCATGTGAACCAGAGCAAGACCAGCGGAGATGCCGCGGTACAGCACCTTTCGGAAGCCGATGCAAACGGCCAGGTGACGGCCACCGCCACCCTGCCGGAAGGCGCCTGGGCGGCCGGTTCGGCCCGCGTTTCGGCCACCGCGCAAAGCGACCGGCAGGACCTGGTTTTGCCGGTGCAGGTGGTGCGTCATGACGCGGAAGGGTCCTTTGTGCTGGCGGCGGAAGCGCAGAATACCGTTCTGGGATTACAGAACGTGTTGGTCCGCTTGCCGGTCACGGTTCTGGAAGAAGGGGATACCACCGTATCGGTATCGGGTCCGTTGGACACCACCACCCAGGTGGTGGTCACCAGCGACAAATCGGTACAGGCAGGGGACCGGGTGAGGATTCGGGATGACAATGCTTAACTATCCGGCGTTGCTGCCTGCGCCCCGGCGCTGGCCCTGGGTGGTATCGCTGGTACTGCTGGCGCTGCTGCAGGTCCTGCTCTGGGGATGGCGGCAGGAACAATACCGCCTGTATGCCACCACCGGGCTGCGTTTTTCCGAAGTTCTTTCCGAAGAAACGGTGCAAGAAATCCTGGAGCCGGAGGAAGACCAAACGGATACCTCCGGGATCAGCGCCAGTTTCTGGGGACAGCAGCTTGGTTCTGTGCAGGGCGCAGGCGGCCGCAAGGCCGAGAATGTGGTCTGTATCGGCTACAGGGGCGATGCCCGGGACTGTCTGCCCGTTCGCTACCAGGCAGGCGGTGCGCCGGGGCTTCTGGGCAAGGAATGTGCCCTTTCAGCGGCCCTGGCCGAAGCGCTGTTTGGCAGCACCGATGTAGTGGGGCTTTCGGTTACCTGGCAGGAACAGATTTATACAGTCTGCGGCGTGTTTGCGGCGACCGACTGTGTGCTGCTGGCCCCCTCCCGGGACCATCTCACCGCTGCAGAACTGCGCGGGGTATCCGCCGATGCCCCCAAGGAGGATGCCGAACAATGGTGCCTGGCGGTGGGGCTGCCGACACCCCAGGCCATCGTCTACGGGCCGCAGCGCCTCTGGCTGGCCGACTGTCTGTGCTGGGCGCCCTTGTGGATCCTGGGCCTTGGCTGGTTGGGATGCCTTTTTCACCTGAGCCTTGCCTGGCCCGGCCTTTTGCGTTGGCTGTTCTGGTTTGCCCTGGCACTGGTGTTTGCCCTGCTGTTGCCCCTGCTTTTGCAGGCATTGCCCGGTTGGCTGGTGCCGGCCCGGTGGAGTGATATTTCCTTCTGGGAACAACTCTGGCAGAAGGTCGGGGAAGGACGCCGGGCTTTGGCCGAGACGCCGCAGCTCTGGCGGGATTACGGACGCCTGTAAAGAAAAAACGCTTGCTTCGCGGTCTGTGCGAAACAAGCGTTTTTACTTTTTAAATCATCTTCTGGCCATTGATTTCCAAAGCGAAGGTCTGGCCAAGCACCTTGGCCGCTTCCCGGCAAAGCCGCATTCGGTCCAGGAAAATCTCAAAATAATCCATCAGGGCGCAGGAACTGGTGTCGATGTGCAGCCGCAGCAGGATGGTGCCATCCTGTACGAGGACCTGGCTTTCCTTTACGGCAAAGTTTACCCGGTCGTGGATATCGAAAGTGCTGGGGTCCTGGTTGCGCACCCGGTTGGTACGCACATCGGTTTTGTCCGCGAGAATCAGCGCCGCCGCCACGGCGTTGACGGGGTAGGCGGTTCCTTCGTCATGGTTGCCAATGGCCGTGATCACGGTGGCCACCTCGTCGGGGGCCGCCCCCATCTTATCAAGAATCCGGAACGCCATGATGGCGCCGCTCTGGGCGTGGTCGTGCCGGTTCACAATGTTGCCGATGTCGTGCATCCATCCGGCAATGGCGGCCAGTTCCGCGGTGCGCGCATCGTACCCCAGCGTGCGCAGAATTTCGCTGGCCAGGGCGGAAACCCGCCCTGCGTGGGCGTAGCTGTGCTCGGTGTAGCCCAGGGCCGAAAGGCTCTCATCGGCTTTGCGGATATAGCTGTTGATTTCCTCGCTTTTCTTGATTTGCTCCAGATTCAGCGGCATACAGGACCGTCCTCTCCTATGAGTGATAGTTGTATCATACCGCAACCGCCTGCCGGACACAAGCAAAAATCCGGCGTTTTACGGAAGTTTTACACTTTTGCGGTAGACGGCCGCCGAGATGCCCGCCGCGATGACTTCGGTGATCCAGAAAGCGTGCCACACACCGGTGGGACCCATCAGGCGGCAGAGCAACCATGCCAGCGGCATGATGGCCAGCGTATAGCGGAACAGTGAGATGACCAGCGAGGCAAAGCCCTTGCCCAGCCCTTCCAGAGCACCGGAAGTGGCCACCGAAACGGCCGAGATGATGAACCCGCAGCTGATGATGCGCAGGGCCGTTTGGCCAATGGCGATGGTCTCGGGATTCGAGGTGAAAAGGCCCATGAGGCGATCCGATAGCACCAGGCAGAGCACCGTGCCAAGGGCCATGATCCCACCGCATAGCCAGAGGGTCAGCCGATAGATTTTGCGCACCCGGTCAGATTCCCCGGCACCGTAGTTGTAGCCGATCAAAGGCCGCATGCCCTGCACAATGCCGCTGCCCGGCAGATACAGAAAGGTCTGCAGCTTATAGTAGATGCCCAGCACCACCACATAGCTCTGGGAGAAGGTGGCCAGAATGGCATTGAGGAAGGAGATGAGCACCGAGGGAAGCGCCAGGTTGAGAATTGCCGGAATACCGATGGC
>OGYQ01001101.1_pt1 | contig 16564 bp, 17 predicted proteins | sample 1576641 | NCBI WGS metagenome assembly OGYQ01 (sample SAMEA3541476, study PRJEB24748) | human gut metagenome | biome: human gut; feature: human-associated habitat; material: faeces | place: China | collected 2012
CGGGGGGGAAGGTTGATAATGGCTACCAGGGTCTTGCCCACCAGTTCCTCCGGCTCATAGTAATCGTGGATCCCGCTTAAGATCACCCGGTCCTCGCCGGATCCGTCGTCCAGAAGGAACTTCAGAAGCTTCTTGGACTTGGGAACCGCCTCACATTCTTTCACCTTCACAACCCGGAAATCCGACTTACTGAAGGTATCAAAATCAACAAACTCCTCAAACAGCGGCTCAACCTTCACCTTGGACAGGTCGATCTTCACCGCCGGCGCCTCCGCTACCCGGACTGTGGTCTGGGCTGCGTTGTTTGCCTCGTTCTTTGCAGCGCCCTGTGACTTCATTGTGGGGAAATATTTTATGATCTCTTCGTGATCGCTTATTATCCCTTATTCCGGCTTACAACTGGATAAGCATATTATTCATAATCCTTCGTCATCATTCATTATTCAATTCATTTTGTTGTCAATTTGTTGTCTTTTCAAAATTTTGTTGTACTCCACGAATTTGTGAGCCCTTTTCAAAAGATATCTAATTTGGCTGCCAAATTCTCGAATGATTCTTGTTTTTTCTTTTCTGTTGCTTCAGCATAGATGTCCATTGTTGTCTCAATATTCTTGTGACCCATAATGGACTGGATAACTTTTAAATTTGTTTCGTTTTCGCAAAGTCTGGTACAAAAAGTATGCCGCAAATGATGGCATGAAAAATTAGGTAGAATAATCGGATCCCTATGTTCCTTTTTTGCTTGAACTATTTCATCAGCATTATAGTTACTAGCTATACGCTTAATTGTATGATTGACTGTCTGCGGATTTGGCACTGAACCGAAACGGTTACAGAAAATAAAGCCCGTTATTCCGTCAATCTCTGTCTCATTGAATCCATTTTCTTTTTGTTCTTCATAGAGCATTTCAAAAGCGTCTTTTACAATATCCAACATCGGTATAGTTCTGATACCGGCATCTGTTTTCGGAAGCGAAACCCTTAAAACACATTTATTACTTCCATTCGCCGGATAATATACCAGGCTATGGTTAATACTGATTACCCGCTTTTCAAAGTCAAGATCCTGCCATCGTAATCCAAGTGCTTCTCCAATCCTGCAACCTGTTCCCAATAAAATAGTAAACATAGGCCACCAGTGATAATAAACCGGATGGTTGGCAATATACTCCATAAAACATCTTTGCTGTTCAATGGTCAACGCATGCCTGACGCCTCTGTTTTTTCCTGACTCTCTGCTTATTTCCTTCATTACACCATCAGTAGGATTTTTTCGAATAATCTCATCTCTTACCGCCAACTGAAATGTAGGATGAAGCAGACAATGCACTGAATCAAGTGTTCCTAATGAAATACCCTGCTGATTAAGAAGATGATAGTAAAACTGCAAAACATCAGAATATTTTATCTCCGCAATTCTTTTCAATCCAAAAGTATCCCTCACATAGTGATCATAAGTATATAAATATGAACTTCTTGTAGACTCTCTCAAATTGTATTTAGTAGAGATATAACGATCAAAAGTTTCATTCAGAGTAGCCTTTCCAGCTACATATATATCCAAACCGTCCAACTGATCCTTTAACAGTTTTTCTTCCTTTTCTCTTAATTGTGTAAGATCATTTGCGTAAATAAATTTTCGTCTGCCAAGTGGATCTGTATAAGTATACATATACCGCTTATCCGACGTTCTCTGCACCTCGCCTTTTCTTAACGACCTTCCCCGCAGGTCTTTTCTTGTCTTAGCCATGTTGTTTTCCTCCTTCCAAGTATATGAAAGAAGGACTCACTGATTATTCCTGCTTAGAGATAAACGCCTCCACTCCACGTAAAACAACATCTGTAGTAGTCATATCATGTTTTTCGGCGTATGCAAGCAACTGTGAATATAACTGATCAGACACACGAATGCTCAAAACTTTCTTCTTTCTGTTTTCAGACTTTGGTCTTCCCATCTTAGCCATAGCTACTTTCATACCTCCTATGGTCATATTATACTTTTTGTATGACAAAATGTCAACAGGAAGCAATCTTATATGAGTCCTTTTTCGCACTATAAAAATCAATATTCTCTGAATGTTTCCAGATACTTCTCAAAAATCTCACAATTGACCAAGACAACCTTATCAATTTTATATGTTGCCTTAGCCTCTTTTGCTAACGCCTGAAACTTTGTCAATCCAAGACTATATTTTTCTGCACCTTCCTGATATCTGACAAACTTCTTTTCGCACCTCTTTGTAGCTTCGACATCCTTTCTGGCGAATCCCATAATAAAAGCCCCTTTCTATAGATTAGATAGGAAAAAATATAATTCCCTTCACTTTTCCATAAGAAAGAGGCTTCTTTTACAAGCTGCAAGAATAAGAATTATCCGTGCCTTTAAAAACATATTGATAACAAACAGTTTCCAACAGAAGACAGCATTTTCCATAAAAATGCTCATACCTCCATTATATCTCCTAATCAATTTGAGAATATCAATCCTCTGATTCGACTTTGTCACAACTGGAAAGCTACGACGAACAAAATTGCACATGAATTATCTCTTATATCTCCGGTACCTTACAAAGCAGTCAATGTAGTTTTTATATAATATATATCTTTTTCCACTATTATTTTCCTCAATGTATATCATATCTTTATCTTCACAAAAAAATGCAACGTTTTACCGTCGCATTTTTTGAATGAATATTATATTGCAAATTCACACTGTTCAAATTTCAAAAGCTTTGAGAAAGCACCTCCAATTGCAATGGCTAACCCTGTCATATCTCCATAAATAAAATCCCCATGAAAAGCAAAACCTATCAACATATACCCCACAAAAGAAATCGCTGCCGGAATAAGGACATCCGAAATAATATTACTTAAGCTAGTAAACAATGGTTTTACTTTTTCATTTTTCTCCGATAGATAATTTAGAACACCTTCTGATTGTTTTTTAGGTATTAGTGCATTAATAAGAAGTATCGTTACAATATATGTAACTAACGCCATTGCGGTTTGCTCCCCGTTGATATGGTTTTGTAAGATTATTGATGCTATGCAGTACACTGCAGTAGCTATCAAAACACTAAACATAAGCCAAATCACTAACCGTACAGCTTCTTTTCCTTTTTCAATCTTAGGAATTTCTCCAATTATTTTTACAAACGACTCTGCTTTTATTGTCAAGAGCATCTGTGAAATACTAATGCATAATTCCAATACTATCGCTACTATTAAGCTTATAAATAAAGTACAAAGAAAGTACGCTGCACGGCTATATCCTGTTCCCAAAAAAGTTTTTGTAAATGCATTAAGAAAATTACTTAAATAAGAATTATCCCCTGCCATCAAGGCTTTTGGATCTGTTGCAGTAACTCTTTCCGTTCCGGAATTCCCATATTTTTCCTCTAATTTAGTATACTCTGCTTCATATTCCTCTTGAGCTGTCATTTGTGCCTCTTCCTTATGTATTGTATATGTATTTTCCGCCTGTTCAATTTGGCTACGGACAGCCTCTGCTTCTTCTTGTAAATCCTGACGTCTATTAATATATACCTCGTTCGCAATCATATCTAAGATAGTTTCAAGATTATCCCGTTGCAAATTGATACTCTCTTGTTCTGAAGCATATATGGAAAGAAGCTCTTCTGTCCTGCTTTCTCTCTTTTCTTCCAGTTCTTGTGTCCCTTCTAAAAGCTTTTCATCACAGTAAGCAGAATTTTCTTGAATATATGCATCAATTTTTTCATCATTATTGTTGTATAAAATATTAACCATACAAATCATACTACAGACAAGCGACAAAACAACTAAAGAGTTTTTTACTCCTACAATCAATTTTCTCTTTTTCTCGATATCAAAATCATCTATTTCCTCACTTAGTCCTCGTCTTTTTAAAGCCTCTGCATAAAAATGAAGCGTAAATTTTGAACCCTCCAATACCAGAACAATTAAGATTGCCCAGCTTTTTGCATTAATACCTAATCCCGGTACTTCAAGCAGTTCTTTTAAGACAAATACTTCAATCATTGCCGAGCAAAAGCAAGCTAATAATCCTAAAAGAAGAAATGCAAATGCTGAAAATGGTGTGAAAATGTTTTTTAATACAGATACCAGTGTTTTCATAAATTTTCCTCCTATGTCTTAGATTAATAGATTGTTTATAAATTCTTAACATTATCTTACTGACAACACGGGAGAAACACAAATAGGAACATAATAGTATATACTTTTTCGTCATGTTCTCGAATATATTCAGCAGTTTTTTCGTCATTTTTCACAACATATATTTTTTCTTGTCTCCAATTGCCTAGTGATATATAATAAATATATCTATAAAAGGTAATACAGGGGGAGGAAAACATAGTAATGGATAATAATTCTACGTTCTCATTTAAGGACATTCAAAAAAATTTTAATATAATAATCATTCGAAATTTAAATGCTTTATTAAAACACAGAGGTTTAACTCCCACTCTTTTTTTAAGTCACCAAAAGTTCAGGGACTTTTTTACTAAACAACATTTTAATAGACTTTTTAATCATCCAGAAAATACTCCTATATCAGCAGCTACTGTAGCGTTAATGTGTGATTTTTTTGGTATAACATTTGATAATCTTATTTCTGAAGATTTTGATCCAAAAGAATACAAAAAAAATGACTCAGAAGCTCATAAAATATACCTGAATATTGAAAAATTAGGTCACAAAATAGCCACAACTGCAAAAGAGGAATTTCCTGAATTTTATTTTGATTTCGAAAATAACGACACGATTGAATTTTCTCCTAAAAATCGCTTTTTTAGAGGATATTTTCAAAACTACTATTGTTACTATTTTCCTACCAGTTCCAAAGAAAGCAGTGTTGGAAAAATTTTATATGGTCGTTTAGAATTATCAGATGCGGGTAATTATTGCAAAGCGACCTTAAAAATAGATACTAGCGGTAAATATCCGGCAAAAGAAAGTGATTTCAGATGTGACAAAGAATATGTCGGATATACTGTTATTTCATCTTCCGTTCGTAATGTATATTGTATACTTTTCGGAAACGATCCCGGGGATTTTTGCTTCATTGCTTTTCGTTATATGTTCTTAAATAAACAAGATTTGTATTGTAGAATAGCTGAAGTTCTCTCATCATCATCTGGAAATGAAGCGAGAAGACCTACTGTATTGCGAATGTTTATTAGCAATACACATATAAAGGAAGAACACATGCCCTTTATTGAATCTTCAATACACTTAAATTATTCAAAAATAGCTATAACCCCAAAGGCATTAAAAAAATTATCTACAATTTCTGACAAATACAAAAATGTAGTTGATTCTCTTATTGAAAATAATAAGAAAGATCTCCTATATGTATTCGACGAAAAGAAGGATTTAAACGCTACAGCTGAAAAATATTCCTTTTCAGATGAAGAAGTCTTGGAATTTGTCTCAAGATTACGCAATCTTTCATATTCTTACCAATATAATAAAGTAAGCGACTCATCTGATGATAACATATATAATCTTTTATCAGCAAAGGGCTATTTCAAAAATACTAATCTACTCTGATATGCCAAGACGTTTTGATCTGCCTGACAGGAAATATTTTTTGCAGGCAGATCGAATCATTTCTTATAATTTAGTACATAAAGCACTCTGTAAAAATAGTTTTTTCTCCTAATATCAATTATAATATTTGGGGGATCATCTGAGTCTTTTATATTGTTTCTTTTTCATCATATAAATTTGAAACAGTATCAACAAATTATTTCCGTATTTACCACGGCAATCCATATATTATTCTGTTAATATTTCTATGAAAGTTCTTATAATTCCTGTTTTAATCTTAGCAATCCATTTTGTACTGATTCACTCTTATAATCCTGCCACCAAACGTTTACCTACCACATGCTTTTAAAACAATCAAAAAATTTATTATTTCACTACATTGGATGCCTTTTTGAATCTATCTACAATTGTTCTTCTCTGAATAATAATGCGGGGCGGCAGCACTCCTTGCTGTCGCCCCTTGATTGCCCCTACCAGCAAAGGCGGGCGAGGCCCGTTCCTCTTGACCGTTGACTGGCTAGGCTGGCTTTGCTATCAAAACACGAATCGTTTTTAATCTTTTAATTGCGTTATTAGTTTTTCAAATTCCGAACCATTACGAAGAAATGTATATTCCTCGTTGTTTGCCAACTCATCGGTAATTGTTTTCACCAGTCTACCTGAAAGCCATGTAGAATCGCTACCGTCTGCATTTCGATATAGTGGGCAATTTCGTGTATCCCACTCTTTTTTCATGGCAGGTAACATTTTTTGAAGAATAGACATACTGCTACCTTTGTCTTTTTTTACTAAAGCAAGTTGTAAGTGGGCATTGTAGCACATCCATTCCGGAAAACAAAACTGACGAGTAACGGCTTCATACAAATCTGCAAAAAAGTCCGCATCATTCTCCCGTTTTTCATGTAATGCGATTTCCAACATATTTATTAAAGCCGTTTGTATATCGGTCACACCTTTAATGGCACGATGCTCCCAGATTTTTTCTGCATCTTGATATTGTTCCTGCCGTTGATAGAGAATCGCTAATTGTTCTTCTTTGTCAATCGTAGAGAATGGCAATGAATTTATTAGTTCCTCTGCCTTTGAAAAATCGTTTCTATTTCGTGCATAGGAAATCAACATACTGGTTGCGGTATCTCTTATTTCTGGAATTTCACTTGTGGCTAAACGCTTATAAAATGTTTCATATATTTCTTGGTATTGTTCAGCTGCAGATACATTGTAAAGAGTAAGCGCCCCCTCTAAATAAAGAATGGCAGAATATATCAATCTGTCGCAGGTGGGATATTCATGTATTTTGTTGATTGCTTTTTGGAAAGCCCTATCATAGCCCTGCTCCTGAACCGTCTTATCGACTTCGTCAACAAAATTTTCAATCTCTATATCAGTTAAATCGTCATTGAAAGACATTAACGTGTTCAAGTCGATCTTAAGTAAACGAGCTAACGCTGGTAAAAGGGTTATATCTGGATAAGTGCTTCCTTTCTCCCACTTATTTACGGCTGGTGTGGACACACCTAAAGAATCTGCGATCTGCTCTTGGGTCAATGATAACTCTTTCCGCTTTTGCCGAATAATCTGATTGATTTTCATAGTGCACCTCCCTTTTGATTATGTCTTTATGATAGCAAAGTAGCATTTAGGTAACAATAGAGCCATTGTTAAAATGACGATTGAATAAATAAACCAAAAGTTAAAAACGGAATAGCAGGGCGTCTGCCAATTTATTCGTTGCTTTTGATGTTACTTTATGGCACATGAGCATTCGCGCCCGGATCATCATTGCCGTACTTTTCTCTCATTAAATCGATATAATCTTTTAAAATGAGTTCCCTGCTCATCACATTCCTAATGAATTCATTCCAACCTATATAAAATCAATACTCTCTTAATGTTTCCAGATATTTTTCAAAAATCTCACAATTTACTAAGACAACCTTATCAATATTATATGTTGCCTTAGCCTCTTTTGCTAACGCCTGAAACTTAGTCAATCCAAAACTATATTTTTCTGCGCCTTCCTGATATCTAACAAACTTCTTTTCGCATCTCTTTGTAGCTTCAACATCCTTTCTGGCGAATCCCATAATAAAAGCCCCTTTCTATAGATTAAATAGGAAAAAATATCATTCCCTTCACTTTTCCATAAGAAAGAAGCTTCTTTCACAAGTCCTAGAATATTTTTATTTAGTTTTACAAAATCCCTGTTACAAAAAATCAAATCTTAGCATGAACTATCGCCTTTCAATAAATTTTGAACAGAATATTGTTCTGATAGTATGGAAGGTAAATTTTCTTTCCAATTGTATTCTTCAAAGATTGAAAAATGTATTATCCTTCCTCCCATTTTAATTGCTGTATCCTCTATGCCAAAAATACTTCTTACATTTTTATCATTTAATATTTCCTTTATCAATGGCGAATAAAAATAGTTTGACGCTTTATACCTAAGTAACAAATAAAAAATCTCTCTTAATTTTTCTTCTTCAGAAAGTTTTAGAAATTGCTTAGAATATTTTTTCATTAAGGCATCACCAACTTTATAGAATACAGTAATCACTGATTTTTGTTTAAGGGGGAAAATACATATCAATAAATCCTCTATTCTTTTATGTCCTATTTGGGAAACTTCCTGTAATTTTGAATGATCTACATTATGAGAAATTGGTATTGATGTTTGCGCTGCAACAGGAACTGTGTAATTCAAAATAGTATGATAAATAATCTTATAATTCCTGTATTCATTTTCGTATGTTGTCTTGGCAGACTGCAAGTCAGCTTCAAAATCTCTTATGTCACACTCTACTGTTGGTTCTTCCATGTTTCCAACATTTTCAAAATAAGATGATATGATTTGCTCATCTGTCAGCTTAGAATAATCAATCGTATTTTTAAAATTTCTGAATCTGGTATTAAATAGCTCATTCAAATATATCTTTAAAGCCATAGAATTTACCATATCTTGTGGATCTTTGTTTAATAATGCCTCTTCACTTTCATAAACACTAAATTTTTCCTGATCACATTTTGAACAAATTGAATAAAAAACTCCTGCCTTATTCGTTCCGATAAATTCTTTGTCAGAAAAAACCGTTCGCAATCCCGGATAATCTGCTTTTAGGACTCCATAATTTTTATTGTAAATTCCTTTAATATTTTCCAAACAAAAATAGGGGATTGTATGAGATTTATGAAATGCCTTAGATTCCTTTATTATTTCTTTTCCACATAATTTGCAACATGTCTGCTGCCTCTGATTATTAAATTCACGATTAATCTTCGTTTTAATAAGACTTATTTCCTTACTGTCCGGTATCCTAATTTTGCTCATCTATTCCACATCCACTCTAAAAATCACTTATAACTATTATACTTCATAGTCGATAAAATAGCCAGTTTATTCATATACCAGCATTTTCAACTATTATTTTTTTATTTGAACTTGTATTATATAGGCATTTGTTTGTGATAAGTGAGAGGGTTTGAATCTCAAGGGCAAGATCCACCCAGGTAATACCGAAATCCATTTTATGGATTTGCTATTACTTCTGGGTCGTGATCTTGATGGGGATTTCGCTTTCCCCATACCCTCGATTCTGACATCAACGATGTCATTTTGGCTTCCACTAAAGTGGGCGCATCACGAAACGGTATCAGAAGGGACAACTGATCCGTTTTCGTGGTTCCACTCCGTGGAAAGAACATGTTTTGAAAGGAAGGGAGGAGTATGCCTCGAAAGAAAAAATCAGAAAAATATCTTTATAAAAATATGGTCAGTATGAAGGTGACGGATATGGAGCTTGAAATACTAAACCGGCATGCAGCCACAGCTGGCTTATCCAGATCCGCTTACCTTAGAGAATTATTTTTATCAAATGAAATCCATGTTCACTATGAAATTGTTGCTGATATGAAAATCCTGCGGGATATCTTAAAGGAATATGGAAAGATCGGATCGAATCTGAATCAGATTGCCCGGTACTTCAACACAGGAGGCGAAAGGTCATTAGCGATGGAAGAAGAAATCCGACATTGTATTGCTGATCTCTTTGATCTTAGGGAGGAAGTATTAAAACTGGCAGGTGAAACAGATGGCAATTCTTAAACATATAAAAAGCAAAAATACCAACTATACTTCTGCCTTAGATTATCTGCTTTATCAGCATGATGAAAAGAACAGCAAACCAATCCTAGACGAATATGGACACAAACTTCTTAGAGAAGAATTTTTCATGGACGGATTAAACTGCTCACCTCTGTCTTTTGATAAAGAGTGCCGCAGGACCAATGCAAAATTGCACAAAAACAATAAGAAGGGTGAAATTAAAAGTCATCATTACATTATCAGTTTTGATCCAGAGGATGTGAAAGAAAATAATCTCACCGGTGAAAAAGCACAGCAGCTGTGTTTGGAATATGCCCGGAAAAACTTTCCAGGCTATCAGGCCCTAATCGTAACTCATACAGATGGTGACAACCATTCCGGGAATATACATACTCACATCGTGATCAACAGTGTCCGGAAATATTCTGTTGAAAGACAACCGTATATGGATAAGCCCCATGAAGAAATGGCCGGATATAAGCATCGATCGACAAAACGGTTTCTCACTCATCTGAAAAAAGAGGTAATGGAAATGTGCCAGCGGGAAGGACTCCATCAGATTGATCTGCTCGCCCCGGCAAAAGTGAAAACAAGCGAAAAAGAATATCGGGCAAAAACACGAGGACAGAAAAGACTGGAACAGGTAAACCAGAAGATCCTGGAAGCTGGCATAAAACCAACAGCAAGCACTTTTCAGACACAGAAGGATTTTATAAGAAATGCGGTTTCTGAAATCAGCAAAACAGCCAGAACATTTGATCAGTTTCAGTCGCTCCTTTTGGAACGATACAATATTTCTGTAATCAGCCAAAGAGGTCGATATCGTTACCTTCATCCTGACCGTGACAGAAGGATCACGGATAAATCACTTGGCAGCCATTATGGAAAGGAGTATCTGGAACAGATATTTATTCAGAACCAAGTTTTGGCTGTTTCGGAAAAAGAGAATCCGAAACATGCATCTGCAAATGTCGATTATCGAAAAGATCCGATTGCCATTTTCCGATACAGATCCAGTCTTCGTCTGGTAGTAAACCTTCAGGAAAATGTCAAAGCCATGCAAAGTGAAGCGTATGCACGAAAGGTAAAAATATCAAATCTTCAGCAAATGGCCGACACATTGGTCTATGTTCAAGAGCATGGATATGGTCACAGAGAAGAAGTGGCTGCAGCATTGGAGCAATCCAAAAATGATCTGAAAACATCGGTTTCGCAGTTTGAAGTGCTTTCTTCTCAGATGAAGACTTTAAATTCACAGATTCACTATACTGGCCAATATTATGCTTCAAAAAATACTTATCGTGATTATTTAAAAACAAGGAATAAAAAGAAGTTCCGGCAAACTCATGAAAACAAAATCCAGCAGTATCTCGAAGCAAGAGACTGGCTGAAAGAATGTTACCCGGATGGAAAAATGTTATCACTGAAATCATTGCAGCAAACAAAAGAAAGTTTGAAGACAGAGACAAATTCCCTGAAAGAAAAAATCCAGCAGGAAAGAGCTTCTGTCAGAGAACTGGAAACGGTTCTGCATAACATCGACGCCATTCTGAACCGGGAAGCAGTATTTACACATCAGCAGCTGGAAAAAAGTCAGGAACATCCGGACAATCATTACACAAAAAAACAGAAGGAGGAAACATTATGACGGATTCAGAATTCAGACTGATCTTCGATGATCAGGTCGTGAAATGTTCAAAAACATTATGTAATAAAAGAAAAGAATATACAGGGGACCATCAGGATCGGCTCATTGCCTTCAAAGTAGCAGCATCCTTACAGGGCTGCACTCCACAAAGAGCGCTTGTCGGTATGATGGCCAAGCACATCGTATCCTTATATGATATGTGTTACGCAAAACCCGGTATGTTCAAAAAAGAATTATGGGAAGAGAAGATTACAGACAGTTTGAACTATCTCTTCTTATTAGCAGCAATCATAAAGGAGGAAGCCGCATATGAATCAGATTGAAACAACAATATTAAACTGCTCTGCCATAAAGGAGGCAGAAAAAAATATGGTATTTGCTGCCAGACTTACACAGCGGGGACATACCATCTACAATATGGAAGATCTTCTCCAATTATACAATCAGTCTTATCGCGCTGATACCGTAGAAAACATCAGCAGCCTGCCGCATCCGACAATCCAGAAATTTACTGTGATCACAGTAGCAGTTGTTGGGGCAAGCAGAAGATTTCTTTCGCAGATTACCAGGCATCAAAATGAAGTAAAATTTATGAGTGCATCCCTGCAGTATAGCAATTATTCTGAGGGGGCAGCATTTGTAAAACCATATGAAATCATACAGTCACCAGAGAAAATTCAAAACTTATACATCAAAAGCTGTCTGTCTGATATGGATTCCTACAAAGCTTTATGTAAATCGGGAATAAGCCATGATACAGCCGGTTATGTAACTCCTCAGGGATTACGGAACGTTTTGATCATCAGTGCAACTCCTTATCAGTGGAAACACATGATCGGACAGCGATGCTGCCGGAGAAATACCGATGAAATGCGCATTGTCATGCTCAAAGTGTGGCATACACTCTATCTGAAAAATCCCGTTCTCTTTGATCCATCCAAGACCGGACCATTTTGTCAGAGGGAACATTGCCAGGAAGGGAAAATGAGCTGCCGGCATCCGATATCGCAAAATTTTACTCCTGAAATCATTCTTGAAAAAGATTACCCACTCTTATATCAGGAGGGATCGGTATGAAAATTAAGCTGATTGATTTTGGGATCCAGAAGGACCATTGTCCTTTCCGTCCACACGATAATGATGCCGGAGCAGATGTTTTCATGCCCTACGACTGTACTATAAAACCAGGAGAAATCCTAAAAATACCTTTAGGATATGGAATTAAGATTCCGGATGGATATGCCGGGTATGTCTTTCCCAGAAGCAGTATGGCTGTAAAAGGATTGATCTGCGAACTGCCTCCTATTGATTCCGGCTATCGAGGTGAAATTCATGCTATCATTAGTAACGTGAGTAATAAAGATTATACCTTAAATAAAGGAACAAGAATCGGACAGCTTGTTATTACACCTGTGATTATCGCTGATTTTGTTTTCGAGCATGGACAGCAACGGGGAATAGATGCCTTTGGCAGTACAGGAAATTAAATTTCACTTAATACAGAGGTGCCGTATAGGCACCTCAACAAAGATATGATTAAGGAGAATAAACTTATGATTACATTCGGAGAAAAATTAAAGCATTTAAGAACTAAAAAACATCTTACTCAAAAACAACTTGGTTTATTGCTCGGTTTTTCTGAAAACTGTGCTGATATACGTATCGCACAATATGAATCCGGAAAGCGGACACCTAAAGAGGAAACGATGAAAAAACTGGCAAAAGAGCTGGATGTTCCGATTGAAATACTGACAACTCCTATATTATCTGAACCAGCTGAATACTCTGCCGTATCATTTTGGAAGGAGGAGTTATCAAGTATATGTAATTATAGATAAAATATATAGGATCGTCTGCATTCTAACCAAAAAAAAATTGTATATTACTACAAGAAAACTTTATTCTGTTTTTCTTTCCAGACCAAGCATATAGTATTGATAAATTATGTAGCTGATCACTATCACAAAGAGCAATATATAGGCCACATGGTCTTTCAACGTTCTGAAATAAAGAGTAAACAGAACGAATCCGATACTTTGAATGATAGTTTTGAATTTCTTATCTCCCAGTTTACCAGTTTTAAACAGACAATAGCGAATTCCTATTACTGCAGGAGAAAACACGATTGCTACCGCCATCAAAAACAGTAATTGCTTATTTGCAACAAGTTTCTTTCGCATTGTTATTTCTTTACGATCGATTTCGAGGCACTGGTACAAAAGGCTAAGCGATGCTTCATCCGGCACACTCTTTCCCAGCTCCCATTTTGAGATAGTCTGTCTGGTAACATATACAGAATCCGCCAATTGCTGCTGCGTCATTCCTTTTCGAACTCTCGCCTCTTTTATCATTTCTGAAATTTCCATATTACCTCCACTAACTGCACTTCGTATCTAAAATATTGCTGACAGCAATCGCCATTCCAATACATATTATAAGTAAGCTCATATTCCATTTTTGCTCAAACAGGATCCCATAGATACCGATTAGAACAAAAGCAGTAAAAACTATCCACCTAAATGCTTTCGGATATCGATTTGATAATTTTATGGTATATATTACAAACGGTACCAATAACAGACCGCCTATTCCTAACAGTCCAGCAACGGCCAACCAGCAAATATACCTCTTATTTTTCTTCATAGATTTTAACATGGCAAATACCTCCTTCATTACTACCTTTATTGTAGGAGGTCTGCCTGTTGGAGTCACGCAACGCTTACTATAATCGGCGCAACATCTGCATAATCATAATATTTGTTATGACCGTTCCTTTTCAATCTCGTAGGATTGTAAGATACTTTCATGGGATCCAAATGTACAACAATCTGAAGTGCTAGGGCGCTCTGTATGAAACAGAGCGCTGATTGGCTTTTCCCCGTTTGTAATTCTTATTTACTGTGTTATCGTATTAAACTACTTTTGGGAAGATTTCTTGTAAAAAGCTTCTATTGCCTGAGCAAAAAACTCAGAAGCACCTTTACCATATTTTTCATCTATTATTGGCTTGATTTTTTCATTGCGATAGTATTGCACATGTGCCAGCATAAGACCTTCTTCATTTATTACTTGTGTAAACTGCTTCATAACAAGACCAAATTCCTCAACGACTTCTTTAACTTCATAAGTATCTACATCACATTCTTTCTTGGCAATCAGTTTTTGCAAAATTGTTTCTATACGTTTATTGTAGCTTTCTGCAACTTCTGCACGGACGGGATTATTTGCGATTGATAAGAAATTGTCTTTCCCTCCATACCATTCAACAACCTTTGCATAGCTTTTCTGCATCTCTTCTGATGCAACCACTTCCATATAATGCTTTTTCCATTCTCCGATACTTCCAAACTCTTTGACTGCAAGATTTTTCATATTTTCTGGCATATGCTCAATCATAGTTTGGAACAATTCTTCCACTTCTGTTTTACTGAAAATTGCAAAGTCCATTTTATTTTCTCCTTTCAAAATGTCATCAATGCTGTTAATCAATCGCTCCATGCGTTCTTTTTTGGCAACTAGCATTTTTCTCTGCATTTGCAAAATTTGATTTCTTTCAAGAACTGGATTTTCCATAATAGCTTTGATTTCTTTCAGCGGAATGTCAAATTCACGGAAAAACAAAATTTGCTGTAATGTTTCCAATGCTTTATCGTCATAAAGCCGGTATCCCGCATCACTTTTTTTCGTTGGTTTTAATAAGCCAATTTCATCATAATAGTGAAGCGTGCGAACGCTGATACTTGTTAAATCTGATATTTCCTTTACCGTTTTCATAGCTGTTGACCTCCCGTTCTTGATAAGATAACTTTAATCTATGACGCACCGTAAGAGTCAATAGATGATTCAAATTTTTTGAGGATATCATTTTTACCTGCTTCCTTTCACAAATTACCACACATCAAAACGAACAGATATTTATAAACATATCTCTGCAGTGTAGTAATTATTTTGAAATGATAGCTTTCGTAAAACCTTATGAAATCCTTCAGAAATCAAAGGATATCTAAAAATTATACATCAAAAGTTTCCTGTCGGACATGATTGATTTTCTGAAAATTATGGCGACACTTGTATAACACAATAAAATTATACTGTCAGGCGTCTAGAGAAGACAAAGTAAAGTTTCAAAAAACTGGGAGTGATTTTTCGAAATAGAATGTCTATCTTTTCTTTTTTGCCTATCATGGTATAATTTTATAATAAAAAGAAATACAACATCCACCGAACATCTATTGGAGAATCAAAATGAAACTGTTATATTCAAATATCCTTCCATTAGGAACAGATGAAGGGCAAAATACAATTATCGATATATTTAACGAACAAATTACAATATCTGATAAGGTAGACATTGCAGTTGGTTATGTATCTCGTGCAGCTCTTGATGAACTAGAACACTTGATAGATCAGAACAATATTAAACAAGTATGCCTCATTATAGGAATGTACTTTATTGAAGGCATGCCAGAAAGTTCTTATCATACAGCTTTAAAATTAAATAAAAAATGGAGAGAATTAGGAATAGGAGAAATCCGAATTGTCAAAGCATTCAAATATCATGGCAAACTTTATTCTTTTTGCAAAGATAATCGTCCATTTTCTGCTATTCTTGGTTCTGCTAATTTAGGAGTTATAAAGCCAGACGCTAATAACCGTAGACAGTATGAAATATCTTCTATAACAATAAACCCTGATGAACTAGCGGAAATAAATCAGTTTATTGATAAGTTAAAAGCTCCTAATATTTCTAGTAATATTGCGGATATTGTCGGAATGCCATTAATTCGCGAGACCAATACAGCACTTTCAGGAATAGAACTCGTTACAACAGTACCTCCATCAAATGTTGATTTTTATAAAAGATGTGCCGCATATGCTTCATTTCTTTTACCATTAAAAGTGCCTTCTTATGATGAGCGACATATGGATGATGGAAAGCATTTTACAAAATCCAATGTTAATGTCTGTTATGCTGCGCCAAGAAGTAAGCGCAAATCCAGAGATTGGTATGAAACCCAGCTCACCGTTTCAAAAGAAATCACACGTATAAAAGGATATCCTGAAAAAAACAAGCCTTTTTTCATCATTACTGATGATGGTTATTGGTTTAAAGCTCATACAACCAGTGATGGCAATAAACAATTCAGTGCTGTTGGAGATGAGTTAATTATGGGAAGATGGCTGAAGGGTCGTTTGGCTGCGGCGGGTCTGGTTAAGCCTGTAAATGACACCCAGGCAGATATTGATCGTACCGGCAT
>OGYQ01001106.1_pt1 | contig 16503 bp, 1 predicted proteins | sample 1576641 | NCBI WGS metagenome assembly OGYQ01 (sample SAMEA3541476, study PRJEB24748) | human gut metagenome | biome: human gut; feature: human-associated habitat; material: faeces | place: China | collected 2012
GCCTTCCGTGTCGTTGCCGATGGCAATGGCGTTGGCCTGGGAAACCCAGGCTGCAGAAGTCTCTGTAGCGGCCTCCCCGGTCAATACATCGTAGCCCTTGGAACCGCTGGAGCGGTTGGCCAGAGCCCCGCTGCCCAGAGCAATGCTGTCAGCCAGTTTGGCCTGTGCGCCATTGCCAATAGCGGCAGCGTTGGTGGCTGTTTCGTCTACTATACCGCCCAAAGCAGCCAATGAATTTTCTGCCGCAGCCATGGAGTTTTCCCCGAAAGCCAGGGAATTTTTCCCGCTGGCGGTAGAATCACTGCCAAACGCCGTGGCACTTTCTCCGATGGCAAGGGTTCGTTCCCCAAAAGCAGTGGCATAGGTGCCGCTGGCTGCGGTACCGATTTTGGACGTGGTCCCGTCCCCATTGTCAACGACTTTGTCCCCGCCGCCCCAGGCCGTGGCATACTGGCCGGTGGCCTGGTTCTTGTTGCCAAAAGCCGTAGCGCCGATCTGGGTTGCCTGGGTCAGATTGCCGAAAGCCGTAGCGTTCTGTCCGGAAGCCAGGGTATCGAGGCCAAAAGCCGTGGCGTTGGACTGGGTGGCTTGGGTCCGCTGGCCAAAGGCGGTGGCCCGTTTTTCCGTTGCCTTAGTTCCTTGCCCAAAGGCAGTGGCATTGCTGCCGCTGGCTGCGGTCCGTTCACCGAAGGACACCGCATTGTCACCGCTGGCTGCATTGTTGGCCGGTTCTGCCGTGGTATCCGTCTGCTGCCCGCCAAAGGCCAGGGCATAGCGGCCAGTCGCTTTGCCATACTGGCCGATGACCGTAGCGCCGACACCTTCTGCTTTGGCCTTATAGCCGATGGCCACGGCATTCTCTGCCTCTTTGGTAGTAGATGCACTGACTCCGGCTGCCAGGGAATTTTTAGCAAGGGCGCCACCGTTGGTATAGTTGGTATCCGTTTCCGTATCGGTGGAGTTGACGCTGTAGTCATGCATGTTGATCTTCTGGGTAGCGGCTTTCAGCTGGGCCACGTTGACGGCGTCCGTATCCAGGGTCCCCGCAGCCAGATTGTTCAGCTGGCGGGTAATGGCCGTGGCCGTGATTTTGCCATCCCCATCTCGTTCTTCTGCCCGGCCGATGGAAACGGCTTCGTCCGTGGAATGCCAGGTTGCGGTATCCTCCACAGAAGCCACCCCGGTCCGCGGGTCATAGCCTTCTATATTTTTATCCGCCCCAGATTTGGAATTCTTGCCCAAAACGATGGAATTGGCCCGCCAGGCGTTGGTCCCTTCCCCGATGGCAATGGCGTTTTCACCCCAGGCCCCGCTGTTCTGGCCCAGAGCAATGGCATGGGCCGTAGTCCCGGCTCCGGACCCCAGAGCGATGCTGTAATCCCCCCAGGCTCCGCCGCCGCCCAAAGAAACTGCATTTTGTCCCGTGGCCATGGAACCGGCCCCTACCGCAGCGGATTGGTACCCAGAAGACTGAGCTCCATAACCTACAGCCGTGCCCGTATTGGAAGACTTGGTTTCTGATCCTACACCAGTACTCCGATAAGCCACACTGGCATTTTGCCCCAACGCCACCCCATAGGAACCTGTGACGGAAGCATTGGATCCGATGGCCGTACCACTGGTTAAACTTCCGCTGATATGGGCGCCCCCGATGACCGTGGAATCCGAAATGGAATCGCTCCCATACCCGCCAACAGTAGAGTTCTTGCCGATAGCCGTCACATTGGTCCCTTTGGCACTGGCCCCGCCAATGGCTGTGGAGTTGCTGCCTTGGGAAGATGTCCCATAACCCAGGGCCGTGGAATGATCCCCTGAAGCCACAGAGCCATTGCCTACGGCCGTGGCATACGCATAGGTGGCATTGGCCCCTTGCCCTACGGCCGTGGCATTCGTATCACCGGCATGGCCGCCCACGGCCGTGCTCTGAGACCCAGTCGCCGAAGAACCGTGCCCCACAGCTATTGCCTGACCATTGGTAGCCACGCCGCCAATGGAAACCGCCTGATTGCCCGTAGCCGAACCTCCTACGGTAATAGCCTGGCCGCCGCTTGTAGCAGAACCGGCCCCGATGGCGATGTCATTAGCGCTGTTGGTATGGCCTCCGATGGCGATGGAATTACTCCCTGCCGCACTGGCTGAAGTCCTATAAATAGTCCCACCTATTGTTTTAGATTCTGAACCAATGGCAATGGAATCATCTCCAATGGCATGGCCGCCTACAGACGTGGAATAAGAGCCCTGGGCCGTAGAACCATACCCAACTTCCACAGAATGGTCTCCTTTGGCATGGCCCCCTACCGCTACCGAGTAAGCGCTTTGGGCAGTGGAACCTGTCCCCACCTGCACCGCATAGTACCCCTGGGCATGGCCCCCTACGGCGATTGAGCCTTCCTGCTGGGCGCTGGTCCCGGAGCCGATGGCCAGGCTGTTCGTACCGCTGGCCACGGAACGGTATCCATAGGCGGAAGCATTCTCTCCCGCCGCATAGGTCTGGGTGCCCACGGCCGTAGCATTGTTCCCCTTGGCCACGGCGCTGACTCCGGCCGCCAAGGCATTGTTCCCGGTGGCTCCATCGTTCAGGTAGTTGTTGTTCCCAGCTGCATCCGTTGCTTCCGTGGTCTTCACGCTGTAATAATGGGTCATGGCCTCTTTCAGCTGAGCCAGGTTCACGGCGTCGCTGTCTTCACTGCCGGCGGCCACATGGGTGATCTGACGGCTGGCACCGCCATTGCCTATAGAAAGGGCCCCTGTGCCAGACTGCCAGGCTGTACCGGTCTTGACAGATGTAGTGCCCGTCTTGGGATCCCAGCCGATTTCGCCGCCGGAACGGTCTGCCTGAGACCCTGCCCCCAATGCGATGGAACCATCCGGTACAGCAGTGGTACCTTTGCCGATGGCCACCGTATTTTCCTTGGCTGCGGCCGTATCGCCGATGGCAACGGCAGAACTTTCGGCACTGGAATTATAGCCCACAGCCACGGCCTTACTGCCCTGAGCAGAAACACTGGACCCGGCAGCGATGGAGTCGTTGGACGCCTGATAGAGGGTGACAGAATAGAGTTTGTCCAGGTTGTCGGATTTTTGATAGTTATACACCGGCTTGCCATCCTTTTGATCGGCTTTGGAAACATCGCTGGTGATTTCAGTTTTGGTGGTTTCTTCCCCGGTGGCAGGGTCTTTGACCGTATAAGTATGGACGTACTGAGGCGTGGCAGTGGTGTTTCCGTCTGCATCCCGGAAGACCTGGGGTACCTGGGTAGGCTTGCCGTCCTGATCTTTATACCAGGCCGCACTGTCCTTATCTGTGGTCTTATTGCCATCTGCATCCGCATAATAGACGATAGGCTTATCGGTAATCTGGGCCTGATTGCCGATAGCCGTCGAGCGTTCCCCTTCGGCCCGACTCTGATAGCCTACGGCCGTAGAGCCTTCTGCCTCCGTGGAGATGGCCAGATCGTTCGCTTGGCCTTCCCCTTTCACCAGTTGTTGGTTGGCCTCATCCATGGGTTGGCCCTTGGTGGAATCTTCCGTATCTTGGCGCAGGGTATCGGTCTCCGTACCGATGACCGTATTGTTCTTCCCCGCTTTCTTTTCCCCTTCTCCGTGGACCTGGTTCCCAATGGTCAGATTGCCATTATCATCATAAACTGCAGTTCCTCCGTTGCCCAGATCGACTGGATCAGCCGCCCAGGCTCCCGCTGGCCAGATAAGCCCCAGTGCCAGCGCCAAAGTCAAGGCACAGGCACTCCCTGGGTTCCTGTTTTGCCGGCTGGCACGTTCCTTCCCGTGGTTCCGGGCGATTTCCGACACCACCACCCAGCTGTTCCGTACTTTGCTCCAAATGACTTTGTAAATGCGATTCATACTGCTCCCCCCATGATGATACTATATCCACCCAAAATAAAATGATTTTTCACACAAGATTATCCTTGTTATTGACTAAACATAGTTCTGCTGCAATGACTATTTTTAATGTAGCACATGGCAATTGTCTGTTCAAGCTGCAATATCTATGTATTTGTTTAATTTTATGGAAGTGAAAAATAGCTGGCAAGAAAGTGAGGAAGAAGAAAAAAAATCGCTTTTTTTCTTCTATTATCAGGCATAACTGCTGGATTTAATTGATTGTATATCTTCGTTTTTTTGCAAGTTCATCCGTTTTTGGCGTATTTTGATGATTTTCCAGTGTTTCATATAAAAAACATCTTTTCCCGCCAGAATGGTACAAATCTGCATCTATCACGCAGAAGAAAGAGGAGGTGCTGCACAGGCTGTGCAGTACCTCCTCTTTCTATCTGCAAATCCATCACTTCCTGTGATGGTCCCGGTCATCCTCCACCGTCCGTATCCGTTCGATGGTAGGCTTCCCATTCTTATCCTTTTCCACCACCGCAATGGTGATGTATTGGAGTTCTCCGTTGAATTCTTCCACCAGTTTGTCCAGGGTCCCGTCCCGGTTCAGTTCCGGATTGGAGGCAGCCCCTGCATTGATGGCCCGGTACAGCAGGGCGGCGAATTCATACCGGCTCATCATCCGGTTCCCTTTGAATTCTCCGTCTTCATACCCTTCCACAATGCCAGCCTTGGCCAGTTTGGTCACGTAATCATAGGCCCAGTGGTTCTTGGGCACATCCGGGAACAGCACATGATGCTCTGCTCCGCTGCCACTCACCACCGGTTTTCCAGCCAGAGTGTTCACCATCTGGGTCAGTTTCCCCACGGTGGCTTTCAGGTCCCGGATTTCCTTGGCCATTGCCACCCGGCTGTTGGACACATGGTTGTGCTGGCCGATCTTGAAGGTGGCCCCCACATTCACCATGTTCTCTCCCCCGCCGGTGCTGCCGCCGATGCTGAACATCACATCTTCGTTGGGCCGGTAGAAGGCTCCCAGGGCCACGGCATTGGCTCCGCTGTAGTTCCCGGCGCCTACCGCAAAGTCCAGCTTGTCGTCCGGGTCGAAATCCAGGGGATGGAGGGCGGCCAGGGCGGCTGAATTGGCCCCCACCCGGTCCACCCGGCTTCCCAGTTTGTCCAGGCTGCTGCCCAGCTGGTTAATGGCCCGGCCGGTCTGCTGGAGCTGGCTCACGTTCACCGCATCCGTCGGCGCCGTCCCCGGTGCCACATTGTGGATCTGGTTGCCGCCCATATCCACCTTGCCGTCCTGGACCGTAATATTCCGGTTGGAATCCCCGGTCTTCACGGTCAGGCCGCTGTTGTTGATGGTCGTGTTGCCTGTCGTGACACTGGTAAGGCCCGTCAGGTCCTTGGCCAGGCGCACATTCAGGGTATTGTCGTCCCCTTTCACGATGCCGATATTGTCGGCGCTGCTGACTTCTTTGGCACCGCCCTTCAGGTTCAGTGTCTCACCCAGGCCCACTTTCACTTCCTGGCCGTCATCCCCTTGGAATTTCCGGCCGCTGTTGACCTTGTCGCTGACAGTCTTCAGCTGGTCTTCCGTGGCCGCCCGGCCACTCTGGATGTTCTTGCCATCCCACTTGGTGTTTTCCAGGCCGTTCAGGAAGTTTCCATTTGCCGGGTTGCTGTCGCCGGCCGTATTGGCCTGTTTGCCCAGGGTCATAGCATTGTCACCGGACCCGATGGTCACCTGTCCTTTGGAGCCGTCCACGGTGACCTGGTTGGCCCCGCCGCCGGCCGTGACTTTGGCGCCGTTGCCGTCGATGGAAACCTGTTTGGATGCATCCGTTTCATCACCGAGGGTGATGTTGTCATTCAGATTGACCGTGTGGTCGTCTTTTACGGTGATGTTCTTGCCGCTCTTGGACTTGACCGCTTCAGCCGCCTTACCGGCTTCGTCTCCGGCGATTTTCTTCACATCCCCGATGCTGGCCGCATTGTTGTCGCCGGCCTCCGCATATTGCTTGCCGTCGATGCCGCTGGCGATGTTGGTGATCTGCTTGGTTCCGCCGTTGATGCCCTGATCCGTAATGGTGATGTCACCGACTTTGACCTTGTTGGTTTCCACGCCATCACCGTTGATGGTAGTATTCCCAGCCTTGATGCTGCCGTCTTTGGTCAAGTCCACATCCTTCTTCAGGGATACTTCCAAGGCATCGCCGTTGACCTTGGTTTCGATGTTCTTCCCATCGCCCTTGACGGTAACCGTCTGGCCCAGGTCTTTCTTCACGGTGCCGCCCGCTTCGTCAGCCAGGCCGAAGCCGCCTTTATCCTTACCGGAAATGTCCGTAATGGCCTGGCTCAGCTGGCCTTCCGTTGCGGACCGGTCAGCCACGACGTTGCCTGCATCCCACTGGGTATTGTCCAGGCCGGTGATGTAGTTGCCTTTAGCCGGATTGGGGTTGCCATCTTTGTTATTCTGCTGGCCGATAGTAATCTTATGTGCAGGATTGCTGTCCGGGCCTACGGTGATGGCTTCGAAATCCGGCCGATTGGTCATGACGATTTCCAGCCCATCTCCCGCCGTATTCTGGCGGACCCCCAGGTTGCGGATGGATACCCGGCTCTTGTCAGCCAGCATTTCTGCATCATCGATGCCGCCCTTGAGGGACAGGGTGTCATTGAGCCTCCGGGCGACCACGTTACCGTCGTTGCCCACGAACTTCAGACCGTCGTCCAGGGTGGCCACCACATGGTGTTCCGTACCGCCTTTTTCTTCATACATCAGCCGAGTGATGCCGTCCTTGCCAGGCTGGCCGTCCACGCCGGGGATGCCGTCTTTGCCGTCAGTCCCTTTGGCTCCCACCGTCTTGATGAGGGTGGTCACAGAGCCGTCAGCCCCGTTCTTGCCGGTGAGACCGATTTGGCGGCCATCATTGCCGTTCTTCCCGTTCGCCGTGATTGTCTGGGTGGTCACATCATCCGCCAGGCTGAAGGTGACCTTGCCGTTTTCCGCTTGGGTCACGATTTGATTGGCTGTACCGCTGAAGGTGACAGCTTCACTGAGCTTATTGCTGCCTTCAGTATTGTTGTCGCCCTTGTATTTCAGATCCACAGCTCCTGCCACTTTCGTGGTATCCACGGACAGGTCATAGTCATGGCTGGTGGCATTGGGTTCATTGGCGTTTCGATCCACTACGGATACGCTGCCGTCGGTAGATTTCACGGTGGTCCGGCGTCCATCGGCGATTTTTTTCACATCCCCGATATTGGCGCCACTGTTGTCGCCAGTATCGGTGTATGTATTCCCCAGGCCGCTGCCCATGTTGGTGATCTGGTTCCCCGCCACAGAAACGGTGGTCTTGCTGATGGTAATGGTCCCCTTGCCGTCTTTCCCGGCTTTTTCAATAGTCAGGCCATCGCCATCCACGGTGGTATCCCCAGTCTGTACGCTGGTAAGGTTCTTCAGTTCCTTGGCCAGGCGGATTTCCAGTTTTCCGTTGGAAGTTTCTTCCGCTGCTTTTGTGGAAACGACACCGATGTTGCCATCCGCAACAGCCGTCAGTTTGGTTGTATCGGTCTGGCCGCCCAGCACATCCAGCTGGGTGTTGAGCTTACGGGTCACCACATCGCCACTGTCCCCGTGGAATTTCAGGCCGTCATCCAGGGTGGCCCCCTGATGCTCTTTGCCGTCCGTACCCTGGTAAACGATGCGGGTCATGGTTTCCCCGTCTTTGCCGTCGACCCCCGGTCTGCCCGGCTTCGTCCAGATGTCCACCATGCCGTCCTTGCCGTTGAGTCCGATATGGCCTTCGGCGCCGTCCACGCCATCCACGCCGTCTTTGCCGGTGATGGTGACGCCATCCTTGCCGTCTTTGCCTTTGACGGAAATGCCGTCTTTGCCGCTCAGGCCGATGGTGCCATTTTCCCCTTTGATGGAGATTCCATCTTTCCCATCGAGGCCGATGCTGGATTTTCCGTCTTTTCCGTCAATGCCGATACGGCCCGGTGTCCCTGGCTGGCCGTCTTTCCCATCCTTGCCGGTGACAGTGATGGTCTGTGTCATCAGGTCGTCCGCCAATTTGAAGGTGACTTTGCCATTGGTGGCTTCGGTGACGATCTGGCCCTGGGTGCCGTTGAAGGCCACTGTATCCTTCAACTGGCTGGTTCCCGTACCGCTATCCCCGCTGTAGTGCAGACTGGATTCGGCGGCCAGGCGCTTCACATCTCCGATGTTGGCGGCATTGTTGTCCGTATTGTAGGTATAGGTCTTGTTGCCCTTTCCATCATCGATGATTTCCGAGGCCCCGCTGGCCATATGGCTCACTTGGGTATCCACAGGATTGCCATCGGCGTCCGTGGCTTCAAAGGTCACGTGGGTCTTGTCCACCTTCCCATCCTTCATATCATACTTTACGGTCCGATCGTAGGCTTCGTCCACCTTCGTCTTGGAAGCGATATCTTTGAGGGTGATGGTCTTGTCCGGATACTTCGGATCATTGGTATGTTCCGTATCCCGGACTGTCAGGGTCAGTTCTCCATTGGTGGCGGTATAGCTGCCGTCATCCGTATTGGGATTCTTTACCAACTGATAATCCGTGCGTACGGTATTGCTGTCGGTAATGCTCTGAGAAAGCTTGGCCAGCTGGTCTTCCGTTGCCGCCCGGCCGCTGACATATTCCGGATCCACCACGTTCCAATCCTTGTTAGAAAGGCCCGTTGCATAGCTGCCTGCGGAGGGATGGTTGTTCTTGTTGGTGGTGAGCTCCGTATTGCTGAAAGCCCCGAAGGTGGCATTTCCGGCTTTCAGAGTACCGTCTTTATCCAAGTCCACATGTTTCGCCAGGCGGACATAGAGCTTGCCGTCCTTGTTCTTCACCCCGATGTTGTTGTCCGTCAGGCTGTCCAGGTCGGCTCCCCCGATGATATCCAGCTGCTCGTTGAGCTTCTTGCTGATGACTTTCGCGGTATCGGTCTGGCCGTCGTCCCCGGCGAACTTCAGGCCGTCCTCCAAAGTGGCCACGGTATGGAGGTCTTTCCCATCGGTGCCGTCCTGGCCGTTCTGGTAGACGATCCGGGTGATGTCCGTACCGTCCACCCCGGGCTTGCCGTTGGTGCCGTCTTTCCCCGGCTGGCCCTTTTCCGTGCGGATGATGGTGGTGGTGATGCCGTCTTTCCCATCCTTGCCGTTGATGCCGATGGAACCAGCAGCTCCCTTTTCTCCCTCTTTTCCGGCCTGGCCTACGGTGACGGTGTTGGCCGTCAGGTCCTTATCCAGCTTGATGGTGATGTTGCCATTATCGTCCACTTCCGTGGTCACGTTGTCCGCACTGTAGGTATGCCCGGACACCGGATCGGTGCCCTGGACCTTGATGGTCCCACCCATTTTTACATTGTGGACTTTCCCATCCGCTGTAGTCCGGGTATTGGCATCGAAATTCAAGCCTTTATAATGGTCCACCACCCCTTCGAAGCCTCCGATGGTGATGTTATTGCTGACGCTCCCGTCCGCATTCTGGACCTTCAGGGTCACGGTCCCATCCTGGGCTACCGTATATTTCCCATCAGCGGCATCCGGGTTCTGCACCAGGCGCAGGTCGTTTTTCATCACGTTGCTCAGGTCGATGGAAATCTTTTTCGGATTTCCCTGTTCATCCCGGTCATTCCGGGTGATTTCCAAGGTCTTCCCGTCAGCAGTCACACTGCCCCCCGTAGCATAATAATCGTGGAGGCCAGTGATTTCGACCTTTGTAGTCTTATTGTTTTCTGTCAGGGTGAGTTTTCCCGAACCATCATTGACCGTAGGCTGGCCATTGTCTGTACCGTTATCAGTGTGATACGTCACTTCCCCGCCGGTAACGTACACATCACCGGAAACAGTACCCTGCTTGATATCTTCTGCGACTTTTTTCAGCTGGTCTTCCGTAGCCGCACGGCCGCTCTGGATTTTAGTAGCGTCCCAGTTGATATTTGTCAGCCCCGTAATGTAATCATTTTCATCGGGGTTGGCACTGGCTCCCCCAGACTGCTTTCCAATGACAATGCCTCCCGTATAGCCAGTCTCCGTCTTACTGCCGCCCACCCGGACGGTGTTGAACCGCACATCGTCGGCTGTGGCAATGGTCACGTTATCTGTGTTGGTCGCATCGCCAGTAATGGTGATGTTCTGGCCCTGGATCAGGTTGACTTTCGGGCTGGTGGGAGTCACGGCTTTCTGCTTGGTGCCGTTCACATCCAGTTCCCAGCCTTTATTCACCGTGTCGATCACCGGCTGGACGGTGCTGTTGGCGATGTTCTGCACATCCCCGATGTTGGCTCCATTGGTGGTGATATCGTACTGGTTGGTGGCCTTATTGATGCCACTGCCCATATTGGTGACCTGATTGCCGCCAAAGGAAATCTTATTCCCGTTGAGGACCACGTTCTTGGTTTCATCATTGGGGTCATTGGTGATCGTGATTCCGCTGTCGTCCTGGACGGTCTTGCCGGTGGTGACGGAAGTCAGGTCTTTCAGTTCCTTGGCCAGTTTCACCGTCAGGGTGTCGGTGCCATTGGAAACGACGCCGATATTGCCGTCAGTAAGGCTGTCCTTGCTCTTCACGCCGCCGTTGATGGTGGTCTTCTGATTCATGGTCCGAACAAAGCCGGTGTTGTCGGCCGTGCCGTCTGCCTTAATATCTCCGGCGTAGATTTGACCGTCATCCATGGTAGCAATATCGTGGTGGAGTCCCTGGGCATCGTCATACCGCAGCCGGGTAGCCTTGGTTTCGTTGTCAGACGTAGTGATGTTCTTGCCATCCGTCAGGGTCTTATCCCCATAATGGACGCTGGTGTCCGCCTGGGCCGCTTTGCCCTCATTGTCTTTCTTATCAGGATTGCCTGTATAGATCACATCGCCGGTGGTCACCGTGGTGAAGGTGGGTTTTTCATCCATGAGGATGGAGATGTCCCCGTTTTCAGCGATGCGGGTGGTCAGGTTGGCCGTGCTGTAGTCGTGTCCGCCGGCTTCATCGCTGGCCTTGATGGCGATGGTATCCCCCAGGCTGCGTTTCACCACTTTGTAGCCCTTGTAGTTTTCGCTGGTGTTGGAAGCATCCTTGGTGTTGGTGGTGAAGCTCAGGCCTTTGGCAATGGTGTTGGTATTGTTGGCGATCTGGGTTGTGTTATTGGCAATCTTGGTGGTATTGCCGCTCACCGCATCGGATACGATCCGCAGTTCATCTTCCGTGGCAGCCCGACCGCTCACATAGGTGGGATCCTTCACGGTCCATTCCGTATTGGTCAGCCCTGTCACAAATTCTCCGCCTTTGGCATGGCCTCCGGTGGGCTGGCCGTTCTGGACCGTATCCAGCACCCCATCGGCATGGTGGCCGATTTTCGCCTTGCCGGCGGTGACCGTATCCAACCCGGTGAGATCTTTGTTCAGTTTGATTTCCAGCTTGCCATTGTCTCCATCCTGGCTGGAAACCACACCGATGTTGTTGGCAGTGGCCAGATTGTCCGAGTTGGTCTCTCCGCCGGTGACGCTGAGTTTTTGATTCAGTTTCACCGCAGAAGCAGTGCCCTGATCGCCGCTGAATTTCATCCCGTCATCCAAAGTGGCGATGAACTGGGTGGAGCCGTTGGTGATGTCCCCGTATTCCAGACGTTTGAATTCATTGGCTTCGTTGGCCGGATAGATCTTGCTGTCTTTCAGATAGGTGATGCCGGAACTGATGGCGTTGAAGATATAGGTCGGCGTCTTGCCCGTATTGTCGAACAGTGCCACATAGCCGCCGGTATCCTGACCGATGCCCAGGACCACCTGGCGTTGGTCGTTGGTGCCATCGTTCTTCACCACAGAGACAGTGGTCCCGTCGATTTTCACGGCTTCTTTCACCGGATACGTCTCTTTGGATCCCGGAGCCGTCCGGAACTGGGCCACGCTGTTCACTACCAGGCTGCCGCCTTTGTGTTCTTCCTGTTCGCCCAGGACCACATCTTTGCTCAGGGCCACGTCGTAATTGGCCTGGCCGCCGGTGGTCTGCCGCTTCAGTTCCAGATTGCCGCCTTTGACCAAGGCATCATCAGCGTCGGCCTTCTGGCCCCCAACGGAAACAGTGGTGTGTTTCCCTGCCAGTTTGCCCACTTCTTTCAGCTGGGCCAGGTTCACCGCATCCGTATCCTGGGAGCCGGCTGCCACCCCGGTGATCTGCCGGGTCAGGGTGCTTCCGTTGCCCACCGCGATGGCATTGGCATTGGCAACCCAGGCGGCAGAAGTTTGGGTCGTTTCCGCCCCGGTGGCGGCATCATACCCTTTGACACCGCTCTGCCGGTCAGCTACGGATCCGCTGCCCAGTGCCACCGTATCCGCCAGTTTAGCCTGTGCACCATTGCCGATGGCGGCGGCATTCTCTGCCGTTTCTGCTACCGTGCCACCCAGAGCCGCCAGGGAGTTCTTAGCCGCTGCCGCGGAGCCGATACCAAAGGCAGTAGAAGCTTCGCCGGAAGCTGTAGAATTTTCGCCAAAGGCTACAGCATTTTTCCCGCTGGCCGTAGAATCGCTGCCGAAGGCCGTGGCACTTTCCCCGCTGGCAACCGTCCGTTCCCCAAAGGCGGTAGCATAGGTACCGCTGGCTACGGTGCCGACTTTCGTTGTCGTACCATCTCCATTATCAACGACTTTGTCTCCGCCGCCCCAGGCCGTGGCGTACTGACCCGTGGCCTGGTTCTTATTGCCAAAAGCTGTCGCTCCGATCTGTGTCGCCTGGGTCAGATTACCGAAGGCCGTAGCATTCTGCCCGGAAGCGATGGTGTCAATGCCAAAGGCCGTCGCATTGGACTGGGTAGCCTGGGTCCGCTGACCAAAAGCTGTGGCCCGTTTTTCCGTTGCTTTAGTTCCCTGCCCGAAGGCCGTGGAATTGCTGCCACTGGCTGTACTCCGTTCCCCGAAGGCCACAGAATTATCCCCGCTGGCCACATTGTTTGCCGCTGCCGCCGAAGTGTCCGTCTGCTGGCCTCCAAAGGCCAGAGCATAGCGGCCGGTAGCTGTGCCGTACTGACCAATGACCGTAGCCCCTACGCCGTCCGCTGTTGCACCTGTACCGATGGCTACAGCATTTTCTTTTGTTGCCTTTGCATTGACCCCTGCAGCCAGAGCGTTGTTCCCCGTAGCACCGGTATTATTGTAGTTGGTATCGTTGGCCGGATCTACGGAGTTCACACTGTAATCGTGGCCACCACTGCCACCGGTACCGCCACCGCTGCCATTGTTGACCAGACTGACCACCTGTTTCAGCTGGGCCACGTTCACGGCATCCGTGTCTTCTTTCCCAGCTGCCACATTGGTGATCTGGCGAGTTTGCTGGGCATAGTGGATGTTTTTCGTCCCATCCCAGACATCATGTTCAGAAGAACCCACAGAAACCGCCGCCAGGGTGGAATTCCACACTGGGTCAGAACCGGCATTATAATTTTTGCTGTTGCTAGCCGGGTCATACCCGCCCTGGTTGTTGGCTTCCCGGTCTGCATAAGCCTGGCTGCCCAAGGCCACGGCATCATGGAGGTTCATCTTGACCCGAGCGGAATCGCCGATGGCTGTCGAAGCCTGGCCGCCCTGTTCGATGGTGGCATTGTGCCCCAGAGCAATGGCTCCTCCATTGACAGTATTGCTGGTGTTGGCTCCCCACCCCATGGCGATATCATAGACCGTATCAGCCGTGGAATTGGAACCGATGGCGATGGCCCCGATATTCGTCATGCCGGTGGAACCAACGTTGTTGCCGGTAGTGGCTTGGGTGCCAATGGCAATACTTTCTCCGGCAGCAGATCTTGCCTGATGACCGATGGCAATGGCGCCTTCGCTATTATTCCCATTGTTCCCGGCATAGGCTTCATTACCTAAAACGATACCATTCTTTATATGAACGGAAGCTTTAGTACCAATAGCAATAGAATCAGTTGCCCCGTTGTTATTATCCCCTGTCGTATTGACCTGATTCCCGATGGCAATACTGCCATCATGGATGGAGTTGCTGTTCAGGCCCAAGGCAAGGGCATTCTTTTCCACATTGTTGCCGTAACCAATGGCGATACCGTAATCTCCGTCAGCATCATTCGTATTGGCGCCGCTAATGAGGTTGTGGCCGCCCAGGGCCAGGGCATAGGCCCCGGTCACCGTATTGGTATCGCCAAATACGGCATTATAATTGCCTTTCACGGTATTATTGGAACCCAGTACATGGGTATAAGCTGCTTTCGGCGTGGTGCCGCCATTCTGCTGCTGGCCGTCCACGCTGTTACCATAGCCGATTGCGGTGCTTTCATCTGCACGAGCTGTATTATTGACCCCCAATGTTGCCGTATAGTATCCATTAGCGCTGTTGGTATGGCCGATGGCCGTGCTGGCGTATTTGGCCTTGTTGTCCTTGCCGATGGCCACACCCATGTAATCAGTCACGCTGTTTTCCCCGATGGCTACGCTGTATTCCTTGGCGTAGGATTGATGACCGATTGCCACAGCAGACCGGCCCTCGGCAGTCACATCGCTGCCTATGGCCACCGCATCGGACGAATCGATGAGCCGGGGCACCATATAATACCGGTCCACAAAGGTCCCGTCCGAAGCATAGTACCCCTGCCGGCTGTTAGTGATGTTCCCTTGTTCATCCAGCCAAAAGCGGGCATCCGCTTGGTTGCTGGTCAGTTTTCCATAAGCATCCACGTAGTAGCTGCTGACAGAATTCAGGACCTTAGCCTTGTTGCCAATGGCCGTGGAATGGTCCCCTTCCGCCACATTGTCCACGCCCACTGCCGTAGCCCCACTGACATAATAAGACTGGCGGGTCCGGTCCTGTCCGTAATAGGTAGCCACATTGTTGTAGACTTCCACTGCCTTGCGGTAGTCTTCATCCGTGCTGTAATAACTCCGTTCCGGATATTTGGCCCGGACGTTATACTCGTCATCCATGTACTGGCCGGGAGTCAGCTTATAGACTTCCACCTGTTTGTCATCATAGGAATTGGTATCGGGATTGTACACCTTCACTGTGATCCATTCCGTATCCAGCTTCTCATAGGCATAGGAAGCATCCCCGCTGATGGGCTTCTTGGTTTCCGTGGAATGGGTGAATTTCCCCACCCCGTTCCGAGTCCCCAGCACCACATTTTCCGGTTTGCTGTCCACCCGGGCATTGCCGGTTTTGGGGTCTTTCTGGATGGGAGAGACCTGGTTGTCCTTTCCGACGATCAGGTTGCCCTGAGAATCATAAGTGGCGTAGGCATCGCTTCCCTGGGCCGTGGTCTCCGTCTTGTCTTCGATATTCACCGCTTGGTTGGCCGAGGCATTGCCTGTATTGACGGCAGACGCAGAAACCAAAGAGACCGAAGAGAAAGCCAGCCCTAAGGCCAAAGCTAAACTATATACCCCCCCTGGTATATTCTTTCGGCTGGAATGTTCCTTCCCATGGTTCCGTGCGATTTCGGATACCACGACATAGCAGTTTTTGACTTTACTCCAGATGACTTTGTAGATTTTATTCATAGATGGCTTCCTTTCCTCAAAACTTCTGGCTCTTCTGAAGAGTTCCCGGGGGAGCACCGGCAAATGAAAATGCCCAATAAAAAAAGCCTGGGACAGAACTCCTTCTGTACCAGGTCCCGACAAAATGCAGTACGCCCTCTTCCCGTACCCCTTCTGCGTCATTTCCTCAAGAATCTTCAGCAAAGCGAATCGGTAATCTGGCTCCCCTCAAAATCCTGGTTATCGATAAGCGTTCCTCCTCCCGTAAGATTCTAGTTATTGACAGGTATCTATTTCCATGTCATTTCTTTTCTAGTTTATCACAGTTTTATCACAATTTAAATTAAAAAAATCTTATGTATATTCATATATTTTGTTTATGTATTATGGCTATACATAAGTTGGCCATAGAGATGGCCCGCATCCCCTGGTAAATCAGACCGATCTGTTCTATACTATTATCCGTGACCAAAAGGAAAGGATGCCTACAGCATGGAAAAATACATCGATATCAACGAAAAGGGGTTCAGCATCCGGTGTAAATTGTTCTACCAAAAAGATTTCCGGAACATCCCCAGCTTAGTGATCTGCACCCATGGATTCGGGGGCAATAAAGAAAATCATTCTGCCGCCAAATTCGCCCAGCAGCTGATCACCAAGTATAAAGGATACGGAGCCCTGGTATTCGACTGGCCCTGTCATGGAGCAGATGCCCGGAAGAAGCTGGTGCTGGAAGAATTCATGACCTACCTGACCCTGGTGGTGGACTACGCCCGGAAGGAACTCCATGCCGCCACTCTCTACAACTACTCCACCAGTTTCGGTGCCTATCTGACGTTGAAATACATGGCGGAAATCGGGAATCCCTTCAAAAAAGTGGCTCTCCGCTGCCCGGGGATCCACATGTCCCAGCTGGTGAAGAACTACCTGTCCCCAGAAGAAATGGAGAAACTGGAAAAGGGCAAGGAAGTCCAGGTGGGGTACGAACGAAAGATGAAAATGGACAAGCAGTTCGTGGACGACCTGGAAAAATCCGACGTGCGGAAGTACGAGTACTTCGACTGGGCGGACGATATGCTGATTCTCCACGGTACGAAGGACAAACTGCTTTTTGCCGGTCTTGTAAACGGTAAGAATATCTGGAGAAA
>OGYQ01001109.1_pt1 | contig 16487 bp, 11 predicted proteins | sample 1576641 | NCBI WGS metagenome assembly OGYQ01 (sample SAMEA3541476, study PRJEB24748) | human gut metagenome | biome: human gut; feature: human-associated habitat; material: faeces | place: China | collected 2012
GCTCCTCCTCATACCGCCTCGACATTCTGGCGAAACGGTCATCCGAGAGTTTGCCGGAAACATTATCCTCATAGATCCTCTCGAACAGGCCGTCCAGCTCCTCATCGCGGGCTTGCAGGGCTTTCAGCTCTTTCTCCTTCAGCTTTCGGTCGGTGGCCTCTGCCTGCTGGGAATGGCCGATCACAGCCTTCACAAACTCATCCTCAAACTGACTGGAAAATTTAGTTAGCCTCCGGATCTCGCCTAACACCACCTGCTCCAGGAAGTCCACACGGATATAATGGGTAGAAGTACAGGTCCCACGGTTGCCCTTGTAGTTGGAGCAGTTGAAATACTTGATGTCGGGGTTGCCCTGATTGAAATGAAAGTGTAGGTTGTGTCCGCAATCGGCGCAGACCAGCAGGCCGGAAAACATATTGCGTTCCCCTTCGTGGGTACGGCGCTTGCGGATCTTGCCGCGCTTCTGCTGGACCTGCTCAAAGACCGCCCGCTCAATGATAGGTTCGTGGACGTCCTTAAAGATAACCCAGTTCTCCCGGTCATTTTCAATTCGCTTTTTGTTCTTGTACGACTTGGAGTAGGTTTTGAAATTAAGGATGTCGCCGCAATACTCTTGCAAAGACAGTATTTTGGTAACACTGGAGCTGTTCCACTTTGTCGGAGCCTGCTCCTTTCCTTTGCCGGGCCGTTTAATGCCTTTTTTGAGCCAGTAGGCGCGGGGCGTCAGGATACCGTCTTGTTCAAGACTTGCTGCAATCTGCTCTGTTCCATAACCATCCAAGGTCATACGATAAATCCGACGAACCACCTGGGCGGCCTCCTCATCCACGATCCACCGTTTGGGATTGTCAGGGTCCTTGATATAGCCGTAGGGAGGTTGCCCCATCGGCTCGCCCGCATTGCCCTTGATCTTATTGCTGATCCGGCGCTTCTTGCTGATGTCACGGGCGTACCACTCATTGAACAGATTGCGGATGGGCGCCAGCTCGTTCTCACCCTCAGCGGTGTCGATGTTATCCGAGACCGCTACCAAGCGAATGTCGTGCTCCGGGAAAAACTCCTCGGTCAGCCGCCCCACCTCAATGTAGTTGCGGCCCAGCCGGGACAGATCCTTCACAAACACGGCGGCGGCCTTGCCGGCGGCAAGCTGTTCCATCATGTCGTTGAAACCGGGGCGGTCCATCGTGACGCCGGAGATGCCGTCATCCAGGAAGTGGACCAGATTGGTGTAACCTTTTTCCTTCGCCACCTTGGTCAGCAGTTTCTTTTGGAAAGAGATTTGTCAAGGGTGTTTTACCATTCAGCAACGAATTAAGGCATAAACAATATCACATTTTTATAATGCTTTTTGACCACAATCAGTCCGGCACTGATTGTGGTCTTTATTTTGGAAATGACATTTTCCCCTTAAATAAAGGAATCAATCGTCGTTGCGTTTTTCGTCAATATCTGCCATAATAAAAAGAAGTGTAAATAAAAGAAAAAGGGGGGAATTGCCATGCCGCAAACACCGTTTCATGCCTATTACAAGGCCCGACTTTTGGAACAACTGCCGGAAGCAGAACAGTTCCTTCCGGTCTTTGCATCATCGGATATTGAAATCTATCCGTTTCAGATTGCAGCGGCCAGCTTTGCCCTGCGTTCCCCCTATCAGAAAGGTGCCGTTCTGTGCGATGAAGCAGGTATGGGCAAGAGCCACGAGGCCATGCTGGTCATCAATCAAAAGTGGCTGGAGGGATACAGCCGGATTCTGTTGGTCATTCCCAATGCCGACCTGCTGCACCAGTGGACGGAAATGCTGGAGCGATTCTATACCGTCCCATATGTGGTGCTGACCAATCGGGACCAATGGCGGCAGAACACCAGTGAGGACAACTCCAACGCTTTTATCCAAGATGCCATTGTTATTACTACCTACGACTTCGCCGCCGACAATGAGGAGGCCGCAAAGGTAGTTAACTGGGATCTGACGGTATTCGAGGAAGCCAATGCCCTCTCTCCAGTCTACCAGGAGGACAACAAGCAGGCCAAGGCCCTCAAGCGGATCGCCGGAGACTCCTTCAAGCTGCTGCTGACCGGCACCCCCATCGAAAAGAACATCATGGACTTGTACGGTCTGATCTGGTTCATCGACAAAACGCTGCTGCCGGGAGAAAAAGAGTTTCTGGCCCGGTATCTGCGCCGACCGGAGAACTACCCGGAACTCAGCGAACGGGTCAGCCGCTATTGTTTCCGTACTCTCCGTTCCCAGGCCAAACACTACGCCAAGGTGACGGAGCGTGTACTGCTGACCGTGGAATATACTCCCGGCAAGGCAGAGCGGCAGCTGTATGACCTGCTGTATGCCTACATCAACCAGCCGGAAAAGCGAGCCTTTCCCGAAATGAACCAATATGACCTGGCTCTGCGGCTGCTGGGCCTGTTGGGTTCCTCTACGGCGGCAATTTTGCAAACCATCAAAGGTATCGTCAAGCGGCTCCAGGGGCTGGAAAACGCAGCGGACGAACTAAGCCAATGGCAAGAGATTCAAACCGCAGCCGAAAGCATTCCCCAGGATGCCAAGGCCGGTGAGCTGCTGACCGTTCTCAAACAGGGATTTTCCCTGATGAAGAAAACGGGAGCCAAACAGAAAGCGGTTATCTTCACCGAGAGCGTGGAAACCCAGAAGATGCTCCAGAATCTTCTTTCTGACCGGTACCGCACTCTGGCCTACAACGGCAGCGCCGATTACTCCGTGATCCGCCAGTTCAAGGAGGATGGCGAGGTGCTGATTTCCACCGATAACGGTGCCAAGGGCTTCAATCTGGAGGAGGCTGCTTTCATCATCCACTACGACCTGCCGTACAACACCTTAAAGCTGGAGCAGCGTATCGACCGCTGCCACCGGCTGGGTCAGGAAAACGATGTGCTGTCAGTGGCCTTCATCGACAAGAACAACTTTGCCGATGTTCGCAAGCTGGAGCTGGTCAACAAGCGGATGTTGGTGACAGACGGTGTCTTTGGTATTACCGATGACGTGCTGGGCGGTTTTACAGATGATGTAAAAGCAGCCTTTCCGGTCATTGCCCAGCGGTTGCGGCCCAGGGCACAGATTGAGCAGGCATACCGCCAGACCCTGAGTACCCACGAGGAAGATAACCGGCAGACCGTCTCCGCAGCGGAGGATATTCTGTTTACCACCTTCACCAAGGAGCTGGCCGACAAGGTGAAGATCAATCCCAAGTATGTGAATCGCCGTGGACAGGAGCTGAACAACGACCTCTGGGAGATTACCAAATGGTTTTTTACTCGTTATAATGAAAAGAACGATGATTGCCGTTTTGTGATCGACGAGACTACCCGTACGATCACGGCCACGGAGTACCGGGAACTGCCGGTGCTGTTCTACTACTGGACGGGAAGCAGGAACCGGCCCTATCGCAGCCAGAAGATGTACGGCATGGCAAAAGACTTCAAACCCAAGGCCGGACAGATTACCCTGTCCAGTATCATAGGCCGTGGGATTCTCCACGAGCTGGAGTGTGCCAACGAGGGAGTGCTGACCATCCCGGCGGTGCAGGAGTCGTGCCAGATAGCCCTTTATACTGTCACCCTTGTGTCAGGCTCCAGCCGCACAGAACACGCCGTGCTGTGCGGTTTGACGGATAGCGGCAAGGCCCTGGACGATGCAGCTTGCCGCAGCATCTTTGACTTGCCGGTGGAGAGCAGCACGGAGGATGAGCGGAGATCCCCCCACTGGTTAAAAGGCACCAGCCGCCCCCACCCGCTGGATCGGCTGGTGCCGAGTGATAAGATGATGGCGGAGCAACTGGAGCGCCTTTCGCCTGCCCAGGCCGAGGAAATGGAGCGGATGAGGCAGCAAGTGTCCGCTGATAAGGCGGCATTGAGCCGAGAACTGAACACCCTGGACAGCCAGGTACAGCAGGCGCAAGCGGAGCTGGAGGCCGTCACCGGCGACCGGCTGAAACGTCTGGCTGCACAGAAGAAAATCAACCAGCTTCGGCAGGAATATATGAAGCGCCAGGAGAACCAGTTCTTTGACGCCATGCGGCTGGATATGGAGCTGGAAGAAAAAATGAAATCCTTTGCCGAAAAGCAAAAACTGACGGCAAGGGTGCAGAGAGAATTTGTGGTGACAATACGGAGAAATATTTAATGGAAACTGCTGATATTATAACTTTAATAAAAATTTCATAAAATGAGAATTATATATGATATGTGCATACGGCGTACACCAGTGACCGCTTTTGCGACCGTAAGTGGACAAGGAGCCAGTGGTAGGTTTTATTTAACAATAAAGCTACTACCTCTTATAATGAGGATGCCCATCAAAGATGGTGGAGATTCAATTTAAGAGGTAGTCTATGTTAGACTACAAAGATATTCTTAACAAGCACTACGTACTAAAACTGTCCGCATGCGAGATCAGCCGTCAGACGGGGATGAGCAAATCCGGGGTGCTAAATTTTATCCATGCATTCGAAAAATATGGAGAATTGGCTTACCCTTTCTCTCCCGGAATAACTAATGCAGGAATCGCCATGAAAGTGTATAATAAAGTGCCATGCGAGGGAGGCTGGGATGAAAGCTATGAGCATTTCGATTATCCACAGCTTCTGAGACTGACGAATGAACGGAAGAACATGACGCTTCAGGCTTGTTGGAATCGCTATACCAGGCGGGGTAAAGTGGAAGGGAAAAAAGCATATCAGTACAGACAGTTCTACAAACTCTTCAACAGATGGTGCGATGTGAACTACGAAACTGCCCATTTCACAGCCGTGATTGCCCAAACGATGGAAGTTGGCTTTGCAGACAAACCATTTGATTTACCGCTTAACAGGTGAGATCACGCCGATTGTGGTGTTTGTGGCAATCCTACCATATTCACAGTACATCTACGCCTAGAGAATGACCTCTACTAAAGAGATGCAGTTGATCGAGGCTAATAATAATGCGCTGAAGGCGTTTGCAGCGGTTCATGCTATTGTGATTTGCGATGACTGTATGCAGGACGTGATTGCGGACAATGACTGGATCTAGCCAGAATTGTACCAGAATTATGCAAAGTGGGCAGAACACAACCATACAGTGATTCTCCTAGCAAAGGTCAGAAAGCCGTACAAAAGATTTGTGGAAAACGCAGTTGGCATTCTGAAAAGGGATTCTTCTATGCCCTGAAGGAACGACGGTACTTTGCGTTGAAACCGTTTAATGAGGAAGTCTGGGAAAATCTGGATGAGCTGAATGACGCACTTCTCAAGAAGAAAGAGCATTGCCGTTCCTACTACTGGGCTGAAGAAAAGGAAGAGTTGATGCCGCTTCCATCCACGTAATACTGCTACATGGAGAGAAGTACGGCAAAGGTGTTCAGCAAATTTTATGTACGCTTTGCCGATGCTTATTGTAGCGTAAATAAGGTGTGTTTGCACAAAAAAGTTGTTATTCATGCAATAGCTGCTATTGTTAAGCTCTTCAGCCGGGAAGGAGAACTACTTGCTGAATAGCCCAGAGCCCGATATAAGGGCCAGCGGATTACAAATCTGGAACATTTCCCGAAGAGCTACAAGGACTTTTCGGAATGGAATAGTACTTACTTTATATGAAAAGCTACCACGATAGGCAGCAATACTACGGAGCTAATAAAGAAGATCCTGAAGAGGCGGAAACTGGAAGTACAAACCTATCGGCTCTGCATGGGCGTTCTGGGTTTTACGAAAAAATACAGCTGTGCAGCACTGGAGGAATGTTGCAAACGCGCTCTTACTGCTGAGAGTACAACCTACACTTACATCGAAAACACCATCGGTGCTGTTGCCGAAGGACTTTGCTCTGAGGGATACTAACATGGATAAAAATAGAAAACGGAATGAAGGCGCCTATATCATGGATTGCAGCTACTCTGACATGGAGAAGCTGCTGAACCGCAGCCGTACCCTTGCAGATTAGTCCGGAGAGGTGAGGTGATGAACACAGGCAAGAAAGAACTCTTATCCATTCTCTAGGAACTGAAAGAACTGAAACTGCCTCATATGGCAGCTAAGCTCGAGAAACTTTATGAGCAACCGGCTTTTGTTGATACAGGGCGTCTGGAATTAATCAGTGCTATCATACATGAGTAATACACTTTAACCATTGAAAACCGTTATATAGCACATCTGAAGAAGGTAAAGCTGAGAGGAAGTGATAATTGTCTGGATCAGTGTGCGGACTCAAAAGAGCAACAGTATCAGCCGCAGGATATCATTAGAACGCTTCCCTCACTGAATTTCATGACAAGCAGCATGAATCTTTGTATCTTTGGTGCCTCGGATAGTGAAAGATGTATTTAGCAAAAGTTTTTGGTGCCAAAGCATGCCATGAGTTTCGTGTTGGTTATTACCACTACGAAGTTTTGACCGGAGAACTAGCAGCAATCAGGCGAACGGATTACAAGCAGTATCAGAAAAAGTTGCGTTCTATCATCATGGATCTTGTTATTCTGGATGACTTCTTACTGCAACCAATCACGGAAGATGACGAAGTGAAGACTCTGTACGATGCTCTGGAAAAGAGCAATGAGTTGTCAAGATGCTGTATTATCTGTTCGTAGCGTGAGCAAAAGGCATGGTTATCCATACTGATGGAAGATGAAGTGTCATCCAACTCTTTGCGCAAGCGTGTAACAAAGCGTTATAACGTTATGATCGAACGCAAAGCGTTCGGATAACTTCCGGTCACTGGTAACGCCGGGTGGCCACTAGCCGGCGCAAAATGCAATATGGGATGACAAGTCATTAATGGGATAAAGAATTAGTAAAATTTAGAATCTATGGATTCTTTTTTATATAGGAGCTGATACAATTCTTTTTAGAATTATCTACTCGAGAATGCGAATTTGATGATAGAAGAAATATACTTCGGAAATAGATGATGAACTGAGAACCTATACTTCGAAAAATCTCTTGTCGATATTCCACAATTTATTATGGACGAGGATTATTTATTAAATGATCATTAGGTTTGGGTAGTTTGTTTTTAGTATTATGTGTATGTAGAATTTTAAGTAATTTTTTGTTCATTAATACTTTGGAATATAAGGAGTTTGATTATGCAAAATCTTAAAAATTCACAAAATTTCTTGATAAACAAGAATTTAGTTCGAAATCTAATAGTTAAATCAAAATTGGAGAAAAATGATACTGTTATAGAAATTGGGCCTGGAAAGGGGATAATTACTAATCTTCTTGCAGAATATGTTGGAAATGTCATAGCGATTGAATATGACGAGAATTTATTTAGGATATTAGTTTCACAAAATAAATTTGAGAATATTGAATATGTTTACGGAGATTTTTTGAAATATCATTTGCCTAGTAAGCAAAGGTATAAAGTTTTTTCAAACATTCCTTTTCAAATCACTGCAGATATCATTAAAAAAATCACTGAAGATAATAATTCCGCAGAAGAAATTTTTCTTATTGTGCAAAAAGAAGCTGCTAAAAAATACTGTGGAATTCCTTATCAAAAATATGAAGGATTACGTGCTGCAGTGATAAAAGCTCAGTATCATGTAGAAATAATGCATACATTTAATAGAAGTGATTTTTCTCCATCTCCAAAGGTGGATACAGTGTTATTGCACTTAAAACAGAAGAAAAATACACTGAGTTTATCAGAATACAAGGATTTTAAAGATTTAGTTGCTTATTTTTATTCACAAGGGAAAGGAAAGAGTTCAAAGGATCGACTTGCAGTTTTGTTTTCAAATGCTCAAATAAGGCGTCTGTGTAAAGATAACAATATAAATCTGTTAGATTCATATACAAAAATTACCTCTGAGCAATGGATGAATGTTTTTTTATATTCTCGAATCGGATTAACTGCAGAAAAAAAACGATTAGTCGGTGATGCTTATAAAAAATTGGAGAAAATCAATAAAGGATTACAAAAACAGAATAGAACATATTTAAGGAAACCATCTCAATCTAATTCGAAGTCTTCTACATTCAATAGACGCCAAAAGTCTCTTAATTAGTAATGCCATTTTTTGCATACGAGATGGTTAATATATTTTACTATGATTAATGAAAAACAAAAATGAGATGTTTTAATGGCAGATAAGCACTTTCTAAGCAGTTTTCCAATAGCTAATGCTGTTTGGATTATTGTTTGCTTTGTAGATAATGGGAAAGAGCATGGTTTGGAATGAAATTTAATTAGATAAAAAGCACTTACTTATTTTTAATGATAGGAGTCTATATAACATTGGAGTATAAACTATTTAGTGACATAATGATAATAAAAATCTCGTCAATTTCATTTAAGACAATTGATGATTTCTTGGAATTCTATGTTCCATCAAAGAAAATGCGATATTTATTATTTCAAAACCAATGGATAAAGATTGATGGAAATTATATTCGCAGAAACCAGTTGTTAGTTGGAGAAAATCTTGAAAATGAAATTATTATTACTGCTGTGCTTGCCGGAGCAAACTTGGTGACAGCGTTTTTCAATCAACGGCAGTCGCAAGGGTATAATCTCCGCATGGCAGATTATGAGCGTCGGTATGTTCAGCTCACTGATAATGTTTCTCAATATATTTCTATGCTTGACGCTCATTGGCTAAGCTTTATGGCCTTAAACGAGGAAGAGTACGAAGGGAAAGATGCCGAAATATATGAGCGGTATCACCAGATGGAGACGGCACACTACAAAATAAAGTTGCTTCTCAGTAATGAAAATCAATTTTTTCAAGAGTTTTGTACTATCTTGGATGATTCATTGGCGGTTGCAGATAAAGTCAGGTTTAGCAATTCAGTTGCGGAATTATGTTCCAATGGATTGCGGAACCCAGATGGATTTCTGGATGCCTATAAAAAAGTGTTGGAGCGCAAAGAAGATTTGACTGGTGTTGTGCCCGCCTCTGATGCCATAGATGCTGCGAAGGAATACAGAGATACACATATAAGACAATTCCTTTTGGCGGCAGAAAATCTTGTATCATTTCGGGAACGGTTGGTTTCAATTACTCAAAAATATCTGGAATGTGAGAAGGAACGAGTTTTGGAGGGACAAGGAAAATGATTGAGCATACAATGGACGGGTTTTCCATGAACATAGAACAAACCAACCTGGACAAGCTGCGCTCGGTGTTCCCGGAGTGCGTCAGCGAGGGCAAGTTGGACATTGACAAGCTGCTTTCTCTGTGTGGCGAGTACATCGACAACGACTTTGAGAAGTACAAGTTTGAGTGGAAGGGCAAGGCGGACTGCCTGCGGCTGGCCCAGAAGCGTTCCACCGGCACCCTGCGCCCCTGCCGGGAGGAAAGCGTAGACTGGGACACCACCCAGAATCTCTATATCGAGGGCGACAATCTGGAGGTTTTGAAGCTGCTGCAAACAGCTTATTACCGCAAGGTGAAGATGATTTACATCGACCCGCCTTACAATACCGGCAACGATTTTGTCTATGCCGATGACTTCGCCGACCCCATGGCCCGGTACAAGGAAGTCACCCAGCAAACCACCAAGTCCAACCCGGAAACCATGGGCCGCTTTCACACCAACTGGCTCAATATGATGTACCCCCGCCTGCGGCTGGCGGCAAATCTCCTGCGGGATGATGGTGTGATTTTTATTTCCATTGATGATGCAGAATTATATAATCTCAAGAAAATCTGCGATGAAGTTTTCGGTGAGGAAAACTATGTTGCGACACTTGTTTATGACAAGAACCGTAAAAATGACGCAAAATACTTTTCTGTTGGCCACGAATATATGCTGGTTTATTTTAAGAGTGCTGCTACCATCTACGAAATGGGCATTGTCCTTCGGGCAACAAAAGAGGGTATTGACGAGGTAAAGGAAGAATTTCAGCGTCTACGTACTTTGTATAACGATGATTGGGCAAAAGTAAATGAGGGTCTAAAGGCTTTGTATGCCTCATGGCCCGCAGATGATCCTCGCAAGTCATTGGCCCGCTTTACACGAGTTGATGAAAAAGGTCCATATAGAGATGATGGTAACATAAACTGGCCTGGTGGCGGCGGACCCATGTATGATGTGATACACCCCATTACGGGTAAGATATGCAAAAAGCCAGTAAGTGGATGGAGATATCCAACACCTGAAAGATTACAAGAAGAAATTGCAAAAGGTCATGTAGTATTCGGAAAAGATGAGACCACCGTTCCTCGTGTCAGAATGAATCTCTTTGAAGCGGATAAAGAAGTGTTGCGTTCAGTACATTTTAGCTATGCACAAACTGCTACCAATGAATTTGTCAAAATATTTGATGGTAAAAGAGTTTTTGAAAACCCTAAAAGTGTAGATGATATTAAAAAATTAGTTGAGTATATAACCGCCAAAACCGATGGTGACATTATTCTCGATTTCTTCTCCGGTTCTGCTACCACCGCCCATGCGGTGATGCAACTCAACGCCGAAGACGGCGGAAACCGGCGCTTCATTCTGGTGCAGCTTCCCGAACTGTGTAACGAAAAGAGCGAGGCGTACAAGGCCGGGTACAAGAATATCTGCGAGATCGGCAAGGAGCGCATCCGTAGAGCCGGAAAGAAAATTGCAGAAACAATTTATGAGGACAAATTTGCCATTAAAATCGGCGGACAAACAGTTGCTTCGTTAGCTTCAGCAGTTGAGATAATTCAGCCCAAAGAAGAAGCGGTTCAACAAATTCAGGAAAAATTGAAAGGTCTCGATGTTGGATTTAAGGTGTTCAAACTGGATACCTCCAATCTGGAAACCTGGGACGCCACCCCCATTGAGAACGAGCAGCTCGACCTGCTGTACCAGCGGATGAACAGCATGATCCACCGGGTAAAGCCGGAGCGTACCGACCTGGATATGATCTATGAAATCATGCTGAAGTTGGGTGTACCGCTGACCTACTCCGTGACACCGTTCTCCATCAATAATAAGACTGTCTATGGCGTGGGCGATGACTGCCTGCTGCTGATCTGTCTGGCTGAGAATGTGCAGCCGGAGGACGTGGAACAGATGACCGAATATGCCCCGGCGAAAATCATCATCTCCCGTGACAGCTTTGCTGACGATACCGCTATGGCTAATGCCTACTATGTCCTGCGGGATCATGGAATTGAGCTGAAATTGGTGTGAAAGGAGCCACTATGGAAAAATCTTGTAAAACTTGCGAATCTAACTTTGACGGAGTATGCGCAGGACACGGAAATGTTTATGAATATGGAGAAACGATTGTAGATGACTCCAAGCTCTGTGATGATTGGAGTGCCAGTTTTGAATATTTTACTTATCAGACAAACCATGCTCCACGATTTCTGCGTGATGCGTATAATCGCTGCTGTATTTCCTACCAAGAATTCTCCCGAAAATTTGATGATTTCAAAGACGGAAAAGCTGTTCCGATCAATTTCTTTGATGCAATCAAGGCTGTATATGGGTTGAGTATGGTAGATATTGCCGTTCTGTTGGATGTAACCTTTGGCGTTGTATACAGAGCTAAAACACAAGGCTTTTCCAGCAAGCGGATTAAGCAATTTTCCAATGCACTTCGAGTTCCTGAAAATCTACTGTTGAACACGACCACAGGCGATTTTGAAGAACTGGAGCAATGCAAAAAGGATTTCTTTCAATCCTATGATAAGAAACTACATTTTCAGGCTATGCCAGAATGGAAAATGCGGTTGGCAAATGACATCAGTTCGACTGTTTTGCATTGTCCCATTCATATTGCAAAACAATTATCCAGCGTTGACCACCTGTTCTGGACGAACGGAATGGCATTGGATGCATACACGGAAGATGAAATTGCATTTATTCATTATCTGCAAAAAACTTCGGGCAAACACACACCTGTTGTTCGTTTGGAGTATTTTCTGGATATTGGAGCCAGACCGCATATGTCCATGAGCACAATCAAAAAGAATTGATCCCATAACAATCGAATTTTATTTACTATAATACGAAAAGGGTGGCCGCATGAAGCTAAAATTCAAAAATCAAACTTTTCAAACGGATGCGGTCAACGCTGTGGTGGATTTATTCACCGGCCAGGAGAAAACACAGAGTACCTTCTCCGTCATGGATGACCGCCAGACCAATTTCCTAAATGAGCTGGGTCAGGGCAACGCCCTTTACATTGACCAGGAAACACTGACCGCCAATATGCACACCGTCCAGAAGCGGAACAACCTTCCTCTGACCCCATCGGCGGAGGGCTGCCAGTTCTGCATTGAGATGGAAACCGGTACCGGCAAGACCTATGTTTACACCAAGACCATCTTTGAGCTGAACCGAAAGTACGGATTCACCAAGTTTGTCATTGTGGTGCCGTCGGTGGCCATCCGGGAGGGCGTCTACAAATCTTTTCAAGTCACTCAGGAGCATTTTGGCCTGCAATACGACAACGTGCCCTGCCGGTACTTCATCTACAACTCCGCCAAGCTATCCGATGTGCACCAGTTCGCCACCAGCTCCAACATCGAAGTGATGATTATTAACATCGACGCTTTCAAGAAGGCGGAGAACATTATCAACCAGGCCCAAGATCGTTTGGGTGGCGAGACGGCCATGGGCTTTATTCAGAATACCCATCCCATCGTCATCATCGACGAACCCCAGAGTGTAGACAACACCCCAAAGGCCAAGGAAGCCATTGCCACGCTCAATCCCCTGTGTGTACTGCGGTACTCTGCTACCCACCGGGAAAAAATCAATCTGCTTTACCGCCTGACTCCGGTAGACGCCTACCAGATGGGGCTGGTAAAGCAGATCGCCGTATCCTCCAATCAGGTTGCCGGTGGCTTCAATCAAGCCTATGTGCGGCTGCTTTCCGTCAGCAATGACAAGGGCTTTAAGGCCAGAGTGGAACTGGATGTGAAGGGCAAGACCGGAGCCGTGACCCGCAAGGCCATGACTGTCAAGCCGGGCGACGATTTATTCCTGCTGTCCGGCGGGCGGGAACTGTACGAAGGCTACACTGTTACCGGAATCGACTGCACTCCCGATTTTGAACATATCGAGTTTGGCAATACCCAGGAGGTCAAGCTGGGCAAGGCCATTGGAGATGTGGACGAGAACATCGTCAAGAAAGCGCAGATCCGGCGCACCATCGAAACCCACCTTGACAAAGAGCTGCGGTATCTGGAGAAGGGCATCAAGGTACTGTCCCTGTTCTTCATCGATAAGGTGGACAAGTACCGCCACGAGGACGGCACACCCGGCATCTACGCCACTATGTTTGAGGAGTGCTATCAGGAGCTGATCGCAAAGCCCAAGTATGCGCTCCTCCGAAAGCGATTCACCACAGATGTGAGCAAGGTACATAACGGCTACTTCTCTCAGGACAAGAAAGGACGCCTGAAGGACACCAAGGGCGACACCCAGGCCGACGATGACACCTACAACACCATCATGCGGGACAAGGAGTGGCTTCTCAGCTTTGAGTGTCCGCTGCGGTTTATTTTCTCCCACTCGGCGCTGCGGGAAGGCTGGGACAACCCCAACGTGTTTCAGGTCTGCACCCTGATCGAGCAGAAGTCCACCTTTACCTGCCGCCAGAAGGTGGGCCGTGGCCTGCGCCTGTGCGTGAACCAGGACGGTGAACGCATCGAGGACAAGAATATCAATGTCCTTCACGTCATGGCCAACGAGAGCTTTTCCGAGTTTGCTTCCACCCTCCAGAAAGAGATCGAGGACGAAACTGGCGTCAAGTTTGGTGTACTCCAGCTCAGTTTGTTTGCTGGGATGACCTATCAGGAAGAAGTTACCCGTGAGCATACGATTGACAGAGAAGAGGCCCACGAGCTGGTAAAAACCTGGATGGACGACGGCTCCATTGACAAATGGATGGCCGACCCCGAAATGACGGCAGCGGAAGAAAAAATTACAGCGGAATTGGAATCAGGGAAAATCACCGAACCGCCCAGCCCCGTAACAGAAGTCATGCGCCAAATTAAAAACGGTGCGACCGCTGAACAGGCAGCAGAGGCAATTATTGGAATCACCAGTACAATCACTACCGTAGAGGAACATACCGTCACCCACGAGGAAGCTACGGAGCTGCTGGAGCATTTTGAGCAGAAGGGGTATATCACCAGCACCGGTAAGGTCAAGGATACCATGAAGAACGCTTTGAAGAACGGAACCCTTGACCTGCCGAAAAAATATGAAGCTGCCAGAGAGCGTTTTGAGCAGATTATCGCCAATGCTGACCGGAAGCCCCCGGTGCGGGATGCCTCCCGCGATGTGGTGGTACATCTCAACAAGCAGGTCATGCTCTCCCCGGAGTTCCTGGAGCTGTGGAGCAAGATCAAGCAGAAAACCGCCTACCGGGTGAGCATTGACACAGAGCAGCTGGTGAAGAACTGCGTCAAAGCCTTTCAGGAAATGCCCCATATCCCCAAAACCCGTCTGGTGTCCCAGACTGCCGATATTCACATCCAGCAGTCTGGGATCAGCCACATGGAACGGGAAATGCGGACGATGGAGATTGCCAACGATTATCAGGCCCTGCCGGACATCATCACCGCCATCAGCGATGAAACGCTGTTGACCCCGGCTACCGTCAATCGGATTCTGGTAGAGAGCGGACGGTGTGGCGATTTCCTCAACAATCCGGAGGCATTTCTGGAGCAAGCCGTAGAGCTAATCCGCAGCCACCGCCACGCCTTGGCTATCGACGGTATCCGTTATGTGAAGCTGGATGGCCAGGAATATTATGTGCAGGAAATCTTCGACACCACGGAGTTGCTTGCTAACCTGGATCGAAACGCCGTAAAGGTGGAACACAGCGTCTATGACTATGTGGTTTACGACAGCTCCACGGTAGAGAAGCCGGTGGCGGTGGCCCTGGACAACGACCCGGATGTGAAGATGTTCTTCAAGATTCCCAGCCGCTTCAAAATTGAAACCCCCATTGGCACGTACAACCCCGACTGGGCTGTGTATCTGAATAAGAACGGTGAGGAAAAGCTGTACTTCGTCCTGGAAACCAAGGGTGACACCAGCTTTATGCACCTGAAAACCAGTGAGCAGCTAAAAATCCACTGCGGCAAGGAGCATTTCAAAGCACTGGACGCAGGTGTGGAGCTGGAGACTGCAACCAGTTGGACGGAGCTGCGCAAGCGCATTTGACAGAGATAGAAAGAGCTTTTTATCTCACATCTCGTCCTTGATTCTTGCGCTTTCCCTTGTTGGAAATCTGCTGCTCCTTCTGCGTCTGGCGCACCATTCTCCGCACGGCCAGCCGCTCTGCATCCTCGTCCAGCATCCGGGACACCGCCTTTTTACTGTCAAACATCAGAAGTGGGCTGTACTTCTCAACGTAAACCTGCTGTGCCTGGTTCTCCGCTTCCTGTTCTTTGCCGGGGCGGATGGCCTGTCTTGCTTCATACAGCTGCACTGGGTCGAAGCCCTGGGCCTGCTCCCGAAGCCCGGCATACTCGTTCAGGGCAGCGTCCAACTCGGCGGAATATTTCTGTTCCTGTTCTTCCAGCCGTTTCAGGCTCTGCTCCATGGCAGCGATGTCTTTAGGAAATTTATCGGCGGCATCTTCCTCGGTATATGCCAGCGACGCCAGAAGCAGATTTTTCTCAGAACGCAATTCTTCCAAATCCTCTGTCAGTGCCGCAATTTTTGCGGCCAGCTCCCGGTGTCGGAATACATGGACAGCAGAGAGCGCCTTTTTCTCGGTAAGCAGGCTGCGGCGCTCCTTCGTCTTATCTCGGATGTCCTTTGCCAGCTGATTGTACTGTGTGAGGGCAGGGCGCAGCGTATTCAGCGAAGTGTTCAGGCGTTCCTTGCCCTTGCGGAGATACCCCAGCTGATAGCAGAACAGCAGCAGATTTTTACGCAGATTCTCCATGGCCTCGGCAAGTGCCGGGAGGGTATTTTTGACTGCCTGGGCCAGCTTTTTGACCTGTCCCCTCAGCTCCCGGAGCAGGGCATTGTCGGTCTTGATCTGCCGGTTCAGCTCGCACCGGTCAGAGATGATACCCTTTTTTTCCATGGCTCTGGCAACCACACCCTCATGGACCGTGGGCCGCTCCAGCAGACCACGCTCGGCATGGCTGCGGTGGTCGATGCGTTCCTCATGTCCGGTGCGCTCCAGATGGCGGTTTGCCACATCTGCCCATGCAGCCCGCCACAGAACAAGTTGCTCATCGCTGTTCCAGCGTTCCGTGATGGGATTCTGTCTGCCATATTTGGTACTTTTGGGATACTTGGATACCCGTTCATAATCCTGGGCCTGCGCTGCGGACGGGGTCATATACACCTTCTTTTTGCCCACCTTGTACTGATACTGCTTCTCCCATCCGTCGGCCTGTGCCTGTTTGAACTCAGCGGCAGTAAAGCCCCGTTCCTCGCCGTCTTTGATGCAGAGATATTCTTTCTCAGTCTTGTACTGCCATTTTCCCTTTTCATCCAGTGGGCGCACCGTCAGCAGGATATGGGCATGGGGATTGTGTCCGGGAGGATATGGGTCATGGATGGCAGCATCGGCGC
>OGYQ01001111.1_pt1 | contig 16477 bp, 13 predicted proteins | sample 1576641 | NCBI WGS metagenome assembly OGYQ01 (sample SAMEA3541476, study PRJEB24748) | human gut metagenome | biome: human gut; feature: human-associated habitat; material: faeces | place: China | collected 2012
GCGGGCACCCTTTTATGGTGCACCCGCCGCGGGATTTCAGTAGGGAAAGAATAGAAAGGGATTAGCAGTATTTTTTGACGATGGCTTCCATCTCAGCCCAGCAGCCTTCCATGTCCTGCACCAGCTTGAACTGGGTGCGGGCACGGTCCAGGTTCTGGCCCGGACGAGTGGTGTGGAAGTAGTGGTCGCCTTCCAGATAGTCGGTGAGGAAGCGGATACCACATTCCAGCGTCATGAGTTTGGCACCCCAGGGCAGGGTTTCCTTTTCCAGCGGTGTGAAAGCGTCGCCGGCAGCCTGCAGGTAGCCTTTGGTGTAGATCTCGAACAGGTCGATGGCAAAGTTGACCTTGGAAAGATCGGGTTCATCCTCGGCGCTGTGGTTGGCGCCAAAGCGGATGGAATCGCCGAAGTCGTTGGCGGCCAGGCCCGGCATGACGGTGTCCAGGTCGATGACACACAGGCCCTCGCCGGTTTCCTTGTCAAACAGGATGTTGTTGAGCTTGGTGTCGTTGTGGGTGACCCGCAGCGGCAGCTTGCCGGCGGCCAGCAGATCGGTCATGTAGGCGCAGTCGGCTTTGCGGGCGCGCACGAATTCGATCTCGGCGGCCACATCCTTGGCGCGGCCCATCACGTCGGCGGCCAGTGCCTTTTCGAAGTTCTCAAAACGGCGGGGCGTATCGTGGAAGTGGGGGATGGTTTCGTGCAGGGTGGCAGCGGGATACCCGGCCAGCTGCTTCTGGAAGTTGCCGAAGGCTACCGCACTCTGGTAGAAGTCCTCCGGCGTCTTGACCTGCTGCAGGCAGACGGTGTCCTCCACAAAGGCGTACACACGCCAGCAGCCGCCCTCGGCGTCCCGGTAGTAGGGCTTGCCGTCCACCGTGAGAATGACCTGCAGCGTTACGCGGGAAGGATCATCCCCGCGCTCGGCTGCCTGCTTGCGCAGGTATTCGGTCACGCCGCAGATGTTCTCCATCAGGCCGTCGGGGTCGGTGAAGGTGGCGGTGTTGATCTTCTGCAGGATGTAGCGGCGGCTTTCCCCGTCGGGCAGCTGCACATAGATGCAGTGAGTGGCGTTGATGTGGCCTTCGCCGTAGGGCAGGGCCCCGGCTACTTCGCCGCCCCAGTTCCAGGCAGCCAATACATCGGGATGGTCAAAACGATTTTCCATACAAAATCCCCCTTAAATCTCGTACCAGCGAATTTCGTTGGCGTCCAGGTGCAGGTCGAAGCTGGAGCCGTCGCCGCGGTAGACCGTGGTATCCTGCGGCTCGTAGGTGTTGTTGACCACGCAGTACTTGCCGTTCTTTACATAGGCGTGCACTTCCACGTTGTAGTTGTCGCTGAACCAGGTGTGCAGCTCGCCCTCGGCGTGAGCCGCCCACAGGATGGCGCGGTAGAGCACACGGTTGTTGATGAAGCTGTAGGGCAGGCCGCTGATGTACACGCCGCGGCCTTCGCCGTACTCGTGGGCGGCCATCTGCACTTCCTTGTCCCGCTGGATCAGGATCTCGGTGCCTTCCAGGGCGTAGATGCTCTTTTTGCCCTCGCCAAAGTCCACATCGTGGTCGGGGCAGTCGGCCAGGATAAAGTGGTCCCGGTGCTCGTCCCAGTTGTACTTGTCGTAGTTCAGGGTAAAGCCGGTTTCCTTCTCCACGCCCAGGGGCGCCGCCAGCTGCAGGTACCGTCCCTGGTACTGGTGGCCGCCCGGCTCGCCCACGCCGATGAGGCCGCCGCCCCGGTGGACAAAGCCCTTGACCGCCGCGGAGATCTCCGGGTCCTCCCAGACCTTGCCGCCGGTGTGGGCGGTGTCGCCGTCGCCCACGTTGATGAGCACGTCAATACCATCCAGCACCTTGGGATCGGCCTTGATGTCGTCAAAGCTGATGAATTTTACATCGAACGGCGCGCCGGACAAAGCCTCGATGACGCCCGCATAGCTGTAGTTCTGTTTCTGGTACAGGGCATGGTGCACCATGTGGCAGCCCCAGGCACGCATCTTGCCCCAGCTGTTCAGCACAGCCACGGTCTTGACGCAGTAGGGGGTGGTTCCCTTGATGTTGCCGTACAGTTCCCGGAACTCATTGCAGACGCTCTCCACATAGTCCAGGAACTCCGGGAACTCGCAGGCCAGTTTCAGGTAGCCGCCGTAGCCGATGCGGTCAATGGGGCTGCGCAGAATGGCCCGGCGGGCGGTGACCCAGTTCTCCTTGGCTTCCCGGACCGGGTCGCCGCCCTCGTGGAAGGTGTCGGGGAAGAAGTAGGGCAGGAACCGGCCCTCGGTGTACTTGACGCCCTTGATATCGGAGATCAGGCGCAGGGTGGAACCGTTGCCCACGCTGCCCACCACGGCGTCCACACCGGCGTTCTGGAACTCCGGCATAAACGGCTCGGTGCCGATCCAGTGGTCGCCCAAAAACATCATGGCTTCCTTGCCGTACTCGTGGGTGATGTCGGTCATCTCCCGCACCAGCTTGGCCACCTCCCGGCGCTGGAACGCCTGGAAGTCCTTGTACTCCTTGCTGGGCACCCGGTACTGGTTGTTGTAGTAGCCCTGGTCGATGATGAACTCGGGGCGGAACTTGTAGCCCACTTCCTCTTCAAACTGTTTGAGGATGTAGGGGGATACGCTGGCGGAATAGCCGTACCAGTCCACGTATTTTTCCCGTTTCAGTTCGTCGAACATGAGGGTGAACTGGTGGAAGAAGGTGGTGTAGCGGATCACGTTCACATAGGGGTGGTCGGTGATGAATTTCCGCAGCCGCTCCATGGAATACTTGTGGGTTTTGGGCTGGCGCACGTCAAAGGTGATCTGGTGCTCGAAGTCCTTCCAGTCGTTGACTACGGCGTTGTACATGTGCACGGGATCCCAGATGAGGTACGCCAGGAAGCTGACGGTATACTCATGGTAGGGGACCGGCTCCTCAATGACCACGCAGCCGGTGGCCTCGTCGTAGTGCCAGGCAGCGGAGGGGATGGGCTGACCGGTGGTGCGGTCCACCACTTCCCACCAGCGGGTGATGTCGTCCCGGGTGTTGGGCTGCATCAGTTCGGGGCTGATGCCCTTCATCAGGGGGATGGACAGCGCCCCTTCGGTGGCGGTGTAGAAGGCCGTCATGATGTAGCACTGCTGTACCTCATCGGGGTTGGCCTTGGCCCAGGCGTTGTCTTTGCGGGTGGTGTAGTAGGTGGCGTAGACTTTCGCGCCGGTGTCTTTCAGCTCCTGGGGAAAGTCGGTGCCGTCACAGTCGCGGATGGCGTCGGCGCCCCAGCGCTGGAGCAGCTGGAGGGTTTCGGGCACAACGTCGATGTCGGTGGGGATGGTGACGCGGCCGCGGGATGCGGAATCCTGCATGGTGATTCTCCCTTTCTTATTTCTTCGGCTTTTTGCCGTCCTCGAACGGCTTGTTGTAGATGGCCAGTGCGGCCAGCAGCAGGGCAACGCCCACGATCATGATGCCCAGCCCGGCCAGCTGCCCGGTCATGGTCCAGCCGGCGATGATCATAACCAGCGCCAGCACGAACAGCACCGCGATCAGTACGATGCGCAGGGCGGGATGTTCTTTCCAGAATGCCATAGGATCACCTTAGCCTTTCAGGCCGCCCACGGTCATGCCCTGGGTCAGCTGTTTCTGCACGCAGATGTAGAGGATGAGGGTGGGCAGCATGACCAGCACCAGACCGGCATACATGGTGCCGTACTGGGCGGCGCTCTGCTGGGCCTGCATCAGATTGAGCAGGCCGACGGGCAGGGTGCGCGGCGCGCTGGTGGAGCTCATCAGCGTCATCGAGATGATGTACTCGTTCCAGAAGGAAAGGAAGTTGAACAGGATGATGGTGATGATGCTGGGCTTTGCCATGGGGAAGATGATGCGCACCATGGTGGTGCCGTAGCCCGCGCCGTCGATGTAGGCGGCTTCCTCATAGTCATGGGCCAGGGTGGCGAAGTAGCCCGACAGCAGATAGATGGTGAAGGGCAGCGCCGTGGCGGCGTAAACCACTGCCAGCACAAAGAGGTTGTTGAGAAGGAAGCTGGTGCCGGTGACGGATTTAAGCCAGTTGTCGCCGTCGCGCAGCATCAGGAAGATGGGCACGACGATGTAGTTCACGTTGATGAACAGGCCGGCCATGAACAGGGTGTGCAGCAGCTTCTGGCCCACGAACTTGAAGCGGGCCAGGCAGTAGGCGGCCGGCAGGGCGATGACGAGCAGCAGCACCAGGGCCAGCGCCGTAACGATCACTGAGTTGAGCATATAGGAGCCCATCTTGGCGCCGTTCCAGGCATCCACGAAGTTCTGCCAGTAGAAGCCCATGGGCAGGGCCCAGGGATTGCCGTAAAATTCCGAGTTCTGTTTGATGGACGCCATGAATACCCAGGCCACCGGCACCAGGATGCTGATGGCCAGCAGAGCCAGGACCAGGTAGATGAACGCCTTATACAGCCGTTCTCCCGAACGGGAGGAAGTTTTTTCTTGCATGGTAGCCCCTCCTTAAAATTCCAGCGGCTCGCGGTCGGTGACCTTGTTGACGACGGCCGACAGCGCGAAGGAGAACAGGAAGATCACAACGCCGATGGCCATGCTGTAGCCGTACAGACCGGCGTCTTTCTGGCTGTACATGTAGTTCAGGGCAACGTCGGAAGCGCCGTTGGGGCCGCCGCTGGTCATTGCCTTGACGAACAGGAACGCCATGTTGATGGTGGAGATGATGAAGAAGGTCAGGGTGGTGCGGATGTTGGTCCAGATCAGGGGAATGGTGATCTGGAAGAACTGGGTCACGCGGCCGGCGCCGTCCAGGTTGGCGCTCTCATAGAGGCTTTCGGGCACGGCGGACATGGACGCCATGTACATGACCATGTAGTAGCCGATGGCCTGCCAGACCATGGCAATGATCAGGGAGGGGATGACCAGCGTCTCGCCCTTCCACAGGATGGGGTCGGTCATGGTGGTGAACAGGCCGATGATGCTGTTGAGCATACCGTTCTCGGGCTTGTAGATGGCCGAGAAGATACCGGCGATAACGACCACGGACAGGATGTTGGGGATGTAGAACACCACCCGGAAGAAGTTCTGGCCCTTGATTTTTTCCCGGGTCAGGATGCCGGCAAAGACCAAAGCGAACCCGAAGGTGATGATGGTAACGATGACCACCAGCAGGATCATGTTCTGCATGGAGCGGATGAACTGGGTATCCTTGAACAGCTGCTGGAAGTTGGCCAGTCCCACGAAGGTTTCGGTGGGGGTGTAGGCGCCGCGCTCAAACAGCGACATACGGAAAACGTTGAGCGTGGGCACGATCATGAAGATAAAGAACAGGATGGTGGCCGGTGCCAGGCAAAGCACCAGAAACCGGCTGCGGCCCTTGTTTTTATTCATAGGAACAACGGCTCCTTTCGCGATAGAAAAGGCGGCGGCACCCGAGCGCCCCCGCTTTTTGCTGAAATTACTCGATGATGTTGGCGCGCATCTGATCGCTGGCGGACTTCACACCCTCGATCCACTGTTCCTCGGTCATGGAGCCGGAAACCAGGGAGTTGACGGGGTCAAAGAAAGCGGTGCGGACTTCTACGCCGGGGATGGCGTTGAAGGCAGCAAAGTTGCCCATAGCGGCTTTAGCGCCGTTGTCGTAGACGGAGTAGAAGAGCTTGTTGTCGCCTTCCAGGGTATCGGCAATGCCGAGGACGGGCTGGATGGCGCCGGACTTGGCGAAGATCTGGCAGGCAGTATCGCTGTAGAGGAAGGCGATGAACTGCTTGGCTTCATCCTGATGCTCGGCACCGGAGGGGATCCAGCACTGTTCGAACCAGGTGTAGCTGTAACGGTCGCCGTCAGCGGTCACGGCGGGCAGGGCGGTCATGCCCCACTCAAAGCCTTCGGCGCGGGGCGCTTCAGCCATTTCGCCCACGATCCAGGTGCCGTTGGGCATGAAGATGGCCTTGTTGTCCAGCACCAGCTGCTGGTTCTGGGTGAAGTCCTGATCGTTGGCCTGGGCCGGGGTGATGGGGTTGGTGTACTTGGCCAGCTTGGCAACGATGTCAAAGCAAGCCTGCGCCTCGGGGGTATCCCAGATGCCTTCCTCGTAGTGGGTGGCCTTCTCGAAGAATTCGGGGCCGCCGGCGGAGTACATCAGGGCGTAGAAGAAGGCGTCAAAGTAACCGGTGGTGGGGTAGGTGAAGAGGTAGATGCCTTCTTCCAGGGCCTTGTCGCCCAGTTCCCACATCTCATCCCAGGTGGTGGGCACTTCCCAGCCCTTTTCCTTCAGCAGGCCGGCGTTGTAGAACAGGCCGCAGGGGCTGTAGAACATGGGCGCCAGGTAGGTCTTGCCGTCGTTGTAGGGGTTGGTCAGGGAAGTTTCGGTAAAGCCGCCGGCGATCTTGTCGCTGACCTTCACGTCCTCGCCGGGCACGGTCATGCTCAGCACGTCGGTGATGTCGGAGATCAGGTTGCCCTTGATGAACTGCTCGGTGAGGGCAGCCTCACGGCCGGTAGCCAGGTGAACCACGTCGGGGTAATCGCCGCCCTGCATGGAGGGGCCGATGACGTCTTCCAGGTTCTTGTCGGTGGTCAGTTCCACGTTGATGCCGGTCTGCGCCGTGAACGCATCGGCCACTTCCTGCCACATTTCGGAGCCGTAGGCGGTTTCGATGGCAGCGACCTTGATGGTGGTGGATTCCGCGGCGGCGCCTTCGCCGGTTGCCGCGGTGCTGTCGGTGGCAGCGGAGCTGCTGGCACCTGCGCCGCCGCAGGCGGCCAGGGACAGAGCCATGCTGGCGGCCAGCGCCACAGAGATGACTTTCTTCATAGTGTGTTTCCTCCTTCTCAAAGAAACGGGTGGAGCGATCCCGCTCCCCGGCGGGACCTCCTGTTGACACTCTTATCATACCGTTTCGCCCCGGCGGCGACAAGGGATTTGTTGAGTACAAGTTTATAAATCTTGCTTTACGTCGGTTACAAAATTCCTACAAACGCAAGAATTTAAAAATAGTGAACAAATTTGGGGGCATTTTCTTATCTATTTTGCTGATAGAAAAAGAAAGAAACAAATTTTGACGGTTTTTCGCAAAAAGTTCAGTGCTGAAAAAGTGGCGGCGGGTGCTTGTCAAAACAGGAACAGGCGGCTATAATAAAGAAAACCGTGTAAATTTTATAGCGGAACGTTAAATATTTATATGGCTTGTTGCAGGATTTATAAATTTTGCCGCGAGGAGGACGTGCAATGAATACCCGGTATGACCTGAATATGGAAGTCCCCCCGCGGGAAGCTGTGCGGCTGCTGTATATCAGCAAAAGCCGTTTTGGGGGCGACTGGCATTCGGTACCCCACACCCACGGCTGCAGCGAGATGTTCTACTGCATCAGCGGGCGGGGGCAGTTCAATATTGAAGGAACGCTCCACGGCGTGGAACCGGATGATCTGATCATCGTCAATCCCCGGGTGCAGCACACCGAGCTGAGTTACCAGGCCAACCCGCTGGAATATGTGGTGCTGGGCATTGAAGGGGTCGAGTTTCTGTTTGACCAGAAAAACTTCGGCTACACCATGCTCAAATGCCACGATATGCGGGAGGATATGCTCTACATGATCCGGGAACTGCTGCGTGAGATGGATAATAAAGAGGATGGCTGCGAGATGATCTGCCAGGACATCCTGGAAGTGCTGCTGGTCAAGCTGGTGCGGCGGGCGTCGGTATCCCTGCGCATCACCAAGGAGCCGTCCAAGAATAAGGAGTGCGCCGCAGCCAAACGGTATCTGGACGAAAACTTCCGCGAAAGTATCTCGCTGGACCAGCTGGCCGCCGTGACCCATATCAATAAGTATTATCTGGCTCATGCTTTTCAGAAAGAGTACAATATCTCGCCCATCAATTACCTGCTGCGCCGCCGCATTACCGAGAGCAAAGCGCTGCTGGCCAGCACCGACCACAGCCTGACGCAGATCAGTGAACTGGTGGGTTTCAGCTCGCCCAGCTATTTCTCCCAGAGTTTCCGTCGTCTGGAGGGCATGAGTCCCATCGAATACCGCCGCGCCGCCCAGAAAAAGCAGGCCGAGCACGGCGAAGGCTGAAACCTGCCGCACGCAAAAGAACACCCCCGGTGGAATTTCCACCGGGGGTGTTTTGGTATCATCAGGATTGTACGGCCTGGCGCAGGGTTTCCAGCAGATCGGGCAGGGCAGCGGCTGCCTGGGGACCGCCGAAGTTCACAATACCGCGCAGCGGCATGGCGTCCAGCATCTGGGCCATGGCATCGGGAGGCATCAGGCCATCACCACCGCCGTTGGCCATGGCCTGGCCGTTGGCCTCCAGCATCCGGCGCACCGGTCCGGCAGTGCGGTCGTCGGCCAGCAAAATTCCCAGGGGAGTGTTCTCGTCCACCGTCAGGGGCAGATGGCGGCTGGTGACGAACTGCAGCGGTACGGTCACCCGGATGTCCCGGCTGGAATGGCCCAGGCGCAGTTCATACCGGCCGGGTGCGGCGTACCACTCCTGCAGGTCGGTGTTGTAATAGCGCAGATCCCGGGCGGTCAGGGTAAAGCTGACTTCACATTCCTGGCCGGGGGCCAGCGAGACCTTTTGGAAGCCCCGCAGCACCTGCGGCACCCGGCCGCCGGGGACCGGGGCGCCGGTGGCATCGCTTACATAGAGCTGTACCACCTCAGCGCCCGCCACGGCGCCGCTGTTGCGCACCTTCACCCGCAGCGTCACGCTGCCGCCGTCGGTCAGCGTGTCCTGGTCCAGGGCGGCTTCCCGGTAGACAAAACCGGTGTAGCTCAGCCCGTGGCCGAAGGGCCAGCGCACCGGCATCCGGCGGGCATCGTACCAGCGGTAGCCTACATAGACGCCCTCCCGGTAGTCGGCGGTCAGACCGTCGCCGGGATAATCCAGATAGCAGGGGGTATCTTCCAGCCGCAGAGGCCAGGTTTCGGGCAGGCGGCCCGAGGGATTGGCTTCACCCCACAGCAGGGCGTCGGTGGCTTCCCCGATGCCTTCGCCGGCCAGGTACATACACAGTACGGCGGATACATCCCCCGCCCAGGGGCACTCCACCGGGGCGCCGGTGTGCAGCACCACCACGGTGTTCTTCTGCACGGCGGCCACCCGGGCAATCAGATTGTTCTGGCAGTCCGGCAGCCGCATGTGACGGCGGTCAGCGCCTTCGCTCTCAAAAATTTCCGGCAGACCCGCAAAGATGACGGCTACATCGGCTTCCTCGGCGGCGTTGACTGCCCGCAGGAATTCATCCTCGTCCCGCTGGTCGCGGTCGGCGGGGAAGCCCTCCACATAGGAAACCATCCGCCCCTTGGCCCGGGCGGCGATCAGGGCGCCCATGGCGGCCTGGGTGTTCACGTGGCTGGAACCGCCGCCCTGGTAGCGCGGTACTTCGGCAAAGGCGCCGATGTAGGCCACCCGCTGGCCCTCGTGCAGCGGCAGGGCACCCAGGTTCTGGACCAGCACGCCGCTCTCTTTGGCCAGTTCCACCGCCAGCGCGTGGTCGGCGGCTTTGTCGAACACGGCCGGGGTCTTGGCCAGGTCGGCTGCCCGCAGCACGATGTTCAGAATCCGGGTCACGGCCTTGTCCAGCACCGCTTCGTCCAGCGCGCCGCTGCGCACGGCTTCCACAAGTTTGGCATCGTTCACGCCGCCGGAACCCGGCATTTCCAGATCCAGCCCGGCGGCCACGCCCCGCACCCGGTCATTCACGGCGCCCCAGTCCGACATGGTAAAGCCGGTGAAGCCCCACTGCTCGCGCAGAATGTCGTTCAGCAGCAGCCGGTTCTCGCTGGCATAGGTGCCGTTCACCCGGTTGTAGCTGCACATCAGCGTCCAGGGCTGGCCGTCCCGCACCGCCGCTTCAAAGGCGGGCAGATACATTTCATGCAGCGTGCGCTCGTCCATCCGGCTGTCGGCCGTCATGCGGCGGGTTTCCTGGCTGTTGGCGGCAAAATGCTTGGGGCAGGCCCCCACGCCTTCGCTCTGCACGCCCTGGATGAACCCGGCGGCCAGTTCCCCGGCCAGGAAGGGGTCCTCGCTGTAATACTCGAAGTTGCGGCCGCACAGCGGGCTGCGCTTGATGTTGATGGCCGGTCCCAGGACTACCCCGACGCCCACGGCCCGGGCTTCCCGGCCCAGCGCCGCGCCCATGCGGCGGGTCAGGGTGGGGTCAAAGCTGGCGGCTGCCGCACATCCGGCGGGATAGCACACCGCTTCGATGCTGTCGTTGGGACTGTCGCTGCCGGGCTTCTGGGTGCGCAGGCCGTGGGGCCCGTCGGACACCATCATCGCCGGGATGCCCAGCCGCTCCACCGCTTTGGTGTGCCAGAAATCTTCGCCCGAACACAGACCGGCCTTTTCCTCCAGCGTCAGGGAACGGACCAGTTCTTCTACCGTAGAGGTCATGATCGTTGGCTCCTTTTTGACATTTTTAGTACTTTTGGTACATTATATCACGGAGCTTGTGCTAAAATAAAGAAAATTGTGTAAATTTACCAGCGATTTTGTTACAAGTCGGATACAAAGCCGTTGTAGGATACACAGGAGAAAGAAAAGGAGTCGGAGTATGACGCACGTTTTGATCGTGGAGGACGAACACCTCATCGCGCGGCTCATCGAGATGCGTCTGACGCGGGCGGGGTATGACTGCACGGTGGCGGGGGACGGCCTCACCGCCGCCGACCTGATCGAGGAAAACGACTATGACCTGGCGCTGCTGGACATCATGCTGCCGGGGCTGGATGGCTATGAACTGCTGGACTATCTGCGGCCCCAGGGGGTACCGGTGATCTTTATTACGGCCAAGGGCACCGTCAAGGAGCGGGTGGAAGGCCTGCGCCGGGGGGCTGACGACTATATCGTGAAGCCCTTTGTGGTGGAGGAACTGCTGGCCCGGGTGGAATCGGTGCTGCGGCGGGCCGGGCGCGGCAACGTCATGCAGGCCTTTGACGTGGTGCTGGATGTAGGGGAACATACGGTGACCCAGAACGGCCAGCCGGTGGACCTGACGCCCAACGAATTTGAACTGCTGGAGCAGCTCATGCGCAACCGGGGCGCGGCGCTGTACCGGGATACCCTGTATGAGCGGGTCTGGGGCGGCGACCGGGCCGAAACCGACACCCGCACGCTGGATCTGCACATCATGCGGCTGCGGCGCAAGCTGCACTGGTATGACCATATCGAAACCGTTTACCGCATCGGCTACCGCTTAAAGAAGGAGTAACCCCATGCGCTACGCACAAAAACTGATCTGCTTGCTGCTGCTGGTCCTCAGCGCGTCTTTCGGCGTGGGGGGCTGCTATCTGCTGTACAGTGACTTCGGCGTTCAGCTGGCCCGCACCGGCGAAGCCAACGCCGCCGCCCATGCCCAGACCTGCACGCTGCTGCAGACCGAGATCATCGACCTGCAGCGCCGGGGGGACGATACCGGCGACGATACGGTGGTAGCCCTTTTGCAGGCCCGGGAGGGCGCCACGGCGCTGTGGCGGGGGGATACCCTGCTGTGTGATACGCTGGGCGTGCCCTGCGCAGCCCCGCTGGAAAACGGCACCATGCGCACGGTGCGCAGCGGCGATACCGTCACCGCCCTGTACGGCAGCGACCTGCAGGGAAATCTGCACCTGGTCAGCGCCTTTGACCTGACGGGTCTGTACCGGGACCGGGATGCCAGCCTGCGGCGGTTCCTGGGGCTGGAAGCGGTGGTGCTGGCGGCGGGTGCAGCGGTGATGGCGGTGCTGGCCCGGCAGGTCCCCCGCCCGCTGCGGGTGCTCACGGCCACCAGTGCCGAGATCGCGGAAGGGGAGTACAGCCGCCGCACGGCGCTGCACACCGGCGATGAGATCGAGCAGGTCAGCCGCAGCTTTGATAAAATGGCCGATGCCGTGCAGGAAAAAATTGCCGACCTGGAAGCCGATGTGCAGAAGCGGGAGGATTTTATGGGGGCGTTCACCCACGAACTCAAGACCCCCATGACCAGCATCATCGGGTATGCCGATGTGCTGCGCAATCTGCAGACCGACCCCGACGAACAGCGGGAGGCGGCGTCCGCCATTTATCATGAGGGGCGGCGGCTGGAATCCCTGAGCCAGAAACTGCTGGCGCTGCTGGCCCTGGGCGGTGAGGAACTGGAACTCACCGACGTGGACCTGGGCACTTTGTGGCCGCAGCTGCGGGCTGCCTGCCCGGCGGTCCCGCTGCAGACTCCCGCGGAATCCTGTGTGGTGCACGGGGATGCCGACCTGCTGCTGGACTTGCTGTGCAACCTGGTGCAGAACGCCGCCAAGGCCAGCGCCCCCGATGAACCGGTCACCGTGCGCTGCCGGGACAACGGCGCCACGGTGACGGTGGAAGTGGAAGACCACGGCTGCGGCATCCCCCGGGCGGAACTGGACCGGGTGACCGAGCCGTTTTACATGGTGGATAAATCCCGCGCCCGCAAACAGGGCGGCAGCGGGCTGGGGCTGGCGCTGTGCAAGCGCATTGCAGCGGCCCACGGCAGCGACCTGACCATCGTGAGTGAGCCGGGTCAGGGCACCACGGTGCAGGTGATTTTGCGGAAAGGGGGCGCCCTATGAGTCTTTGGCAGCATCCCCGTATCATGACGGGGCTTTGCGCGGCGGCGGTGCTGGTCTGTGCGGCCGCCCCGGTGGTATTCCTCACCGCGGTGGACACCGCGGTGCTGGGCCGCAGCGAAACGGTGCAGGATGCCTATACGGCGCCGACCCCCAAGGGGGAGGACTATTACATTCTGCGCCAGCTGACGGCACGGCAGCAGCAGAGCGCGACGGCCTATTCGCCGCCCACCGAGGAGGAAGAAACGCCCTCGGCCCTGAAAATGTACATCGGGGCGCAGAACAGCCTGGAAAACATGGTCAACGGGTACGAATACCGCGATACGGCAGATGCGGCCCTGCAAAGCCTGGTGGACTGCGGAGCGCTTTCGCCGGAATGGGCCGCCTGGGCCGCGGACTGGGAAAACGGCACCTATTATGAGAACTATGACGGGCAGACCTACGACCTGGGCGTGCCGTACTACACCACCGACAGCCTGGGATTTGTCACCCTCAAGCGGTTTGCGATGGAACAGGAAGCGCTGTACACGGCCTTCAGCCTGACGATGGACAGCCGTACCGGCGTGGTGACTCAGGTGTGGATATCGGCCCCGCGGGGGAACGATGCCGCCCCTGCGACCCCTGACGAGGCAGGACTGCGGGCTTTTGCCGACCAGGCCGGGCTGGAAAATCTGGGCGACTGGGCAAGGCCGGAAAATTCCCCCTATCCCAACGCCCTGTACAGCCGCAACGGGGAAGCGCTGATCACCGCTTCGGTCAATGCCTATGAATACAGCAGCTGGACCGACGCCATGGGGACCATTACCAGTCCCCGCTGGTTCCTGAGCCTGAGCCTGCAGCCCTGCGCCGAGGAAGAACTGCCCGTGCTGGTGCCCTGACCCTGTGAATCTGTCAACAAAGGAGAATTGCGATGAAACGTTTTGTTCCCCTGGGCCTGGCGCTGACGCTGGCCCTTTCCCTGGCGGGATGCGGCGGCCCCAAGGTGGTCACCGTGACCCCCGAAGAAGCCGCCACCCCGGCCCCGCAGCAAGAAACCGAAAATCAGCCCACCGCCGCCCCGGCGGGGGACTTCTACACCCTCAGTTCCAACTATCTCACCGGCTCCGGCTTCAACACGGGAGATACCTGGTACTCTCTGGAAAATCATCTGGGCTACTGCCTGGTCACCAAGACCGACTATGCCGCCGCCACCCGGCGGGTGCTGTGCAGCGTGCCGGGCTGTACCCATGATTCGGAATCCTGCCCGGCCTGGCTGCCGGGGCGGGGGAATGAGGTAAGACTCTTCACGGCGGGGGACACGGTCTATGTCTACCACCCGGTGGCCACCATGCACTACGCGGGCAGCTGGGATGACTACTACGCCGAGGTGGTGGAACCCAAACTGAAAGAGCGTCCCCAGGGGTGGGAGGACCTGACCAATGAGGAACTGGTGACCTTCTGCCGCGGCCGGTATGAGGAATGTTCCGCCCCGGCGGGCCTCTATTGCATCGAGGGGGACGGTGCCTCCCGGCAGGATATTCAGACGTCCCAGGACCTGCGCAACGTGATGGTGGGCTGGTGCGACGGCACGGCGCTCTACGGCTATGGCTCTTCGGACTCTGCAGTGGGAAACTCAATAGGGTACCGAATCTCCCTGGCGGATGGGGCGGTCACCACCTTCTCCATGATGCCTCAGGAAAATATTGTCGGTGCGCAAGGGGACCGGCTGCTGACCTCCCATATCGTCACCGAGGTGCCGCTGCCCGACTACAACACCGAAGGGTGGGACGCCTACCAGGCGGTGCTGCAGAACGCCACGGTGGAATATGACTGGCTGGACCCGGCCACCGGGGCGCGCAGCAAGGTGCTGGAACGTCCCCACGACAATTCCACCTATGGCAATGCAGATTTCTTCGGCCTGCTGGACGGCAAGCTCTATTTTGAGGATTGGACGCCGTCGGAGAATGGTGACTCCCGGCGTGACGCCTTCTGTGCCTACGACACCGCCACCAGCCAGTGGCAGGACCTGCTGCGGCCCATTCCGAACGAGAGTATGCAGCTGGCCAATGTGACGGTGGCGGCATTGCCCGACAGCGCTGAACAGCAGGGACGGTATCTCTGGCTCAGCGGCTCCGACAATGTCAACGGCGAAAACCTGGGCTGGATGCTGGATACCCAAAGCGGAAAACTTATGCAGGTGACGCAGAGGATGGAGGGCGAGGACGTTTCCGGCTGGCTCGCGGGTGTCGTCGCCTTCACTGATGACGGACGTTTTCTGGTCCGGACAGCACAGCAGGAGGGCGAATACGGCCCGGTGTACGTCTACGGCCTCATCGACGCCGAAGCCTTCCTGCAGGGCAGCACCGACTACACATTGATAACGACGATGGAATGATAAAAAGTAAAAATATGTGCGCGATATGGGGACACCTGCCACTTGACAACAGACAAAATTTTTGAAAATATATACAAAAAACTTGAAAATGCTTCCATTTGGTGATAACATAAAAGCCGGTGAGAAATTTTGTATAAAGGAGAGTGTTCCCATGTCGATCACGAATGAGTATCTCAAGGGCGTCTACGAAGGTCTGGTCCAGCGTAACCCCGAACAGAAAGAGTTCCTGCAGGCTGCGGAGGAAGTCCTCGAAAGCCTGGAGCCGGTCATCGCTGCCCATCCCGAGTACGAGAAGGCCGGCCTGATCGAGCGTATGGTCGAACCCGAGCGCGTTGTGATGTTCCGCGTGCCCTGGGTGGATGACAACGGCAAGGTGCAGGTCAACCGCGGCTACCGTGTGCAGTTCAACTCTGCCATCGGCCCCTACAAAGGCGGTCTGCGCTTCCATCCCAGCGTCAACCTGTCCATCATCAAGTTCCTGGGCTTTGAGCAGTGCTTCAAGAACAGCCTGACCGGCCTGCCCATGGGCGGCGGCAAGGGCGGCTCCGACTTCGACCCCCACGGCAAGTCCGATGCCGAAGTCATGCGTTTCTGCCAGAGCTTCATGACCGAGCTGTACCGCCACATCGGCCCCGATACCGACGTGCCCGCCGGTGACATCGGCGTAGGCGGCCGCGAAGTCGGCTACCTGTTCGGCCAGTACAAGCGCATCTGCAACGAATTCACCGGCGTGCTGACCGGCAAGGGCATTCCCTTCGGCGGTTCTCTCGCCCGTACCGAGGCTACCGGCTACGGCCTGTGCTACTTCGCCGACGAAATGCTCAAGGCCAACGGCAAGAGCTTCCAGGGCGCCAAGGTCGTTATCTCCGGCTCCGGCAACGTTGCCATCTACGCCAACCAGAAGGCTACCCAGCTGGGCGGCAAGGTCATCGCCATGAGCGATTCCAACGGCTACATCGTGGACGAGAACGGCATTGACTACAAGGTCATGAAGGAAATCAAGGAAGTCAAGCGCGCGCGCATCAAGACCTACCTGGATTACGTTCCCACTGCCAAGTACGTCGAGGGCAGCCAGGGAATCTGGACTGTCCCCTGCGACATCGCCCTGCCCTGCGCCACCCAGAACGAGCTGCCCATCGAGGGCGCCCGGGCGCTGAAGGAGAACGGCTGTATCGCCGTGGCCGAGGGCGCCAACATGCCCACCACCCTGGAGGCCACCAAGTATCTCCAGGACAACGGTATCCTCTTTGGTCCCGCCAAGGCGGCCAACGCTGGCGGCGTGGCAGTCTCTGGTCTGGAGATGAGCCAGAACTCCATGCGTATGCCCTGGAGCTTTGAGGAAGTGGATGAGCACCTGAAGAAGATCATGGTGAACATCTATCACAACATCGACCAGGCTGCCAAGGACTACGGTGCGCCGGGCAATCTGGTGATGGGCGCCAACATCGCCGGCTTTGAAAAGGTGTGCCAGGCGATGATCTGGCAGGGCGTGTCCTTCTGATTGGAATAGAAAAGGAACCCCCGTGCTGCAAGCACGGGGGTTCC
>OGYQ01001112.1_pt1 | contig 16426 bp, 21 predicted proteins | sample 1576641 | NCBI WGS metagenome assembly OGYQ01 (sample SAMEA3541476, study PRJEB24748) | human gut metagenome | biome: human gut; feature: human-associated habitat; material: faeces | place: China | collected 2012
GTTGCGTTCCTGAACCGGGCATGGGACGATGTGGCAGCGCTGGACACCTGCCTGGACGACACTGCCCGGTGCCAACCGCTGCTGGAGCACGCGGTCAACACGCTTCCCAGCCGCTGTGTGGGGCGGGAAGGGCTGGGGCAGGCCCTGGAACGGATGGCTTCCCTTTTGGCGCTGTACTAAAACACACACAAGATATCGGCATTGTGGTGATATCCCCATAAACAATCTGCAGGGCCTCCTGCCTTTGTTTTCCTTATCATCCCATGGAGATCGCGCACTTATAACGAAAGCTGTACAAATTGCCGCGGTTTTCTTTTCCATACTCGCCCTTTTATGCTATAATAGGGACAAATATTTTGGCAGGAGGAACCTATGGAGCGCGCCGCTGTTTTTTCCATGAAGTTTTCCAAAGTTTTTCCGCTGTTGTTGGCCAAGGCGGAACGCAAAGGCCGTGCACGCCAAGAAGTCTACACCGTCACCACCTGGCTTACCGGGTATTCCGACGCAGATCTGGACCACTTTCTGGAAAGTGATCTCACCTATGGTGATTTCTTTCGAAACGCCCCGGCTCCCAACGAGAATCGTCGGCTGATCCGGGGCAGTGTCTGCGGTGTGAAGGTGGAGTCCCTGGAGGACCCGCTGCTGCAGGAGATCCGGTATCTGGACAAATTGGTGGACGAACTGGCAAAAGGAAAAGCCCTGGACAAAATTCTGCGGAAGTAACTGTCCGAGGGGGGAGGGCACATCCTCCCGAAGGGCATTTCTGCCGACGGAGCAACGGGAGGAGACAACAGCCATGTACACCTTTTCTGTGGAAGGGAAAACGGTATCCGTCTACCCCTGCAAAACGCCGGGTTCCCCTGCCCTGTATCTGAACACCTTTGGTCAGGAGGAGCCCCAGGTGGTTGCGGCGTTGGGTAAACTGCATCTTCCCGATTTTTCCCTGATCGTCCTCAGCGGTCTGGACTGGAACCGCGACATGGCCCCTTGGGATGCGCCGCCTGTCTTTACCAACGGTGCTCCCTGCACCGGCGGCGCCGACGATTACCTGCACCTGTTGACCCATACCCTTTTGCCCGCGGCGGAGGAACGGCTGGAAGGTATCCCCCGCTGGCGTGGGCTGGCCGGGTATTCCCTGGCCGGCTTGTTTGCCCTGTATGCCCTGTACGGCACCGACTTGTTTTCGCGGGCTGCCTGTATGTCCGGCTCCTTCTGGTTTCCCGGTATCCGGGACTACCTGCTGAACCAACCGTTTCAACGGGTGCCGGATCGGCTGTACTTTTCCTTGGGCGACAAGGAGAACCGAACGCGGAATCCGGTTCTGCAAACCGTCCGGGAAAACACAGAAGCCCTCTATTCCTACTACCGGCACGCGGGCATTCGCTGCATTTTTCAGCTGCATCCCGGAAGCCATTCCCACCAGGCTGCGCAGCGCACCGCTGCGGGCATTGCCTGGCTGCTGAACGATTGAACTGGTTTTTTGCGTGCCCATACCCAATAAAACCGCCGGAAGCGTATACCATACGCTTCCGGCGGTTTTTCAGTTTGGTCGAAACGGTGATGGCTGTCGGCAAACGCTGTCTTGACCGCAAAGGCGAAAAAGCGTTCGTCGGTGCTCATCTGTAACACCGGTTCATGGCCATTGCGGAAATGGCAATAGGTCCGCTGCCACAGATCGGTATGGGGTTTGGTGACCACCTCCTTTTTCCGGGCGAGATCACGCAGCTTGCCGGGGCCCTGTCCACTGGAGCGTTTCAACATCAGAATGCATCGTTCTGCCTCCTGTATTCCATTGCATCTTTTTTACCACAGTTTCAGGACTTTTACCCCCAGGCGAGCCACCTTGTACAGGGGTCCTTCCAGTTCCCGGCCGGCCTCCTTGAGCAGACTGCGGATGGGAAGATGCTGCGGGCAGTGCTTTTCGCAGGTACCGCATCCCACGCACTGGCTGGAGCCCGTTCCCTTGCGCCGCAAGCCGGTGGTGAGCAAATACTGGATTTTGGCATTTCCGCCCTCGGTCGCCAGGCGGTTGTAACTGGCAAAAATGCCGGGGATATCCACTCCCGCCGGGCAAGGCTGACAGTAGGCACACCCGGTTCAGCCCACCCGCATGGATGCCTGCAGATCGGACCGCAGTTCTGCCACGAAGGCATGTTCCTCCGGCGTCATGCAGCCGGGCTGCGCGCTGCCCGCCTGGGCCGCATTATCCCGGATCATTTCCAGGCTGTTCATGCCGGACAGCACCACCGTGACTCCCGGCTGATCCCACAACCAACGCAGCCCCCACCCGGCCGCGGAACGGCCGCTTTCGGTCACCCACTTCCGGGCTTCGGCGGACAGGCCGGTAATCAGCCGCCCCCCGCGCAGAGGTTCCATGATAATGACCGGAATGCCCTTGGCTGCTGCCGCCTCGAGCCCTTTGCGCCCCGCCTGGGTGTTTTCGTCCAGATAGTTGTACTGGATCTGGCAGAAATCCCAATTGTAGGCCTGCAATACCTGCAGGAAGGTGGCCGTGTCCCCGTGGAAGGAGAAACCGATTCTTCCAATGGCTCCCGCCGCTTTCTTCTCCTCGATCCATTCCCGAATTCCCAGATCGCACAGCTTGTTCCAGGCGGCCAGGTCGGTAAGCATATGCATCAGGTAAAAGTCGATGTGATCCGTTCCCAACCGGGACAGCTGTTCCTGAAAACAGCGTTCAATCCCTGCCTTGGATTTGATCAGATACTGGGGCAGTTTGTCCGCGATGAAGACTTTGTCCCGGCAGCCGAGGCGGCGCAGTGCCTCCCCCAGGGCGGCCTCGCTGCCGCCGTACACATAGGCGGTATCAAAATAGTTGACCCCCAGCCGCACAGCTTCTGCGATCTGTTCGGTAACGGCATCCACATCAATCCGGCCGCCTTTTTTGGGGAACCGCAGGCAGCCGTACCCCAGGACGGACAGTTCAGTGCCGGTTGTATCGCAACGATATTGCATGGTTCTTTCTCTCCACCACATATTCAAAGATTTTCCTATACAGTTCCAGTATAGTGAGTCATCGAAAAAAACACAAGGCCCAAAATTCCCCGCGGCCCAAAGCAGCCACAGGGAGGCGTATCAAGGGCGGGAGACGCCAGCCGCGCTCAACGTGTCCATCACTTCCCTGCCGGTCGTGCACGTTTGACAAAGAACCCGCGGTGCTGGACAGACGCCAGCCCCGCGGGCCCTGGGAGAGAATACGTGAAAATCTTCTTTGTTATTGTCGCTGCGAACGGACACCAGCGCGATGTTTTTTATTTCCGGTCAAAGCACTCGAATCGTTTGAGCATGGTCCGGTAACGGAAGCGCGCCATCTGGTTCTTGGCCTGTACATTCGCCTCACTGCCGGTATAGCAGCAGCGCAGGCAGTAGTATTCCTTCTTGTCGGCATCATAGAACATATCAATGTCCAGGTCCCGCATAAAGCAGGACGGGCACCGGAAATTCAGTTTGCCTTTTCCAGCTTGGGCCATGTGGTTACCTCCTCATCCTGGCCGATCTCTTTTTTCAGGCCCAGTGTGAACATCGGGCTGAAGGCATAGCCTTCCTTGTAATAGACCTGCAGTTCCTCCGCAGCCTGCATGGTCACCTTGGTTTCCACCGGCGGCACCACCGCCACGGCTGCCTCGCCCGCCATCTGGTCTTCCCGGCAGCGGTATTCATAGGCAATGCAGCGAGATTCGCCTGCCCCCTGCAGCGCCAGTGTGATGCCGGTCATATCCTCGGGGTATTCTGTGGTACCGTAGCAGGCCGTGATGTACTCGTTCAGCTCCACCTTGGCCGTGGGATCGCTGCTTTCCACAATGCGGCGGGTTGTTTTTACCGCGGAGCTGCCTTCCTCGAAGGTGAAGGTGGTCACCACTTTCACCGTCAAATCAACAAACCGGATTTCCACCGGATCCAGGGTCAGCACACGGGCACTTCCCTGTTTTTCAAAGTGCGCCCAGGTACGACACAGGCAGAGGTCCACTTCTTCCCCCTTGTGGGTCAGTTTGCAGCTCCTGATGGTGCCTTCCCCGGCATAGTGGGTAAAGTAGCCTGACCGGTAGTTGGCCTGAATCAGGAAGGGATAGCTGGCATCCTGCACATGGGGCGTGCCGATGCCCACCGGCCAGTACAGTTTGGCCGCGTAGGGCCGCAGATCGATCATGGCGCCGCCCTAGTTCATATCCAGGCAGCAGCGCATGTAGGGATCGGCATACCAGAAATACTGCTTGTCCGAACCGTAGAGGATGTCCCGCCAGAGGGCACACTCCGGCTGGGTATAGGTGTGGCCGGCGCGGTAGAAGTCCGCGAACTCCGCCATGGTCATATCCTCCAGCTTGCCCTCCCGCTTCAGTTGGGCATAGTAGGCCATGCCGTCCTCGTAGCTCTGGAGCAGCAACTCGTAGGGTGCTTCCCAGCGTCCCATCTTGTTCATCCAGCCGGGGCCCACGAACATCATGTTGTAGCTGTAGCCATCGTTGTACTTGCCCAGACTGCGGTACTGGTCAATGAGATTGTAGAGGTAGGGATATTCCTGTCCGCTGTAGTTGCCCTGCTCATCAAAGGAACCCGGTTTGTAAATCATGCCCCGCAGCACATTCTGGGGGTGGGTGCCGAAGTTGGAACCGTTGCCGTCAAAGCAGGCCAGCAGGTCCCGGGAAAGACGCGGAATGGCCACGATACCGCTGTCCTCGGCCGCATTGGCCGCCGGCGCATGGGTGTTCTGTTTGGAGGGAATCCACGGATTCCACGGGCCGCCGTCAAACAGCGTGTACCAGGAATTGTTGCAGGTATGGTAGGCCTTGGGCCCTTCCTCCCAGCAGGTGGCCACCGCCTCGTCGTTGAAGAGGCTGGCGTAGGTCATCTGGATCGTGGTTTTGATGCCGTTTTTATGGGCAATGGCCTGCTGGGTCTTGAAGATATCCAGGCTTTCGGTCAGCAGCGCCTTGCGGCTGATATTTTCCTCTTTGCCGTGACCCGTCACCTTCTCCGCATATTCCGGCACCATCTCCGGCCGGTGGATCACGTTCAGGATAAAGCGTTCTTTCATAAACTGTTTCCTTTCAGGAATTTTTGCCCGGCGGGGCGTATTTCTGCAATTGCTGGGCATAGGTACCGGCCAAGCAGAGTTGTCCCGAACCGGTGACCCCTTCCCGACTGCCATCCACATCCGGGTCCACATACCGATTGAACCAGCGTTCCATACGCCGGCGCATGGCCAGAATCTGCGGTGCAAAGGCTGCGTCGTCAATACGGTTGCTTTCCTCCCCGGGATCATTTTCCAGATCGTAGAATTCGTCCGGTCCGTAGGGGTATCGATGGATGTACTTGTACCGCCGGGAGCGGATCATCCGCACCGGACCGTACTCGTCAAAAATCACGACTTCCTGACGGCCACACACCTCTTGCCCGCGCAGGGTGTCGGCAAAGCTGGTTCCCGGCAGATGCTGAATCTGCTGGGCATCCAATTCCAGCAGGTCAAGAAGCGTCGGGAAGAAATCATAAGCACTGACCATCCGCTGGCTGACCTGGCCCGCAGGCACCACCGAAGGCCATCGAACCAGGAACGGCACCTTGACCGAAGTGTCATACATATTCATCGGCCGGGTACCGTTGCCCTTTCCCCAGATACCGTGGTGCCCCATATTCATACCGTTATCGGCCGCAAAAATCACAAGAGTATTGTCTACCAGACCCTTTTCCTCCAGCCGGTCCAGCAGTCTTCCGACGCCCCGGTCCATGGCAGTAACCGCCGCATAGTAGCCGCGTTTATGCTGCCAGGTGTGGAGCAGATGGATGATGACCTGCTGCATCTGCTGCGAGGTGTAGTGCTTGGGAAAATACCGCTGCACGTCCTCCTGATTAAGAAAGAACTTCTGCCGTTGGTTGGGCTTTTCCTCGGTAAGCAGATGATGCAGGTATTCTCTGGTCAGCGTTCCCGCCGGGCCCATCTGTTTTATGGTGCGGGACTGGGTGAGGGACGGCGTGGCCTGGCAGGCATCCATTTCATCTTTGAGCATCTTCTGATGTTCTTCGGTCAGATAGGAGATCTCTACCGCCGGATTGAAAGCAATTCGACATTCATCCACCATTTTGAGAATTTCAGGGATAAGATAGGTTAAGCGAATGTAACTCTGAACTTGTTTTCTACTTTCCCCTGCATCCTTCGCAATCTGCTGGTCTGTACGCAACTTCGGGCCAAGTTGTCCTGTGCCAATCCCGCCGCCGAAATGTCCCCATTCAGCCGACCATTCCTGTTGATCAGAAAGGTTTGGCGGGAAGCCCCGGGGGGCGGCCAGGCCCCCCGGTATAAATTGCTTTCCAGTGTAATGCGCGGATATTCCTTCCGCCCGTTGACCTCGCAGACCAGCGTCTGGGGTTCGGGGGCCAGGTCCAGCACCCAGGCGAACCGCGTATCGTCGATGGGTGTGATGCGGCGAACAAAGTTCTGGATGAACCACTCGCTCACCATGCCGTCGGTGAAATCCACCGCTTCGCAGAGGCTGGCCTCGATGGCGTCCATGTCCAGCGTCTTGTGGTCCCCCTGCTTGGCCAGCAGTTCTGCCTTTTCCTTGTTAACCCTCTGTTGTTGGACACCAATCTCGTTGCTCTGCTCCACAAACTGGCTCAGGGTGATCTGGTTGGACGCCTTCATCATGATCAGGTTGTCCAGCCGTTGGTTCAGGGCATCCATCCGCTTGTCCAGGGCTTTCAGCTTGTCCGGGTCGGCACTTTCCTCCCGGTAGCAGGCGTTGAGCATCCGGCAGGCTTCCAGCACTGCCTCCCGCCGGTTGCCCCATACGGTCTCGAAGATTTTCAAGGCCATCAGTTCCAGCTTCCATTCGGGAAAGGCTTTCAGTTCACAGATGCCCTCGGGCAGACCGTGTTTCTTCAGATACAGGGCGGACTGCTTTTTGTGGCGGTAGCACTCAAAGCCATAGACCTGTGTGCCGTCTGCCTTGGTGTTCCACAGATACCGCCGTAGCTTGGAACCGCAGTGGCACACCAGCTTGGTGACCCATACGTTCTTGGCGACGGTGCCGCCGTACTTGCGGGGGTTGCCATTCTCATCCAGCAGGTTCCGCTGGCGGCTTCGGCGGATGTCGTTGCATCGGTGCCAGAGTTCCTCGTCGATGATGGGGGTGAAATTTCCCTTTTTCAGGATGTAGGTTTCCTCGTCGTTGTTCTTCTTCCGGCTGTGCTCCAGCAGGTCAGTGGTCTGGGTGCGGTTGTAAACGCAGTAGCCCATGTAGGTGGGATTGCGCAGGATGCGGGTGATCTTGCTGGAATCCCATTTCAGGCGTCCGCCGCCGTCCTTGCGGCCTTTCGCGATCAGGGCTTTGGCCACCTTTCCCAGCCCGTCGCCGGTGGCGTATTGTTCAAAGATCATCCGCACCGTCTCGGCCTGTTCCTCATTGATGATGTAGGTCTTGTGGATCTTGTCCAGATCGTAGCCCAGAATGTTGCCGTTGCCGTACAGCACACCCTTTTCCCGGCTCATCTGGATGCCTGCCCGCACCCGTTCGCTGATCTTGCGGCTTTCCTCCTGGGCCATCGTGGCCATGATGGTGAGCCACAGTTCTCCGTCGTTGTCCATGGTCCAGATGTTGTCCGAGGCGAAGTAGACTTCCACCCCCAGCTTGCTCAGCTTCCGGGTATAGGACAGCGTGTCCACCGTATTGCGGGCGAAGCGGCAGACCTCACGGGTGACGATCAGGTCAAACTTGCCGCTCTGTGCATCTTCGATCATCTGCATGAAGGCGGGACGCTTGGTGGCCTGGGTACCGGTGATGCCCTCGTCCACATACTGGCCCACCACCTCCCAGTTAGGATTCTTGGCTGCCAGTTCCTGATACCAGTCCATCTGATTGTCCAGCGCCGATACCTGGGCCTCATGTTCGGTGGAAACCCGCCCGTAAAACACCACACGGCGGGGACGGTTCCGGTATTCCTGTAAAAAGCTCATAGGATCAACCTCCTTTTTGTGTAGTCTCATTGTAGCGCTGGATTATCTGGTTGAGAAATGTACTGCCAAATGATTACGATGGTGGAATTTTATGTGTATCTGTTTGTTTGGACTCATTCGGATGTGGGGCGTATTTCTCCATAACACAATCGTAAGTGGCTTTGTTGATTTTCCCCTGCTCATACAGCAACCGAATCAACTTGATGGCAACATATTGAATGTCAATCTGCGGCTTTTCCATTACGTAGTCTCCTCCTTCTTTTCTGAAATAACCGGCATGCTGGTTCGTGGAAGGATTGCCCCCTGTGCCAAGACAATCGTATTGTTCAGCACCTGAAGCGTGTATTCCAGCATGGACATATCTTCGTCCGGATTACTTCCTTCCCGAATCTTTCTCAGTTCCTCCTCTACCCAAATCATCTGTCGAATTAAGACACGGTAGTCTGCGGGCGGTAGAGCCATAGGTATTTTCCGAGAAACCAGTACTCTCAGGTACTGTTCCCGTGACAGACCAGTCATAGCAACATTGTTATTCAGCCGCTCCAATTCTTTTTCAGTAAGTCGGAATTTCACTTCTCTGGTTCGTGTTTTGGCTGTGCTCTGCATATCAACCTCCTGTTCGTTATCTGCTCGTTCTTCTCAGACTTTGACTCAACACTGCAGTTTTTTCAAAATCAATCTCACATGAACGGCGGCCACTGTTATTAGATAAAAGTCTACACAATGACCGCCGTGGTATCTAAGATCAATGTTGCATCCTGTTCGACACTACTCCCCGGATGCTTGGCGACAGCTCAGCCCGGCGCTTGGAACGCTCCCACTTCCTGCCTACTTTATGCAGTCCCTCTGCAGTCTTGCGATAGCACTGAGGGGCGTATCATGATTACCTGTCCTTTCCTCGCATCGGTGAGATTCCATCCTCACCTGACAGCAAATGCTGATCGCTCCACCGTCACCGGAGTACTCACCTCCCTTGTGGCGCGGTATCTTGGCGGCATTCCCGTCCGTGCTGACCGTCGCTCCGTGGGTTGCGGCCAGACAGGCTGTATGTAGCTGATTGTCGGATATTTATTTTTTTCAAGGTGCGCGAGAGGCTTTGGGGGAAGCCTAAATGTTCCTCTCACTACTCATTAAAAAAATCGACAAAAAACGTACCTACTTTTATAACTTATTTTTCAGAATTTTTTCGAGTTTTTTGCGACCACTTTTAAGGGATTTTTGAACAGCCCTTACTGAGATGTGCTCGGCCAAAGCGATCTCTTTGCAAGATTTCCCGAGAAAATAAAAAGCAAAAATATGTTGTCCCTGTTTGATGGGAAGCTTTGAGAGTGCTTTGTTGAGTTGCCGCATTGTCAGTTTTCGTTCGTAAATTTCCTCCGGGCTTTCCTCATGCACAATGATGTAGTTTTCGACACCTTTTCCATAATCCAAAGAATAGTAAGCTTTGGCCCGATAACATTTCATGTAGGAATTTCTTTCGTCGCGTATGGATTGCTCCAGAACATACGCCACTTCATCAGTGACGTCAACAAGATTGCTTTCATCATACAGTTCCGGTTTTGAATAGAACTTTTTTAAATCAATCGTTTTCATAAGCACCTCCGCAAATTTTGGCTTTCATCAAAAGGCAAAATTGGTTGGTGGCGCTCTTGGCCAGGAAAAAAAGAAAAGCGACCTCTTACAAATTGTTACTCTCTCATTTCCAAGCCAATGGAATATTTTGAGATAAAATGAAACAATTTGTAAAAGGTCGTAGAAAAATGTCGAAAATGGAAAAGGTTCAATCCAAAAACCCGGCTGTCCCCTACTCAGGTCATCACACTATGGGAATGATGCTTATTTATGGTTATCCCAGTCATTTATTCCCTCCTGTCAAAAGTGAATCCTATTACGACGGCTTCTCTATTTATTGGTTATTGATTTTCGTTTGCCCGGCCGCTCCCCTAACCTTTTGTGGGATTTCCTTACGCGCGCCGCACAATAATTACAATATAACATTTATATTCAGATAACTTGTCGATTCATTGGGAATGTTGCATTTTTTTAGAGTATTTTGCCAAATCTTAAGATTTAGCAATTCTGTTGCTTCAGGCCTGTAAGACAAGAACCGGGTACCATTCTATTCCTATGCTCCGTTTAACGAGAAAGATGATACAAACATTAGTCTGGAGAGTCAAGAAATGGGCAATGCTTTATGATCCGCCGCTCTGGAAATATGGGAGTGTCAAATGGGCTTCTGAAGAACAGCCTTTCTCGTTTGCCATCATCCGGCAGCGTAGTTTATGCCTTGATTTTCGATGACCCATTTTACTGCTATTGATTCTATATCTTCAGCATCTGATTAGTGTATTCATGTTCGCGCGGAAGAATGATATAAGGTTCGATATATGATATGAACAGCTACACTTGATCGAGTCTGTCGAGTTACTATAGTGTACTGTAAAATAAAGAAAGCCGATAACCGTAAGGGAAAACCTTGCAAGTTTATCGGCTCTATGTGGATGAAGTTTTTAGGATAGTACTATGGCAGAATTATAGGCGTTTTGTATTGCCCTAAAAGAATAATAAACCCTCTTTCTATCTTCCTCTGTGCTTGGCTTTCTTCTTTTCCTGACGTATTGCAAACCGTCGGTCTTTCTCCGCCTCTTTCTGTTCCCTACTCTTTAATTTCCTTTCCATCTTGCATTGCTCATGCTGCAGTTTCAATGCCTGCTGAGCCTTTGTACCAATACCTTCATTTTGCAATTGACTATGAATTTCACGTTGCAAACGTTTAGGATTAATTTTTCGCTCTATGGCTGTTTCAGCCTGAATTGGAAGGCTGAATTTTAGCTTGTGCCAGTTCTTTAATAAAAACTCATAAACTTCATAATCTTTCGGTTCCGATCCGAAGGTGATTTTGCATACCTCATACTTATCGTTATCTGTTCTTTCGTATATGCCAATCCAAAATGGAGCTTCGAACAAGATAGTTAAGCTGCTTTGCGGGATTGTACTCATTCTTGTGAGAACTGCTCCTCAAAGTGATTCAACCACTCCAAGAGAGCATGATAGAGTAACTGCTGCTGGTCAAAAATCGTTCTTCCCACCAAGGGAATGTCCGCAAATTCTTTTGCATAGCCCTCGTTCAACTCAACCGAAGATTGAATGCTATGGCGCAAAGCCGAAACCAGCTCCAACGCTTCGGCTTTGTCTATCTTGTTCAGATTGGTAATGACCACATTGAAGTCAAATAGTAGCGGCACTGATCCGGCAGCGCAAGAGGCCATCAGTTCCTTAAAATATATCTTGCCCTGATCAGTAATAGAATAGACAGCTTTATCCGCGAACTTATCGCCCTTGACAATATTGCTTTGAAGATAGCCCTTTTCTGTCAACTGGATGACTTTTCGGTAGATAGAGGGTACACTTATTTTTGTCCACCGAGGGAAATGATGGTACTCCACATCCTTTTGAATGTCATAAGCACTTTGCGGTTTCTCTAATACAATACCAAGTATAACTAAATCGATTGATGACATCACTACGCCTCCAGCCTTTTACTATCAATAATAGTACTATTGTTAATAGCAAAAGTCAAGGGGTTCTAATAAAGCAAAGGCTTCTTTTGATTTGGAAATTAGCTATAACAGTTATAATTGCAAATACAATAAACTTATCTTCTCACCATGTAATCATTTATCAAAAATAAAAATATCTTCGATAGGTACATTCACAGCTCTTGAAATGTCAACAGCCAATTTTAGTGATGGATTATACTGTGCCTTTTCCAATCTCATAATTGTTTCACGACGCACCCCAACTTTCAGTGCCAGCTGTTCTTGTGTCATATTACTTAGCTGCCGATACTTTTTTAATCTGCACTCAAACTCAGGCATGTCGGTCCTCACTTTCATCCACCGAATCATCATGGTCATAATGATAAAGTAAGTACTCACTAAGAAACAAATTAAATGCAATGGTAAGAGAGATAATAATCACATATGCGATGAAGGTATACTCTATATTCCCTACAAGTTTGCCCTGCCCCAGTACGAGTGTAGCAATAAAAATAATTGTTAGTGAAATTTTATTAGCGACGAGATGTGCCTGCATTTTATTTTCTTTATAACGCTCGTCCATAAATGTGTTTGACATTTTTCCTTCGTAGAAAAAACCGAAGAACCCAAAGAAGATAAAGAATACAAAAGGGAAAATTGCTTTATCTGCACTATAAGTCCAAAATCCCAGAAACCCCAAGAACCCCAAAAGTCCGAAAAGCCCCAATTTAGGATTGATTTTTCGTGACCTACTTTTTGCGTTGGCATTTCCTCTTTGTACCGCAGCTGCCCATATAAGCAGTACCGCAAGGTAGACAATATAAAGCGTTAGTAAAACACCAGAAATGATCATGGGCAAGTCTTGCGGACGCCAGGAATAGGTTAAGAAATCCATCGGGACAAGAAATCTGGCCTCATCGTAATTCACCGTGTACCATGAAGATACTGCAACTAAAATTAGGACAATTATTCCCCCAATAACTGCAATCTTTTTTACCCCATTTTTCATTATGGTATCCTCCAAGCAATAAGATGTATTTGTCACTTAATGATACAAATATATCACTCGTTTCTTTCATTGTCAATACAAAGATTCAGCCAAATCTCTTATCAAGTCATGACTCCTGGCAAGTCAGTGATTGTGTAAACCTTAGACGGGCATAGTACCGTCAAGTCACTCAAGAGGGACTGAGAATTATTTGCCCCCACAGCCCATTAACAGGCGTTGTTTATCTAAGATCTGCGTTCTAGCAATAGCAAAAGTTGTTGGTTTTTTCTCGCTTCGTTCGATGCTTGAAGCTAATGCTTTTTTCTCTTCCCAGCAGAGCTGGGGGTCTCATTTCGCTAAAACATATAATAGAACAAGCCTGCCTAATGGCTGGCTTGTGAGGGTGTAGCCCTCCTTTCTTGTTAGGATATATAAAAACGTATAGTCCCGGTGGCAAAACGCTATTTTTATTTGCTTTTTCAGCAAAATATCGTATAATTACATTTAGTTAGACTGGCTTTAATAAATTAAAATCGAACCGGTATATACTACATATTGTCAATTAAAATGCAATTTGTGTTGTAATACATAATGATTAAAGGAAGGACATATTATGCTTTTTAAAAGTAAAAAAAAATATTTTCCTCGAAAGGCATTGCAATTTCCTGTTGATAAAAGAATTAGTGTAAGTGAAGAAATAGCAAAACTAAAGGAAAAATCTCTGCATGATGATGAAAACGTCACTGAGAAAGGAGTGAACGAAAACGATGGATCCAGTAACAATAATTGCTAATATCACGGGTTTTATGATTTACTTTGTCCCAGGATATATATTCTGGACCTTCTACAACTTTACCGCTATACGGCCACGGGAAAGTACACCTGAGTATCTTATAATAAAATCTATTGCTACGAGTTATGTCTTGAACGTTTCTTTGCAGCAATTAAAATTAGTCACCGGATGTCCTTGCTTAAGACAATATCATTCAATAATATTATTATTAATTTCCGTAACTATAGGCGCTTTGTGGGGGGCATTACGTCAGTCAAAGACATTAGTCAGAATATGCAAAAATTATTTTAAAAGAGGATTTGAAGATGATCTTCTTTTTGAGTTGTGGAGAGACGCAAAAAAAAATATTGTGGTTTGTATTCGCCTAAGAAACCAAGAAACAAAACAGATTATTACTGGTCAATTGATACGGGTGCAAGAATACTATAAAGAAGAGCCCGTTATATCACTTGCTTTTTATCAAATTTGGCTGGACGACGGAAAAACGCTTATTGAAAGCTTTGAACATGCCGAGGGGACTGAAATCTCGATACGGTATACAGCCAGTTGGATTATAGAGATAATAAATAAAATTGAGAAAAGAGAAGATAATCCATGATGTTTCAATTTAATATGTCTGTCCCTGACGATTATATTCAGGTTCTAAAAACTCTTCAAAGTGAATTCCCTGAATATTTGCAAGAACCTCAACGATTAGAAAAAATATTTTCTACAATAAATGCTAAAGAAGTTACAATGTTAGTCGAGGAAGAATACATAGACAAACAATATCGTGACTCATACTATTCCTATTTTTCGCAAAAATACAGTACTTATAAAAGAAATTGTATGAGATTATCGCTTTTCGATGGTACCATTAGTTGGGAGGACTTTTCAGATTTTTCTACAAATTTGAATAACATTATAATCGGAACAATCGTTCTGAGACCTTTGAGAATCGGAAATATAGGGAATGTTCTGCTTTGCCCATCCAAATTGAAAGTTAAAGGATATTTTCGCAAGTGCACTTTTAAGGTTATGGTCTATGGGCGCAAGATACATTTTGAGGCCTTTCCTTTTTCTAGCCAAGACAATGAAACTATGACATGTGCTGAGAATGCGTTATTTAATTTAATCAGATACTATGGGAGAAAATACCCCGAATATCGCGAAATTATGCCAAGTGAAATTCTACAAGATATAGAAAGAGAATCATATGAGCGTGTGCTTCCATCAATGGGAGTTGATGATACTAATATTGCGAAAGTATTATCAGATTCATTTTTTTACCCACGCATTTACGGCTATCAGCCAGATTTTAATGAGATACTATATATTTATATTGAGTCTGGAATTCCACTTTTACTTGGAATTCCGGAGCATGTAGTTACTTGTATAGGACATGGCTTTCAACCTATGAGAAAAAATAAAGCCTGGCTGGAAGGCCTGGCAGCACCGCATACTTTTAACAAAAACGAGTTTTGGTATTTAGCAACATCAGATATCTATCAAGAATATATTGTAATGGATGACAATAAGTCTCCTTATCATTTAACAACCGTTAATGATTTGGTCAAAGAATATTATGATAGTCCTTTAAAAAAGGATAGTTATATACCTGTGAAAGATCCTCAATATGATATCGAACAAATAAAAAGCGACATGGTTTCTTTAATTGTCCCTCTTTATAAGCGTATTTTTATTGATGCTGCCAGAGCAATGAATATATTTAAAAGTGTTTTTTTGGGCAATCCTGAATTTATAGATATGGTACGAGAAGAATATTCTGATCAGACATGGGGGAGTACTAGAAATAATCCTTTTGTTTGGAGGATTTTTCTCACAACCTCAAAAAGCTATAAAAGCTACAAGTCAAAAACAGTTAAAAATCCATTTCTAAGAACTCACTACATGGAATGGTCCATGCCTCATTTTGTCTGGGTGTTAGAAATTGGAACGTTGGACACCTATATTAACGACTGTGCAAGAATAGAAATTCTTTTAGATGCTACATCTTCTCCTCAAAGTCAAAATTACGGCATTTTAAGTATCGGTTATAAAAACCATTACGTATATATAAAAGACAGAGTATTCACGATTAAAGAAAAAGACGCTCCGGATACAGTTATTGAAGCCCATACCTCTACCTCTAAAACTTCAACAAGTTCTTCTTTTTCAAAAGCATCAAATGATTTCTTGACAAATCTTCTTAAATCGGTGTATAATACTACCTGTATTAGTTTTGAAGGTAGTTATGCTATCTTCGCCAACTCTAATTTGGAAGGGAATTTGGATAATGGCAGTACGGCGTATTGAAATGGGCATCATTCGGTGCCCTGCGGCGGATGGTGCGTTAATTCCCACATCTGAAAAGACACGTCAAAGAATGGCAGATGTTTTTGAAAAACTTGAAAAAGGCGCTAAAATCATAGAACATAACGAAGCTAAGAGTTGGGCAAAAGCGAAGGCTCAGAAATACAAGTGATATAGTTTTCCCTCGAACATCAGTTTGCTGTGTATTTAAAGGCTTGATGTCGATGGCTATATTTTACGGCGGATTGTAGTTAAGCGTTTTTTAATGATTCAAACGCCTTTTTTGTGGGATAACCTGAATGCAAGGAACGGATTATAGAATTATTAAAGAGAATGTCACCTAAATTTATGTGACATTCTCTTTTTTTAATTTTTATTAGATGAAAGCAATGCTTGCTGCTTGCAAAACATTAATGTTACTGAATTTTCACAGATCCTTTAATGACGCTCGGGCCACCGGGAGTGGCAGTGGCAAATATAAATTTCTCGTTATCGCATTGTTAAAAGACATCAGCTTATAATTGATTCTTAGAGATTGATTATTCGGGAAGGTCTTGAAATGCCTTGTGAATTAAAAATCACAAGCAACGGTCCACTTATTGTACTATAATAAATACAAAAATAAAAAGCGCTGTAAGTTACTTGCAAAAATCGCCACCCCAGTCCCATCTGCACGCGATTTGAGCACCACTTTCACGTGCTAAAGCCCCACCTGCATCGCCGGAGTTTTAGCGACACCCTTCCGGAGAACCAGCGACACCTCATCGCTCTAAAACGACACCCCCTGTGGCACATGCAAAAGCTCTGCCAGCTAAGCCAGCCAGCAGAGCTCAGGTCAACTTTTTTCA
>OGYQ01001121.1_pt1 | contig 16227 bp, 14 predicted proteins | sample 1576641 | NCBI WGS metagenome assembly OGYQ01 (sample SAMEA3541476, study PRJEB24748) | human gut metagenome | biome: human gut; feature: human-associated habitat; material: faeces | place: China | collected 2012
AGGACAGTGTGCGCCCGGAGTCAATGATGTCCTCCACGATCAGCACATCTTTCCCCTGATACATAAAGTACTCTGCCAGCGCAGTTGCCGCATAAGGCACGATATACTGCAGAGGCGCGCACTCGCTGGCCGTGGAACAGAATATAGTCGTATAATCCATGGCACCGTGGGAGCGCAGAGAATTAACAAGCTGAGCCACTGTGGACGCTTTCTGTCCGATGGCCACGTAAATGCAGATCACATCTTTTCCTTTCTGGTTGATGATGGTGTCTGTGGCAATGGAAGTCTTTCCTGTCTGCCTGTCACCGATGATCAGCTCGCGCTGTCCCCGGCCGATGGGGAACATGGAGTCAATGGAGAGGATCCCGGTTTCCAGCGGTACGCTGACAGACTTTCTCTCCACAATTCCGGGCGCCTCCTCTTCCACCGGGCGGTATCCCTCCGCCTCGATCTCGCCTTTTCCGTCAATGGGGGAACCCAGGGCATCCACAACCCTTCCAATATAGCCTTCTCCCACGGGAATACCGGCTTTTCTTCCTGTGCGGGCCACCTTTGTCCCCTCTTTTATATCGGAGTCGTCTCCGAACAGGATACAGCTGACTTCATTTGTCTTGATATCCTGCACCATACCTTTCAGCCCTGTCTCCAGGGTGACGATCTCGCCGTACATGGCGTGATCTATTCCGTATACGGAGGCAATTCCGTCTCCAACAGAGACAACATATCCTACTTCCTGGTCTCTGCTGATCACATCATAATTTTCTATCTCTTCCTTAATAATAGAGATAATCTCATCTGAGTTGATCGAACTCAAGTTTTTCACCTCCAGGTCAATTTTTGTTCTAATCGTTTCAGCCGTCCCTGCATGCTGTAATCATACTCCCGGCCATTCACATGGAGAAGAAATCCGCCGATCAGCGACGGGCGCTCTTCCATCTCCCAGCTCACGCCCTTTGCATGAAATTCCCTGCACACAAACTGTTCCATACCTTTTTTCTGTTCTTCTGTCGGAGGAACCACATAAGCCAGGTGGGCGGTCACAATGCCTGCCATCTCGTTTTTATACTGGCGGTATGCACGGAAGATCTCCTGCATGATGCCAGCCTTTCCGTAGTCTGTTGCCACTTTTAGAAAGGTGCTGATCTTCTTGTCAAAGATCCGGTCGATCACCTTATGTTTTTCCTCTTTTGTCACGATGGGACTCTCCAGAACGGAAATAAGCTCAGAAGAGTCTGCAAAGATTTCCTCCGCTTCCCCAATCACTTCCTCCGGCAGCCCCATGTCATACAGCACCTTTGCGTAGCGGATGGCTGCCATAGAACAGTACGCGCCGCTATTTGCCTTTGCTGTCTTCATGGGAATCACCTGCTTCTCTCAGAAATTGGTCGTAAACTGCCTGGCTGTCCTTCTCGCCGCAGCTGTCCATCACGATCTTTCTGGCAGCATCCACGGCAAGCCCTGCGACCTCTGTCTTCATCTGTCGGAGTGTCTGTTCTCTTTCCAGGTCAATGGTTTCTCTGGCTGTCTGCATGATCTTTCCCGCCTCGGCATCCGCGTCTTTCAGAATACGGTCGTACTCCTTCTTCGCATCTGCCCTGGCCTGCTCTATCATGCGCCGGGATTCATCCTTTGCTCCGCTTAAGGCATCCTCATACTGACTTTTAAGCTCCATTGCCTTGGCCTGCTGGTCGTTGGCATTCTGGATACCGTCAGCGATCATGGCCCTGCGCTTTTCCATAATATTCATGACCGGTCCGATGAGAAATTTGCGCAGCAGCAGATAAAGAATGACCAGGTTGATCATTTCCAGGACAAAATTAAAGTCTAAACTCAGCACTTCCTAGTACCTGCCTTTCCTGTAATCAGCTTTGCTTATCTGCATACATTTCCTACTGCAGGAAGAAGATAATAAGAAGACCGATAATAAAGCCGTAAATAGCGGTTGCCTCTGCAAGCGCACATCCGAGGATCAGGGTCTTGCTGATCTTGCTCTCTGCCTCAGGCTGTCTTGCGATAGCCTCTGCTGCCTTTCCTGTTGCAATACCGATACCAACACCTGCTCCAATACCTGTAAATACAGCAATAGCTGCTCCGATTGCAATAATTGTTCCTGACATAATTTTCAATCTCCTTTTCTTTACTCTTTTCTTGATTATTCCATTTCTTCATTCATGAAAAGCGCAGTCAGAAATACAAAGACATACGCCTGTAAAAGTCCGTCGAATATATCAAAATAGAAACTCAACGGAATAGGTACTAATAATGGAACCACTGCTTTGACCAGTTCCATTACCACAAATCCCCCCAGCATATTGCCGAAGAGACGCATGCACAGCGACAGAGGCCGGATAAAAATCTCCATCACCATGATCGGCGCCACAAAGGGAACCGGTTTGGCGAAGTGCCCTGCCCAGTGCTTCAGACCATTCCTGTGTATGCCTGAATACTCGATCAGAAGCATACTCATAATGGCCAGCGCCGCCGTCACATTTAAATCCTTTGTCGGTGGTTTAAAGCCTGTCAGCCCGATCACATTTGAAACTGCAAGGTAGAGGGCCACAGTGATCAGATAAGGGACATAGCGCCTGTTTTCTTTTCCAATGATGCCTTCAAAGAAATCCTGCGCCCATCCGATCGCTGACTCCAGTACAAGTTGGACTTTTCCCGGATTCTCCACTCTTAAGTTTCTGACAAAGATGACAGACAGTACCGTCAGAACCGCCATGATGATCCACGTCACAACAATGGACTCATTTACGGCGATACCGCCGAAAACGGGAATCTCGAAAACCGGCGTACAGTTCAGCTCTTCCATCAGTTTTTCTGTTAATTCTCCCGTACTATCCCCTTCCTTCTCTTATTTTTTCCTGTGAATATTACTGCTAACAAATACATTTGTCAATAAATTTTGCGCCCGGCTCACGCGCCGGAGCTTCGCCTGTTTTTTATGGATTTTTTCTGCTTTTTTCTTTCTTCTCCTCCGCAAAATTATGTGTTTTTTGCAAGGAAATCCGTCCCATCCCCGGCTGCGGTTTTTTCAAGATTATTTTTTACCAATTTATCACTTTTTTAGATTTTCATTTTCGTCATTTCGACAGATTTTTTCTCCGCCGCAGTTTTTTAAAATATACAATACCTCCATCTTCTTCCGTAAATCGCGGTGGTATTTCCCTGTTTTTTACAAACCCGGTCCTTCCCCGTCCTGCTGTTATCTTTCCGGCCGCTCCCCATCCATCAGGATACATCCTTCCGGGAAGGCTTTCCGGAACAGGCAACGCACCAGCGGGCCCGCGATCAAAAGCTGGAAAGGCAGCGCCATGACAAAGTTCTTCGGGATGTTAGCCAGCCAGCTGAGAAGCACCCCACTCCACTGCCCTGCTCTTACACAAGCCTCCGCAGCCCCGTAAAAAGACATGATGATGACCATGGGCACTACCATGCAGATGGACACGGCGAGGGCCGTCTTTAATGGGCTGGAAACACCGGGCCTTACCAGATAGCGGAAGGCAAACCCTCTGGCCAGCCCCGATACAAGAAACCAGTCGCAGGCCACGGCGAACACGTAAGCTATGGGGAACCCCATCCAGGCATCCTGCAGGACCGCAAAAGACAGTTCCCCTTTATGGAACACTATATTATAAATACTCATCCACAGCACCATTGTAAAACACATCAAAACTGTATAGATCAGACTCTCTCTTTTATTCTTTGGCATTTTTCTCCTCCTGTTGCTTTAATATGATCCAAGTATGCATTCAAAAATGACCTTGCATTTTTGCCGTACTATCTTAGCATCCGGGCGCCGCTGCAAATAAGTGGTATTTTCAAATTCGTCATTTTGCTCATCCGGTGTTTTTCATCCGAAATCAAGAGGCGAAAATGCACAAAAAAATAATCTCTCGTCCCCCGTTTCACAGTAATCTTTACAGCATTCTGCACAATCCATACAGATGGAAGAAGGGTTGCAACAGCCCCGAGAATTTTCCAGCAGCGCCAGAGGCTCCCTCCTCTTGCTTTCTATCTTAGCATAAAGTGTGCAGCGGTCATACAGTCAAGAAAAATCTTTCCTGATCTTTATTTTCCTGTTCCAGTTAAGAGGTTTTTAATATTTTTTCTTCTTTCTTCATTTAATAAACACATTTTGGACACATTTTCTCTCTATAATAAGTGTCAGATAGTTGAAGAACACATCAACTATCTCCCCCCTCATTAAGTAGACGCAACGAAGGGTCCTCCCCTTCGTTGCACCACACTTTACTCTCATTCCTTTTAATAACTATAAAACAGATGGACCCGCGGCCGGAAAGGCTGGTGGGTCTTTTGCTGTCATCCCCTCAAAAAGATCATTGCCCTACTGCCCCGAAAAGGTTTTTTAGATTTTCTTAATCTCACTTTAAGAATTTTTCGTGTTCTTTAAGTTTTCCTCCATACTTTGGACATATTTTCCTTCTATAATAAATCTCAGATAGTTGAAGAACACATCAACTATCTTCCCCCCTCATTAAGTACAGATGCCTGGCAGAATGGCATCACACTTTACTCTCATTCCTTTAGATAACTATAACAACGACGAAGCCCGTTAGCCCTTGTGGTTAGCGGGTTTTCGTTGCCTGCGGAACTTTTCGAAACGAAGCCAGATACCATTGCCAATCCCCTGCATATGCCTTATTATATATAGAAATGAAATTTTTCCGGGGGATCTGTCTATTATGGAAATCAAAAAGCAAACATTTGCATCTGACACTTCAGGAAGGAGCGTGTCCGGCTGGGCAAAGGCTCTGGCCATCCTGCTGGCAGGACTCATCACCGCCCACCTGGGAGTGACGCTCTTCCTCCTTTCAGAACTGGGGACGGATACGTTCACTGTCTTCATACAGGGGCTGTCCCGCCTGTCCGGTCTTACTGTCGGAACAGTACATGTTATCGTTCTTTGTATCCTTATGATCCTCATGCTTCTTGGAACAAAAGGATATGTGAAGCCCGGAACCGTTGTCTGCGCTTTCTGCGGCGGCCCCATCATCGATCTTTTCACCTGGCTTCTGGGCGGATGGATCAACCCACAGGCCGGCATGGCCCTTCGCATCGTGAGCATGCTCCTTGGCTGCGTTATTTTATCCGCCGGCATGTCCATTGTCATCAACAGTAATGCGGGCACCGGCCCCAATGACCTGGTGGCTGTGATCCTGTCTGACAAGATCAAGTCTGTGCAGTTCCGATGGGTGCGGGTGGGCTGCGACCTCTTCTTTGTCGTGCTCGGCTTTCTCCTGGGCGGCACAGTGGGCGCCGGCACGCTGACTGCGGTCTTTCTGACAGGCCCTCTTGTACAGTTCTGGCTTCCCCGCACAAAAAAACCTGTACAGGCTATTTTGAAGGAAGATTTGTAAGAATAAGAGCAAAAGGAAAGAGACGTCCTCTTCAAGTCGTCTCTTTCTTGCATATCACCAGATATTCTTATATCAATAATTCTTGTTAAAGTTCTTGTACGCTCTTTCTACCGCGAGCCGCTACACTCTCCTGCGCTTTCTCCACGCATAAGCGCCAGCTACCGAGAAACCGGACACGGCTGCGAGCATCAGCCAGAGCATGATCCCTGTGCTGTCGCCGGTCTTAACTGCTTTGTCACCGCCAGTTCCTGTCTGGCTGCCGTTCTGACCGCCAGACTGCTCTTTCGCAACGATCCGGAATGTCACTGTCTTCTCTGCGATCTCATAATTTCCGCCTTCATTGTCTGTAATGGTCACAGAAGCAGTTCCCACACTCACATTGTCTGTGTAGGTGACCGTATACTCATCAGCCGGAATGACTGTGCTGCCATCTTTTACGGTGACGCCCGGCTTCTTTGCCGTTCCGTCGTAGATGTACGTGTCTTTTTCAAGTTCCACTGTCGGGTCTGCCACTTTCTTCTCTGTCACGGTCAGTCCTGTGATCACCGCAGATACCTCTTCCCCGTCGTGTGCGTAGGTAACGGTAACGGACTCATCTCCCACCGCCAGGAAGGAACCTTGTTCATACACGATACCCAGAGCGGAGGCCGGGATTGTTCTCACAAGTCCGTTTTTATAAGTGATCTCAACCGTCAGGCCAGTCGGATCAAACGGATCACCGTAGCTGTACCCGGATCTGTCCGGCGTACCTGTAATCTTCATAGCCGCCGGCGGATTTGCCTGGATCGCCAGGTCAATGGTGCCGGACACTTCATTGTAATGCTCTGTATCTTCCGGGATAAACACCCACACATATTCTGTGCGGTCCGGTTCAAATACGGTGCCGTCTGCCAGCTTCAGCGTACCTGCCGCCTCTCCGGTCTTGTCAAGCTGCACTCCATGGGACGCTTCGACAGCTTCACCTACTCTCCCACAGGAAATCTCTACGTGCCGCAGGATCCGGAATATACAAAGCTGGCGCTTGATGAGCTGGTGGAGGAGTCCGGTGTGGATTATCTGCTCTGCTGCCAGGTGGTCCAGGCGGACACAGAGGGCGGACGTATCCGCCGTCTCACCTGCGCAGACGATGCCGGCCTTTTTACCGTGGAGGCTGAAGTCTATGTAGATGCCAGCGGTGAGGCCAACCTGTCCGCCATGGCAGGGGCGCCTGTAGAATTTCACTGCGATCAGAGCGGCTGTCTTGTCTTCCGCATGGGAAATGTCCGGCACGGGATGGACTATTCTCCAGCCAGGATCAAGGCGGCTGTAGAACAGGCCATAGCCGACGGAATGACCGGCTTTTCCGCATCCTACGGCACAGTATGCCGGGCCCAGGATACAGATGACTACACGGTAAATATCATCAGCATGCAGATCCCGGGACTGGATGCCGCGACACAGACAAAATACGAGATGGAGGGCCGCAGACAGGTACACCTCTACGCGGAAGCCTTCCGCAGATATCTCCCCGGGTTTGAAAATGCTTACCTCATCTACTCCGGGCCCCGCATGGGTTACCGGGAGAGCCGCCGCATTGCAGGGGAGTATCAGCTCTGCCGCGAGGATGTAAAGACTTCACGCAAATATCCGGACACCGGGATCGCCAGAGGCGGCTGGGGCGCGGAGCTTCATCTGGGCAGCGAGGACGTGGTCTTCGGGGAGGAGCGGGGCGCCAAATATTTTGACATCCCCCTCCCCTGTCTGCGGCCAAAAGGCATGAAAAACCTGTGGTGCGGCGGCAGGATCATCTCCGCTGACCTGATCGCGGCTTCCTCCATCCGGGTCATGGCCACAGGATTTGCCACCGGACAGGCTGCCGGCGTGGCCGCTGCGCTCAGCACAGGCCGGGGCGATTATGACACAGCTGCGATCCGGGCCGAGCTGGAACGCCAGTGAGCGCTGATATAAAAGCAAACTCCCATTTCGGTTAAGTTTCACCTTGTTGATGTCCCTGTCACTCCTGTGATATGTTTTTTTATTATGACTGCCACGGCATCCGCACAGGCAAAAAAGAGGGGGAATACATTTCCATGCACACGCACACCTTGAACGACCAGCAGATACTGGCAAAGCTCGCCAAGAGTCCCCAGCAGGGACTGGCTCTCCTGATGGAGCAGTACACAGGACTCATCTGGCATATTGCGGCCAGCCATCTGCACAATCCCGAGGATATAAAAGAATGTGTCAACGAAACCTTTGCACGCTTTTATTTCCAGCGGGAGAAATATGATCCAGAAAAAGCTTCCTTGACTCTTTATCTGGCCTCCATCACAAGGAATCTGGCCATCTCCCGCTATCGAAAGGAACAGGGTCAGCACACCGCCTTATCCAGAGCAGTCACATGTTCCGGCGCCGGGACTTCCGCAGGAGAAACGGCTGGCGGGCAGGGCCTTTCCTGCCCGGAGGACAGGCTGATCTCCCTGTCAGAGCTCCGCGCAGATGTGGAGAAAGCCATGGAGACGCTGCAGCCGGAGGAGGCAGCTCTCATCCGCATGAAATACTACGGCGGCATGACCACAAAAGAGATCGCCGCCTCCTTAGGACTTCCCTACGAGACCGTAAAAAAGCGCCACCACCGCAGTCTGAAAAAGCTGCGCCGTTCCATGCTCCTCTCTCTCATCCTCCTGGCGCTGCTGCTTTTGTCCGCCTGCACCTACTGTGTGCTGCGCCACTACAATATCATTCCATCTCTCTGGGAGATCCTTGTTGGAGAGGGCGAGCCGCCGGAAGAGGACGACAAAAATGGTAAGGATAAGCCCAGACCTCTGTTCCTCTCCTCCGACCGTCCCCTCTCCCAACCGGACAGCGGGACACCTGAGGCGGTTTCCCGGGAGGAGACCGGCTCCGCAGTCCCGGGGGACTCCTTCTCCCGCTCGGAAGCCGACGGCCGGGACATTCCTTACTCCTGGGTAGACGGCTACGGCCCCGTCCTGTCTCCGGACACGGCTGCCTACTCTCTTGCAGAGGAAGTGCATTTCGAAACAGAGTACGTCACCGGCATTCTGAAGGACGCTGTCTATGCAGATGGGAATCTCAAAGTATCCTTCCTCATACAGGCAAGGGAAGGCTCCTTCTCCGAGCTGGCGTCCCGGTATTTCCCGAATCTCAGCTACCTGGCGCTACTGCCGGACTTTTGCAGTATCTACCAGGAGGACCTGCTCCTCGCCGACACAGTCAGCGCCTCTACGCGCCACACGGGACCGGACTATCAGTGGACCTGCCTTGTCTTTTCCGGCGTAGACCTCCCCCGGCAGGATAGCTCCGTAGAGCTTTCTCTTACCTCCACCCTCTCCCAGGAGTCACTGGCGCAGATCCCCTGTGAGCTGGGTATCCCCTTTACGCTGACGCCCGCACCGATACAGGAGACCGGAAACCTTCTGTATGAGCGGGGAGATGACTACAGCATCCTTGCTGTTCCCCGTCGGGAAAATGGCTCTCTGGTCGTCTCACTTTGTCCCTTCTCCGCCGATGGCGTGCCGGCCATCCTTTCTTCCCTGATCTGGGGCTCCTACGGTTCAAAAGGTGAGGGCGAGATTACCCTTGCAGGCGAAGACGGTTCTGTCTATACTGGCACCTGCGTGCAGTACAGCCCCGGCGCCACCACCAAGGATTACTACGACTGGGATTTCGGCCCTGTCCCACCGGGGAACTACACGCTCCGCATCCCCTATCTGTACCTGAGTTCTGTCCTTCCGGAAGATTTCTGCATCCCCATTGATCTGGAGACATGCACATTGGAGGACAAAAACTGGACTGTAGGGAGCGGCAGCATCACTGTGGACAGCGTGACCCCCATCCCTCTTGTACCGGGCCAGCGGATCTCCGGCACATATGTGTCTGCCTCTGACTGCCCGGGAGAACGGGCCTGGAAAATCTGCCTGAAGCCTCAGACAGATACCTCCGGGCCGGGGATCTTTGATCTCTTTCTCAGCCAGAAGACAGATTTCCTCCCGGACAGCAGCCATATCTGCAACGCAGGCAGCAGTATTGGAAAGTCATTCCTCGAGGACGATCCACAGGTCATAGAGCTTCTTGTGCGCCTGGACACCTTCACCCGCGACCCGGCCTCCTTCTGCCTGACCTCCGATGACCCCTTCCACTCATGCCGGGACGGCGTCAACTACCGCTGGAATGTAGAGCCCGCCATCCCTCTGACGGTAGAGTGATCTCTTTGTCCTGGAACAAGACCATACGTGTGAAATGTTAGTATTTACCATGTTGATAGCCCTCCTTTCACATGCTATTTTTTAAGCAGGTCTGTCCGCCCTTCAAGACGGATAGACAGCCAAAAAAATATGTGAGGAGGGTTTTCTATATGAGAAAACGGATAACAGGTCTTCTCCTGGGCATCTGCCTGGTCATCTCCATGCTGCCTGTGACGTCGTTTGCCGCAGCTTACATGGCTCACAGCTATGAAGAGTGGTGCGATTTCATTGAGCGGTATCCGGGGGACCAGTTCGGGTATGGCTTTGAGATCTCCGCATCTCAGGGATTCACCTGGCCCGAGGAAGAAGTCACTATCACCATTGAAAAGAACCTGTATGTAAATGGCACCTGGGTAATTCCGGAGAATGTCACCGTTCTGAACCATGCCCAGGTCAACGGCAATCTTTCCATAGAGGGCGTATGGAAAAATGAGGTCAAACAGATCACTGAGACTAACTACGTGACCGGCTCTGTAAGGGGCAATGTGACCGTAAAGGATGGCGGTCAGTTTGTCGCCCAGAACAACGGCAGCAACTTTTCCGATATGACAGTCGAGAACGGCGGAACGCTGACCATCGACACCTACGGCTCCACCTATGTGGAACCCGGCAAAACCCTGACCCTTGCCTCCGGCGCCATTGTGAATGGAAGCGGCGGTATCCAGCTTGGGGGAACGCTGTGCGGCGAGGGCGTCACGCTGCCCCAGTCCACCTCCATCACTGTCAACGGCAGATACAGCGGCACCCAGGCCGACGCGGTCATCTCAGGGGATGTAACCGTCCTCTCCAATGTACGGGTGAGCAGCGGCACCCTCACCGTCCCCGCTGGCAGCAAACTGACCTGCAGCCAGATATATGTATCCCCCTCCCACTCAGGCGCGGACACGGTGGGTATCCTGCGCATCGACGGGGAGCTGGCAGTGACAAGTCTCATGCTGCTCTCAGGGGATGACACGGCCGACGCCGGCCGCGCGGAAGTGCAGCTTGGCTCTGAGGGCGTGCTGAACATGCAGCCCCGCTCGGAGATTTCTTCCCTCAGTCCCAGCGCCTCCATCACGGGAGACGGGACCCTGAAGCTCTTTGCCCCGTCGAATGAGGCAGGTTTCCCCTATAACTGGCCCACAATTGTTGTAGATTACACCTGGCCCTACATTGATGACGGTCTGGATCTTGCGCTGGAGAGAGGCTATCTGGCCGATACGGTCACCATCTGGAAAAGCTGGGTGGAGGGACTGCAGTGCGACCACGACTGGGTGGCAGGAACGGTGGTTGAACCAACCTGTACAGAGGAGGGGTACACCCTCTACACCTGTTCCAAGTGCATGGCTACAGAGACACGGGACATACAGCCCGCCCTTGGCCATGCGTCCGACGGCAACACAGACTGCTCAAAAGACACACTGTGTACACGCTGCGGCACTGTCCTCATTCCTTCCGGGCACCAGTGGACAGCAGACACCTCCCAGGAAAATAAAATCATCTACACCTGCACACGCTGCGGCCAGGAGACTGTGTACGAGCTTTCACTTAAGGATGATATGCAGATCGGATTTTCTTCCGAGGCCCTGGCTTCCCTCTCAGAGCAGGCTCTCGCCGCCGGATATGAGACCGTTCTCATCACCTCCGGCGAAGCGGACACAAAAGACCTGACAGAGGCCCAGCAGAAGACAGCAGCCTCTCTGTCTGACGATGTAAGGGTGTTTGACATCACCCTGCAGGCCGTCACCTACAGCGCCGATGGTACGATCGAAAAGTCCGAGGCGCTCCACGACTTTGACGGAACTGCCACCGTCCGCCTGCCCTACGATCTCCCCGCGGACATGACAGGCCGACAGCTCAAGGCCTGCTATCTGGCAGAGGACGGATCCACAGAAGACAAAGGTGCCGTATCCTACAGTGCGGGCACGGCTGTCTTTACCACAGACCACTTTTCTTCTTACGCAGTGTATACGGCAAAGACCAGTGAGCAGCCCGGCGGAGGTACCGGCGGCTCTGGCGGTTCTGGAAGCGGTTCCGGCAGTTCCACAGAAGAAGGCTTCTCTGCAGGCAGCGCGCAGGGGACTCCTTCCCAGAATCACACTGGGACAAAAGCTGTAAAGACCGGGGATACAAACAATCTGACGCTGATCCTCCTCCTTCTTTCAGCCTCCCTTGCGGCAGGCTGCGCAGGAATGGCAGTAAGAAAGAAGAAGTAAGAGCGCGTCTGAAAAGAAGCATACAAAAATTTGTCCGAAAATGGAGCGGCCGCCATGGCCGCTCCATTTTCGCTCTCTACACATGATTTTATTTTCCCTTTTACTGGTTATCTAAAGCTCCAGCGCCTTAAAATGCATAAACCGCATTCTAGGCTTTCCCTGTTCTGCAAAAAAGGCATCAAGTCTCCGGCACATCTTCTGCAGCCAGGCATGAGAATCTCCCGGACACAGAGGATCATATATCTCCCTGTAGCTCTCAAGGAGCTGGATAACCAGCGCATCCAGCCGCTCTCCGCCGGTCATGGTGTGTTCCCTGTCAAGTGGAAGATATCCAAGTAAATCAAGCTGCTCATTGACGCTTTCAAGACAAATTGCCGGCCCGTTCAGTATGATCAGATGCCGCAGCATGGTCCTTCGCGGGATCTCACCCTGGAGACGCATCTGCCGGCGCAGCTCCGAGTCATAGCGGGTACTTGTAATGTGTTTTCGCAGAGTCCTGATGCTGCGCTCCCCCGGCACGGTCACATAGTGGAAAGCATCTGTAAAATAAATGTGCCGGAAATATTTTCCTCTCTCCTCAGGCCGGATATGCAGTTCCTCCAAAAGCTCCTGCGGTATCCCTGCCAGATACCTCTCCTCCAGCTTCTGAAGCAGACTGCACTTTTCTATGCAGGGAGCACTGTTCCATTTTTCCGGCGTGTCATAGACTGTCTCGCTGCGGTCAAAGTATCCCTGGATAAGAAATCTTTTTTCCTCTTCTGTCAGTTCCAGTGCTCCTGCCAGCCGCAGACACTGCTCCCTGTTCACAGGCGTGTAACGGCCGGTGCGCCAGTAGCGGATCTTGAGACTCTCCGTCCCAGTCCGGGGCTCTCTCCCCAGCATTCTCTCACAGAGAAGCCGGTCCACTTGAATCTTACTCTTCAGCTTGTATCTTCTCTGGATGCAGGCCATTCTCTCCTGCAGCCATTTCACCTCCGGCCGGTCCGCCCCGGTCGTCTGAAGATTCTGCCTGGCTGTGTCAAATATCTTTTTTTCTATGTGCTTTTTCTCTTCTTCTGTCTTCATACAATTTGTCCCCTTCTGTCCTTCTATAGTGTTTATTCGCACCAGAAGGGCAAAAGGGGACAAATAATTTTAGATTCTTCATCTCACAGCACTGCCTGATCTATTCCGCTGCCGGATACTCATTGCACAGCAGCCTGTAAGGCTCCTCATCCTCCTCGATCTCGGGGAACCTTCCTACATTTTCATAGAACCGGTTGTCCGTGTTGTCGTCATTGCACATGGACACTTCCCCCAGAAGGACCGGACCGCTTCCCTCCTCCACGTCAAAGTCGTGATACAGGTAGGGAGTGATGGTGATGGACTCTCCCGGGCAGAGCCTGATCTGGGTTCCTGCCGGTACGGTATAGGTATGTCCGTCGCAGTGAACGGTCACCGGCGTGTCCGCAAACTCTTCTTTTTCATTGGAATTGTACACCCGGATCAGCACATTGCCGCCGCCCCGGTTGATGATATCCTCCATCTTGTTCCAGTGAAAATGCATGGGGGAGTGCTGTCCTTCTTTTATATAAAGGAGCTTCTCCGCATAGGGCTTCGGATACTTCTCATCGTGCACGTTGCCGTTGCGGATGGTGATAAGGGAAAATCCCACTTTGTCGAAGTCCCCAAGGCCGTAATCTGTGATATCCCAGCCCAGCCCGTTGTCCCGGATCTCATCGTACTCGTGCCCTTTTGTCTTCCACTCCTCCGGTGTGAAATGACAGAAGGGTGGAAGGCTGATCCGGTACTCACGGATCATGGCCTCCATCTCTTTTAATGCCTGGTTAATTTCTGAACGCTTCATTTTTCTCCTCCCTCTGCCCCACATGCTCTTTCATCCACCTGTACAGATCCTCGTACACCTGCTGCCGGTCGTTCTCATTAAGCACTTCATGCCGGTCGTTCTCATAGAGCTTCATGCTCACGTCCTTCACTCCCGCTTCTTTGTACAACCGGAAGAGCTTTTCCACATCTTTTCCAAAGTTGCCCACCGGGTCCTTCCCGCCGGACATAAACAGCACCGGAACGGTCCTTGGAATCCGCAGGGCTCCTTTCTTTCCGGCGATCTGCTTCATTCCCTCAAACATCTGGTAGTAGCCGTTGACTGTGAAGGTGAAGCTGCAGAGCGGATCTGCCTCGTACTTTTCCCGCATCTGGATATCTGAAGTGACCCACTCCCGCCTGCTGTCGCAGGGCTCAAAGCTGCGGTTGTATCCGCCCAGTCCCAGATTATCTATCAAACGGCTCCTGTAATCCCAGCCCTTCACCGCTGCCAACAGCCGGCACAGGAGCTGTCCCGCACACAGGACAGGCACGCTCTTAGATCCCGTGCCCATGATAATGGCGCCCGCAAGGCCCCTGCCGTGCTTCAGAAGATACTGGCGCAAAAGGAATGATCCCATACTGTGTCCCAGCATAAAATAAGGAACGCCGGGATATCTGTCCCCGGCGCGTTCCCTGAGCGTATGGATATCTCGGATGACACAGGCATTGCCATCCGGCTCATGGAAAAATCCATACTTTTCTTCTGATGTAACGGATTTCCCATGCCCCAGATGATCATTTCCTGTTACATACCATCCTTTTTCTGCAAGCCAGGAGGCAACCCCGTCATAGCGGTCTATGTATTCCACCATGCCGTGGCTGATCTGAAGCACCGCTTTCACCTCGCCCTCCGGGATCCATTCCACACCGTGGATATCTGTCTCTCCATCCGCGGACGGGTAAAAGAATTCTCTCTTCATATTCTTCCTCCTAGCGGTCCTCCATCTTGACGTAGTCTCTGTGTTCTGCCAGCGCTTTGTACGCGGGGCGGATGATCTTGTCTACATTTTTCAGCTCTTCCAGCCTGTGGGCGCTCCAGCCCACAATGCGGGCCGCCGCAAAAATAGGTGTGTAGAGAGCCTGGGGCAGCCCCAGCATGCTGTACACAAGTCCGCTGTAAAAGTCCACGTTGGCGTTAACGCCCTTGTAGATCCTTCTCTTCTCTCCGATCACTTCCGGAGCCAGATGCTCCACCGTCTCATAGAGGGCATACTCTTTCTCGTATCCTTTTTCAGCGGCAAGCTGCTTTACAAATTTCTTGAAAATATCTGCACGTGGATCGGAGACAGAGTACACCGCGTGCCCCATACCGTAGATCAGTCCCTTCTGATCAAAAGCCTTCTTGTCCAGCAGGTCGCACAGATACTGGCGGACCTCATCTTTGTCTTCCCAGTCATGGACATTTTTCTTCATATCCTCAAACATCTGCGTCACTTTAATGTTGGCGCCGCCGTGTTTCGGTCCCTTCAGGGACGCCATGGCAGCCGCGATCGTAGAATACGTATCTGTGCCCGACGATGTGACAACATGGGTGGTAAAGGTAGAGTTATTTCCGCCGCCGTGATCCATATGGAGTACCAGCGCCATGTCCAGGATCTTGGCCTCCAGCTTTGTGTACTGGCGATCTTCACGGAGCATCATCAAAATGTTTTCCGCCGTGGAGAGCTCCGGTTTGGGTGCATAGATAAACAGATCTTCTCCCATACGGTAATTATAGGCATGATAGCCATATACCATCATCATGGGGAACTGGCTGATCAGATTCAGGCACTGGCGGAGCACATTGGGAATGGACGTGTCATCTGCCTTTGCGTCATAGGAATACATGTTCAAAATAGAGCGGGAAAGACTGTTCATCATGTCACGGCTTGGCGCTTTCATAATGACATCTCTCACAAAATTGGGGGGAAGCGTTCTTCTCTCCACCAGCGTGTCATGGAACTTTTTCAGCTCCTTCTCACTTGGAAGCTCGCCAAAGAGAAGCAGATATGTGATCTCCTCAAATCCATAGTGGTCTGCATCCAGGAAACCTTTCACAAGCTCTTTGATGTTATATCCCCGATAGTAGAGTTCTCCCTCGCAGGGCACTTCCTGTCCATCCACCACCTTCTTGGCGATAATATCAGATATGTTGGTAAGTCCTGCCAGAACACCTTTTCCGTTTAAATCACGAAGACCTCTTTTTACCTCATATTTTGTATAGAGCTCTTTATCAATGGCAGTATTTTTTTCACAGAGTTCTGCCAGATGCTCGATCTCCGGCGTGATCTCAAAAAGTGCTCTTGCTGCTGGATAATGTTTCTCCATCTTCTGTTCTCCTCTCTTTATTCTATTCATGATTGTCAGGCTGCCCATTTATCTTCCGATAAATGATATTACTAAGCAGCGCGAAGTCTTCCAGTGTCAGAGTCTCTCCGCGTACACCGGGCCCTTTGCCCAGCTCCTCTATACTCTCTTCAACAATTTCCCTGGGAAGATCCAGCTCTGCTGAGTTTTTCAGTCCATTTGCCAGCGTCTTTCTGCGCTGGTTGAAAGATG
>OGYQ01001131.1_pt1 | contig 16021 bp, 12 predicted proteins | sample 1576641 | NCBI WGS metagenome assembly OGYQ01 (sample SAMEA3541476, study PRJEB24748) | human gut metagenome | biome: human gut; feature: human-associated habitat; material: faeces | place: China | collected 2012
AGGACGCCTCCCGGCGGGGGGATGACTGTGCCAGGGGAACGGCTCTTATGACAGGGACCACGGTGGAGATCGAGCTGGTGGCAAGCTGCAGAGAGATGAAGATCGACCGGGGACTGACAGAACTGTATTATGAGGCTATGACTAAGGTCCCCACGCCGGTGTACACAGAAGAGGAACTGGAGTTTGCTGGCCGGATCAGCCAGGAGGCGGGGCTGGACAATGGCGGAGAGGACTTCCGGGGGCTGGAGGCTTTAGAGGATGAGCCGGTGCCCATCTCCATCGGGACAGACGCTGCGGAAGTGAGCCACACGGTTCCCCTCATCACCCTCAGCGCTGCCACCATGTGCAGGGGAACGCCCCTCCACCACTGGGCAGCAGCCCGGCAGGCAGGGATGAGTATCGGCCAGAAGGGCATGCTGTACGCGGCCCGGTGCATGGCGGAGGGAACGAAGCTGTGGATGGAAAGGAATACCGAAAAAAATTATTTTGAAAAAAGGACAAAAAAGAATCAGGAGGGAATGATACTATGATCACAAAGAAAATCGGATGGATCGGATGCGGAAACATGGGAGGAGCCATCCTCCACGGCGCTCTTAAGAGCGGGGTGCTGGCAAAAGAAAATGCCATGGTCTACGATGTCAGCCCCGCAGCGATGGAGAAGGCAGAGGGATGGGGCGTGAGCCTTGGGGCAGACTGTGCGGATGTGTGCCGGAACAGCGACCTGATCCTGTTGGCAGTGAAACCTCAGTATGCAGAGCAGACGCTGGCTCAGTGCCAGGATGCCCTGGACGGCAAGGCAGTCATCTCCATCGTGGCAGGCGTCACGGCGGAGAGATTGCGGGGGATGATCAAAGGATGCCCGCGCATTCTGCGTACCATGCCAAACGCGCCTGCCATGGTATTTGAAGGGGCTTTCGCCCTCTGCTCTGACAATGACCTGACTGCGGACGAGATGACTGCAGCGGAGGAGCTCTTTAGCTCCATCGGCGTCGTGGAACAGGTGCCGGAGAAACTTATCGATGCAGTTTGCGGCCTGAGCGGCGGCGGTCCGGCCTACGCGGCCATGTTCATTGAAGCCATGGCTGACGGTGGCGTGAAGCAGGGACTTCCCCGGGCTACAGCCTACCGCCTGGCAGCGCAGACATGCCTTGGCACGGCGAAGATGATCCTTGATATGGATATACATCCGGGCCAGCTCAAAGATATGGTCACCTCCCCCGGAGGAACCACCATCGAAGGCTGCGAGATGCTGGAAAAAGGCGGCATGAGAGGAACGGTCATGGCGTGCGTCAACGCAGCCACAGAGAAGTCGAAAAAGCTGTAAGACAAAGCTATTTGCCCGCCCCGGGCACCTGGTGCAGGGCCCGGAACTGGCGGGGCGTCAGGGTGGTGTACTTTTTGAACTGCTTGGAGAAGGAGAAGCTGTCCGGATACCCTGTCCGCGCGGCGATCTCCTGCACGGACAGATCGTCCTGCAGGAGAAGCTCCTTGGCGTTGTTCAGACGCTTCTGTATGAGGTAGGTGTGGGGAGGGATCTGGAATTCCTGGCGGAACAGCTTCCGGAAATTCTCATATCCAAGCCCCAGATACTCTGCCGTGCCCCGGCAGCTGTCGTCCGGGATCTGCCCGCTTCCAAGGAGGTCTCTTGCCTGGTACAGGAGACTGCGCACAGAGGGGTGGAGACTCTGCTTCCTGTGCATGTCATAGATGCCGAAGACGAGCTGCTGCGCCTCCAGGAGAAGGTAGGGAAGCTGCTCCGGGGAGGAGTGCTCCAGGTGGTCGTAGAACAAAAGGCACCGGTCCAGAAGGGACTGGTTAAGACCCGGGCAGAGGACCGGCTGGTCCTGGAGGAGCCCCATGTGGGTGAGGGTCCGGGAGGTCTCATACCCAAAACAGACAAAAAACTCCAGCAATTTCCCGTCCTCCTTTGTGATGGTGGAATGGCGGACATAGGGAATACGCTGTATAAAGCATCCGGGATAGATCCGGGTGCTTTTTCCGTCTCTGTCAATGTAGGTGCCCTCCCCGCTCAGGAGAAGAAGGGCGCCATAGTACTTAAAAACCAGATTTTCGTTCTGGGGGAGATGGCGGGTGTGGTGGATAAATCCACAGCTTAAGATGGAGTTGTTGGGATCCAGTCCCAGCGTTCTGTGGACGGACCTGGTGACGAAAAGTTCCTTTGGGATGCGGAGCAATGAAAAACCCTCCCTTCTTTTACCAGATATGACATTTTTTCTACCATAACAGACATGTCAATCATAGCATCCGGCGGATAAAATGTAAATAATGATAAAAAAGAAAAGGAGCAGGAAACAAAGATGGATTTTGACAGGACAAGATGGGTGCAGGATATGATCCGCCAGGGCAGGAAAAGGCCTCTTCCGGTGCTTTCCTTTCCGGGCATCCAGATCACGGGACACACAGTGGAGGAGACAGTAAGGAGCGGAAATCTGCAGGCGGAGTGCATGAAGGCGGTTGCGGACAGATTTGACATGGCAGCCGTGCTGGGACTGATGGATCTGTCCGTGGAGGCGGAGGCTTTCGGAAGTCCGGTGCGCTACAGCAGCCAGGAGGTGCCTACTGTGACGGCAGCCATCATCCAGGAGGAAGAAGAGGCGGAGGCACTGCAGGTGCCGGAAGTGGGGGCAGGCAGGACCGGGGAGTGCCTGGAAGGCATCCGGAAGATTGCAGAAGTGACAGAGGACAGGCCTGTATTTGCAGGCATGATCGGCCCCTACTCCCTGGCCGGACGGCTTCTGGACATGACAGAGATCATGATCCTCTGCTACGAGGAGCCGGAGATGGTGGAGACGGTGCTGGAGAAGGTGACAGGATTTCTCTGCGATTACGCCAGAGCTTTTAAGGAGGCAGGAGCCCACGGCATTGTCATGGCAGAACCGGCAGCCGGACTTCTCTCTCCGGGGCTTTTCAGAGAGTTCTCTATGCCGTATGTGAAAAGGATCTGCCAGGCGGCAGAGGAGGCAGGGCTTGTGATGATCTATCACAACTGCGGCATGGTGGAACCCCTTCTTGGGGACATCGCAGATATCCCGGCACACGGATACAGTTTCGGGAACGCAGTGAATATGGAGACGGTGCTGAAGCAGATGCCGGCAGACAGGCTGGTGCTTGGAAACATCGATCCGGTGGGGATCCTGCGCAGCGGCACACCGGAGGCAGTAAAACATGCCGTGACAGAGCTTCTGGAAACCTGTGGGAAATATGACAACTTCCTGCTCTCCAGCGGATGTGATATCCCGCCGGTGACACCCCTTGAGAACCTGCAGGCATTTTTTGATGCAGCAGAAACATTTTATGGGAAAGCGTAAGAGGGTATAGAACAGAGAGGAGAATAAAGAGATGGAACTTTTACAGGAAATGTCGGAACTTCTGCAGAAAGGAAAGGCTAAGAAAGTGAAGGCGCTGGTGCAGCAGGCACTGGACGAAGGAGTGGACCCGAAAGAGATCTTAAACGAGGGACTGCTCTCGGGCATGATGATCATTGGGGGGAAATTTAAGAACAACGAGGTGTTCGTGCCGGAGGTGCTGGTGGCTGCCCGTGCCATGAACGCCGGGCTCTCCATCCTGGAGCCAAAGCTGGTGGAAGTCGGGAATGAGCCGGTAGGCCGGGCTGTCATTGGAACTGTCCAGGGAGATCTGCACGATATCGGCAAAAATCTGGTCTGCATGATGTTCAAGGGGGCCGGATTTGAAGTCTGTGATCTGGGCGTGGACGTCAGCTCAGACGCCTTTATTGATAAGGCGGAGGAGATGCACGCGGACGTCATTGGTATGTCAGCCCTTTTAAGTACCACCATGTGTCAGATGCAGGCCTGCATTGACCGCTTAAAAGAGCGGGGACTTCGGGAAAAGTATATTGTCATGATCGGCGGCGCCCCTGTCACAGATGACTTTGCCCGGCAGATCGGGGCGGACTACTACACGCCGGATGCGGCTTCTGCGGCAGAGACAGCCAGAAGCGTGGTCCTGGAAAAGAAGAGTGCGTAATGCGGTACACGGATTTTCACATCAGTATTTCAGCCGAGGAGGTCTGCCGCCTGCTGGACGGGCACAAAAGCACTCTTGGCGGGGAACTGGCAGAAGAGCTGGAAGAGATGCTCCCGGAAGCCTTTGAGCGGTTGGAGCCGCAGGCGTTTCTGGGCGTGGGGGACACGGAAGGCGTCCTTTATGAGGAAGAGGCGGAAGAAGGCCAGGAGGCCCTGTACGTCATCACCACAGTGGGGGAAGCGCTCAGCGGCTGGTCCGGGGAGCTTTTCAGAGAGGGCGACTGTGTGAAGGCCATGCTGGCAGATGCCATTGCGGATCACTGTCTCTTTCAGATGGACCGGCAGCTTCGGGAGCCTGTCCTGGGGCTGTGCAGGCAGCAGGGCCTGGGGATCAGACGGCGGCTGGAGGCGCCCCAGGACGCCCCCATGGAGATCCAGAGGAAAGCCCTCCAGGTCTCCGGCGCCGGAGAGGGAGGCATGGAGATCACGGAAGGCCTTATGTACCGGCCGGTAAAAAGCGCCTGCCAGGTCTTTCTCCTTACCAGGGACAGGAATCAGTTCTTCTGGGAACATGACTGCAGCGGATGTCCCGACACTTCCTGCCGGATGCGGAAGGGCCGTCCCCCTGTTCTTGAGGTGGAGACAGTGGACAGGGACGGATTAAAGAGAAGACGGATCAGAGGCCATGTGCAGGTAGGACAGAGTATTCTGGAGACGCTGCGGGCGTGGGGGATTTATCTGGATGTCCCCTGCGGCGGAAGAGGCACCTGCGGGAAGTGCCGGATCCGCCTTGTAAAGGGTGAGCTGCCCGTGACAGAGGCGGACCGGAGCCATTTCTCCGAAGAAGAGCTGGAGAGAGGCGTGCGCCTGGCCTGCCGGGCCCATCCTGCGGGGGACTGCGGGATCCGGCTTAAGGAAGCCCGGGAGGATGCCTTCTATATTCCCGGTAGCCGGGAAAAAGCCGGGGAGGAAAGCCTGGAACGTAAGAGCGCAGGAAAGGCCGGCAGGAAGGGCGTGGCTGTCGATATCGGAACCACCACCGTGGCCATGGAGCTGGCGGACCTGGAGACGGGGGAGAGGCCTCGGATCTACACGTCTCTTAACACCCAGCGGCAGTACGGGGCGGACGTTATCAGCCGGATCCAGGCGGCGGACGAGGGAAAGGCAAAGGAGATGCAGACCTGCATCCGGGATGTCCTGCGGGAAGGACTGGCCCGCCTGACGGAGGGCGGGAAGGAACATATAGACCGGATGGTCATCGGAGCCAATACCACCATGGTCCATCTGCTGATGGGATACCCCTGTCATTCCCTGGGAGTCTATCCCTTTACGCCCCACTCCACAGAGCGGATAGATACAGACGGGCAGGCGCTGCTGGGGGAGGCGGCGGACTTTGACGTGTCCGTTTTCCCGGGGGTGTCGGCCTACATCGGAGGAGATATCACTGCCGGCCTCTATGCCCTGGATTTCCACAGAAAAGAGGAAGTCAGCGTTCTTGTGGACCTGGGGACCAACGGGGAGATGGCGGTTGGAAATAAGGACCGGATCCTGGCAGCCTCCGCAGCCGCGGGCCCTGCCTTTGAGGGAGGCAATATCATCTGCGGCACCGGAAGCATACCGGGAGCCATCTCCGGCGCCCGGTGGAGCGGACAGCAGATGGAGCTTCAGACCATCGGCGGCAGAGAGCCTGTGGGGATCTGCGGCACCGGTATCATCGAGGCTGTGTACGAGATGATGGAGGCCGGGATCCTGGATGAGACCGGGAGGCTGGAAGAGCCCTGGGATGAGGAGGGATTTCCCCTGGATGGGGAGGGAAAGATACGGATCTTCCAGAAAGATATCCGGGAGATCCAGCTTGCCAAGGCGGCGGTTCGGGCCGGACTTGAGACCCTCCTTGCCGCATACGGCGTGGAAGCCCGGGATGTGGATACGTTCTATATCGCCGGGGGATTTGGATGCCAGCTTGATATGGAGAAGGCAGCAGGCATCGGACTTCTGCCCCAGGACTGTGTGGGGAAAGCCCGCCCTGCGGGAAATACGTCCCTTGAGGGGGCGCTGCGGTATCTGAGAGAGGCAGACGGAGGGGCCGCTGTGGATGAGATTGCCGGAAAGGTCCGGGAGATCTCCCTGTCCACAGACCGGAATTTCCAGCAGCTTTATATGGAATATATGTACTTCGGGGAAGACGAAGAATAAAAAAGAAGGAAAGGTGAAAAGAATGACGCCAAGAGAAAATCTGCTTCATTTGCTGAGAAGGGAAGGCTACGAGACCGTGCCTGTGGAGTTCATGCTCTGCCCCAGCCTGGAAAAGAGTTTCCAGGAGGAGATCGGAGGGCCGGGCGCCGACTATATGGAGTATTTCGGGATGCCCTGGCGCCGGGTAGGTGAGCTGATCCCGGAGGACACGGATATCACCAGGTTTTACCCCTACTATGATGAGATCAAGGACAATATGGAGATCGACGAGTGGGGAGTGGGCCACGAGTCCAGTCCCACCTCCATGCATATGACAAAGATGCTCCACCCGCTGGAGGAAGCAGAAGAGGGGGAGGAGATAGAAAACTATCGCATCCCGGTCTACACGGAGGAGAAAAATGCATGGGTGAAGGACAGAGTGAAGGAGCTCCATGAAAAGGGGCTGGCCTCTGTGGGAAACATGCAGTGCACCATCTGGGAGACCGCCTGGTATATCCGAGGCATGGAAAATCTCATGATGGACATGTTAAGCGACGAGGAGCTGGCGGAGGCAGTCTTTGACATGGTGGAGAAGATGTCCACAGACCGGGCGCTGATCTACGCAAAGGCGGGGGTGGATATCCTCTATCTGGGAGACGATATCGGCATGCAGCACAGCATCATGATGAGCGAGGAGATGTACAGCCAGTGGCTCTATCCCAGGCTGAAGCGGCTTATCTCAAAAGTGAAGGAGGTGCGGCCGGACATCATCGTCATTTACCACTCCTGCGGTTACATTGAGCCCTTTATCAATTACCTTATCGACGCAGGTATCGATGTGCTCAATCCCATCCAGGCAGAGTGCATGGAATTTAAAGAGATTTATGAAAAATACGGGGACAGGATCTCCTTCCACGGCACCATCGGCACACAGACAGTCATGCCTTTCGGGACGCCGGAAGAAGTGAAGGAAAACGTGTGGGGAAACCTGGACATTGCCGGAGAAAAGGGAGGCCTTATGGTGGCCCCCACCCACCTGCTGGAGCCGGAAGTGCCATGGGCCAATATCCTGGCCTACGTGGAGGCATGCAGGGAGTATAAGAAAAAGTAAAGAAGGCGGAGCGCACAAAGGCTCCCGGACAGACCTAGGGCTGCCTCGAAAGAATGGAGGAGCGGTACTGTCCGGGAGTCATTTTTTCTGCTTTTCTGAAACAGGTGCAGAAGCTGCTCTCGCTGTGGAAACCGGTGCGCAGGGAGATGTCCTTGATGGAGATGTCCGGGGAGCGCAGAAGGAACCTGGCGGCCGAGAGGCGGGTGTTCATCAGATACTGGTAAGGCGTAAAGCCGGTCTCCCGGGAGAAGAGGCGGATAAAATAGTAGGGGCTTAAGCTGACCCGCTCCGCCAGGAAGGGAAGGCTGATATCCTCGGAAAAATGATAGCTGATGTAGGAGATGGTCTCCGTCACAGCGGGGCTGTAGGAGCTGCCGGCAGCGGGAGCCTCCCCGGCGGCCAGAAAAAGATCCAGAAGCTCCGTGATCTGCCGCGACAAGGCAGCCTCCCGGATGGGCAGGGCGTTGTGAAAGGTCTGGAAAAGCTGTTCCAGCGTCAGCACTGCCTGGGGATCGGCGGGAAAGATGGAGCCGCTCCTGCGGGTGATCTCCTCAAAATAGGCGGCTGCAAGGGGGCCGTCAAAGTGCATCCACAGTGCCTCGAAACCGGAGCTGTCCCCGTAGCTGTGAGGCTGGTAGCAGTCCAGAAGGAGGAACTGCCCCTCCCGGACTTCCCCGGAGAAATCCCCGGAGGATACCTGGCATGTGCCGCGGGCAACGTACAGGACAAGGTAACTGTCAAAGTGGCTGCGCTGTATGAAGTACCCCGGCTCATAATAAAAATGGCCGATGGACAGCGGGTACAGGTACAGTTTCCTGGCCGGAAGGCCGGGGCTGTAGATATAGTAGGAAGAGCGGGGAGAGATCTTTGCTTCCTGGGTCTGCATGGGGACTCCTTTCCGGCGCCCTGGCGCCTGCTTTTTTGTTTCTGTCTGTATTGTAATCATTTTTCCGGGAAGGCACAACCATGAAAGCAATTTTTTTAAATATAGTGGCAAGATAAAATAATGAAATGCCTGGACTTCCGGCGGTAAAATGAAAGACAGAAGAGAAATATTTAAAAATAAACGGGCAGCCGGGACCAGTCCGGGCTGCGGAAAGGACAAGAAGATGGAAGAAGTAAAAGTCTGGCAGGAGGACATGCACATCCCCACCTATGAGCCGGGAGAGCCACAGAAAAATCTCATGTTCCTGGAGGGGAGGGTGTACCAGGGAAGCAGTGGAAAAGTCTATCCCTACCGGTGCGGCGACAGACACAGATTTGTGCAGTCCCATCTGATTTCCTATTATACAAGACTGGAGGGGATAGGAACTATGGCAGTGATGAAACTGGACAATGATACAAAGCGCACATCCAGGGAAGTATTTGACACATATGCGCCTCTGGAGGAGGGGTTCGTGAAGACGGAGATCCTTCTGCGGGAGATGTGCCCGCTGGGAGATCCGGTGGCCAGATCCCAGGCCAGGCGTATCCTGCGCAGGCTGGATGAATTCAAGGAGGTTGTCTTTGACTTCAGAGGGATAGACTTTATGGGGCAGGGCTTTGCGGACGAGGTGTTCCGCGTGTTCCAGAACCGTCACCCGGATATTACGCTGACCGTGGTCAATGCGAATGCTTCTGTGCAGGGGATGATCCGGCATGTGAGGCGCTAGCCGGCGGCTGTGCTGCAAAATTATTGACATCTGTCCTGGTTTGTGATATAAACTCTTTCATAAAGAGTTAGTCATGACATATACCCGGCGGCTGCGCAGCGTGAATCTTTACGCGGCAGCCGCCCTAAAATTGCAAAAAACTGAAAATAGAGAAGCCATGACATCACTAAGAACTAAAGAGAAGGCAGGGAAGATGGATGGATCAGGAACTTGTGGAAATCCAGCCCGGCAAGGTGTTTCTTGCCGGGATTGACGTTGGATCGACGACGACTAAGATTGCGGCCGTGGACCCGGAAAACGGGGAAGTGGTCTACTCGGATTACAGAAGACATCATGCCAACCAGGTGCAGAGCATCATTCGTGTGCTGGAGGGCTTCCAGGAGAAATTCCCGGGGGTGAAGATCGAGCCTGCGCTGACAGGATCGGGTGCAAAGCCCATTGCGGAGAAGCTGAAAATCCCTTTTATACAGGAGGTGGCGGCCAATGCGTTGGCGCTGAGAAAGAAGTACCCTTCTGTGCGGACAGCCATTGAGCTGGGAGGCCAGGACGCCAAGATCATCTTCTTTAGAAAAGACGAGAAGACAGGCGATCTGAATGTGGCGGACATGCGGATGAACGGAAGCTGTGCGGGCGGCACCGGAGCTTTCATTGATGAAGTTGCTTCTATATTAAAGGTGCCGGTGGAGGAACTGAACGCCCTTGCGGAAAAGGGAGGATTTACATACGATATCTCCGGCCGATGCGGCGTCTACGCAAAGACAGACATCCAGCCCCTTCTGAACCAGGGCGTGGCCAGGGCGGATCTGGCCCTGTCTTCTTTTCACGCCATTGCCAAGCAGACCATAGGCGGGCTGGCCCAGGGACTGGAGATACAGAAGCCGGTGGCTTTTGAGGGAGGCCCCCTCACCTTCAATCCCACCCTTATACAGGTGTTTGCAAAGAGACTGAAGCTGTCCGGAGAGGATGTGATCATCCCCAGGAGGCCCGAGCTGATGGTGGCTTACGGGGCGGCCATCTCCCTGGAGAGCATGTTTGAAAACAGGAAGCGGATCCTGGATACCGGGGAGCTTCTGGAAACACTGCGCAGCCCTTCCTTTCAAGCAAAGAGCGGCCAGGGGGAGGAGACCCGGCCCTTCTTCGCCTCGGAGGAGGAGAAGGCTGCCTTTGAGAAACGGCATGAGAAGGCCTCCAGACAGTGGAAGAAGCCCCGGCCGGGAGAGAAGGTCAACGTGTACCTTGGCATTGACTCCGGCAGCACCACCACCAAGTTTGTGCTGATGGGTGAAAATGAGGAAATCCTGGACTCCTTCTACGCTCCCAACGAGGGAGAGCCCCTTCTTGTGGCCAAGAAAGCCATGATCCAGATGCGGGACCGCTATAAAAAGGAAAACATTGATCTGAATATACTGGCAGTGGGCACCACCGGCTACGGGGAGCAGCTCTTTGCCAAAGCCTTCCAGGCGGAGTACCACACCGTGGAGACGGTGGCCCACGCCCGGGCGGCAGAAAAGTACGTAAAAGACGCCACCTTCATTCTGGATATCGGCGGACAGGACATGAAAGCCATCTGGCTGGACAACGGCATCATCACCAATATCCTGGTCAATGAGGCCTGCTCCTCGGGCTGCGGTTCCTTCCTTGAGAACTTTGCCGCCTCCCTGCATATCCCGGCCAGAAAGATCGCGGAGGCAGCCTTTGCCTCAAAGCACCCGGCAAAGCTGGGAAGCCGCTGTACGGTATTTATGAACAGCAGCATCGTAACAGAACAAAGAAATGGCAAGGGTTCCAAAGATATCATGGCCGGACTCTGCCGTTCTATCATTGAAAATGTATTTACGAAAGTAATTCGTATTTCCAGCACAGAATCTCTGGGGGATAAGATCGTAGTCCAGGGAGGAACATTCCAGAATGACGCGGTGCTGAGAGCATTGGAAAATTATATCGGAAAAGAAGTCGTAAGAGCCCCTTATCCGGGAATCATGGGAGCCATCGGTGCGGCGCTGACGGCAAAAGAACATGCGATGGAGACCGAAGAAGAAAGCAGTTTTATCAGCATGGACGAACTGAAAGATTTCTCCTTCACACAGGAAGCCAATGTGATCTGCCCGTTTTGTACAAATCATTGTAAGCGTGCGATCATTCGTTTTTCCAACGGGAAATCCTGGGTTACCAATAACCGGTGTGAAAGAGGAGAGATCATTGGAGATGCAAAGGAAAAGGATGTTCAGATTCAGCTGAAAAAGAAAAATGAGGAAAAAAATCGAATTCCGAATCTGTATCAGTTAAGAGAAAAACTGTTATTTAAGGATTATCCGACGGCAGACGCGGCGCCGGATCAAAACATGGTAATCGGTATTCCGAGAGTGCTGTCTTTCTGGGATACGATGCCGTTTTGGACAACATTTTTCAAGAGCCTTGGTTTCAAGGTAAAGCTGTCTGATAAGAGCAGCCGCAGGATTTATGAGAATGGTCTGTCTGCGGTAACATCTGATACTGTATGTTTCCCGGCAAAACTGGTGCACGGACATATCCGGAACCTGAAAGAAAAGGGAGTTGACCGTATTTTCATGCCGTCGATCACAACGATGGTTCCGGAAAATCAGGAAAAGACAAGTGAATCCATGTGCGCAGTCGTAAAAGGATATCCGATCGTAATCCGCAACTCAGATGATCCGGAGAGAAAATGGGGAATTCCGTTTGACGCTCCATTGTTCCACTGGCAGGATCCAAAAGACAGGGATCACCAGCTGGCGGACTTTATGGAGAAAACATTTGGAATTACTCCAGAACAGTCAGCGAAAGCAATGAAGGCCGGAGATCAGGCACAGCATGCATTCCGCTCTCAGTTAAAGGAAGCAGGAGCAAAGGTGCTGAAAGAGGCAGAGGAAAACGGAACCTACGCGGTGGTACTGGCGTCCAGGCCATATCAAAATGACGCACTGGTTAACCATGATCTGCCGGAAATGCTGACGGGACTTGGAATTCCGGTTCTTACAGCGGATTCTCTGCCGGAAGTGGAAGAAGTAGATCTTAAAAAGAGCCGTCTGGATATTGTAAATAACTATCATGCCCGGATGCTGTCTTCTGCGATCATGGCTGCTAAAAATGAACATTTGGAATATATTCAGATTGTAAGTTTCGGATGTGGACATGATGCCTACCTTTCAGATGAAATACAGAGAATGATGAAAGAAATTTCGGGAAAAGTACCGTTGATTCTGAAACTGGATGAGAGTGACATCCAGGGTCCGTTAAGAATCCGTGTCAGATCCTTTATTGAAACGGTAAACATGCGGAAAAAACGGGAAGGAGCCCGCACCATTCATGAGCTTACGGATCCTTATAAAGTTAAATTTACGAAAAAAGATAAAAAGGAAAAGATAGTTCTGATTCCAAATACGTCCCATGCTTTCTGCAGGCTGATGTCTGCCGCGTTAAGCGGACAGGGAATCCGGACAGTGCCTCTGGAAATTGGAAGAGATGAGGCGATCCGTCTTGGAAAGAAATATGTACATAATGATATCTGTTTCCCGGCGCAGATCGTTATAGGAGAAGCTCTGGCGCCGCTGGTTCATGGAGAATATGATGATGCTGACGTTGCAGTCTGCATGGCGAAGTATGTTGGAGACTGCCGGCTGACCCATTATGGCGCTCTGCTTCGAAAAGCGCTGGATGACGCAGGATTTGCCCACGTTCCGATTCTGACCAATGACGATGAGGATTCGCATAATCTTCATCCTGGATTTAAGATGAACCTGCAGTCTTCAATCAAAGTGGCATTTGGACTTCCGATGATTGATGTACTGGAAGAACTGCTGAGGAAAATACGTCCATATGAGCTGAAGCCAGGCAGCGCGGACAAAGCTTTCAATGAGGCGCTGGATCAGGTTATCTATGGCATGCAGGAACATGGACTGCACGGAGCAAAAAAGGGATTTGAGAAGGCCATTGATATTATGAACAGCATTCCGTATGACCGAAGCAATAGACGGCCAGGCGTGCTGATCGTAGGTGAGTATCTGCTGAATTTCCATCCGGGTGCAAATCATGATATTGAGAAGTATCTGGAACAGAATGGATTTGAAATCATTGAAGCACGCATGACTGATGTTATCCAAAAAACATATTTCTGCAGAGATACTCAGATCCGGGAATTTGATCTGAAAAAGCCGCTGACTCAAAAAACATGGTATCATTTTGCCAATAAGGCATTTGACGCGGCGCATGCATTTACGGATCATATAGCGAAAAGACATCCTCTCTATGAGCGTGCCTGCCGGCTGCCGGAACTGGTAAAAGACAGCGATCCGATCATTCATCACACATTTGATGCAGGGGAAGGTGTCCTGATACCGGGAGAGATCCTTCACCATGCGAAACGCGGATGCAGGGCGTTTGTAATCCTGCAGCCGTTTGGATGCCTGCCGAACCATGTGGTAGGAAGAGGTGTTGTAAAACGTCTGAAAGAAATGTATCCGGATGCGCAGATTCTGCCATTAGATTATGATCCGGACGTCAGCTTTGCAAATGTTGAGAATCGTCTGCAGATGCTGATCATGAACATGAAGAGCAGTAAGGAAACGGCGAAAACCGAACATATGAAAGAGGAGGAGCCAGGGGTAAATGAACTACAGGGAAAGCGCAGAAGAACTCATGGAAAGTATGAAAGTGCTGCGGAAAAATACGGCACTCCAGTGTTTAAGTGATATGTCACAAGGGGAGATGGCAGTTTTATGCTATCTTCTCTTCAGCCATAACGGAGCGTCCGCAGGAGAGCTGACAGCGGAGTTTAAGGTAAGATCTTCCAGAACCGCGGCCATCTTAAATGGTCTGGAAAGGAAAGGATATGCTGTTCGCAGCTCCGATCCGGAAGACAAACGGAGAGTTCGTGTTTATATTACAGAAAAAGGGAAAAAATTTGCCTGGAAAGAGCATGAGGACGCCATACGGCATTTTGAATACATTCTGCAGGATATCGGGCAGGAAGATAGTTATCATCTGGTCCGTATCATCAAGCGGATTACGAAACAGCTGGAAGAGCAGTCTGGAAATTAAAAAGCAGGACGGGTTCTAAAACCATAGAGATTATGGTATAATCCTCTGTAAAATATAGAAAAGGCGGAGGGTATCATGGAATTTGAATTTTGGATTTTAGATTTTCTTCAGACTCTGCATCATCCATTGCTGGATGTGCTGATGAAAGGAGCCTCATTTCTTGGAAACGGCGGAATCTTATGGATCATACTGACGATTGTGCTGCTATGTATTCCGAAAACACGTACGGCGGGTATGATCATGGCTGTTTCCCTGTGTGCGGATGCGCTGCTGTGCAACGTGCTGCTGAAGCCGGCGGTTGCGCGGATCCGGCCTTATGATGTAAATACAGCCGTTTCACTGCTGATCAAGGCTCCGCTTGATTATTCTTTTCCGTCGGGACATACGGCAGCTTCCTTTGCGGCAGTATCTGCATTATACTTCGCAGATCAGAAAAAACTGTGGAAGATTTTTCTGATCTTTGCCGTAGTGATTGCATTTTCCAGAATGTATCTGTATGTGCACTATCCAACCGATATTTTAGGCGGAATCGTTATAGGTATTTTGTCCGGTTATATTGGCTTCTGGGTGATCAATCGAATAAAAAAGAGATCCGGGAATTAGGTGTCGTTATCCATTGATCTTCGGATCCGCTGAAACAAAGCAGAGAATTTTTTTCTGCTTTGTTTTTTTACTGCAAGATAATAAGTAATGTTTGCTTCAGGATCCAGGATTGGAATAAAAATCCGGTTTGGCTCGGGCCCCTGCTGTTTCAATGCAAGATCGGAAGAAAAATATGGAAGGGCAGAATGGCGGATCAGTTCTTCAAAATCATAGGTATTCTGCTGTACGAGAAAATGAGAAGAAGTCATCTTTTCTGATGGAATTCTCTGCCAGAATCCGATCCTGGAAAACAGCAGCATGGTTTCGCCGTCCATGTCTTTCAGATGGAGTGCTTTGCTTCCGGACAGAGGGTGAGCAGGCGGAAGAGAAAACATCAGGTGTTCCTCTCCCCAGCGGGTGCAGTATAATTCATCTGATTCCACGGGCTCCGGAAGAATAATAATCTGGTAATCACTGCGCATCAGCCCCTGCAGCAGCTGATCGGGTTCTTTCATTTCTGTGGAAATGGCTTTGTCCGGATAGAGAGAAGAAAGGACAGGAGATAGTTCCCACAGCGGTGCGGGAGCACAGGAACCGATAAAAATCGTGCGCTGATTCCGATCATAAGAGCGGACCTGTTCCACCATATCCTCTGCCTGTCCTACAACCTTGCGGGCACATTCCACCGCAAGGTTTCCGTTATCATTAAGTTCGATTTTATTTTTGCTGCGGAGAAATAATTCTGCCTGCAGCTCAGACTCCAGTTTCTGTATGGAACGGCTTAAGGCCGGCTGGGAAATATGCAGTTTCTCGGCGGCCCGTGACAGAGTGCCGCATTCCGCAACGGCAATCAGCTGTTCCAGCTGGTGCAGTTCAAACATTCTAATTTCCTTTCTGTAAATTTCTGTATATCTGAGTTCATTTTATCATACTCTAAAATCTCCTTCAAGATTCACTATGTGTTTTAGTTATAGCATCTTGCGGATTTGGCATTGTACTTCCCGAAAAAAACAGGTTATAGTGGTAATAGAAAAGGAGGGAAGGAAAGGTGGAACAAGTCCTGCTAAATAATGGCGTGAAGATGCCGGTGGAAGGATTTGGAGTTTTTCAGATCAGTGACGAAGCACAGTGCTGGCAGTGTGTTCTGGACGCTCTGGAAACAGGATATCGCCTGTTTGACACGACCGCGGCTTATCATAATGAACAGGCATTAGGACGGGCTGTCCGGGAATCCGGGATCCCGAGAGATGAAATATTTATCACTACGAAGCTCTGGGTGCAGGATGCGGGATATGACCAGACCCTGGCCGCGTTTGAACGGTCCAGGAAAAATCTGGGACTGGATTATATAGATCTGTATTTGATCCATCAGCCGTTCGGGGATTATTACGGAGCCTGGAGAGCTATGGAAAAGTTATACCGGGAAGGTATAGTGAAGG
>OGYQ01001132.1_pt1 | contig 16020 bp, 16 predicted proteins | sample 1576641 | NCBI WGS metagenome assembly OGYQ01 (sample SAMEA3541476, study PRJEB24748) | human gut metagenome | biome: human gut; feature: human-associated habitat; material: faeces | place: China | collected 2012
AAGAGGCTGGCATTGAAGTTGTCGGCGGTCCTGCTCCGGAAGTGGTTTCCATGTCCGAGGAGGAAGGCGCTGTCCTGAAGGTCAAAGTTGCCGTTAAGCCGGAAGTGGAACTGGGCGAGTATGCCGGTTTAACCGTGAACAAAGATGTCAAGACTGTGGATGAGGCCGATGTGGACGCTGAGATCAAGCGTATGCAGGAGCGCAACGGTCGTTTGCTGACCCGTGATGGCGAGGCCCAGAACGGTGATACCGCTACCATCGACTTTGAGGGCTTTGTGGATGGCAAGGCTTTCGAGGGCGGTAAGGCTGAGCACTATGCCCTGGTGCTGGGCAGCGGCTCCTTCATCCCTGGTTTCGAGGAGCAGGTGGTTGGCCACAAGGCTGGCGACGAGTTCGATGTAAACGTCAAGTTCCCCGAGGAGTACCAGGCTGAAGAGCTGGCCGGCAAAGATGCCACCTTCAAGATCAAGCTGCATGAGGTTCAGTACAAGGAACTGCCGGAACTGGATGATGACTTCGCCAAGGACGTCAGCGAGTACGACACCCTGGATGAGCTGAAAGATTCCATCCGTAAGGGCATTGCTGCCAACCATGAGAAGCAGGCTGATCAGAAGGTCGAAAACGATCTGATCGATCAGGTTGTCAACGGCATGAAGGCTGATATTCCCGACGCCATGATCGAGGGCCGCATGGAAGAGCTGGTGCAGGACTTCCAGTACCGCATCTCCCAGCAGGGCCTGAAGCTGGAGCAGTACCTGCAGTATATGGGCATGAACAAGGATCAGTTCAAGGAACAGTTCCGCGAGCAGGCCGAAAAGCAGGTGAAGATGCGTCTGGCGATGGAAGCCATTGTGGTCAAAGAAAAGATCGAGACCACTGAGGAAGAGTTTGAGGCTGAAGTCAAGCGCATTGCCGATGCTTACCAGATGGAAGTCGAAAAGGTCAAGAGCCTGGTGGATGCTGCAGCTGTCAAGAAGGATTTGGCAGTCAACAAGGCCATCGACTTCGTGAAGGAAAAGGCCAATATCGTTACCGGCGAGGCCGAAAAGAAGCCCGCCAAGAAGACCACCCGCAAGACCACCAAGAAGGCTGCGGAAAAGAAAGCGGAAGAAACCCAGAGCGAGGAGAACAAGGGCGAGTAATTTCGTCTGCGTGAACCCCCGGGAAGTATGATAAACAGGGCCGATACGGTGTGCATTTGCTGCCGTATCGGTTCCTTTATCCGCCTCAATCCGATTTTTTCAATAAGGAGGGAACCCCTATGAGCCTTGTACCCTATGTTATCGAACAGACCGCGCGCGGTGAGCGCAGCTACGATATTTTTTCCCGCTTGCTCAATGATCGTATCATCGTGCTGAGCGAAGATGTCAATTCCACTTCGGCCAGCGTTGTGGTAGCGCAGCTTCTGTATCTGGAAGGACAGGACCCGGAGAAGGATATTTACTTCTACATCAACAGCCCGGGTGGCTCCATTTCCGACGGCATGGCCATTCACGATACGATGAACTACATCAAATGTGATGTATCCACTATCTGCATCGGTATGGCAGCCTCTATGGGCTCTTTCCTGCTGGCCAGCGGAACCAAGGGCAAACGCTTTGCGCTGCCCAACTCCGAAATTCTGATTCATCAGCCGCTGATCAGCGGCAGCGGCATCTCCGGTCAGGCCACTGATATCCAGATTCACGCCAACCATATCATCCATATTCGGGAGCGTATGAACCAGCTGTACAGCCAGTATACCGGTCAGTCGCTGGAAACGATTCAGCGTGATACGGAACGCGATAACTATATGACGGCACAGCAGGCCAAAGAATATGGCCTGATCGATGATATCCTCTATAAACACTGATTCGGGGGAACAACATGGCAAATTCAACGTCCGGAATGGACGGAAAAGGACGCGAGCTGATCTGCAGTTTTTGCGGTCGCTCTCAAAATGAAGTGGAACAGCTTCTGATTGGTCCCGGCGTTAATATCTGCAAGGACTGCATCGATATGTGTTACCGCGCCCTGTACAAGGACGAGGAACGTCCGATGCCGCCGCGTGCCGGTGCAAATCGTCGTCCCGGTGCGGGCCGCAATTCTGCGCAGGCACGGTATGATGCGAACCCGCTGGAAAGCGTAAACATCCTGACGCCGGCAGAAATCAAAGCCGGCCTTGATCAGTATGTGATCGGCCAGGACGCAGCCAAAAAGGTGCTTGCGGTTTCGGTATATAACCACTATAAGCGTATTCTTTCCGGCAAGGAAAGTAACGTGGAACTGCAGAAATCCAACGTTCTGATGCTTGGCCCCTCGGGAACGGGTAAAACGCTGTTGGCACAGACATTGGCAAAAATGCTCAATGTTCCCTTTGCAATTGCCGATGCCACAACGCTTACCGAAGCCGGTTATGTGGGCGAGGATGTCGAAAATATTCTGCTGAAACTCATCCAGGCGGCGGATTTCGACATTCCCAAGGCAGAAATCGGTATCATCTATATTGATGAGATCGACAAGATCACTCGCAAAAGCGAAAATCCGTCTATCACGCGTGATGTAGGCGGCGAAGGCGTGCAGCAGGCTCTGCTGAAGATTGTCGAAGGCACGGTCAGCAATGTGCCGCCCAACGGCGGCCGAAAACACCCACAGCAAGAGTTCATTCAGATCAATACAAAGAACATCTTGTTCATCTGCGGTGGTGCCTTTGACGGCCTGGAAAAGCTGATCCAGAAGCGTACAGACAATGCTTCCATGGGCTTTGGCAGCCAGCTTCGCACGACACTGGATAAGGACGAAACCCGCCAGAAACTCCTCAAAAAAGTAGAGCCGGACGATTTGGTTCGTTTTGGCCTGATTCCGGAACTGATCGGTCGTCTGCCGGTAGTTACAGTGCTGGATCCGTTGGATGAGGATGCCCTGGTGCGTGTTCTGACGGAGCCGAAGAACAGCATTGTGCGGCAGTACAAAGAATTGCTTCACCTCGATAACGCAGAACTGGTCTTTACCGATGCGGCGCTCCATGCGATCGCCAAAAAGACGGTGGAACGCAAGAGCGGCGCGCGCGGTCTGCGCAGCGTAGTGGAAGATCTGCTGATCCCCATTATGTATGATATTCCATCCGATGCATCGATCACTAAGGTTACGATCGACGCAGATACGGTGGAGGGCGGCGAGCCGCATATCGAACACGGTATGATGCGTCCGCGGTATAAGAATATCGCCTTGCAGCAGTAAAACAATAAAAGAGAGGACTTCCACTTGGGAAGTCCTCTCTTTTTGTGATTTGAAAGGTCAGTCCTCATTCTGCTCACGGAATTTCAGACCGGTATCGCTCATCTCACTTACGATGGCAAGGCTGGCCAGCTTATAGCCCTCTGCCCGCAATTCGTCACCGCCAGGCTGGAAGCCTTTCTCGATGCAGATACCAATTCCCCCCACAACACAACCGGACTGCTTGCAGATATCCAGCAAGCCTTTCATGGCTTTGCCGTTGGCCAGAAAATCATCCAGAATTAGCACTTTGTCATTGGGAGAAAGAAACTTTTTGGCAAGTGTAATGTCGTAATCACGGCCGTAGGTGTAAGAATGTACTTTGGAAGTGTACATGTCACCATCAATGTTTTTGCTTTTGGCCTTTTTTGCAAAAACCACCGGTACATCAAAATGCCGTGCCGTCATGCAGGCGATGGCAATACCGGAAGCCTCGATCGTCAGAATTTTATTGATTCCGTCTTCTTTAAAAATGCGGTGGAACTCGGCACCAATCTGGTCCAGAAGTTCTACATCCAGCTGATGGTTCAGAAAACAATCTACTTTCAATACATTACCGGGACGGACCTGTCCCTCCTGCAGAATACGCTGTTCAAGAAGTTTCATCTGCGAATTAGCCCCTTTCACGGATCATTGTTCTTCGGTGTTTCCATTATGGCAAATTCCGACATGTTTTGCAAGTTTTTTACAATAAATAGTGGGATTTTTTTGTCAAGATGGCAGTTTGATAACATTTTGTAACTAAAATTTATGCAAAGTGGACACAAAATGGGGCTTTTTACTTTCCAACACTGTAGAATTGGAACATTGCGCTTTTAAGCGTAAAAGTCTATAATTCTTTTATACTACAGCACAGGGGTGTGCGGCCCGCCGTAAGGCAGAATGTGCTGTAAAGATTAGGAGGGTAAGACAACCATGAAAAAAATCGTTAGTTCTGTTCTGGCGGCTTCTATGGTGCTGAGCCTGGCAGCCTGCGGCTCCACGGCCACCACGTCTGAGAGCAGCTCTGCTTCCACGGAAGCAACTTCTTCCACCGCTGCTACCGGTGAGTCTGCCGGTTCCGGCAGCTATACCGGCACGCCGATCAAGATCGGCGGTATCGGCCCCATCACCGGTGCGGCTGCTGTGTATGGCAATGCTGTCAAAAATGCCGAAGAACTGGCTGTGAAGGAAATCAATGCTGCCAACGGCAGCGACGTCTTCGAGTGGAAGTTCGAAGATGATGAGAATGATGCCGAGAAGAGCGTCAATGCATACAACAATTTGAAGGACTGGGGTATGCAGATCCTGGCCGGCCCCGTTACCACCACGCCTTCTGTTGCGGTTGCGGCTGAAACGGTCAACGACAATCTGTTCATGCTCACCCCGTCTGCTTCTTCTCTGTCGGTCATCCTGAATGATGCCAATGATGAAAGCACGGCCCGTGGCAATGTTTTCCAGGTTTGCTTTACCGACCCCAACCAGGGCGTTGCCTCTGCCGACTACATTGCCGATAACGGCCTGCCCACCAAGATCGGTGTGATCTATGACTCTTCCGATGCCTACTCTTCCGGCATCTATGAGAAGTTTACCGCAGAAGCCGAGGTCAAGGGCCTGGAGATCGTTGCTGCAGAAGCCTTTACCGCGGACAACAAAGCGGACCTTTCCACCCAGCTGGCCAAGTGCCAGGAAGCCGGTGCTGAGCTGGTCTTCCTGCCCATTTACTATCAGGAGGCTTCTCAGATCCTGATTGCCGCCGATAAGATTGGATATGAGCCGGAGTTCTTCGGCTGTGACGGTATGGACGGCATTCTCGCTATCGAGGGCTTTGACACCTCTCTGGCGGAGGGCCTGATGCTTCTGACTCCGTTTGCTGCGGATGCGCAGGACGAAAAGACCCAGGCATTTGTTGCTGCTTATGAGGCTGCCTACGGTGATACCCCGAACCAGTTTGCCGCGGACGCTTATGACGTTATCTACTCTATCTATGAGGCTGTCCTGGCCGGCAACGTCAACGGCGACATGGACGCCAGCGAGATTTGCGATGCTCTCAAGACCCAGTTCACCAGCATGACCTTTGATGGTCTGACCGGTACCGGTATGACTTGGGATGCTACGGGCGCAATCTCCAAGAACCCCAAGGCTGTTGTGATCAAAGACGGCGCTTACGCTGCAATGTGATGAGCCTGGTGCGGTTGTAAACTGAATTCCGTTGCCAATGGAGCTGCCGGACAGTGGGTTCGGCAGCTCTTTTTGCTATTCTACGCTGCGAAAACAGCAAATTGAACGAAGAACCAACCGAAAAATGCATTGTTTTGGCGGCTGAAGTGTGATACTATATGACTATATTTCTGTACGTGTGCGGCCTTGTTTACGTCAGAAAGAGATAGAGTGAGGTGTTTTACGCAATGCAGTTTTTGTCCTATCTGATCAACGGTATCAGCCTGGGCAGCGTCTATGCGCTGATTGCTCTGGGCTATACAATGGTCTACGGCATTGCCAAGATGTTGAACTTCGCCCACGGCGATGTCATCATGATCGGCAGTTACGTGGTCTTTTTTACGTTCGGTACTTCCGGAATGAATCCGATTCTTTCCATTCTGCTGTCCATGGTTGTATGTACCGTACTGGGTGTTGTGATTGAAAGAATTGCCTACCGTCCGTTGCGGGAAGCCCCGTCGCTGGCTGTTTTGATTACGGCCATTGGTGTGAGTTACCTGCTGCAGCAGGTGGCACAGCTTACCTGGTCTTCCAGCCCCAAGAGCTTTATTTCCGTGATTTCCGGTATTCCGTTCCTGAAACCGCTCAGCTTGTTTGACGGTCAGCTCACCATCTCCGCTGAAACCATCGTTACCATTGTGGCTTGCATTGTGATTATGGTGGCCCTGATCTGGTTTGTGAACAATACTTCGGCAGGTCATGCCATGCTGGCAGTGTCAGAAGACCGCGGTGCGGCACAGCTGATGGGCGTCAATGTCAACGCTACAATTTCTCTGACTTTTGCCATCGGCTCCGCACTGGCTGCGGTGGCTGGCGCTTTGCTTTGCTCTTCCTATCCGACGCTGCAGCCCACTACAGGCGCAATGCCCGGCATCAAGGCCTTTGTTGCGGCTGTGTTTGGCGGTATTGGTTCGATTCCCGGTGCTTTCCTGGGCGGTATTTTGCTGGGCGTGATTGAAAACTTGAGCAAGGCCTATATTTCTACCCAGTTGTCGGATGCCATCGTCTTTCTTGTGTTGATCATCGTGCTTCTTGTCAAGCCGACCGGTCTTTTGGGCAAGAAAGTAAACGTGAAAGTGTGAGGTGGCGGCGATGAATTTGAAAACAATGAAGCGCTCCACAAAGAGCAATCTGATCACGTTTGGCATTGTGATCGCTTTTTACATTATTATCCAGCTGCTCTCTGCTGCAGATTTGCTGAGCAACTCTTTTTCTGGTCAGCTGGTACCCATCTGCGCTTACGTCATTCTTGCCATCTCTTTGAATCTGACTGTCGGCATCCTGGGTGAGTTGAGCCTGGGCCACGCAGGATTCATGAGTGTGGGTGCCTTCTCCGGCACCTTGGTGTGGGTTTCTCTCAGCGCGATAACGCCCAAGCCGCTGGCACTGCTGCTTTCTTTTATTGTGGGTGGTCTGGTTGCCGGTGCTTTTGGATTCCTGGTAGGTGTACCGGTTCTCCGTCTTTCGGGCGACTATCTGGCAATCGTTACCCTGGCGTTCGGTGAGATCGTCAAAAACGTTATGAACGCCTGCTACCTGGGCGTGGACGCGAACGGTCTCCATTTCTCTTTGAAAGATGCCAGTTCGCTGAATATGGAAGATGGAAAACTGCTCATCAACGGTGCGCAGGGAATTACCGGTATCACCAAGGCTTCCAACTTTACAATTGGCATTGTGCTGGTTATCCTGACGCTGGTAGTTATTCTGAACCTTGTAAATTCCCGCGCCGGCCGTGCGATCACCTCCATTCGCGATAATGAAATCGCTGCGCGTTCGGTAGGTGTCCCCATCACCAAATATAAGCTGATGGCGTTTGTCACTTCGGCGGTCTTTGCCGGTATTGCAGGCGTGCTGTATTCCTTGAATTATTCCTCGCTGGTTGCGAAGAAGTTTGACTACAACACTTCAATTCTGATTCTGGTGTTCGTGGTATTGGGCGGCATCGGCAACCTGCGCGGTTCTGTTATTGCAGCCGCAGTTCTGACCGTTCTGCCGGAAATGCTGCGCAGCATGAATGACTATCGTATGCTGATCTATGCGATCGTGCTGATTGTTGTTATGATCTTCAACCAGAGTCCGCAGATGGTTGCGCTGCGTCTTAAGCTGACAGCCCGGTTCCGCAAGAATCGGAATACCGATGGAACAAAACAGAAGAAAGGGGTGGCGTAACATGGCATTGCTGGAAGTCAGCAATCTGGGGATTGCATTTGGCGGCCTGCAGGCCGTGGCACAGCTGGACCTTTCCATTGAAAAAGGCCATCTGTATGGTCTGATCGGTCCGAATGGTGCCGGTAAGACCACTGTATTCAATATGCTCACTGGCGTGTATAAGCCGACAGAAGGCAACATTGTACTTGACGGTAAGGATATTACCGGGCAGAACCCCGAACTGATCAGCCGTGCGGGCGTGGCGCGTACATTCCAGAACATTCGTCTTTTCAATGATATGACGGTTTTGGATAACGTTAAAGTGGGCCTTCACAACCAGATTAAGTATAGTATGTGGACCGGAATTCTTCGTCTGCCTGCGTTCAAAGAGAAAGAACACGAGATGAACCGTGAAGCCCATAAGTTGCTCAAGATTTTCGATCTGGATGGCGAAGCCAACCTCAAAGCCAGTCAGCTGCCCTATGGCAAACAGCGCAAGCTGGAAATTGCCCGTGCCTTGGCGACCAACCCGAAACTGTTGTTGCTTGATGAGCCGGCAGCCGGTATGAACCCCAATGAAACCGAAGAGCTGATGCAGACTGTCCGCAGCGTACGTGACCAGTTCGGGATCGCTATCTTGCTGATCGAGCATGATATGAACTTTGTCATGGGCATCTGTGAAGAAATTACGGTGCTGGATTACGGTCGTGTGATCGCCCGGGGCGATGGAAAAGCTATCCGCAATAACCCGAAGGTGATCGCAGCCTACTTGGGAGGTGATTGACGATGGGGGAAATGCTTTCGGTCAAAAACATCAACGTGTTTTACGGCTCTATTCATGCCATTCGTGATGTTTCCTTCCATGTCAACGAGGGGGAAATTGTCACCCTGATTGGTGCCAACGGCGCCGGTAAGACGACAACGATGCACGCTATTTCCGGGTTGCTGAAACTGCAGAGCGGTGAAATTGAGTATTGTGGCCAGACCATCAGCAAGATGGAAGCACACAAAATCATTCGACAGGGTCTTGCACAGGTTCCGGAAGGGCGCCGCGTATTCAGTGGCCTGACGGTACAGCAGAACCTGCAGATGGGTGCATACGTACGCCGGGATGGCAAGGAAGCGATTCAGAACGATTTCGATATGGTGTTTGAACTCCTGCCTCGTCTGAAGGAACGGCGCAATCAGCCCGCCGGCACGCTTTCCGGCGGTGAGCAGCAGATGCTGGCGATGGGCCGTGCGCTGATGTGCAAACCCAAGATGCTGCTGTTGGATGAACCCTCCATGGGTCTGTCTCCGCTGCTGGTTAAAGAGATTTTCAAGATCATCCGCGAAGTCAACCGAAATGGCGTCACGGTGCTTTTGGTAGAACAGAATGCAAAAATGGCGCTGGAAATCGCCAATCGCGCCTATGTACTGGAAACCGGTACCATCAAAATGGAAGGGGAAGCTACCGAGCTGGCCAATAATATTGAGGTTCGCAAGGCTTACCTGGGCTGCTGATAGCGGCAGAACGTATATAACATATATAACAAAAACTCCCTGCACATTGGATGCTGTCCAATGTACGGGGAGCTTTCTTTTGTTATCGCATTACAACAAACCGACCGGAGGCCGATCATTTTCGGTGCTGGGCTGCGTCAGCATATCCATCAACTTGGAATAGATTTCGCTGCCGTGAGCCGTAAAATTGTTTTTAATGGTTTCAGCGGTAAGTTTATCGGGCATGGCCAACTGCAGGCGAAATACATCGCTGCCCAGATCGCCGATAGCACACCAGACGGTGTATTCGCCGTCTTCTTCTTCAACATGAGCCCGATTCATTGCGGCTTTATGTCGCCAGCTTTGAATCTGCATAACGGCACGAATGGCGCTTTCCCGTACCGTGCGGGGCAAGTCAAGCGCCAGCGTATCCGCAACGGTAGAGCCTTTTGCGGTGATCGTGTATTGCTGCTCATCGTTCAGGGTGACGAGCTGTTGCTTTTCTACATCGGCCAGGGCATCCACAAATTCAAAATAATTTACAAGCTGTTCCTGCAGCAGTGCCCCCTGCAAAGTGTCACGCGTTAAGGGACCGGCAGTCTTGACCAGATAACAGAGCAAGATACGGATTTGCGTGTCGTCTGTAAGGCCGCCGGGCTTTACACCTGCTGTAAATGCTTCTGCCATGGTATCACGTCCTTGCCAATCTTGTCTTTCTTTTTATTATACACATGGTAACGGACGGTGGCAAGACCGGCCCGCAAAAAAGTGAGTCAGCATCATAGGCGGTCAAAAGATCGTTTCGATTTGCTTGCGGCTTTGGGGCGTGGAATAGGTCCACTTTTTCAGGCGGCCGCGTGTTACAAAATAGTGTGGCTCAAAGCGCAGCGGCTGCGAAAGATTCTTGTTGACGACAACCAGTTTGATTTTCATTTTGTCCGGCAGGATGTTTTTGATGTAAACGCTGACGGCCTGACCGGGGTGCAGAGAGGTGTCTGCTTCCGCCAAACCGGCAAGGTTGGGGGCGATCTCAATGAAAACGCCGTATTCTTCAACGCTGCGTACGATGCCCACCACGGTCTCGCCGGCTGCAAAGCAAGCCGCGTTTTCGCTCCAGGTACCAAGCAACTCACGCAAGGTCAAAACGATGCGCCCCTGTACATCGCGATTTTTGATAGCGCACAACAACTGCTGCCCCACCTGTACGCGGTCATTGGGGGAAGAAATGCGGGATACGGAAAGGCAATCGATAGGCAGAAGCGCCGATATGCCGCAGCCGATATCGCAAAAGGCACCGAAATTCTCAATATGGGTCACAGTGCAGGGGATGACACTGCCCGGCTCCAGTGTATCCAAATATTGTCGACGACACAAACGCTGAGCAGCCGCACGGGAAAGCAGATAGGCTTCTTCTCCATTTTCATCGGTGATTGTGCCGGTGATGACAAAGCAGGTGGGGCGCCCTACACGGGTCAGTACGGCAATGTCCTTGATCTCCTCGCCGGGGGCAACATCAAGGCATTCGTCGTGGGGCATATACCCGCGCTGTCCACAGAGTTCAAAGCGAAGGCGCCTTTCATTGTCGTAGGCAAGGGCGGTACTTTGCAGGATCTCTCCGGTAGTGATGCAATGGTTCAGTTCTTCTTTGCTCAGGTGATTGGCATTTCGGCAAAGGCCTTCGGCACGATATTCCAACATTTTTGTTTCCTCGTTTCTTGTGATTTCCGCTTTTGCATTTCCAGAAGCGGTTGATAAACTTTTATGCGGATGATTTGCAAAACAATACTGGCTGTACTATAATAAGAAAGAAATTTCGGATGAAAGGCGGTGCGCCGTATGGACGTACGGGTCGGAGATGTGATTCAGACCAAAAAACCACACCCCTGCGGTGCAAATCGGTTTGATGTACTGCGCGTAGGCATGGATTTCAAGATCCGTTGCCAGGGATGCGGGCATGAAATTATGCTCCCGCGTGCCAAGATCGAGCGCAATATTAAAAAGATTCTGCGGGAACCTGAGCAGTAGCAACACAGAATTCCGTGAAATTTTTGTGTTGAAAGGAACTGCCCATGAGTGCATTTTTGGAGTTGCATGAGGTTGAGCGCCGCTATGAGGAACTGACGTATCGTATGTCTGCACCGGATGCCGCTTCCGATCCGGAAGAATATGCGCGGATGATGAAAGACTACAAAGAGTTGACCCCCTTAGTGGAAGAATATCGCCGGTATACCTCCCTGCTTCGGGAACAGAATGAAGCATCTGAATTGATGCAGCAGGAAACGGACCCGGCTTTCAAGGCTATGGTACAACAGGAACTTTGCGAAATTGCCCGGAATCTGGCGCAGAGTGAGGAGAGCCTGCGGCTTTTGCTGCTGCCCAAGGACGCCGATGATGAGAAAAACGTAATTCTGGAAATCCGTGCCGGGGCTGGTGGGGAAGAAGCCGCACTGTTTGCCCACAGCCTGTGGCGGATGTATACGATGTATGCGGCCAAACGAGGCTGGTCCTGTGAAACAATCAGCGCCAACGAAACCGAGCTTGGTGGTGTAAAAGAAATTGTTTTTTCTGTGGAAGGCGCAGATGTTTACAGCCGTTTGAAATTTGAAAGCGGTGTGCATCGTGTGCAGCGTGTGCCGGAAACTGAAACCCAGGGACGAATTCATACTTCTACAGTTACGGTAGCTGTCATGCCGGAAGCGGAAGAAGTGGAACTGGATCTGGACCCCAAAGATCTGCGAATTGATACGTTCCGATCATCCGGGGCGGGGGGACAGCATATCAACAAAACGTCGTCTGCCATTCGGGTGACCCATTTGCCCACCGGTATGGTGGTGGAATGTCAGGACCAACGCAGCCAACGGGAAAATAAAGTGCGCGCCCTTACCGTATTGCGCAGCAGACTTTTGCAGCAGAAGCAGCAAGCATACGACGAAGCCTATAACGAAAAACGGCAAAGTCAGGTAGGAACCGGTGACCGCAGCGAAAAAATCCGTACCTACAATTTCCCACAGGACCGCGTAACGGATCATCGGATTGCTTTGACCTTGCGCAACCTGCAAAGCGTTCTGGACGGCGATCTGGATCGCGTGCTGGAACCGCTGATTTTAGCGGACCGGGAAGAAAAGCTGAAACAGCATAACGAGGAATAAAGATATGAAAACACAGGTTTTACCTGTAACGCAGGAAAGTATTGCATTGGCGGCGGACCTGTTGCAAAAAGGGGAACTGGTGGCACTGCCTACCGAAACGGTGTATGGCATTGCTGCCGATGCCCGCAACGGAGAAGCGGTGCGCAAAATTTTTGAGGCTAAAGGCCGCCCCCAGGACAACCCGCTGATTGTGCATATTTATGGCATGGAAATGCTGCAAGGCATTGTTTCGGAAGTGCCGGAACGTGCCCAAAAACTGGCCAAGGCCTTCTGGCCCGGGCCGCTGACGATGGTTATGCCGCGCGGCCCGGAGGTCAGTGATGTGACCTGTGCCGGGTTGGATACGGTTGGGGTGCGTATGCCATCGCATCCGGTTGTGCAGGCCGTTATTAAGGCCAGCGGTGTTGCTTTTGCGGCGCCGTCGGCCAATCTCTCGGGCAAGCCCAGCCCGACCAACGCCCAGGATACCCTGGCAGATATGAATGACCGTCTGCCGCTCATTCTGGATGGTGGAGAGAGTGCTGTCGGTGTGGAGTCTACAGTGGTAGCTGTAACGGGGGACCATCCGATGCTGTTGCGCCCCGGGTATGTCACCAAGGAACAGATGGAAGCCGTACTTGGCGAAGAAGTCCTGGTGAGTCCGGCTATTTTGGAAAAGCTGAAGGACGGGGAAGTGGCGCGTTCTCCGGGAATGAAGTACAAACATTATGCTCCGAAAGCACAAGTCACCATTCTGCGCGGGGATTTTGAGGCCTATCGCCGGTATGTGTCGGAACATGCGGCGGATGGTGTATGGGCGCTTTGCTTTGATGGGGAGGCGGAACAACTTCCGGTTCCTGCTATTGAATATGGCCGCAATCATGATGGCGCGACGCAGGCACACCATTTGTTTACGGCCTTGCGCGACCTGGACCGACAGGGCGCGCAGATCGTTTTTGCGCGTTGCCCGGAACAGGATGGTGTTTCGATGGCTGTCTATAACCGTCTGATCCGTGCAGCGGCTTTCCGGGTGGTGACACTGTGAAAATTATTGGAATCACCGGCCGCTCGGGTTGCGGTAAATCCAGTGCGACAAATTTCTTGGCGCGACAGGGGTATCCTTGTATCGATGCAGATCGTATTGCACGGGATGTGCTGCTTCCGGGGTCGCCCTGTCTGGAAAAATTGCAGGCGTATTTCGGGCAAGACATTCTGGAGGCAGATGGTACATTAAAACGGCGCCTTTTGGCGGATCGTGCCTTTGCAACACCGGAAGGCACCCGTGTGCTGACGGAAATTACACAGCCGGAAATTTTACGGCGAATTGAAGAACACCTGCGTCAGGCGCAGGCGTCGGGGGCCGGGATGGCCTTTGTAGATGGTGCCGTAATTGTGGGCACACCTTTTGAGCCTCGATGTGATGCACTGGTATTGATCACGGCTCCCTATGAAACCAGTGTACAACGTATTTGCGCTCGGGACGGAATCTCGCCGGAGATGGCAAGGCGCCGCCTGGACGCACAGACTTCTTTGGATACACTGCGCGCAGCGGCCACAATTGAAATTGTGAACGATGGCACCGCAGAACAGCTGGAGAACAAGGTCGAAGCGTATCTGGAGTCCTTGGGAAAGGAGGAACATGGCTAAAAAAAGTATTGTACGTACAATTATAAAAAGGGTTTTGGCGGTATTGGTTGTGCTGGCAATTGCCGGGACTGTGCTGTTCGCCCTTTTTCAGGATAAAATCAATAAGTGGGAATATCCGATTCAATATGCAGAGTATGTGACCTACTATGCGGACAAATATGATCTTGACCCGCTGATGCTTTATGCATTTATCCGCACCGAAAGCAATTTCGACCCTACGGCGGATTCCAATGCAGGGGCGCGCGGTCTTATGCAGATTACGGAGGTTACTTTTGACTGGATCAAGTCCAAAATCGCCCCGACAGAAGATCTGACATTTGAGGACCTGTATGATCCCGAAACCAATATACGTTTTGGCAGTTATTTTGTAAGTTACTGTTTGCTGCGGTACCAGAACGATTTGGCTACAGCCGCTGCAGCCTACCACAGCGGCTGGGGAACGGTAGATGATTTGTTGGCGCAGTCGGAATATTCGGCTGATGGAAAAACGCTGGATCACTATCCTTACCCCCAGATGCGCCTTTATGTCAAAAAGATTACCAGTAGCTACCAACGCTACCAGGAAATCTATATTGCATCATGATGCAAGAAAGGAATGTTCAAGAATGCAAACCACGGAAGAATTGAAAAAGTTGCTTTACAAAAATGAGAAGGTTGCTGATTTGGCGCCGGACACCCTGAAAGCTGCGCAGGAATTCTGCGAAGGATATAAGGCTTTTTTGGATAACGGAAAAACCGAACGGGAAGTCACCGCTTATAGCGAAAAGCTGTTGGTGGAAGCGGGGTATAAGCCTTTTGTTCCCGGCGAAAAGCTGGAAGCAGGGGCGAAGGTCTACACCATCAACCGCAGCAAATGTGTGCTGGCGGCTACGATTGGCACCAAATCCCTGGAGGAAGGCTTCCACCTCAACATTGCGCACATTGATTCGCCCCGTTTGGATCTCCGTCCGGTACCCGTTTTTGAGAAAAACGGGCTGGGCTATCTGCGCACCCATTACTATGGCGGTGTGCGCAAATACCAGTGGCCGACGATTCCGCTGGCGCTGCACGGAGTAGTGTATCGCGCGGACGGCACCAAAGTGGATATCTGCATTGGTGAAAAAGAAGATGATCCGGTATTCTGCATCACCGACCTGCTGCCGCATCTGGGGGCAAAGCAGAACGCAAAGCCGCTGGGCGAGGGCATCACGGCAGAAGACCTCAACGTTCTGATTGCTTCCCAGCCGATTGCCGACAAGGATGCGGAACAGCGTGTGAAACTGAACGTGCTGGGTATGCTGAACGAAGCGTACGGCATTACGGAACGTGATTTCACCCGTGCGGAAATCGAAGTGGTTCCGGCTCACAAGGCCCGCGATATCGGTCTTGACCGTGCTATGATCGGTGCCTACGGGCATGATGACCGTGTGGATGCCTATCCGGCGCTGATGGCAGAAATCGGTGTGAAGGCACCTGTCTATACGACGGTCTGTGTACTGACCGATAAGGAAGAAACAGGCTCCGACGGTGTGACCGGTCTGCAGAGTATGTATACCTTCCACTTCCTGCAGCAGCTGTGCCAGGCGCAGGGGGCTGACTACATCAGTGCCTGTAAGGCGGCAAAATGCCTGTCTGCTGATGTGACGGCGGCTTTTGACCCCACCTTCGCAGATGCTTTTGAGCCGGATAACGGCACTTATGCAGGCAACGGTGTGGCAATTTATAAGTACACGGGTGCCCGCGGTAAATCCGGCACCAGCGATGCTTCTGCAGAGTTGGTGAGCTATCTGACTGGTCTGATGGATTGCAATGGTGTTGTGTGGCAGATCGGTGAAATGGGCAAGCTGGATCTCGGCGGTGGCGGAACGGTTGCCAAGTATGTGGCCAATCAGGATATCGACACCATTGATATCGGCGTACCGGTACTTGCTATGCATTCTCCCTTTGAAGTTGTGTCCAAGGAGGATGTGTACATGGCTTATCTGACCTTTAAGGCTTTCTGCGAGGACGCGGAGTAAGCAACATAAAAAAGCGCAAGGTATTTTATGCCTTGCGCTTTTTTGCTGCAAAAATAGTGAAAACAGTAAAAGAAAAACCGGACTGCATTGCAGTCCGGTTTTTGTGGTGGAGATGAGGGGGATCGAACCCCTTACCTCCTGCATGCCATGCAGGCGCTCTCCCA
>OGYQ01001134.1_pt1 | contig 15978 bp, 14 predicted proteins | sample 1576641 | NCBI WGS metagenome assembly OGYQ01 (sample SAMEA3541476, study PRJEB24748) | human gut metagenome | biome: human gut; feature: human-associated habitat; material: faeces | place: China | collected 2012
TTTGTTTGACAGCTTAATTTTACATCAAAAAGGAACAGGATTCCTTATATTTTGGGCATTTTTTGAAAGTTGTGGATAACAAAACGCAACAGATTTGTCCAAGGGGATAATTATGCGGAAACTCAAGAATATGTAGTCATTGACTTCACAGGAGTTTCGGGAGTATTCTATAAAAAAGATGACTTAATTTATGTATAAGATCTCACAACAACCACACAATGCTGATTATGTGGTTATGATATAAAAAGTATGAGGAGGAAAATAAGAAAATGAAGAAAAGCATTTCCCTGATGCTGATCCTATGTATGCTCTGTTCAGGAGTCCTGACAAACGTTTCAGTATATGCTGAAGTTGATCAAAATAACCAAACTGCTCAGGAGCCGGGTATCTGTATCCATCACCCGGAACATACAGCGGAGTGTGGTTATCAGCAAGAGGCAGGGCAACAGTCCTGTACGCATGTGCACGATGAAGAATGCGGTTATATAGCAGCAGTGGAAGGTCAGCCATGTAACCATGTGCATGATGAGACCTGTGGATATAAGGATTCATCTGAGGGGACGCCTTGCAGTTATGAGATGAACGGCTGTCCTTACTGCGTTGTTACTTGGAAATGGGTGGATGACCAGGAAATTCTGAGCGAGTCTGACGGCGCCTGGGGCATAGGTCTTGCAGGGGCAAGCGAGAGTACTCCTGTCACCCGCGATACTCTGGAGGTCATGTTGCCTGGCCAGATAGTGGCTACCACCGACGATGGCGGAGAAAAAACGCTTGACATCGCCTGGGATCTGAGCAGCATCCCGGAGGAGGGCGCATCCCAGGGGAATTACCAGGTGAGCGCGTCGCTGGTCGATGAAAGCTATGCTCTTGTTGACGCTGCCGCGCCTCTTGCTGTGACCGTGCAGGCCGGCGGTGCGGAGAGTTATGCTCACGCTGACCTGCCTTCTGGCACGCCCCCTTATCAGAATCACATAGTAGACGGCGTGTCCCCCAACGGAACTACCATCAACCTCTTCGACTACTGGATCACGAACCAGAACGACTCGGATAACAGCGATCCAGCGGACATTCTCAATTCGGGGATAAACAAAGACCACGCCCTGGTTTTCTTCAATAACGGAAAAGGAAAGTGGAATCAGTGGACGGGACAAGGCGGGCCACCCTACAAGGGGATCGTGAAGAGCGAGCTGGTAAACGGCTATCCGGCTCTTAATGACCTGAATACTGCCGGGACCCAGGTGGCGGGTCGGGATGGAAGTGAGTCCCTGGCCTACCTGTTCGATCCATCCGTGGCGCAGGATGGCAAGGCATCGTACAAAGATGTGCAGGGTCTGCTTCAGGTAGATGACGACGGCTACTACTACTATGACAGCCGGGAAAACTTTGCCACCTACTACTCAGATACCAATTCTTTTACGTTATATGAATACCCCGGAGTCGTTCCCGGCGGTACGTCGCCGGTGGGCCAGTTCTTCCCATTCAACGCAGCGAATGCAGATGCAGTGAGTAAATCGCATAAAGGCGAGAACTACACTCTTATGAATACACTCGGGTCCAAGGATCCATCCATCAATCACTATTTCGGCGTTCATATGTCCACACGGTTCATTCAACAGTTTGGAGGGCACACCGATAGCGGCCGGACAAAACCGGTGACCTATGAGTTCTCCGGAGATGACGACGCGTGGATCTTCATCGACGGGAAGCTGGTGGGAGATCTGGGCGGCGTTCACGATGCCGCATCGGTCAAGATCGACTTTTCTACGGGAGAAGTCACCATAACCAGCGCCATTGGACAAACAAGTGAAAAGTCGACTACGCTTAAACTGAAAGATTTGCTGGGGCTTTCAGGGGATACCTTAGCGGACAACACCTCCCATACCCTGGACTTTTTCTACCTCGAGCGCGGCAACGTGGATTCCAACATGTACCTCAAGTACAACCTGGTCACCATCCCGACCAGCGGACTGATCAAGATTGACCAGCTGGGCAATGCGGTGCAGGGTGCAGAGTTCACGCTGTACGGGGCTAAAGATTACGAGGAGAAAGGCCAGGACGCCACCCCGGTGGCCACCGGCTCCACGGATGCCAACGGTGAGTTCGTGTTCCTTACCTCGGACGGAGCGGGCGGTCAGAGGCCCATCACCGTCGGCGAACTGTATAGCCGATATGGCCAAAGCGAGGACAGCGAAAAGAACAACTTGATCCTTGTGGAGACGAAAACCCCGCGCGGATACCGGTCTTGCGGTGAGATAGGCCTCTATTTTGATGATCAATCATCAACAGATAACGAGATTTTGCTGCTCGCCAGCGAAGATACCATCTGGGGCCAGGGGGCCTACGCCATGCCCAAGGTGACCGTCACCACTGCCAACTCCATTGAGCTTCTGAATGATCCAAACGACCTGACCGGTACGGGAGGAGGTCAGACGGCAAGTTTGGTCGGCAGCGGCTCCATTGCTGACCCGCTGATGTTCGCAGTGGTATTCCAGAAGCAGGAGGACGGTACCTGGCATCCCGTCTCGGGCGATCCTCTGAGCGGCTGGAAGGTCTGGGATGGCAGCGATTGGAACAGCATTCTGGGAGCGGCTAAGGCGAGTCCCCATATCTTCCAGCTCGGAAGCAGCGGCGCCTACCAGGTGGACATTGACGACCTCCCGGGAAACATACTGAACTATTACCATATCCTGAAAGATGAGAATGCGGTTCAGTACACCATCGGTTATTACTATACAAGTGCAGCCAGCCTTTCCCAGGCGAATGAAGGCAACACAAAGCGTATCAACTCCGAATCCACAGATCCGTCCACCAATCTAAGCCGCGTCTTCTCCGTGAACCTTTACATCACCGACATGAAGAACCGGCTGCTGGTACAAAAGGTGGATGAGGATGGAAACACAGTCAACGGCGCTCAGTTCTCACTCTACAAGGCCGATGAGGTCACGGTGACAACAGATAACGGGACTACGACCGTAACGCCAAATGAGGGCGCGCAGCCGGCCGTGGCCACCACTTCGGACATCACCATGCCCCTAAGCCTGAACGGCACCGCAGTGTTCCCGGAAAGCGCCGGGAGCAACGGCGTGCTGGAGAACGGCGAGTACTGGCTCGTTGAGACCTCCGCGCCTGTTGGGTACAAGTTGAAGACCGAGCCCGTTCACGTTGTGGTGGACGACACCGGCGTGTACGCGGACGCGGGCAAGCAAGATGACGGCGTCACCGTGCTGCGCGGTGTGGGATCGGTGGCCCGCAGCATGATCCAGTTCGCCGTGGATGATCGCGTGGACATCACCCTGCGCGACATCAAGGCGGCCCTGGCGCAGAACGTGACGTACGGTTCGTCATCGTCCAAATTTAATTGGGATGAAGCCGATTGGAACAGCACGGATGGCGTTCGATACCTTACCTATACAGATGCTAACGGCATGCTCGATTACGGCCTTCAGGACACCACAACGACGCCGACCCTGGACAACCTGACCCTGTCTACGGATGCGGGTTGGTCGAAGCTGCTGGTTAGACAGGATTACGATCATGGCGGTACTGATGACAAGAATTTGAAGATGAATCTGGGCGATAGGGACATTACCAACCTGTTCTCGGGCACTGTTACGGTCAGGGTTGCAAACGACAAAACCGGAAACCTGAAGATCAGCAAGCAGGTGACCGGCGACGGTGTATCTGCTGGCCAGGGGTTCAATTTTAAGGTAACTGTTAAGGACGGTAATACGCCGATTTCCGGAATATACCAAACGTTGGATGGCAATGGGACCAGGTCGAGTATCGAATTTAATAACGGACATGCTACCGTTACCCTTAAGGGTGGGGAGAGTCTGACCATCCTGGCGCTGCCCACGGGCGCTTTGTTTACGGTGCAGGAGACCAACGTTCCGGACGGGTATACGCCTTCTGTAACCGTGACGGGGGACACGAATGCCCAAGTGAATGAGGCAGAGCATTCTGCCACAGGCACCATCCAGCATAACATCACGGAAGACGCGGCGGTGGAGACTGCGTTCACCAACGACTTCGACGGGAGCACTTCTGTCCAGTTGAAAGGGAAAAAGACTCTGCGGGGCAGAAATCTCACTGAGCAGGATACGTTCACCTTCAGCCTTGAGGCGGCAGACAATGCCACGAAGCAGGCCATTGAGAGCGGCAGCATTGTGATGCCTTCGACCACGTCTGCTTCGGTAAAGGGCGATGGAAGCAGCTCCGAAGGGAAATTCACCTTCGATTCCATACAGTTCAAGTCCGAGGGAACATATACGTTCAAGATCACAGAGCAGCTTCCTAGTGGAGCGAGCCAGGACAATCTGGTCGATGGTGACATTTGGTATGACACTCACACCACGATTGTTACCGTGACAGTGACACGAGATGCTACGACAGGCCTCCTGAGCGCCATTCCTACCTATGATAACACCGACAACCCTGACGGATCGACGGAGAGCGCCGAGGCGGTGTTCGTCAACCGCTGGGCCGGCCTCAAGATCACCAAACAGGTTACCGGAGACATGGGGGACAGGGATAAGCTATTTACATTCACGATCACCCTGCAGGATAAAGAAGAAAGTCCACTGACAGGGACCTACCCATATACAATCGGCAGCACTACCGATACACTTAATCTGAATGATAAAGGTACGGCGACGTTTCGGCTGAAGCACGGCCAGACTATAGTTATTTACGGATTGCCGTCAGGAAGTTCGTATCAGATTTCCGAGCACGGGGCGAAGGAAGACGGATATACGACGACGGTGACCGTGGGGAAGAAAAAGGAAACTACCTGTCAGACTGAGGGCAATCTGTCCGATACAGATACAGTTACGGTATCTTTCGAGAACAGCAGAGGCAATATTCCGGTTACCGGCATTCAGCCGGATCACCTTCCGTGGCTCTTGTTGGCGATCGGGGTACTCATCACAGGTGTGGTTTTGATCCTGATAAATTTCTGTAAAAAAAGGCGGATTATGAAATAAGCCGAAGAACTTTCTGACGGAATGAGAATTATTTTGTACAGAATGCAGTGGAAAAACAAGGCGATAGGCTATGTTCCGGGAAATGGTTACATTTTGATGCCAGAGCAGGTATCAGAATCGGTAATGACGGTTTCCGGGACAGAAGAGAGGGGGGAACGGCAATTGGAAAATTTGTTGCATGAATGCATGAATAAAACCGGATGTCTATATTTGTCAGATCTGCACCAACCGGATCGGCTGGTACTTGTGAAACACGCCCTTTATAAAATGGATCCTGACAGATATAGCATACGAGAATGGACTGATGCGGTAAATTATATTACCGGACAATCCCTGTGTTTTAAAGACCTGACAGAGGCGGTTGAGTATTTAGAAACATATACATCGCAGCCGGGCAGTCGGGAGAAAAAAGGAGAAGATCAGAGACAATAATGCAAAAACCGGAGACAAAAGACACGAAAGGTCAGATACCTGACCGACATAGAAAAGAAAAAAGTGAAGCAATCAGAGATATACGGACTTTTTTTGTCAAGCTGGCTGTCATTATACTTTTCTTTTGGATCCTGTTAGAAGTTGTCTTTGGGCTGGCAGTAATGGAAGGAGAGGATATGTATCCTCGTATCCGGGATGGCGATCTGATGATCTATTTCCGACTGCAGCAAGATTATCACCCAGGTGATGTGGTAACTTTCTCACAGGGAGGACGACGATATGTCGGCCGCATCGTTGCCCAGGGCGGTGATACGGTGGATATTAACGAAGAAGGAGAATTATTGATAAACGGGAATGTGCAAAGTGAGGAGATTTTTTATCCTACTCAGGTGGTGGACGAAACGGTTAACTTTCCATGCCAGATACCGGGAGACAGTATTTTCCTCCTGAGTGATTTTCGTACCAACGGGACAGACAGCCGAAGCTACGGTCCCATAGCAACCAGGGAACTAGACGGTAAAGTGATCACTATTCTGCGAAGGCGGGGAATATAACCTGCAAAGAATGATGATAAATTAGGGAATAATAAAAAGGAGAGGATGCAACGATTTATGAAAGCAAAAATAGGAACAAAGAAAATGAAATTTCGGAAACGTTTGCTGTCAATGGTAGCGGCAGTTCTGATGGCAGGTGCTACTATGGTAGTGGCGGTTCCGGCTCAGGCAGCAAATGTGCCTGCGCAAGGAGGAACCAAAACATTTAATAAGTATCTGGTGATGGATGCGGATGCAAATGTGCCGAATGCCACATCTGAATTTACGATTACATCGGGAACAGCGGTTGAGGCAACGGCTGATACTCCGGCAATTTATGCAGGTATCGGAACACCTACGATTGACAGCGCAAAATTTACACCGGAAGATAGAACTAATTCAGGAACACCTACAAATCCAGATGATCCAGACGAAAAGTATGCCACAAAGACAGTAACTGTTGACTTTAGCAGTATTTCTTTTACAGCACCAGGAATCTACCGCTATATTATTACAGAAAAACGAAGTACAGACAGTGGTATTACCAATGATGCAACCACTACCCGTACTTTAGACGCATATGTAAAATATAAAACAGGTTCTGAAACAGAGCTGGAAGTGACAGATTATGTTCTGCATGAAGGATCTGACAATCCAAATATTGCGACAAAATCCGATGGTTTTACAAATACATATACTACAAAAAACCTGACATTAACAAAGAATGTCACGGGAAATCAGGGTAACCGTGACAAGTACTTTGAATTTACTGTTAATATTACTGACGCAGTAGCGGGAACCGTGTATACCGTAGATCTGAGCAATGCGGAGACAACCCCATCTGTAGATGGAGGATCAAAGACCAATCAGTCATCCTTGATCGTGGGAGAAGATGGAACTGTTACAGCAATCTATTATCTGAAAGATGACCAGAGCATTGTAATCCAGGGTATTACTGATGAAACGAAATATCAAATTACTGAGAGTGATTATAGCAAAGATGGTTATACTACAACTTATACATTAGATAGTGGATCTGCAGAGTCTGGAAACACTTTCGCTGAACAGACAATGGGTAATGCGTCCCATACAGTACTCTTTACCAATAACAAAACAGGGGTTGTACCTACCGGTATCCTTCTTGAGACTGCACCGTATCTGATTCTTGGTGTAATTGTGATCGCAGGTGTGATTGCTCTGTTTGTTACCAGGAGACGTCGTGTAAATTAATGAGCACTGAGAAAAAAAGAAAAAGTCCTGATTTATCACCCCTGCAGGTAGCTGCAGGAGCGGCGCGTTGGGCTGACCGCGTACTGACAGCTCTGATGACAGTTTTTCTGGCAATAATTTTTCTGTATGCGTGTTTTGCCCTGTGGGATACCTGGCGCATTTACAATGGAGCCGGGGTGGATGAAAGCCTGCTGAAATATAAACCAGAGCTTGACGGAGATACAGCAGGATTGGAAGAGCTGATGAAGATCAATCCTGACGTCTGTGCATGGCTTACAGTGGAGGATACACATATTGACTATCCGGTGGTTCGCGGAACTGACAATGTAAAGTATATCAATACGGATGTGTATGGAGATTTTTCTCTTTCCGGCAGCATTTTTCTGGATTACCGTAATGCCAGGGAGTTTACAGATACGTATTCTCTGATTTATGGTCATCACATGGAGGGGAATGTTATGTTTGGAGAGCTTGATTCTTTCACGGAGCAGGAATACTTCTCAGAACATGAAACAGGTATTTTGTACTTGCCGGAAACTACATACCGCATAGAAATTTTCGCTTGTCTGCAGACAGATGCCTATGATACGCAGATGTTTGGACCAGGTGATTTGTCGGAGGGAGACGCAGATGATTTGTTACAACAGATTCGTGAATCTTCCCTGCAGTACCGTGAAATAGGCGTAACCGGACAGGATCGGATACTTGGTCTGTCTACCTGTTCCGATGCCTATACAAATGCCCGGACGATTGTTTTTGGGCGGCTGAAAGAAATTTCTGCTGGGGAAGGAGGTGCTTAAAATGAAATGGAAACGATTGTTTGGTATAGTTTTATGTTTCGTAACGGCAATGGTTTTATCGCTGCCTGTATATGCGGCGACTGAATCTGTGGAGTTGAGTATAGAGGTGGAAAATATAGTGGAAGGAGATACGCCTCCTTCCGCTGAGGATTTTACTTTCATACTGGAAGCTGTAGACGGAGCGCCTATGCCAGAAAGTAGGACCATTACTATTTCCGGCGCAGGCACAGGGTATTTTTTGCCCATCACTTATACAGAGCCGGAGACCTATCACTATATACTCAGGGAAGTAATTGGAAGCACCAAAGGCTATACCTATGATGATAGAATCTATGATGTGACCGTACAGGTGACTACAGATGAGATGGGGATGCTTCATGCCTCTATGTATGTCTGCGAGCAGGGAAGTGAATGGAAAACTGAAACGGTAAAGTTTGTAAACCAATATAAAGATGTTGCTGTGAAAGATCCAGAAGAATCAAAAGAACCAGAAAATGTCAAAACTCCAGAAACAGGCGATAATACAAATCCGGTACTTTGGAGCGTTTTGGGAAGTGCATCTTTTCTGATACTGATTGGGGAATTTGTATTTTTTAGAAAAAATCAGAATAAGAAAGTCGGTTGAACATAATCAATATGGCGGTATGGCGGGAATAAAAATCTGCTATGCCCAATTTGAATTATGATGACACTCGGAATGTCCCCCGGAATGTCCCTCGGAATGTCCCTCAGAATGTCCCTCAAGATAAAATTGATAGCCAGATTATCAGCTTAATTCAAAAAGACAATAAGATAAGTACGGAGAAAATAGCAATGATTTTGGGTGTAAGCTCTAAGACTATAAAGCGACATATTAAAAAAATGAACTATGTAAATTATATTGGGCGCGGAGCAAACGGCCACTGGGAAATATCAGGGGATGAGTAAAGATTATGTAGTCGAAGAGCTGTAGACAAACCGGCCATTCTACCCAAGCAGGGATGATGGTCGGTTTTATTAATGGGAAAATAGTGAAAAAATAGTGTAATTTTAATGGAAAAACTATTTGTTAAACAATATAATAATTAGTAATAAAGATGAAATAATAGTGGCAAAATAGAGGCGGTAAATTGATAAGAGTGACACTCACAAATGAAATTTTGAAAAGGATTTCAGAGATTGATGAAAATAGATTTTCTCTTAGCACGATAGAGCTTCCATCTGTTACGAAGAACAGACTCAGAAAAAACTCCAAGAAAAAAAGTTCATATGCTTCTAATAAGATAGAGGGGAATCCACTGACTGAAGAACAGGCGAATGAAGCGATTGATGGAGATCCTCATAAACACTTTTTAAGACCAGAGCAAGAAGTGCGGAATTACTTTCAGGCTTTAAATTTATTGGAAGAAAAGTTAAAAAAGAAAGAACGCTTTTCAAAAGAGATGATCTTGAAGTTCAGGCGATTATAGAAAAAGGTGCATCGAAAGAAAAAATGGGGCTAAGGGGTCCGATGCCGCCGGGCGTACTATTTGCAGTATATGATTCTGAAACCGGTGCACCAGAATATATAGATATTCCGGAGCTGCTGGATGAACTTGTTGAATATGTAAACACTACAGATGATCATCCATTAATCATTGCTGCTGTAGTCCATTACCAATTGGTTACGATTCATCCCTTTGAGGACGGAAATGGAAGAACTGCCAGGCTAATGTCAGGGTATATCCTTGATTATTATGGGTATGGTTTTAATGGAATTGGTTCTCTGGAAGAATACTTCGCATATGATCCGAATGAATATTATGCTTCTCTGCAAATGGGATTACCTGCATTATACTATTCAGGAAGGGAAAATCCTCCACATCCGGAAATCTGGATCAACTATTTTTTAAAAATGATGGGATTGTATTCTAGGCAAGATGATTGGTGTGACAAATAAAACAGTGATTAACAGATGTGCAAAACTTGTGAATAATGGATTTTTGATTCCTGCCATTGTCAAAACTAGGATTCGATCTTATAAACTAAGTGATTTTTCAAGAAAAAATGAAAAAAAGATTTTGAAAAGGCTGCCATAGTCTGTCTGAGAAACTTCAGAGATTAGAGATTGATATGTAATGATTAATTGAAATGATAAGGAGAAATGGCATGGAAAATATGGTGAGAAAATTCCCGGAAGATAAAAGGGAGCTCTACAAATTTTTTAGGATCCGGCTGAGCGGACAGATCGAAAGCTGTCCTCATATGACTGCAAATCTGGCCAATGCATCGGCTCTTTTGAATCAGGGGCTTAAGGAGATCAACTGGGTAGGGTTTTATCTTATGGAGGGGGAAACGCTGATACTGGGGCCGTTCCAGGGGAAACCTGCCTGTACGGAGATCCAGGTGGGAAAAGGTGTGTGCGGGACTGCAGTGGAGCGGGACGCGGTAGTGCGGGTAGAGGATGTGCATCAGTTTCCCGGACATATTGCCTGCGATAGTGCCTCACGCTCGGAGATTGTTCTGCCGCTGCATGATCAGTCGGGAAGGATACGGGCGGTACTGGATATAGACAGTCCGGTGACATGCCGGTTTACAGAAGAGGATCAGAAAGGTTTGGAAAGCCTGGTTCCGGAACTTGAGAAGATCTTTTATTAAAAAACCTAAACGAAGTATGAGTGAATATTGAATGATGCAGAGGTGGAATTATATATGAGTGAAATCCAGAGTGTATATTATCCTCAGAGCGAAATCCATACAACTTTAATTCCGGTTACAACAGGATGTCCGTATAATCGATGTGCCTTTTGTTCTATGTATAAAGCGGATACTTACAGTGAGGTTTCGTTGAGAGAGATCGAGCATGAGCTGATGAACGGAGAAGGATATACTGAGCGGGTGTTTCTGACGGGGGCAGATCCGCTTTCGGTGGGATTTGAAAAGATTTTCAAGATCCTTAATCTTGTAAGAAAATATTTTCCGTATTGTGGATGCGTGGCGGCATATGCATCTGTCCGCAGTCTGCAAAGATACAGTGTTCACGAATTAAAACAGCTTCATGAAGCAGGGCTTAGGCTGCTTTATGTCGGCTTTGAGACAGGCAGTGATGAGACGTTGAAGTTGATGAAAAAGGGACATACAGCTGCGGTAGCGGCCAGGCAGGGACAGAAACTAAATGAAGCAAGGCTTCCGTTTTGTGCGATCGTGATGTATGGAATTGCAGGAGAAGGAAAAGGGGAAGAAAATGCCAGACTTACAGCAGAACTTCTGAACCAGTTTGTGCCTGCAAAGATTATCACGATGAATCTGACGGTATTTGCATTGACAGAATTGGCAGAAATGGTCAAAGAGAGAAGATTTACAGAAGCAGCGACGCAAGAGAAACTTCAGGAGTTAAAAACGCTGATTACAGAACTACATATGGAGAAAGCCGTGGAGATTGACACGACACATATAACGAATTTAATTAAAATGACAGGCAGGCTTCCGGAAGATGCAGAAAAATTGCTGGATAAAATAGATGCGCGGCTTTCAGGATAGCATAAAGATATCAAACTAAGAAACCGGGAAAGAGGTGCCTCCTTCCCGGTGTTCTTTTTTACGTCCGCATTGCTCCATCTACAGAGAGGATTTCTCCTGTTACATAGCTTGCCATATCGCTTGCCAGGAAAAGGAAGGCATTGGCAATGTCTTCCGGTTCCCCGACTCTTCTCATCGGGATGGCATTGATCAGAGGCTCGATCATTTCTTTTGGAAGAGCCGCTACCATGTCGGTCTTTGTAATGCCGGGAGCGACTGCGTTGACCCGGATATTGCTGGGACCGAGTTCCCTGGCAAGAGACCAAGTCATTCCGTTAACGGCGGATTTGCTTACCGGGTAAGCCACGCCTGAAGGCTGTCCGCATATGCTGACCATAGAGCTGGTATTGAGGATGCAGCCGCCGCCCTGCTCTTTCATGATCTTTACGGTCGGCATGATACAGTTCATAGCTGCTCCAACATTCAATTTCATAATCTTTTCAAAATGATCAGAGGTGTAATCCGTGATGGGTTTGCTGTCCGACATTCCTGCATTATTGATCAGAATGTCAATTTTGCCATAGGTTTCTTTGATCTTACCAATTTCCTCTGCCACGGCATCTGCATTTCCAAGATCCGGCCATGCACCGGATACAGGCCAGTCAGGATTTTCTTCCTTCAATGAGGTTAATGCTTTATCTACTGTTTCCTGACGGGATCCAAATAATACAACAGTTGCTCCGTTTTCAAGAAATTTTTTAACGGTTGCATATCCGATTCCCCGGGTTCCTCCGGTAATTACTGCTACTTTTCCTTTTAGCATAGATTTTCCTCCTTTAATATTAGTGAACATCAAAATTATCAGTTAAATAAATTATATATTTTATATTGTGAGAATACAACAAAGACAGAAGAAGTTCTGTGACAATATCACGGAAAATAAAGTGGAGAAAGAAACTACACCGGAAGGATTGACTTCCGCCGGAGATAGGAGCAGAATATAGGAAGAGCGAGGGGCGCCATTTTCTGACAGGGTATGTCAAATAGTAATATTTTGGGGGAATCTAGCATGGTTAAGACAAATTCTATGGCAGGAACATCTTCTGCCACCTTGATGACCAGCGGACCGATCTGGAAACGTCTGGTGGCTTTTGCCATTCCTCTTTTCTGGGGAAATTTATTTCAGCAGCTTTACAACACTGCCGACTCTGTGATAGTCGGTAATTTTCTTGGAAATAACGCTCTTGCGGCGGTCAGTTCATCGGGAAATCTTATATTTCTTCTGGTGGGCTTTTTTAATGGAATCGCTATTGGGGCCGGAGTGGTGACAGGAAAATATTTTGGTGCAGGGGACAATGAAAATCTGAAAAAATCAATCCACACAACAATTGTATTTGGAGTGATCTGCGGAATGATCCTGACGGTCGTCGGCATCGCGGCCGCGCCAAAGATATTGGTACTTATGGGAACACCCGCGGAAGTTCTGCCGGAATCGCTTTCCTATTTCCGGGTATATTTTGCAGGATCTCTTGCATTTGTTATGTACAACTTTTTTGTAGGGATCCTGCAGGCGATGGGAGACAGTAAGCATCCTCTGTTCTTTCTTATCATTTCGTCGATCACGAATATAGTGCTGGACCTGTTTTTTGTGGGAATATTCAGAATGGGCGTGTGGTCTGCAGCTCTTGCCACGATTATTTCCCAGTTTTTGAGCGCTTTTTTATGCCTGTACCAGCTAAAAAAAGGGAACGGAGTATTTCAGCTGCAGCTTTCCGAAATACGGGGAGACACCAATATGCTTAGGCAGATTGTTATAAATGGCGTGCCGGCCGGCGTGCAGAATTCGATCATCTCCGTGGCAAATGTATTTGTACAGGCCCATATCAATACCTTTGGAGCCACAGCTGTCGCGGGCTGCGGTTCTTATTCCAAGATCGAAGGCTTCGGATTTCTTCCGGTTACCTGTTTTGCTCTGGCACTTACCACGTTTATCAGCCAGAACCTGGGCGCAAGGGAATACGAGCGGGCCAGAAAGGGAGCAGTTATCGGAGCAGTGTGCTCGCTTTCGATTGCAGAACTGGTAGGATTAGTGATCAATCTTTTTGCGCCTGTACTGATCGGCGCTTTTGGCGGAGGTGCAGAGGCTGTAAGTTATGGTGTAGCCTGGGCAAGGATTGTTACATGGTTTTATTTCCTGCTGGCTTTTTCTCATTGTATGGCAGGAATTTTAAGAGGCGCCGGAAAATCCGTAGTACCAATGTTTGTCATGATGGTCTGCTGGTGTGTGATCCGTGTCAGCTATATCAGCATTGTGGTGCGGTTTGTTCCGGATATCCAGGTGATCTTTTGGGCTTATCCGCTGACATGGCTTTTAAGTTCTGTGGTGTTTCTCATCTATTTCTTGAAATCAGACTGGGTACATGGGCTTGAGAAGGTCAAGTAAATGTGAAAAATGTGTGAACGGGGACGTACACTTTTGCCAAAAGTGTACGTCCCCAATGGAGGAAGTAGCTTATGCTGGACAGACGTTACGAAAAACAGATGACGAGGGAAGAGCGCAAACAATTTGAAAAGGAGAAACTAAGCCAGATGACGGGAAAGGAAAAACTGGAGTATCTCTGGATGTATTACAAAATCTGGCTTTTGGTTCCGGTCGCTGTCATTGCCGCAATTTATCTGGGCGTTACTATGTATCGAGGGATGAATGAGGAGATTCTTTTAAATCTGGTCGTTGTAGATGGATTGGCAGACGACTATGAAGGTCTGGAATCAGAGATATGGGAATACCTGGGGGCAGAAAAAAGCAATCAGACTGTACGGATCAACAGTAATATTACCTCCGGTGCTTATCAGGGAGAAGCAGCCTTTAGTACGCTGATTGGGACAGAGTCTGTGGATGTAGTGATATGTCCGGAAAGTTTTTACGATGAGTATGGAAGAGACGTCCTGGAGAAGGCATTTGTCCTGGAGAAAAGCAAATGGTTAAAGAACGAGGCCGGGATTGAATATGAGCCTGTCTGTATCTGTATTGCAAAGAACACGCCGAACCGGGAAAATGCAGAAGCTTTTCTGGAGCTTGTGGAAGAAAATAAATAAGAAGATGGATTATTTTTCCATTTAAAGTGAAAAGGGTATGAGGAGGAAATACTATGAATGACACAAATTTGAACAGGAAAATTGATGAAATGAAAGAGGAGATCCTGGATGGGATCCGCCGCAGTGTGCAGATTGACAGCGTGGCCGGAGAACCGGAGGAAAATGCGCCATATGGTCCGGGACCGAAAAAAGCACTGGACTTTGCGCTGGAGCTTGGGAAAAGCATGGGATTCCGGGTAGGAAATGTGGATAACCATGCCGGGTACATAGAATATGGCGAAGGGGAAGAAATGGTAGCCGTGCTGGGACATATGGATGTGGTTCCTACTGGCGACGACTGGAAGTACCCGCCTTTTGGAGGCGAGATCCATGACGGGATCATGTACGGCCGGGGCGTTGTGGATGACAAGGGGCCTACCATCGGAGCTATCTATGCGCTGAAGGCGATCCGGGACCTTAATCTTCCATTAGACCGCAGGATCCGGGTAATCTTTGGGACCAATGAAGAACGGGGAAGCAGCTGTATCCAGTATTACGTAGAAAAAGGAGAAGAGCAGCCGGTGATGGGGATCACGCCGGATGCGGAATATCCGCTGATCTTTTTTGAAAAAGGAATGATCTCTGTGATAGGCGGATGCAAAAATCCTGAACAGGGAGAGATTAAAGTACTGGAATTTCAGGGCGGTACTGCTTCCAATATCGTACCTCTGCACTGCCGTCTGGTACTGGAAGGCGAGCATGAGATCCCGGACACAAAAGGAATTACGGTCAGACACGAAAATGGAAATACTGTCATTGTTTCAGACGGCGTCAGCGCTCACGGCAGCACTCCGGAGCTGGGAGTCAACGGGATTATCCTTCTCCTGGATGCGGTAAAGGATCTGAAGATCGGCGGAGATTATCAGAAGGTTTTTGATTTCCTGCGGACGAAGATTGGCTGGGAAACAAATGGAGAGAGCCTTGGCATCTATTATCAGGATGAAGAGACGGGAGAAACCACTGTAAACTTAGGCGTGATCAAGGCAGATGCAGAGAAGCTGTATTTTAATCTGGATATCCGTTATCCGAAAAACGGTGATAAAGATGAGATATACCAGAATGTGGACCGTGCGCTCCAGGAGGCGGGACTTCTGCTTCTGGATTTTGGACATACAGATATGCTCTATGTTCCGCAGGATTCAGAGCTGGTACAGAAACTGATGAAGGTATACAGGGAAGGCACAGGAGAGGCGGATGCAAAGCCGAAGGCTATCGGAGGCGGAACCTACGCAAAGATGTTTAAAAATATGGTGGCATTTGGCCCGGTCTTCCCCGGAGATCCGGATATTGTACACCAGCCTAATGAGGCGATGGAAGTAGACAAATTAATGAAATCCATCAAGCTGGTGGCGGCAGCCATGGCGGAGATGGGAAGAAAATAGAATAAAG
>OGYQ01001136.1_pt1 | contig 15958 bp, 18 predicted proteins | sample 1576641 | NCBI WGS metagenome assembly OGYQ01 (sample SAMEA3541476, study PRJEB24748) | human gut metagenome | biome: human gut; feature: human-associated habitat; material: faeces | place: China | collected 2012
GCTGCACATTATAATTGCTGACCTCTCTGCGGTTTAATGGCGTCACTAATCCGTACTTTTCTGCCCCTGCCAGAGGCACATATCCGCAGAAGCACTCATCCGCTCCGGCCCTGCAGTAAGCGGCATAATCGTCCGCACTGCCAAGCCCCGCGGTAATTTTCATTGCTGTCATAAATACTCTCCTATCTGTATTCATACCATTCCGATTACGACTCTGTCCACTGAGGAGCGTGCATACTCCTCAAGGATCTGCATATCCCGCAGAATCCTGCGGTCAAAGCCGAAAAGCGAGTTATACCTGCCGATAAGATCAAGGTGTTTGGGGTAAAGAAATACACGGGAGCTGCAGTAATGCGGACATTCTGAGACAGGGCGCTGTCTGCCGCGGCTGCCCTCCCTGCATGCAGCATAAAGATGACAATACTGTGAGGTATTGGTCTGGTAAAAAGGCAGGTGCATACTGTGCCGGCCGGGAGGAATTTCCTGCATATATCCGCAGGCCTCAAATTCATAGCGGGTAATACCAAAAGTTTCCCGAAGATACTTCTGATAAAATCTGCCGTTGATGCCTGTTTCTGCAAGCCTGTCAAATCCCTCTGCATCTTCTCCAAGCCCGATTTTATAGCGATAACGCACATCCTTTCTTCTCCGGTTCAGGAGAATTCCCAGAACCGGCTCCAGAACATCCGCCTGTTTTCCAAGCTGTCAGTGCTGGGCGTCAGAGTACACCAGTATACCATCACCTGCGCTTCCTCCTTTGTACAGGAGGCCGCTGTGACCGCTCTTCGTGACTGCGCGGACGATGTGGAAGCTATGCGCCAGGAGTATCAGAGACGGAAGGATTACGCGGTGAAAGCTCTCAATGAGATTGACGGTATCAGCTGCAATGATCCCCAGGGCGCGTTCTACATCTTTGTGAATGTCAAGAGTCTGGGCATGTCCTCCATGGAGGTGGCCGAGTACTTCCTTGAGGAGGCAAAGGTAGCCATGGTTCCCGGCTCCGCTTTCGGATCTGAAGGAGAAGGATATCTGAGACTGTCCTACGCCTGCAGCTACGAGGATCTCCAGGAAGCCATCCGCAGGATAAAGGACGCGGTAGAGAAACTGAAAAAATAAAGCTACAAAAAGAAAGAGGTTAGAGAAATGGCAGTAGGATGCAGAATTAAAAGAAACTTTGAGAGACCGGACAAGGAACTGGTGGAAGCTTTCCGCGGAATTCCGGTAGCCAACATTGATGACCAGTGCGGCAGGATCGCTGCGGTAGACGCCAGCATTTATCCCTTAAATCCCAAGGCCCGCCTTCTGGGAACCGCCTTTACTGTAAATGCACCGGCAGGAGACAATCTTCTGTTCCACAAGGCGCTGGATATGGCTCAGCCGGGGGATGTCATCGTCCTGGCAAACAAGGGCAGCATGAGCCGCTCCTTATGCGGGGAGATCATGAGCAGCTACGCAAAATCCAGAGGTCTTGCAGGCATCATCATCGACGGATGCGTGCGTGACAGCTACGCTCTCAGCCAGATGGATTTCCCGGTATACGCAAAAGGCGTGACTCCCAACGGACCCTACAAGAACGGACCGGGGGAAATGAACTTCCCCGTATCCTTTGCAGGCATCATCATCAATCCGGGGGATATCATCGTGGGCGACTCTGACGGGCTGATCGCCATCAGACCCGAGTTCGCCAAAGAGCTGGCCGAGAAGGCAAGAGCTTACCACGCAGGTGAGGAAAAACAGCTGGAAGGCATCCACACCCGCGGCGAGTGGCCCCGTCCATGGGTAGACGAGACCCTGGAAAAGGTTGGATTTGAATTTGTAGACTAAGCTGTTGATCAGATACAGGGCAAAATAAAAAAGGACCGTCTGGTCCTTTTTTATTTCCCATCTTCCAGGGCGTAGAGTACCATCCCGCCCTTTTTCTCATACCCGGTATCCCACATTTCCTCAAAATCCAGCCTGGTGGCAGCTCCGTAGGTGGCCGCCGTCACATAGAACCGGCCCTCCCTCTCCTGGTAGCCAGTGAGAAGAAACCAGTGCCAGGTAAAATCTCCGAACTGCTTTTTGTCCTTGTGGTAGAGCAGAAGATACGGCACGGGGAGCCCCTTGTCAATCTGCCTTCTGACCGCCGCTTTGGCCTCCTCCACATCCGTCTCCCCGTGGAGGGGCTCCATGTGAAGGCTTCTGCCGTCCTCGTTTCCCAGATCCGCAAGATAGCGGGCATACCCTTCTATATAGGTTTCCAGCCTGTCGATTCCCCCTGCCCTGGGCTTCAGATAGGGCTTCATCTTCATGCTGAACTCTTTGTAAGCCTGTTTTGTGAGACGGCCCGCGTCACCGGGATACAGCCCCTTCATTCCCTTTCGCAGAGCCAGATAGATGCAGGTGTCACAGGCTGTGGCCGCCCCGCAGCCGCCCACGTGCATGACGATATTGGTAAACCAGTCCTGGCTTCCGCCGTAGGCGCCTTCAATCTCGAAATAATCCAGATGTCTTTCCATAGATGTATCTTCCCTTCATTTTTCCTGTCATAATCTTTTGAAATTCTTCATAATTTCCTGCCATTTATCTTTATATCTTTTTCTTATACTGGATACAACAAAAGAAAACTTACTCTATATATACTTTACAGGAGGGGATTTTTATGAGAGCTGCCGTTACTTACGTAGAAAATATACTGGTCACACACAGGCCCGCGCTGTCCTGCCGGCAGGACTACTCTGTGTCCTCCCTTGTCCTTATGTTCTTTACCTTTTCCGGCATCGGCTGGCTCTGGGAGGTGGGCCTTCATCTGGTGGTGGACGGCATGTTCTTCAACCGGGGCTTCATGGCCGGCCCCTGGCTTCCCATCTACGGGACAGGGGGCGTGCTGATCCTGGTGCTTCTGAAAAAATGGCGCAGCCGCCCGCTTCTGTCTTTTGGCCTCATTGTGGTTCTGTGCGGCACAGTGGAGTATTTCGCCGGACTCTTCCTGGAGACCATGTTCGGTGTCCGCTGGTGGAACTACAGCGACATGCTCTTCCAGATCCATGGCAGAGTCTGCCTGGAAGGACTGCTGCTTTTCGGCACAGGCGGCCTCTTTATCATCTACATCGCCGCCCCTGCGCTGGATGGGCAGTTCAGCCGCCTGTCCGTCTCCCGGAAAAGGCTGCTGTGTGTGATCTTGTGCGCTCTCTTTGCCGCAGACCTGGTGCGCTCCTTCCTCTCCCCCAACATGGGACCGGGGATCACTTCGCTTTGATCTGTCCCAGGATTTCCCCTATGGGAGCCGATATGGAAAGCTCCGCTCCCACTTCCCTGGCTGTGGCGCTTTTATTGATGACCACCAGATGCCTGCCGCGGAAATAATCAATAAATCCGGCCGCCGGGTACACCACAAGGGAGGTGCCCCCGATGATGAGCGTGTCCGCCTCCGCAATGGCACGGACGCTCTTTTCTATTGTCATGGAGTCCAGGCTCTCCTCATAGAGGACCACATCCGGCTTGATGATGCCTCCGCACTCGCACCTGGGAATGCCCGGGGCCTCCTTTACAAAGGCCGCATCGTAGAAACGGCCGCACTTCTGGCAGTAGTTCCTGTGGATGCTGCCGTGAAGCTCATACACCTTCTTACTTCCCGCCTTCTGATGGAGTCCGTCGATATTCTGGGTGATGACCGCTGTGAGGCGCCCTGCCTCCTCCAGCTGGGCCAGCTTCCTGTGAGCCGCATTTGGCTCCGCCTCCAGACACATCATCTTCTCTTTATAGAATTCATAGAAAACTTCCGTGTGGGCTTTAAAGAAGCTGTGGCTCACCACCTGCTCCGGCGCGTATTTGTAGTGCTGATGGTAAATGCCGTCCGCGCTCCGGAAGTCCGGTATCCCGCTCTCCGTGGAGACGCCGGCCCCTCCGAAAAAGACGATCCGCCGGCTGTCGTCTATGATCTCCTGCAGTTTTCTTACTTCCTCCTGGTACATACTGTCACCTTCTTAAAACTGAAATAAATTTAATCCGATCTCCTCGCTGTAGCGCCGGTCCACCACGCCCGGTATCACCGTGATGACCATCTCGCAGGTGGCGCTGACCACCGCCCGATTCAGATGTCCCCCAAAGACTTCCCCTTTTTCATTTCCGGCGCTTATATGCAGATGCGCGTAAAATTCCCCGTCCATGGTACTGATGGTGCCTGTCAGTGACACGATCTCAAAGCTGCCCTCAAATTCATTGGCCAGGTATTTCTTTTCCTCCGTCTTAAAAACACCTGCTGTAAACTGGCTGATAGCCCCAAGCGCCTGGATGGAGGCCAGCTTTATCTCCTCTTTCAGAGCAATCTCTTTTACCTGGTCCAGGATTTCCTCTCCCTTGTCAATTCTTGCAACGATGGTATTGTCAAATCTCCTGTATTCCACAGTGAGTCCTCCTTTCCTTTTCACTACATCCATTGTATCATGCAAAAAGGAGAAAGAGTACCCCTCGATACTCTTTCTCCTGCTGTGTTCCTCTATCTTACTTTCTGACTATACCCTTTGAAAAATTCGGACAGTCCTTCCAGTGTCTTTACAAGAACAGGGATCTCATCCTCCGTCAGTTTGTCCAGGATCGCCTGGGTCATCTGCCGGTGATAGTCCTCGTGGTGATGGAAGGCTTTGATCCCCTTCTCTGTCAGTCTGACGTAGACCACCCGCCGGTCCTTCTCGCTGCGGCGGCGCTCCACGTAGGCTTTGTTCACAAGGCTGTTCATGGCTGTCGTAAGAGAGCCCACGGTGATATTCAGTTTTCTGGCGATGGAGGACATATTGTTCCCCTCGCCCAGGCCGATGGCCTCAATGACGTGCATATCATTGTTTGTCAGATCTTTAAATTCCTCTGTGATGATGGCCTTCTCCTCCAGTTCCCATATCTCGTGGAACAGATTAACGAGAATATCGTTGATGGCCCTGTATGCATCCTCCATGAACATTTTCCTTTCTATGATCTTACAGAAGTGACTCTATGACTTCCCTCACTGTCTCTATCCTGTCTGCCTTCCAGGCGTTAGCGCCGCAGAAGAGAAGGGCGTCCTCCACCTCTCCTTTGGCAGCACAGATAAGGGCGTCTGTGATGCAGTAGGGAATTTTTGCCGGATTGCAGGTGTGAAGACATTTGTGACAGGGGCTGTGGGGGATCTGCTCCCCCCCCATGACCCGCTCCATAAAGCGGTTCCGGATGGCCCGCCCCGGCATGCCCACCGGGCTCTTCACGATCACGATGTCCTCTTTGCCGGCACGGATGTATGCCTCCTTGTACCGGATGTCTGCGTCGCATTCCTCTGTGGTGACAAAACGGCTGGCCACCTGGATGGCGTCCGCCCCCAGCGAGAAGGCTTTCTGCGCCTTCTCCCGGTTGTCGATGCCCCCTGCAAGAGCCACAGGGATCTTCCGCCCGTATTTCTCCTCAAAGGAACAGACCGTCTGAAGGATGGCCTGAATCTCTTCTTCGTAGGCCAGCGAGATGTCCCCGTCTCCCTGCCCGGACTCCCTCCGGAATGCTTCCAGCTGCTCCCCGCTAAATCCAAGATGCCCCCCTGCAAGAGGTCCCTCCACCACCAGAAGATCCGGTACCCTGCTGTACTTCTTATCCCAGTACCGCAGGATCACCCGGGCCGCTTTCTCTGTGGAGACAATAGGCGCCAGCGCAGGTTCCCTCTTTCTGCCCGCCTCCCTGGCGGCGCAGGCGGCCTCTTTTGGCAGATCCATGGGAAGTCCGGCGCCGGAGACGATGATGTCCGCGCCTGCCTCCACGGCAGCTTTCACGTAGGCCTCATAGCACCTGCTGGCCACCATGATGTTAAAGCCGATGACGCCCTGGGGCGAGATGGCCCGGGCCCTGTCAAATTCCTTTTTCAAAGCCCGCAGATTGGCCCCCAGGGAGTCCCGGTCAAAATCCTGCTCCCGAAAGCCGATCTGGGCGGTGGAGATAAACCCCACGCCGCCCTCTGCTGCCACGGCTCCGGCCAGGCCTCCCAGGCTGATGCCCACGCCCATACCGCCCTGGATCAGAGGCAGCCTGGCCTCCTTTTCGCCCACTTTCAATGGTTTTCTTTCCATACAGATCTCCTACATCCGGCGGAAACGCTCGTACCGCCTCTGGGTCAGCTCTTCTGCCGACATGCTTTCATATGTTTCAAGGAAGCGGTCCATGCCCTCCGAGAGCCTGTCTGTCACTTCCTCCAGGTTCAGCACTGTATAGTGGGCAGGTTCCGGAATGACCTTCTCCACAATGCCCGCCTTATAAAGATCCCTGGCTGTCAGCTTCATAACCTCTGCCGCCTCTTTTGCCTTTGTGCTGTCCTTCCACAGGATGCTGGCAAATCCTTCCGGGGAGAGGATGGAATACACGGAATTCTCCAGCATCCACACCTCGTCCGCAGTAGCCATGGCAAGGGCTCCTCCGCTGCCTCCCTCTCCGATGATGACAGAGAGCACCGGCACCTTCAGTCCCGACATCTCATAGATGTTTCTGGCAATGGCCTCTCCCTGGCCTCTCTCCTCAGCTTCCAGGCCGCAGAAAGCTCCCGGGGTGTCCACAAAACAGATCACCGGGCGGCCGAATTTCTCCGCCTGCTTCATCAGCCGCAGCGCCTTGCGGTATCCGTCCGGAGAAGGCATGCCGAAGTTGCGCTCAATGTTTTCCTTTGTGCTGGTTCCTTTGGCCTGGGCAATGACAGTCACCGGACGGCCGTGAAATCTGGCAATGCCGCCTATGATGGCTTTGTCATCTGCAAAATACCGATCGCCGTGGAACTCCATGAAATCAGTAAACAGCGTCTGGATGTAGTCCGATCCCACCGGGCGGTCCTTCATCCGGGAGATCTGCACCCGCTCCCAGGCTGACAGCTCCTCTTCTTCCGGAGCTGCCAGAGCCTCCATCTGCTCTTCCAAGGCAGCGTCCCGTTCAGAAGCAGCTCCTCTCTTATACGTCCTGCCGCTCTCCTGGTGCATCTGCAGGATCTCGGAGAGAACCGTCTTCAGTTCTTCCCTCTCCACGATCCGGTCAATGAAACCGTGCTCCAGCAGGAACTCGGATCTCTGAAAGCCCTTGGGCAGTTTCTGTCCGATGGTCTGCTCAATGACCCTGGGGCCTGCAAAGCCGATGAGGGCCTTGGGCTCTGCCAGGATCACATCTCCCAGCATGGCAAAGCTGGCCGTCACACCGCCTGTGGTGGGGTCTGTCAGAACGGAAATATAGAGAAGTCCCGCATCGCTGTGCCGCTTCAGAGCCGCGGAAGTCTTTGCCATCTGCATAAGGGAGGTGATCCCCTCCTGCATCCTGGCCCCGCCGGAACAGGCAAAAAGGATCACCGGAAGCCGCTCCTTGGTGGCCCGCTCCACAGCCCTGGCGATCTTCTCGCCTACAGCTTCCCCCATGCTGGACATGAGGAAGCGGCCGTCGCAGACACCGATGACAGTCTCCATGCCGTTGATCTCCGCCTTTCCTGTCACAACCGCCTCGGTGAGATTCGTCTTCTCCTGCACGGCTGCCAGCTTCTCCGGATATCCTTTATAGTCCATGGGATTTTCTCCCACAAGATCCTTGTCCCACTCCTCAAAAGTACCGTCGTCGGCAATCATCTCGATGCGCCGGTACGCATGGACGCGGAAGTAGCCTCCGCATTTCGGGCAGATATAGTAGCCTCTCTTTACGTCCTCGGCAATGATGGCGCTGCCGCATTTGTTGCACTTGCGCAGCAGGCCCTCCGGCACCTCCGGCCGCCTCTCCCGCAGGGAGATGTATCCCTTTCTCCCCGAGACAGCTCTTGTCTTTTTAAACATATTTTCTAACTTCATTTTTACGCTTCTTTCCGGGCTCTTTCAAGCTCTTCGATGAATTCGATGTCTATGTTTCCGGCAATGTAGTCCGGGTTTTCCAGTATCCCGTACTGGTAGTCCACGTTGGTGTCAATGCCCTCAATGATGACTTCTCCCAGGGCGCTTCTCATCTTGCGGATGGCCTCGTCCCTGTTCTTCGCCCACACGATCAGCTTGGCGATCATGGAGTCATAGTAGGGGGGTATGGTGTAGCCGCTGTAGATGGCGGAGTCGATCCGGATCCCCTTGCCTCCCGGCAGATACATGTCGGTGATGGTTCCCGGTGAAGGCCGGAAGCCTTTCTCCGGATTCTCCGCATTGATCCTGCACTCAATGGCATGGCCGGTAAGATGTACATCCTCCTGCCGGTAGGAAAGCTCCCTGCCGGAGGCGATGCGGATCTGCTCCTTGATAAGGTCGATGCCTGTCACCCACTCGGTCACCGGGTGCTCCACCTGGATCCGGGTGTTCATCTCCATAAAGTAGAAGTTCCCGTTCTTCTCCAGAAGGAACTCAATGGTCCCCGCATTCACATACCCGGCTGCCTTCGCCGCTTTCACGGCAGCCTCCCCCATTTTCCGGCGGAGCTCCTCTGAGATAGCCACGGAAGGGGACTCCTCGATCATCTTCTGGTGGTTCCTCTGGATGGAACAGTCCCTCTCTCCTAAATGGATCACATGGCCATGGCTGTCCGCCAGGATCTGGAACTCAATATGGCGGGGATGCTGTACAAAGTGCTCGATGTACATGGTATTGTCGCCAAACGCCATCTGCGTCTCTTTCTGGGCTGTCTGGAAGCTGCTCTCAAACTCCTCCGGCGTCTGCGCCACGCGCATGCCTTTTCCGCCGCCTCCAAGAGCCGCCTTCACGATCACTGGGTAGCCGATCTCCTCTGCGATCTTCGCTCCCTCTTTTGCGTCGTACACAGGCTCTTTGCTGCCCGGGATCACCGGTACTCCGGCAGCCACCATGGTGTTCCTGGCCTCCTGCTTGTTTCCCAGCCGGGCAATGACGTCCGATCCTGGGCCGATAAAGGTGATGTTGCACTGCTCGCACAGCTCCGCAAACCGGCTGTTCTCAGAGAGAAAGCCAAATCCCGGATGGATGGCATCGGCGCCGGAAATGATGGTGGCGCTGATGATCCGGTCCATGCTCAGATAGCTCTCCGTGGAGGGCGCCGGACCGATGCAGATGGCCTCGTCCGCAAGCTGTGTGTGGAGGGCGTCCCTGTCTGCCTCCGAGTAGACGGCCACAGTCTCAATCCCCATCTCCCGGCAGGCCCGGATAATGCGGACCGCGATCTCGCCCCGGTTGGCGATCAGTACTTTTTTGATCATCTGGCTCATTTCTCTTTCATCCTCCCGTCAGTCTATCCTACCATAAAGGTCAGTTCCGCGCTGACTACCACCTTGCCGTCCACGCTGGCAGTGGCCTCTCCGATCCCCATAGGCCCTTTGGCCTTGATGATCTTTGTCTCCAGCTTTACTTTATCTCCCGGCACGATCTTGCCTTTGAACTTGCATTTATTGATGCCGCCAAAATAGGCGATCTTTCCTTTGTTCTCCTCTTTGCTCAGGATGGCCACAGCCCCTACCTGGGCCAGCGCCTCCACCGTCAGCACACCGGGCATTACCGGCTCCTGGGGAAAATGTCCCTTGAAGAAATCTTCCCTGTATGTGACGCATTTATAACCTACCGCAAACTGTCCCGGCTCATAGTCCTCGATGTAGTCCACAAGGAGGAAGGGATGGCGGTGGGGAATGATCTCCTTGATCTGGTTGATATCCAAATGGTTCATGCTCTTTGTCTCCTTCCTGTATTTCCTATGAAAGGCGGAACAGCGGCTGTCCGTACTCCACGGCCTGGCCGTTTTCCACGTAGATCTCCTCCACTGTCCCGTCAAAGTCGCTCTCGATCTCGTTCATCAGCTTCATGGCTTCCACGATGGCCATGACCTGGCCTTTTTTCACCGTGTCTCCCACAGACACGTAAGGATCCGCATCCTCTGCCGGAGCTGCGTAGAATGTTCCCACCAGAGGGCTCTTCACGATCTTGCCGGAGGGCTCTGCAGATGTCTTCTCTTCTGCTGCCTTGTCTGTCTGTGCAGCCGCTGCGGGAGCTGCTGCCTGCACGGTCGGAACCGCCACAGTACTCTCAGCCGCCTGCAGAGCTGTGACGATGGTCTCTTTTTCTTTTGTCAGATGGAGCTTTACGCCCTTTTCTTCGTATTTCAGTCCGGTCAGCTCTGAGTCGGAGACTGCCTGGATGAGTTTTAACAGGTTCTCAAATTCCATGATCTCGCACCTCTTTTTATTCTTCGTATTTCTTGATCAGCACGGTTGCGTTGTGTCCGCCAAATCCAAGGGAGTTGGTCATGGCGTAGTGGATCTCCTTCTCCACCGGAGCGCCTACCGCATAGTTAAGGTCACAGTCCTCGTCTGTCTCCACGGTTCCCATGGTCTGGTGGATAAATCCTTCCTCCACGGATTTCACAAGAGTGATGAACTCCACGCCGCCGGCTGCACCTAAAAGATGGCCGATCATAGATTTTGTGGAGTTGATGACTACGTCTTTTGCCGCGTCGCCGAAGGCCTTCTTGATGGCTCTTGTCTCGAAGAGGTCGTTGTGGTGTGTACTTGTGCCGTGGGCATTGATGTACTCTACCTGGGAAGGTGAAACTTCTGCCTCCTCCATGGCAAGCTCCATGGCCTTGGCAGCACCTGCGCCGTCCTCTGCCGGTGAAGTGATGTGGTAAGCGTCTCCTGTGGCGCCGTATCCCACTACCTCCGCGTAGATCTTTGCTCCTCTTGCCTTTGCGTGTTCCAGTTCCTCCAGAACAACCACGCCTGCTCCTTCACCCATGACAAAGCCGTCTCTGTCTTTGTCAAAGGGGCGGGATGCCGTGGCCGGATCCGGGTTGGTGGAAAGGGCGGTGAGGGCGGTAAATCCTGCCACTCCTGTGGGGCAGATAGCGCTCTCTGTTCCCCCTGCAAGCATAATGTCCGCGTCACCATACTGGATAGCCCGGAAGGCGTCTCCGATACAGTGGGTTCCTGTGGCACAGGCTGTCACCACATTGGAGCATTTTCCCCGCAGGCCAAGCTGGATGGAAACATTTCCTGCCGCCATGTTGCAGATCATAAGGGGCACCATCAGCGGGTTTACCTTGTTAGGGCCTTTTGTCTTGATCTTCTCGTAGCTGGACTCCACCTGCTGCAGGCTTCCGATACCGGAGCCGATGATGACGCCGGCCCGGAAGGAGTCCTCCTTCTCCATGTCAATGCCTGCGTCGTCGAAAGCTTCCTTTGCAGCCGCCACAGCGTACTGTGAGAAAGCCTCCATCCTTCTTGCAGCCTTGAAATCCATCCGGTCTTTTGCCACAAAATCTTTTACTTCTGCCGCCAGTTTTACTTTATATTCAGTGGTATCAAACTTCGTGATAGGCGCGATGCCCACCTTTCCTTCCTTTACGCCCGCCCAGAACTCGGGAACTGTATTTCCCAGGGGGGTGATGGCCCCAAGCCCTGTCACAACTACTCTTCTCTTCATCATATCGCCATTCCTCCGTCTACCTGGATCACCTGTCCTGTAATATAGCCTGCATCGTCAGAAGCCAGGAAGGCCGCTGTCTTTGCGATATCCTCCGGCTTTCCAAATCTTCCAAGAGGGATCTGGGCCACAGACGCCTCTTTCACTGCGTCAGAGAGGACCTCCGTCATCTCTGTCTCGATAAATCCGGGAGCGATGGCGTTCACCGTGATGCCCCTGGAAGCCAGCTCTCTTGCCACAGCCTTTGTAAGGCCGATGACGCCCGCCTTGGAGGAGGCGTAATTGGCCTGTCCCGCATTGCCTGCAATGCCCACAACAGAGGACATATTGATGATACGGCCGCTTCTCTGCTTCAGCATCTGTCTGGACGCGAAGCGGATGGTGTTGAAAGTGCCCTTAAGGTTGGTCTCAATGACGCTGTCAAAATCCGCCTCGGACATCTTCATCAGAAGTCCGTCTCTTGTGATGCCCGCATTGTTCACAAGAATATCCAGTCTTCCGTATGTTTTGATGACATCCTGGATAAAAGCCTGGCATTTCTCAAAATCAGATACATTGCACTGATAGACTTCCGCTTTTCCTCCGGCTGCCTCGATCTCTTTCTTTACTTCCTCCGCCCGGTCCTTTGAACCGTTGTAGTTGACGACCACGAAGGCTCCCCGGGAAGCCAGTTCCAGGGCGATGGCCCTTCCGATCCCGCGGGAAGCTCCTGTTACTACTGCAATCTTTCCATCTAACATTTTCTCGTACAGGACGGTTAACCGCCCCTGCCTCCTTTTTGCTTTTCGACTTTATTTCAGACTTTCCGCCACTTTCTCCACGTCGGCCCATGTGCCTACGTTGTAAACCGTCACATCGCGGCTGATCTTTCTCATGAAACCGGCAAGGGTCCTGCCCGGCCCAATCTCAATGAAGGTGTCCACGCCGTCCGCGATGAGATTTTCCATGCTCTGCTGCCAGCGCACGGAGGAGCTTACCTGCTCTGCCAGAAGCTCTTTTGTCTGGCTGATGTCTGTCACCTGCTGCGCTGTCACGTTTGTCACATAAGGCACGTCAAGAGGGGACAGCTCCACGCTTTCCAGCACCTGCGCCAGCTCCTCCCCGGCCTTCTTCAGCATGGGGGAGTGGAAAGGTCCGCTGACATTCAGCATGACCGCTCTTTTTGCTCCGGCTTCTTTCAGCTTTTCTGCCGCAGCCTCCACTGCCTTTGTCTCCCCGGTAATAACGATCTGCCCCGGGCAGTTGTAGTTGGCAACAGACACGCCTTCCATGCCGTCAGTGACTGCCTCGATCTCTTCGCCGGTCATGCCCATGATGGCGCACATGGCACCCTCCCCTGCAGGAACCGTGTTCTGCATGAGAAGGCCTCTTTTTCTCACAAGGCGGATGGCATCCTCGTCCTTCATGCCGCCTGCCGCCGCAATGGCACAGTACTCGCCAAGACTTAAGCCCGCTGTCACATCCGGGCGGATCCCCGCCTCCACAAGCGGCTTTGTCATGGCCAGGCAGGTGGTCACAAGGGCTGCCTGTGTGTACTCTGTAAGGTCCAATTTATCGTTCTCATGAAAGCACAGGTCTTTCATGTCAATGTCCATGTTATCTTTCAGCACCTCTGAAGCCATGTCGTACACAGCCTTCGCGGAAGCGCTGTTCTCGTAGAAATCCTGGCCCATGCCGCATTTCTGCGCGCCCTGGCCGGGATAAATAAATGCAATCTTACTCATAAAAGCCCGCTCCTTTGATCAGTGCATCTGTCTCGCTTACCAGTTTGTCGATCAGCTCCTTACAGGACATTCTCTCTTTCACCATGCCGGCGATCTGTCCTGCCATGACGCTTCCGTTTTTCACGTCGCCCTCCACAACTGCCTTGCGAAGGCCGCCCAGTGTCAGAAGCTCCAGCTCCTCAAAGCCTGCGCCTTTATTTTCCAGCTCCAGATATTTCTTTGTCATGTCGTTTCTCAGCGCGCGCACCGGATGTCCTGTGGTGCGGCCTGTGACACGGGAGTCAATATCTTTTGCCTTGATGATGCGTTCTTTGTAATTTTCATGTACCTGGGACTCATCTGTGACAACAAAGTGTGTGCCCATCTGCACGCCCTTTGCGCCCAGCATGAACGCTGCGGCAATGCCTCTTCCGTCAGCGATACCGCCTGCAGCGATGACCGGAATATTTACCGCATCCACCACCTGGGGTACCAGGACCATGGTCGTATTTTCTCCGATGTGTCCACCGGCTTCTGTCCCTTCTGCGACAACCGCGTCAGCGCCGCAGCGCTCCATACGTTTTGCAAGTGCAACGGAGGCGACAACAGGGATGACTTTTACGCCTGCTTCCTTCCACATCTTCATGTATTTCTCCGGGCTTCCGGCTCCGGTGGTAACCACCTTTACGCCTTCTTCCACGATCACCTTCGCAACGTCGTCCGCGTACGGGCTCATCAGCATGATGTTGACGCCGAAAGGCTTATCTGTCAGTTTTTTTGCTTCTCTGATCTGTTCGCGCACCCAGTCTGCCGGAGCGCTTGCTGCTCCTATCAGTCCAAGCCCACCGGCATTTGATACGCCGGCTGCCAAGTGATATTCAGCGACCCAGGCCATACCGCCCTGGATAATCGGATATTCAATTCCCAGTAATTCCGTTACTTCTGTTTTCATATTGACAACCTCTTTTTCTTTTTTCGTCTTTTTATTCTGATGAAATATATACTGCTTATCTGATTTATTTGTGGGACTCGATGTAGGAAATCACGTCGCCTACTGTAGCGATCTGCTCCAGATCCTCTGTGGGGATCTCCACGTCGTACTCTTCCTCCAGAGCCATTACAAGCTCAAACAGGTCCAGAGAGTCAGCGCCAAGATCATCCTTGAAGGAAGTTGCCTCTGTGATTGTTCCTGCGTCTACTCCTAATGAGTCTGCTACCATTTCTTTGATCTTTTCCAGCATTGTCTTGTTCTCCTTTTCTTTTACCTTTTTACTTGGATTTTATCTATGCCATCGCCGCGCTTTTGCGGCGCTGCACGCTTATTTTGTCCAGTCTATGACTGCTGCCCCCCAGGACAGGCCGGCTCCAAATCCGGCGATCACAATTCTCTGCCCCTTCTTCAGCCTTCCATCCCGGTTCAGCTCATCCAGCAGGATGGGAATGCTGGCAGAAGACGTATTACCGTACTCCTGCAGGTTCATGGGGAATTTTTCGATGGGTTCCTCCATCCGCTTTGCCACGGACTCCACGATCCTTCTGTTGGCCTGGTGGAGCACATACAGGTCGATGTCCTCCTTTGTAAGGCCGTTTTTCTCAAGGACCTCGCCGATCACTTCCGGCACCTTCTTCACAGCAAATTTGAACACGCCACGGCCGTCCATCTGCATAAGCATCTCCTCCTCCGGGATGCTCTCCCAGTTCCGGTTGTAGCGGCTGGTACATGTCAGGGCCTCGCCCTTGGCTCCCTCCGAGTGGGTCACCGGATAGTAGAAGGTTCCCTCCCCGGCTTTCACCACCGCGGCGCCGGCGCCGTCTCCAAAGAGGATACATGTGCCTCTGTCCTTCCAGTTTGTCAGATTGGACAGGCTCTCGCTCCCGATCACAAGGATGGTGCTGTACATGCCGGAGGCCAGATAGGCCAGAGCGGAGCTGTAGCCCAGCACAAAGCCGGTGCAGGCCGCGCTCATGTCGTAGCAGGTGGCGTTCACAGCGCCAATCTCTTTTTGCACCTCGCAGGCCGCGCAGGGCAGGATCACGTTGGAGGAGATGGTGGACACAAGGATCAGATCCACTTCCTCCGGAGCAGTGCCGCTGTTCTCCAGCGCTTTTCTGGCTGCATCGGCGGCCATGGACACTGTCGTCTCCTCAGTGATGATGTGGCGCCGTACCACTCCGGTTCTCTCCTGGATCCACTCGTCGCTGGTCTCCACAAGCTGGGCAATATCATTGTTATCCATCGTATGTACAGGCACACTTGAGCCTGTACCGCATATCACTCCGGTCATGTTCTTTGCTTCCTCGTTTCTTTATTTCTATTATTATTTCGATGCTTCAAATATTTTTAGTCTGAAATATTTTGACTTTCAAAGTATATAGCAGCACATGACTCCTGTCAAGAGTTTTGCGCTATTTCTTTGCCTTCACAAAAAGCATCATGGGTCGGCGCATCTCGTCTTTCATGCCCGGCAGATCCAGCATGGCCGGGTCCGGATACGCCTCCTCCACCGCCGTCAAAGTGAAGCCGCACTTCAGAAGTCCGCCCAGGATCTGGGTCAGCGTGTGGTGCTGCTTCACCACCTTTTTCCCCAGAAAAACCGTCTCCCGCCTGCCGGGATAAAAGTAATCATCCACCGGCCAGTACAGCGCGTTTCCCTCTTCATCCCGGATCCACTCCTCCATGACACTGCCGGTAAATACAGGGTGCTCAATATTCATAAGGAAGTCGCCTCCCTTTTTCAGTGTCCGATATACCTTCCTGTATATGCCATTCAGATCTTCCGCGTAGTGGAGCACCAGGTTGGACACCACAAGGTCAAAGGTCTCTTCCGGATACTCGTAGTCCTCCAGGGCACAGACCCTGTAAGTGATCCTGCCGTCTGCATT